>Ga0233425_10001178_pt1 | contig 60732 bp, 54 predicted proteins | sample Watercolumn_Towu_2_FD_181712 | JGI IMG/M metagenome (GOLD analysis project Ga0233425, IMG submission 181712) | Freshwater microbial communities from Lake Towuti, South Sulawesi, Indonesia - Watercolumn_Towuti2014_140_MG | ecosystem: Environmental > Aquatic > Freshwater > Lake | place...
CCCGGGCGATCAGTGCGCTGTGAGTTCCGTCCGGTCGGGTGCTTCTGCGAGCTCTCCCGGCCGTGACGCCCGTTACGAGGGTGACCGCAGCGTGGGTATCCCGAGGTGGTGCCGTGCTCAGTACTCGCGGTGGGCCCGTCGCTCGTCGGGCCCTGATCCTCCGGTCGCCTTCCGTGCAGTGGTCGGCCCCGCTGGCCGGCTCCCGTGGTTCTTGTGTACTCCGACGAGCCGCCAACCGGAAGCCCCTGTGCCCCTTGACTTTCCGGTGATCTTGGAATCAGGCGGAGAGGCTCTTCCGGGAGTGGTCAGGCGCCGCCGCCGCTCCAGCCGTTGATGCCCAGGTCGTTGGCCGGCAGGCCGGGGCAGGCGGTCACGAGCGCCTTGCGCAGGGGAGCGAGCGGGAGGCGGTGCTTCTGCGGCATCGGGGGGCCGGACAGCGACTCGACCCACAGCACTGGCGGCTGCGGCGCGTACGAGCAGTCGACCTGCCACATCATCCTCACCCTGCCGTCGTCGCGGACGAACGCCGCGTTGGGCATGCCGCCGTCGACGAACAGGCCTGCCTCGGCCACCGTCGCGCGGAGCTGCGCCCAGGGCGTGGAGCGCAGCGTGAGGCTCACGGGGATCGAGGTGCCGCCGCTGCCGTCGTCGGCGGGACGGGCCTCGCCCGTGGTCACGTCGGAGACGGCAAGCCGGGGCAGGCCCCGGCAGATCTCTCGCCGTGCGTCGAGCATGGCGCGCATCGTGGCGCCGTCGAACGGGACGACCACCTCGGTCCCGAACCGCTGGTCGGGCGACGTGGCGTAGGCGAGCACGCCGGGCACCATGGTCGCCGAGCCGCCGTCGATCTGCTGCGCCTGCACGTCGGAGGGCGGTGCGGCGCAGTCGGAGACGCGGAAGCCGACCGACGCCTCCGCGGTCCCGCGCGCAGGGATAGGGCTGAGCTGCCCGTTGTCGGCGGTCAGCCACAGCGAGTCGGACCAACCCGTCGAGAGGTTCAGCGCGGTGCTCCCGGAGTTGGCCACACGGGCAGAGACGACGATGCGTCCCGTGCTGCGGTCGCTCTGCACCCGCACCTGGTCGATCGCGAGCTGCTGCGGCACGCGCTGCCAGCAGGTCTGGCCGAGGACGTCGTACCAGCCGCCGTAGTCGACCGTGGGTACGGGCAGCGACTCGCGGACCACGCGCCCGTACTCGTCGGTGGCCTCCACAGTCACGGAGTACGTCTGCGTCAGGGACTCGCCGTAGCGGAGGTCGCAGCCGAACGCGGCGGTGACCACGAACTTCCTCGGCACGCCGTCGCCCACGGGGATCTCGCGCGCCGAGGACTCGCGGATCCCGGGACCGGCGACCCCCACGACCGTGGTGGCCGTCCATCCCGGATCCGTCGAGTCGAGGCGGTAGAAGGCGTTCGCGGTGCTGTCGCCGCTGACGGTCGGACCCAGGCTGCCGTCGATGCCGTTGGCCAAGGCGGAGATCTGCAGGCCCGTCGACGTCGGCAGGTCGGGCAGCCGGTTGCGCGCCATGGCCGTCGGGACGGCGACCGCGGCGACGGCCACGACCGCGCCGGCGACGAGCCAGCCGCGGTGCCGCTCGGCCCAGAAGAAGGCGCCGCTGCTGCGGACGCGCTCGCCCCAGGTGGGGGTGTCGTCGCCGCCGGAGAGCACGTCGTCGCGGTTGGGAGCGGCAGCGTCGTCGATCCGCTGCGCGCTCTCGATCACGCCGCCGAGCTCGTCGAGCTCGAGGCGGCCGTCTCCGTCCCCCATGGCCGCAGCGTAAGCGGCGATCGCCGGCGTGACGCGGTCGACCGCCCGCGCGGGTGTCCCGCGAACCGGTCAGGCCGAGCCGGACACGTCGGGGGCGCTGCCCCAGCCCATCGACTCGAGGTCGGACTCGGGCAGGCCGGGGCAGGTGCGGGTGAGCGCGCTGCGCAGCGGCTCGACGCCGAGATCGAGCAGCTGCGGGAGGGGCGCGCCGGACGCCGAGACGAGCCGCAGGCGCGGCGGGCTCGGCACGTACGTGCACTCGACCCCCCACGTGAGCCGCTGCGCCGAGCCGTCGGCAACCACCTCCACCGCCTCGGGCTGCTGGCTGCGCCATTGCATGCTGTCGTCGAGGATCTCGGCCTTCAGGCGCGTGCCGTCGCTCGACCCGAGCCGCACGTCGACGACCACGTCCCACAGCTGCGTGCTCGGCGTCTGGAAGCGGGCCGGCCTGGCCGTCAACGACGTCAGCCCGACGGCGGGGACGCCGCGGCAGGCGTCCTCCCGGGCCGCCTCCAGCTGCGCCTGCGTGGCCTCGTCGAACAGGACCGGCAGCTGCGCGCCATAGCGCTGGCCGTAGGGCGAGATGTAGGTGCCGATGCCCGGCCGCAGACGCGACGACGCGTCGGACGGCGAGTACACGTCGATGCCGACGTCGTCGTCAGCCCACCTGCAGTCGCTGATCGGCATCCGCAGGGGCAGCACCGCGGATCCCAGCGCGGGGACGGCCTGCGTGGAGCCCGCGGGGTCGGACCCGAGCCAGCCGCTGCTGGCGTAGGCGTTGGAGACCCAGACGTCGAACGGGTAGGGGTTGGTGACCGGCACCGAGAGCTCGATCATGGCCGCGTCGCGCAGCGCGCTGATAGCGACCGGTCCGATCCCGAGGCGCGACGGCACCTTCTCCCAGCACCACTGGCCCACGATGTCGCCCCAGCCGCCCCACTGGGCGAACGGGACGTCGACGGTGCTGCGCACGACGCGGCCGTAGGCATCGGTCGCGCTGACGGCCAGCTGGTAGCCGCCCTCGAACCAACCGGACCCCGGCGCGACGTCGCAGCCCGCCGCCGCGGTGACCTGGAACCGCGGCAGCTCCTCCGTCGGCGACGCCAGCCGACGGGTCGACGAGTCTCGGATCCCCGGCCCGACGACGCCGTCGATCGACAGCCCGGTCCAGCCGGGCTCCTGGTCGATCACCTGGTACGCCGCGGTGAACAGCCCGTCGCCCAGCCCGTTCACCGGAGGCGCACCGGAGTCGGTGCTGAAGGCGACCAGCTGCACGTCGATCGACGTGCGCACGTCCGGCGGACGGCTAGCGGCGACGTACGACGGCACGGCCACCGCGACCGCGGCCACCGCAGCCCCGGCGATGAGCCAGCCGCGATGCCGTGCGGCCCAGGCATAGACGCCGGTGCCGCGGATGCGCTCGCCCCACGTGGGCTCGTCGGCGCCGCCGGCCAGGACGTCGTCGGAAGGAGCGGCGTCGAGGCGCTGCGCGGACTCGAGGACGCCGCCGAGCTCGTCGAGCTCGAGCCTGCCGTCGAGGTCCGCCATGCCCCGAGGCTACGAGCCGGCCGGTCGCCGTCCGAGCAAGATCAGGACACGAACGCCGTCGGCGCCTGCGCACCCGGGCACACCCGCTGCACCTCGCGCACGAGCCGCGGGTCCTCCGACGACCACCGCCACGGGTAGTCGCGGCCGTCGGCGTTCACCTGCAGGGAGACCGACATCGGCGACACCGACTGCTGGCAGAAGAACGCCCACGTGCCGTCCACGCGCCCGCCGCGCCCCACCGGCTTCGGGATGGCCTCGCCGTAGAGGTCCTCGGACTCGACGAGGACACGGCGGGCCAGGCCCTCGGAGCGGATGTCGAGGGTGACGGGCATGAGCACCACGGCTCCCGAGAGCTGCGCTCGCCCGACGTCGACCAGGGAGATCGTCGTGCGCGGCACGCCCGCGCACACCTGGTCGAGGCCCTCCTGGATGGCGCGCGCCTGGGTGTCGTCGAAGCGGATCGAGGTGAGCCGGCTCTCGCCGCTGGCGGGCAGCGTCACGTCGAGCTGCAGGCCCGGCTCGAGTGCGGAGTAGCCGCCGCTCACGTCGTCGGTCGATGCCCAGCGCGGCACCTGCGGGCTGTCGCAGGAGCGCACCCGCAGGGGCACGTCGAGGTCGACCATGCCGCCCGCGGGCAGGCTCGCGGAGTCGACGAGGACGACGCCGACCTCGCCGTCGTCGACCGGCAGCGCCTGCACCAGCGCGTCGGCCGGCAGGCTGCTCGTGATCCGCACCGACAGCCGCACCATGGCGTAGGCGGGACCCACCACGACGCCGACGTCGTCGACGGCCAGCGCCTGCTCCGCCGTAGTCGCCCAGCACGCCTCGTGCACCGCGCCCGACCAGTCGGCGCCCTCCGGCAGCGGCCGCGACTCGACGACGGTGCGCCCCCACTGGTCGGTGCGCGACACGCGCAGCCCGTACCGGTCGGCCGGGGCGTCGAGGGCGTCGGCCTCGCCGCAGTCGAGCACGGCCTGCACGACCACGCGCCCTCCGCCGAGGTCGCGCGACGTCGCAGAGCGCAGGCCCGGGCCCACCACGGCCTTCACCGTCACGTCGTCGCCCGGCCGTACGTCGGTCACGACGAACCCGGCCTGCACCGTGCCGCCGATCAGGTCGGTACCCACCTCGCCGCCGTCGGACTCGACGGTCGCGACCACCTCGAGGTCGTCCGGCGGAGCCTCGCCGGTCCACGACAGCGCAAGGCCGACGACGGCGACCACCGCGACGCCGATGATCGACCGGCGCGCCCACGGGTGCCCCTCCCACCAGCGCCCGGCGCGCGACTCCGCGACGCGCTCGCCCCACGTCGGCTCGTCGGGGTGGTCCTCGCCGACGAGGTCGAGCTCGGTCGCCGAGTCGACGGCGCGGCCGAGCTCGTCGAGCTCGAGCCGTCCATCGGTTCCGCCTGCGGGCATGACGGCCTCAGCGCCAGCCCCGCGCCCGCGCCTGCGCGAGGTCGACCGGCACGTCGCACGCGCGGGCCGCCGCCTGCAGGACTCGGACGTCGTCGACGACCACCTGGTAGGGCACGACCCGGCGGTCGGCCATCGTCACGCGCACCGGCAGGGCCTGCGGCGCGAGGCTCGCGACCGCACCGCAGCTCGGCGATGCGAGGCGCACGCCGAGACGGCCGGCGCCGCCGTCGAGCGACACGGGCTCCGCGGCCCAGCCGTCGTCGGTCGTCACGACCTGCACCTGCGAGCCCTCGCCGGCGGGCGGGCCGGCGAACTGCACGCGCGCCAGGCCGATGCCGATGCCGGTGGTGCGCACGGACACGATCGCGTCGACCGCCCACGCGCCCTCGCCGAGGAACAGCCCGCGCACGGCGCCGACGCTCACCCGGGGCGCGGTGCCCTCGGCGCACGCGGTGGCCGCGACGGCGCCGCCGAGCCGTCCGCCGTCGGCGACCGGCACCGACACGAGCCGGGTGCGCCCGCCCAGCCCGATCTGCAGGGTGAGGCCGGGGCTGCTGGCGCCGCCGACACCGGGGTTGGGCAGAGCGGAGAGCGGCTCGAGCGACGGCGCCGCGCTGCAGTCGCGGACATCGACGCGCGTGGTGAGCCGGCCGGTGCCCCCGGGCTGCAGGACCACCGAGGGCGACTCGTCGACGGCGAGCCCCTGGTGCTGCGAGCGCGCCGACGCCAGCGTGAGCGGCAGCGGCGACGCGTTGCGGACCTCGATGGCGACGTCGGCCAGCGTGGTGCCGGGCACAGGCGACACGGTGCCGAGCGCAGCCTGGACGGCGTCGGGCGCCGCGGCCGCGAGGCACCAGCTCTGGATCGCGTAGTCGAGGCGCGTGACGATGCGGGTGGTGCCGTCGGGCCCCGTGGCGGTGAGCGGGACGACGCCGTCGACGACGGTGCCGTCGGGCGACGACGTGCTGGCCGCGAGCGAGTACGACGTCGGCGTCGCCGATGCCAGCCTGCTGTCGGTGCAGTCGAGCTGGGCCTGCGCCTCGACGCGGGTGAGGCGGTCGCCCACCTGCTCGCCCGCGACGGTCGACGACGCGATGCCGGGGCCGTCGAGGCTGCGCACATCGACCGGAGTGCCCGCGGACCGCACCGCGAACGCGATCGACAGCACGCCGCCGTAGGAGATCTCGGGCCCGCCGATGGAGTTGCCGGCCAGCACGGCGTTGCGCACCGAGACGTCGAGCACGGGCATGACCACCGGCGGGCGGGTGGCGGCCCACAGCCCGACGCCGGCGGCGGCCACGGCCACGGCTGCCACGGAGGCCACGGCGCGGCGGTGGCGGCGGACGAACGGCGCGGCGGACGAGTCGACCCAGCGCTGCACGCCGCTCGTAGCGAGGTCGTCGGCGTGGTGGGGGTCGTGGAGGTCGAGGGCGCGCACGGGCCCGGCCGCGTCGAGGACGCGGCCGTCGTCGTCGAGCTCGAGGCGCCCCTCGTCGGGCGTCATCGGCCCGCGCCCGGAACCGCCATGTGCCGACGGTAGGACGGCGCGGCGCGCTGCGCGAGAGGAGACGGACGGTCAGGCGACGACGCTGCCAGCGGTCGTGCCGCACAGCCGGGTGAGGTTGGTGCGCATGGACTCGCCCGTGAGCGGCAGCCGGTAGGGGCGGCGCAGGTCCGACACCACGCGCACGTTGAGCACCGGCGCGCCCGCCTGCAGCATCGCGAAGCAGCCCGGCACCTGCCACTGCACCTTGATCCGCGCGATGCCGTCGTCGTCGACGGTGACGACGTCCTGGAACGGCTTGACGATGCCGGCGCGGTCGGCCAGCGGCTCCTGCACCTCGACGATGCCGCCGCTCGGGACCTTCAGATCCACCCAGATGTCGATGGTGCCCGCGCCGTCCTGGATCGAGCTGCCCGAGACGCGCGCCTTGGTGATCTCGGCGGTCGGCGGTACCGCGGTGCAGGTCTGGCGCAGCGCCGAGGCCACGGCGTCGAGGCCGTTGTCGATGGGCAGGTAGAACGTCGGCGCGCGCGACTCGGTGACCGCGATGCCGTCCTCGAGCGCGGCGCGCAGCGGCACGCCGCCCGCGAGGCCGCGCACCGGGTCGGCGCAGTCGTCGGGCCAGAGCCGCACCGTCACCCACTCCTCGGCGCCCGCCGCGATGTCGACGTCGGGCGTCGCGGCGACGACGGTGGGCGCGCCCAGGGTGGAGACGCGGACCGAGCGCCAGAGCTGGTCGGAGCTGTTGCGCACGAGCATGCGGATGTCGGCGGCGACGGACTCGGGCACCTGCGACGCCTCGACGCGCAACACCTGCAGATCGCGGTCGGCGGCGATCTGCACGCACGCCTTCCGCACGTCGCGGAGCCACTCCTCCGCTCCCTGCAGAGGCACGGTGTCGATGCGCTTCTCGCCCGTCGCCGAGTCGGTGCGCTGCACCTGCACCTGGTAGTCCGAGGCGCGCGACTCCACCACGGCCGACGTCTGGTCGGCGGCGGAGCACTCGATGTCCGCGGCGATCGCCCCCGTGGTGGGCGCGCCCGCGACCGCGCTCGGGATCCGGGCCGTGGGGCGCGCCAGGCCCGGGCCGACGACGCCGAGCGCGTCGACCGTGACCGTCGGGCTCTCCGACGACGACAGCAGCACGAGCTGCGTGAGCCCGGTGATCTGGCCGGTGGAGACGTCCACGATCAGCCGTGCCGGCTCCTGGCCGCTCGTCGTCACCTCGACTGCGGCGTCGTCGGCGAGGTAGTCGGGCTGCGCCAGCCACCAGCCGCCGGCCGCGACAAGGCTCAGCGCCACGAGGGCGGCAGCGATGCCGACGAGCGGCCGGTGGCCTCGGAGCCACGTGAGTACGCCGTGCTCGTCCAGCCAGGTGCGGACCCGCTCGCTCAGCAGCGGGCTGTCGTCGCCGACGACGTCGAGGTCGAGCGGGTCGCTGCCGTAGGGGTCGTGCGGGTCGTCGAGCCGGTCGAGGTCGAGGCGGCCGTCCATCGGGTCGCCGTGCCACGCGCCGTGGACGTGGTCGTCGCGCCTGCGCGCGCGCACGTCCGACGGCTCGGCCACGGTCGCTCCTCGGGTCCGGCGGGCAGCGCTGCCCGCTCGCGTCCCGATGGTCCGCCCGGGAGGCCCTGCGCGCCAGACCTTTCCGCCTGCGAGTCGCCGGGCGGGCGCCCGCTACGCGGAGGCGCCGCGCCGGCGGGCGGCGTACCAGGCGATGCCGAGCGCCACGGTGGCGGCGCCCACGCGCAGCGCCGTGCGGCGGTTGCGCTCGTTGTTGAGCTCGGTCAGCCGCTGCCGCATCGTCGGCATGGCCACCGGCCGGGCGAAGTCGAGGATCGGCCAGCCGCGTTCGACCGCCACCTTGCGCAGCGGGGCGTCCGGGTTGACCGCGACCGGGTGCCCGACGATGTCGAGCATCGGCAGGTCGGTCATCGAGTCGCTGTAGGCGTAGCAGTCGGCGAGGTCGTAGCCGTTCTCCTCGGCGAGCGCCGCCATCGCGTCGGCCTTGCCCTGCCCGTAGGCGTAGAACACGATCTCGCCGGTGTAGCGGCCCTCATCGTCGATGGCGATCTGCGTGCCGATCGCGCGGTCGACGCCGAGGCGCTCGCCGATCGGCTCCACGACCTCGGTGCCCGACGAGCTGATGATGATGACGTCGCGCCCCTCCTCCTTGTGGTGCGCGATGAGGTCGACCGCCTCCTCGTAGACCATCGGGTCGACGATGTCGTCGAGGGTCTCGGACACGATGCGCTTCACGGTGTCGACGTCCCAGCCGGTGACGAGCGCGGACATGTACTTGCGCATGTACTCGAGCTGGTCGTGGTCGGCGCCCGAGGCGACGTAGGTGAACTGCGCGTAGGCGCTCTTGAGGACGTCGGCCCGGCCGAGCAGCCCGCCCTTGAAGAACGGCCGCGCGAAGGCCAACGAGCTCGACTTGGCCAGGATCGTCTTGTCGAGGTCGAAGAAGGCGGCGCTGCGCGTCATGCCCACGATCGTAGGCGGCTCCTAGCGCTCGTCTCAGCCCGCGTCGATGCGCTCAACGTCGACGATGTACTGCGGTTGGCCGACGACGCCGCCGCGCTCGATCCGCATCTCGACGACCCTGAAGGTCTCGCTGGCCGGACTCGACTGCTCGCCCAACGCCGCCAGGGCTGCTGCGGCGAAGCTCTCCAGGCTGGTGCCGGTGCTGATCATGTCGACCTCCTGCTCGGGAGCCTGAGCGTCCCGTGCCCGATGTCCTTGCGGTAGTCCCCTCTCCTAGCCGGACGGCTCCGTCCACAGGGCGGCGCGGCGCCGTGTCGTCCACAGGCCTGGGCCGCCCGTGCCGTCCCGCGTGGGCGGTGGGGCCGAGCGTCGGCCGCGTGACGACGACGGTGCTGGTGGGCGACGACCCCGTGACGACCCCTCTCGTGCTGCGCGCCGCGGCCGCGTCCGGCCGCGAGATCGAGGTGGTGGGCACCGCCCGCGAGGCCCGGTCGCGCTGGCGGGGCGCCGACGACGTGATCGTGTGCGACTCCGCCGTCCACGCCTGTCTCGACGCCGGGCTCGGCCGCCGCGCCGACGTCGTCGTCGTGACCACCGGCCCGCACGACGTGCCGTGGTCGGAGGTGCTCGCACTCGGGGCCGAGGCCGTGGTGCGGCTGCCCGACGAGGAGGGGCTGCTGCTCGCGCGGCTGTCGCGGCCTGCGCCGGGGGCGGCGTCCGCGCCGGTGGTCGGCGTCGTCGGCGGCAGCGGGGGAGCCGGCGCGAGCGTCCTGGCTGCGGCCCTCTGCGTGGCCGCCGCAGCGCACGGCCCTGTGCTGCTGCTCGACGCCGATCCGGACGGGCCCGGCGCCGACCTTGTGCTCGGCGCCGAGGAGGAGCCGGGCGCCCGCTGGCCCGAGCTCGGCACGGCGGCGGCCGGCCTCGATCCGGCGACCCTGCGCCAGGCGCTGCCGTCGGCGTCCGGGGTGCACGTCCTGTCGGGTGCGCGCTCCGACCTCCACGGCCCCGCGCCCCTCGCCGTCCCGGCCGTGGTGGGTGCCGCCCGCGCGGGCTTCGGCCTCGTCGTCGTCGACCTGCCGCGCGGCCGTCCGGAGATCCTCGAGGCCGCCGTGCCCGCGTGCGACGTGGTGCTGCTGGTGGCCGCCGGCGATGTCCGCGGCGCTACCTCGGCCCGGCGGCTGGCGTCGCGGCTCGAGGGCGCGCCGGTGGAGCTCGTGGTGCGCCGGGTGCCCGGCGCCTCGCTCGACGGCGAGGCCCTCGAGCACTGGCTCGGGCTGCCGGTCGCCGCCGAGCTGCCCCACGACGGCCGGCTGGTGGCCGCCCTCGACCGCGGCGACCCGCCCGGGCTGCCCCGCACCCGGCTGGCGAAGGTGTGCGAGCGTCTCGCCGCCCGGCTGGTCGTGCGATGAGCGGCCCGGACGTCGTCGAGCGAGTGCGGTCGCGGCTGCTCGCCGGCGGCCTCTCGCCGACCGCTGCGGAGGTCGCTCGGGCGCTGCGCGACGACGGCGTCCTGCTGCCGCCCGACGCCCTGCTCGCCGAGGCCGAGCGGCTGCGGGCCGAGATGGCCGGGGCCGGCCCGCTCGAGCCGCTGCTCGCAGACCCGGACGTCACCGACGTCCTCGTCACTGCGCCCGACGAGGTGTGGGTCGACCGAGGCTCCGGCGCCGAGCGCGTCGACGTCCGGTTCGCCGACGACGCCGCCGTGCGCCGCCTCGCCCAGCGGCTCGCCTCCGCCTGCGGCCGCCGGCTCGACGACGCCGTGCCCTACGTCGACGGCCGGCTGCCGTCCGGCGTCCGGCTGCACGCGGTGCTCGCACCCGTGGCCCTCGGCGGCACCGCGCTCTCGCTGCGCGTCCCGCGCCGCCGCAGCTTCGACCTCGAGGGCCTCGTCTCCGCCGGGGCCATCCCTCCTGCGGTGCTGCCGTGGCTCGACGCCGTCGTCTCGGCCCGGCTGACCGTCGTCGTGTGCGGCGGCACTGGTACCGGCAAGACGACGTGGATCGCGGCGCTGCTCGCGCGCTGCGAGCCGCGCGACCGCATCGTCGTCGTCGAGGACTCCGCCGAGCTCGTGCCCCACCACCCGCACGTCGTCCGGCTCGAGGCGCGGCCGCCCAACATCGAGGGCGCGGGCGCGATCACCCTGCGCGACCTGGTGCGCCAGTCGCTGCGGATGCGCCCCGACCGCGTGGTCGTGGGCGAGGTCCGTGGCGCGGAGGTGGTCGACATGCTCGCGGCCTTCAACACCGGTCACGAGGGGGGCATGACCACCGTCCACGCCAACAGCGCTGCCGACGTCCCGGCGCGCATCGAGGCCCTGGCGCTGGCCGGCGGCCTCGACCGCGCGGCGGCCCACGCGCAGATGGCGTCGGGCCTCGACGTCGTCGTCCATCTCGACCGCGGCCGCGACGGCGTGCGGCGGTGGCGGTCGCTCTCGGTGGCGCGTCGTGCCGACGGCATCACGGTGCTCGACGACGCGCTGCTCCGCTCGGGCTCGTCGGTCGGGGAGGGCCCCGGCCTCCCTCGGCTGCGCGAGCGGCTCGGAGATCTGGCCCCGTGAGCCCTCTGCCCTGGTGGGCCGCTCCGGTCTGCGCCGCCCTGGTCGTGCTGCTGCTCCTGCCGGCCCCGGCAGCATCGTCACTACGGCTGCCCCGGTTCCCCTCGCGGCCGGTCCGCGCCGAGGCCCGTCGCCGTACCGAGCTCGAGTGGGTCGAGGCCCTCGCGGCCGAGACCCGTGCCGGCCGCGACCCCCTGTCGGCCGTGGTGGCCGCGGCCGCCCAGCTCGACCGCCCGCCGCCGGCCATCGTGGCCGCGGCAGGCGCGGCGGCCTCCGGCGGGGATGTCGCGGCGGCGCTCCGGTCGGACGCGGCGGGCGAGCTGATCCTCTCGGCCGCCGCGTGCTGGGAGGTCGCCGCGGGCTCGGGCGCCGGTCTCGCCGCATCGCTCACCGCCCTGGCCGACGCCGCGCGCGAGGACGAGCGCGTGCGCCGCGAGCTGCGCACCGGTCTGGCCGAGCCGCGGGCCACCGCCCTGGTGCTCGCCGCCCTCCCGGTGATCGGGCTGCTGCTCGGTGCTGCGCTCGGCGCCGACCCCGTCGCCTGGCTGCTCGGCACACCCGCAGGGATCGCGGTCCTGGCCGTCGGCGTCCTGCTCGAGACCGCGGGCGGCCTGTGGTCGTGGCGGATCGTGCGGTCGCTCGAGGCGTCGCTGTGACCGCCGTCGTCGCTGTGGTGTGCGCGCTCGCGCTCGGGCTGCTGCTCGTCCCGTCGGGCCGCCGCGTGCCCGCCCTGCCGTCGTCGCGGGGCTCCGGCGCTGCCGGCCCGTCGAGGCTGCCGCGCCTCCCGCGCCCGGGCCTGCGCAGCGCTGCCGTCATGGGCGGGATCGCGGCCGCGGTGCTGATCGGCGGCGCCGGAGGGACCGTCGTCGGGCTGGTCGTGGCGGCCGCAGCCTGGTGGGGGATCCCGCGGCTGCAGAGCGGGGCCGAGCGAGATCGACGCACCGAGCTGGCGCGGCAGGCGCCGGTGGCCGTCGACCTGCTCGCGGCCTGCCTGGCCTCGGGCGCCTCGGTGGAGTCGTCGCTCGCGGCCACCGCAAGGGCGGTGCCCGGCGCCGCCGGCGACGTCCTCGCCACGGCCACGGCCGCGCTGCGCCTGGGCGCCGACCCCCTCGACGTCTGGCGCGAGGTGGGCGCGCTGCCGGAGCTGGCCGGGCTCGCGCGGGCGGCCGCCCGGTCCGCCGGTACCGGGGCGCCGCTGGCCGCCCTGCTCCCGCGCGTGGCCGACGACCTGCGCGCCGGCAGGCGCGCCGATGCCGAGGCACGCGTGCGCACCGCGGCCGTGCGGCTCACGGCCCCGCTGGGCCTGGCGTTCCTGCCGGCGTTCGTCGCCCTCGGCGTCGTGCCCGTCGTCGCGAGCTGGATCGGCACGCTGCTCTGAGCCGGCCGCCCTAGGACCGCATGCCCCGCATCGCGTGGGACCGGCCGCGCTCGACGAGCGCGCGCTGGGTGTCGACGCCGTGACGGGCGCGCTGCGACGTGGCCGCGGCCTCCTGGTGCACCGCCGCGCGGACGTCGTCGGCCGACCACGGCCCGCTGTCGCCCTGCTCGCGGCCGAAGCGCGCGACGAGGGGCGCGAGCTCGCCGTCGGCCACGGCGTCGAGCTCCTCGACCGCCTCCGCGGCGATCCGGCCCGCACGCATGGCGGCACCGATGGCCGCCTCCGACTGCGCCTCGAGCAGGGCCACGAGCTCGTCGGTGCTGACACCGCCCTCGGAGCCGAACTGCCCGAGCAGGACCTCGCTGGCCGCGACCGCCTCGTCGACCCGGTCGGCGTGCGCCGCGGCCTGGTCGAGCAGGTCGCGCAGGCGCGTGGCGCCGTCCATCGTCGTCGTCCCTCGCTGCTCGCATCACGGCCGTCGGTGTCGGGCCCGGTACCCGTCGTACCAACGCCGCCGGGTCGCCCGCCGCCGCGGAGAGCGAACGTGGAGCCCCGAGCGATCCCGCGGTCAGCCCCGGCCCGACGGCGTCACCCGGATGGACGCCGGGCATCCACAGCGCGCCGTGCCGCGAGTTGTCCCCAGGACGGGGCTGCGGGCCCGTCGCGGCTGCGCCGCGGCGGCGCAGGGTCCGGGCTGCCGGCGACCGTCGCCGGCACCCGACCGCGAGGAGATCGCCATGACCCGACGCCGTTCCGCCCTGCTCGTCGCCCGCCCGTCCGCCCGCGCCCTGCGCGCCCAGATGCTGCGGGCGCGCGCGCTCGGCGACGAGGGCGCGGCCACCGCCGAGTACGCCGTCGTCACCGTCGCGGCGGCGGGCCTCGGCGGCATCCTCATCAAGCTGCTGACGAGCGACTGGTTCCTCGAGCTGCTCAAGCGGATCCTCGAGATGATCATCCGCGCGGCCCTCGCGTTCTTCGGGATCGGCTGACATGACCGCTACCCGTCGGGGCCCGGGCAGCCGCCCGGGCCCCGGCCCCCTCGGGGGAGCCGACCAGGGCGCCGTGGCCGTCGAGACCGCGATCTCGCTGCTGGCACTCGTCGTGGTCGTCGTCGCGCTCGTGTGGGGCATGAGCCTCGTCGGCGCCCAGCTCGCCGTCGGCGAGGCCTCGCGCGCCGCCGCCCGCGCGGCCGCCCGCGGCGCGTCCGACCCCGACGTCGTCGCCGAGGCCCGCCGCACCGTGGCGGGCGCCCAGGTGCGCATCATCCGCGACGACGCCCGGGTCGAGGTCGAGGTGTCGGCCGAGGCCCAGCCTCCGGGGGCGCTGTCGCGGCTCGGATCCTTCGCGCTGTCGTCGACGGCGACGGCCGCGCGCGAGCCGGCGGTCCTGCCGTGATGGCGCGCCGGGGGCTGCGATGCCGCCTGCGCCGCGACGACGGGGCCGCGGTGGTCGCGGCGCTCGCGCTCGTCGCGGTGCTGGCCGTCTGCGCCCTCGCCATCGGGGCTGTCGCGACCGTGGTCGCGGCGCGCTCGCGCGCCGGAGCAGCGGCCGACCTCGCTGCCCTCGCAGCAGCGCCGGATGCGCTGCTGGCACCGGCAGCGGCCTGCGCCGATGCCCGCGACGTCGCGGCTGCCAACGGCGCAGAGCTCGTGTCGTGCACCGTCGCCGACGGCGACGTCGTGGTGGTCGTGCGGGTGCGCCTGCCCCGGGCCTCGCCCCTCGCGCTGCTGGCCGGCGGCGCCGTGCCGGAGGCCGCCGCCCGGGCCGGCCTGCGCTGAGCGGCGTCCTACTCCTGCGGCGCCCGGGCGAGCAGCACGTCGAGCAGCCGGATCGCGCCGGCCTTGTCGAGGGGGTCGTTGCCGTTGCCGCACTTGGGCGACTGCACGCACGACGGGCAGCCGTCGGCGCACTCGCACGAGGCGATCGCCTCGCGCGTCGCCGAGAGCCACGTGTGCGCGGCCGTGTAGCCGCGGGCCGCGAAGCCCGCGCCGCCGGGATGGCCGTCGTAGACGAACACCGTCATCCGGCCGGTGTCGGGGTGCATCGCCGTCGACACCCCGCCGATGTCCCAGCGGTCGCACGTGGCCACCAGCGGCAGCAGCCCGATCGACGCGTGCTCGGCCGCATGGGCCGCGCCCGGCACGTCGACGTCGAGCAGCTGCGCGGACTCGAGCTGCTCGGCCGTGACGGTCCACCACACCGCCTGGGTGCGCAGCTGCCGCGGCGGCAGCGCCAGCGGCTCCTCGCCGAGCACCGTGCCGGTGAGGTAGCGCCGCTTCAGGTACGCGACGACCTGGTTGGTCACCTCGACGTGGCCGTGCACCAGCTCGGCGTCGCCCCAGGCCGTGCGCTCGATCTCGTCGACGATGCGGATGTCGGTGGTGTCGCGGGCCGACGTCGTGTAGTCGACCGGCTCTCGGTGTGCGACCGCGACGGCGTCGTCGAGATCGAGCCGGTCGACGACGTAGGTCTGGCCCTGGTGCACGTACACAGCGCCGTCGTGGACCGTGGAGTGCGCGGCGCCGGGGTCGACCGTGCCGAGCAGCCGGCCGGTCTCGTCCTCGACCACGCGCACCATGCCGCCGCCGATGCCGCGCAGGTCGGCGAGATCGCTCGCCCGCTCCTGCCGGGTCCAGAACCAGCCGCCGGGCCGCTTGCGCAGCAGGCCGCGGGCCACGAGCGCGTCGAGCACGTCGGGCGTCGTCGGGCCGAACCGCGGCAGGTCGTCCTCGGTCAGCGGCAGCTCGGCCGCGGCGGCGCACAGGTGGGGCCCGAGCACGTAGGGGTTGGTCGGATCGCACACGGTCGCCTCCACCGGTGCGCCGAACAGCGACGCCGGGTGGTGCACGAGATAGGTGTCGAGCGGGTCGTCGCGCGCGACGAGGACGGCGAGCGCATCGCGGCCTGAGCGCCCGGCGCGGCCGGCCTGCTGCCACAGCGACGCGCGCGTGCCCGGCCAGCCGCACAGCAGCACGGCGTCGAGGCCGGACACGTCGACGCCGAGCTCGAGGGCGTTGGTCGCGGCGACGCCGAGGAGCCGGCCGTCGCGCAGCTGGTCCTCGAGCTCGCGGCGCTCCTCGGGCAGGTAGCCCGCGCGGTAGGCCGCCACGCGGTGCGCGAGATCGGGCTCCACCTCGAGCAGCGAGTCGCGCGCGGTCATCGCCACGGCCTCGGCGCCGCGCCGCGAGCGGATGAAGGCGAGCGTGCGCACGCCCTCGACGACGAGATCCGTCATGAGCGACGCCGTCTCGGCCGTGGCCGTGCGCCGGGTGGGCGCGTCGTTCTCGCCGCCGTGCTCCTGCAGCGGCGGCTCCCACAGCGCGAAGTGCGTGGCGCCGCGCGGCGAGGCGTCGTCGGCCACCGCCACGACGTCGAGGCCGGTGAGCCGCGACGCCGACCCGGCGGGGTCGCCGGCGGTGGCGGACGCGAGGACGAACGTGGGCGAGGAGCCGTAGCGCTCGCAGACCCGCTGCAGCCGCCGCAGCACGTTGGCCACATGCGAGCCGAACAGCCCGCGGTACACGTGGCACTCGTCGATGACGACGTAGCGCAGGGCGCGCAGGAACGACGCCCACCGCTCGTGCCCCGGCAGCATCGAGCGGTGCAGCAGGTCGGGGTTGGAGAGCACGTAGCCCGCGTGCTGGCGGATCCAGGCCCGCTCCTCGTCGGCGGTGTCGCCGTCGTACGCCGCCGCGCGCAGGCCCTCGAGCCCGAGCTCCTGCACCGAGCGCCACTGGTCGTGGGCGAGCGCCTTGGTGGGGGAGAGGTAGAGGGCCGTGGCACCGCGGCCGTTGGGTGCGCGGGTGCCCTCGAGCACCGCGGTGATCGACGGCAGCAGGTAGGCGAGCGACTTGCCCGACGCTGTGCCCGTCGCGACGACGACGTGGCGCCCGGCCCGCGCGTGCTCGGCGGCGTCGGCCTGATGGGCCCACGGGTTGGTGACGCCGCGGCGCGACAGCGCATCGCGCAGCTCGTCGGGCACCCACTCCGGCCAGCCGACGGCGGTGCCCGTCCGGGCCGGCACCTGCTCGACGTGGAGCAGCCGGTCGGGCCGCCCGGAGGCGAGCCGGGCCAGCAGCTGGTCGGGGGCGGGGGCGGGCACGAAACCGATCCTCCCCGACAGCCCCGACCCCCGCGCACCTGTGTCAGAGTGCTTGCGTGGACCTCGACGTGAGCACGCACGACCAGGACGGCATCGCGGTGGTCTCCGCCGCGGGCGAGATCGACGTCTTCACGGCCCCGCAGCTCGACTCCGAGCTCTCGGCCGTGACGAGCGGGGGGCAGCACCGCGTGGTCGTCGACCTCTCGCGCGTGGACTTCCTCGACTCGACCGGCCTCGCCGTGCTGGTGAAGACCCTCAAGCGCGTGCGCGAGCACGACGGCGGCTCGCTGGCCGTCGTCGTCACCGCCGACCGCGTGGCCAAGGTCTTCCGCCTCACCGGCCTCGACACCCTCATCCCGCTGCACCCGACCGTCGAGTCCGCGGTCGCGGGGTGACCGTCGTGGGGGAGCAGACCGCGGCGACGCTGACCCTGCCGCCCGCGGCCGAGCACGTCCGCACCGCCCGGCTCGTCGCCGTCACGGCCGCGCGGCGCCTCGGGCTCGACGAGCAGACCGTCGACGACGTCCGCCTCGCGGTGGGCGAGGCCGTCGCCCGCGCCGTGCGCCGCCTCGGCTCCGCCGGCGTCGACGACGACATCGAGCTCGTGCTCCGCGACGACTCCGGCGCCTTCGTCGTCGAGGTCTCCGACCGCGCCCCCGGCTCGACGCCCGACGACGACGAGGTCGGCCTCGCGCTCGTCACCGCCGTCGTCCCCGACGCCGAGGTAGCCGGCGGCCGGGTCGTCCTGCGCTGGCCCGCCACCTCCTGACCCGTCCCTCCCGAGGGCCCTCCTGCACGGCGGGCCCCTCTCCGGCACGCCTTCTCCGCTGCGGCGCGGCCCCGGTTCTGTGGCCGAGGTGTGACCCATGCCGCACCCCCGGCCGGGTGGCCCAGGTCACACGCCTGCGTAGACTCCGGCGCGTTCGAGGGTCGAAGCCGCTCCTCCGGCGAGGGTGGCGACCCCCACTTCCGCCTGAGGAGCACGTGCATGTCCCCGACGACGCTCGCTGCCGCAACGGTCAGCGTGGATGTCTCGGGCTCGAACTACGCCTTCGTCGCAGTGGTCGCGGTCATCGCGCTGCTCGCCCTCGGAGTCGCGTGGGTTCTGGTCCGGGAGGTCCTCGCTGCCAGCGAGGGCACCGACCGCATGAAGGAGATCGCGGCCGCGGTCCAGGAGGGTGCAGCGGCGTACCTGAGCCGCCAGTTCCGCACCCTGTCGATCTTCGCGGCCCTGGTCTTCGTCCTGCTGTTCTTCCTGCCCGCCGACACGCAGTCGGAGAGGATCGGCCGCTCGATCTTCTTCCTCGTCGGCGCGGTGTTCTCCGCCATCACCGGCTACGTCGGCATGTGGCTCGCCGTCCGCGGCAACGTCCGCGTGGCCGCCGCCGCCAACGAGTCCGGCGAGCAGCAGGCCATGCGCATCGCGTTCCGCACCGGCGGCGTCGCGGGCATGTTCACCGTCGGCCTCGGCCTGTTCGGCGCGGCGCTCGTGGTGCTCGTCTACAAGGGCGACGCCCCGACCGTGCTCGAGGGCTTCGGCTTCGGCGCCGCGCTCCTCGCGATGTTCATGCGAGTCGGCGGCGGCATCTTCACCAAGGCCGCGGACGTCGGCGCCGACCTCGTCGGCAAGGTGGAGCAGGGCATCCCCGAGGACGACCCCCGCAACGCCGCGACCATCGCGGACAACGTCGGCGACAACGTCGGCGACTGCGCCGGCATGGCGGCCGACCTGTTCGAGTCCTACGCCGTGACCCTGGTCGCCGCGCTGATCCTCGGCAAGGCCGCCTTCGGCGACGCGGGCCTGGTGTTCCCGCTCATCATCCCGGCGATCGGCGTCATCACCGCCGTCATCGGCATCTTCGCGGTGGCCCCGCGCCCGACCGACCGCTCGGGCATGAGCGCCATCAACCGCGGCTTCTTCATCTCCGCGATCGTCTCGATCGTGCTCGTCGCGATCGTCACGTTCGTCTACCTGCCCGACAAGATCACGACGCTGCGCGGCGTGGTCGTCGGCAACCTCGGGCTCGTCGACGTCGACTCGTTCAACCCGCGTCTGCTGGCGCTGGGCGCGGTCATCATCGGCATCGTGCTCGCGGCTGCGATCCAGCAGCTCACCGGCTACTTCACCGAGACCAACCGCAAGCCGGTCGACGACGTGTCGAAGAGCTCGCTCACGGGCCCGGCGACGGTCATCCTCGCCGGCATCTCGGTCGGCCTCGAGTCGGCCGTGTACTCGGCGCTGCTCATCGGTGCTGCCGTCTACGGCGCGTTCCTGCTCGGCGGCGGCTCGATCGTGCTGTCGCTGTTCGCGATCGCGCTCGCCGGCTGCGGCCTGCTCACCACCGTCGGCGTCATCGTCTCGATGGACACCTTCGGCCCGGTGTCGGACAACGCCCAGGGCATCGCCGAGATGTCCGGCGACGTGCACGGCGAGGGCGCCCAGGTGCTCACCTCGCTCGACGCCGTCGGCAACACCACCAAGGCGATCACCAAGGGCATCGCGATCGCGACGGCGGTGCTCGCCGCGACAGCGCTGTTCGGCTCGTTCCGCGACACCGTCGTGGAGACCACGCGCAGCCTGCTCCAGAACCCGGAGCTGGTCGTGCCGAGCCCGATCGACCAGGCTCAGTACTCCGCCGTCCTCGACGTCAGCAACCCGCGCAACCTCGTGGGCCTGATCATCGGTGCGGCCGTCGTGTTCCTGTTCTCCGGCCTCGCCATCAACGCGGTGTCCCGCGCTGCCGGCGCGGTGATCTTCGAGGTGCGCCGCCAGTTCCGCGAGCACCCCGGGATCATGGAGGGCACCGAGAAGCCCGAGTACGGCAAGGTCGTCGACATCGTCACCCGCGACTCGCTGCGCGAGCTCGCCACACCGGGTCTGCTCGCCGTCATGACACCGATCGCCGTCGGCTTCGGCCTCGGCATCGGCGCCCTCGGCTCCTACCTCGCGGGCACCATCGCCACCGGTGTCCTCATGGCGGTCTTCCTCTCGAACTCGGGCGGCGCCTGGGACAACGCGAAGAAGTTCGTCGAGGACGGCCACTTCGGCGGCAAGGGCTCGGAGGCCCACGCGGCCACGGTCATCGGCGACACCGTCGGCGACCCGTTCAAGGACACGGCCGGCCCGGCGATCAACCCGCTCATCAAGGTGATGAACCTGGTGGCGCTGCTCATCGCCCCGGCGGTCGTGACGATGTTCCTCAAGGCCATGGACTGGCAGCGCTGGGGCATCGCCCTCGTCGCGGTCCTCGTCGTGGTCGTCGCGGTGATCATCTCCAAGCGCCGCGCCATCACGGTCGGCGAGGACGAGGCCACCGAGGCCCCCGCCGCCGCCTGACGGCAGCGGCACAGCACGACCCTCGCGAGGCCCCGGGCACCAGCCCGGGGCCTCGCGCCATTCCCGGGACCCAGCACCCGCCGCGCGCACCGCGTCCAGCACGCGCTCGGCCCGCCCACTGCCCTCGCCCCAGAGCTCCGGCCGCCACCCTCGGCCGTTCCCGATGAAGGGTCCCTTGGACCAATAGAGCCAGACACTTCTGCCCTTCATCCGCGCCGTCATCCCCAGGCTTCGCGACGTTGATCGGCTGCGGACCTGTGGACGCCCCGCGACATGAAGGGTGCAACTGTCCGGCTCTCTTGGTCCCCTGGGCCCCCGCTGGCCGGGTCGGAGGAACGACGGCGCGGCCAGTAGGGGACTTCATCTTCGGGTTGCCCGGGCTGAGTCGATGCCGTGGGTGCGGGAGGATCGGGATGTGAGCGACCTCGACCTCGCCGCCGCCCGGCGGCTGCGTCCCGTCCTGCTCGACGCCGGCTTCACCGCCGACGGGCTGCTCGCGCTGCTCGGCCCGTCGGCGTACGCCGCCCTGTCGCGCGGCGAGCCGGTGCCCGCGCGCCGTGCCCTGGAGGGCCGCAGCGGCACCGACGCGGCGCTCGCGCGGCTGTTCGTGCTCGGCGAGCCCGTGGCCCGCGACGATGCCGAGCGCGAGCTGCCCCTCGACGACCTGGTGGCCGCCGGCCTCGTCGGGGGCGCGGGCGAGGTGCGCGCGCTCGTCGACGTCCGCCCGTACGGCGAGCCCGACACCGACTGGTACGTCGTCAGCGACCACGGCCCCGACTCCGCGGGCCGCGACGACGGCGAGGTGGCGGTCGACCACGTGCTCGGCGTCGGCGGTGCGAGCCTGACGCTGGCGCGGATCACGCCGCGCACCCCGGTGGGCCGCGCGCTCGACCTCGGCACCGGCTGCGGCGTGCAGGCGCTGCACCTCGGCCGGCACGCGCGCAGCGTCGTCGCGACCGACCGCAACCGTCGCGCGCTGCGGCTAGCCGCTGTGAGCGCCGCGCTGTCGGGGCAGGAGTGGGATCTGCGCGAGGGGTCGCTGTTCGAGCCGGTGGGCGGCGAGCAGTTCGACCTGGTCGTGAGCAACCCGCCGTTCGTCATCTCGCCCGGCCACCGCTACACCTACCGCGACGCCGGCCTGCCCGCCGACGACCTCGGCCGGCTGCTGCTGCAGCAGGCGCCGTCGCACCTCGCCGACGGCGGCACCGCCGTGGTGCTCGCCAACTGGCTGCACGTGCGCGGCGAGGACTGGCGCGAGCGGGTCGCGGCGTGGTGCGCGCCGACCGGGTGCGATGCGTGGGTCGCCCAGCGCGAGGTGCAGGACCCGGCGGAGTACGTCGGCCTGTGGCTGCGCGACGCCGGCGGCTCCGAGGACCGCGACGAGCTCGACCGCCGGTACGGCGAGTGGCTCGACGCCTTCGACGACATGGGCGCGGAGGGCATCGGCTTCGGCTGGGTGGTGCTGCACAAGGGCGGCACCTACGGCGCCCAGGGCCCCCGCATCGAGGACGTCGCGCACGCTCCGCGCCTGCCCGACGGCGCCGAGGTCGCGGCGCTCGTCGCGGCCCGCAGCGCGTGGGCCGACGTCGACGCCTTCGCCCTGCTCGAGTCGCGGCCCTGGCGCAGCGAGGGCCTGCGGCTGGCCGAGGAGGACCTCGCCGACGCCCGCGGCCGCCTCGCCGCCGTGCCGCCGCGCCTCGCCCTGCTCGACGGCTGGCGCCCCGACGTCCTGCTCGACTCCGTCGGCGCCCACCTCGTCCGCAGCTTCGACGGCGCCACCACCGTCTCCGCCGCCATCGACGGCGCCGCGACGGTCCACGACCTCGACCCCGACGACGTCCTCCCCGGAGCCCTCATCGCCGTCCGAGGCCTCATCGAGGAAGGCCTCCTCCACCTCTGACCCACCCCTATCCGCGGGACAGGTTTTCCGGGTGAAGTCCCCTACTGGCCGCGGCGTCGTTCCTCCGCCCCGACCAGCGGGGGCCCATCCCCTGCTTGCCTTAGAGGCAAGAAAAGCGCCCCAGGCTGTCCACAGCCGCCCGCGATCGGCCCGGTGCATCCACAGGGCGGGGCGCTGGCCCTGAGCAGCAGGCCGGCCGTTGCCGCACACTGCCCGGCCCCCGCAGGCCGCTGACCTGCGACGACGCCGTCCTCGCGCGATCTGAGCAATCACTACTCAGGTACCTACCCGGGGGTCCGCGGCACCGTTCTCGCCATGAGCACGCACACCGTCCCGCCGGTCGCCACCGACCCCCGCCGCATCGCCGTCGTCGCCGCCGTCAAGGCGCGCCACCACCGCCGCCCCAGCTCGTCCGCGCTGCCGCTCACCCGCCGCTACGCCGTCGCCCGTCCGCTCACCTGGCGCTGATGCCGCTCGGGCCCGACGCCGCCGGTACGGCGCTACGTCGTACCCGGTCGTGCGACGCGCGCCCGACTCGGCCCCGCCGCGGGCCCCGCGCCCCTAGCCTGTGGCGCGCGAGGCGGCATGTAGTCGCACAAGCCGCCCGCGACGACGCCGGCCTGCGCGGCATCGACCCGTACGACGCACGAGCCGACACCGCCGACCGAGGGGGCCGGATGGGGACGACGACCAGCCTGGACTGGCCGTTGGTAGGTCGGGGGACCGACCTCGAACGCGTGATCGCCGCCCTCGCCGACCCCGCCGTCGCGGTGGTGCACCTCGCCGGCGACGCCGGCACCGGCAAGACCCGCCTCGCGCAGGAGTGCCTGCGCGGCGCCGAGCTCGACGGCTACCCCACCGTGTCGGTGGCCGCGACCGACGGCGCTGCGGCCGTCCCCCTCTCCGCGCTCTCGCCCCTCCTCCCCGCCGGCGCGGGCCCCGCGGGCCCCGACCCCGCTACGGTCCTCGACGCCGTCGTCGATCACGTCCGCGACCTCGGCGACGGCGCGCGCGTCGTCATCCACGTCGACGACGTCGACGCCCTCGACGCCGTGTCGTGCGACCTGCTCGCCCGGCTCTGGCGGGAGGGGCTCGCCGTCGTCGTCGCGACCCAGCGCACCGGTACGCCGACGCCGGGCGTGCTGCTCGCCGAGCACCGCCGCGGCGGCGTGCTGCGCCTCGACATCGGCGACCTGCCGCGCGGGTCTGTCGGCACCCTGCTGCACCGCGTGCTGCGCGGGCCCGTCGCCGCCGAGGCCGAGCACACGCTCTGGACGACGAGCCGCGGCAACCCGCTGTACCTGCGCGAGCTCGTGACCGGGGCCGTGCTCGCCGGCCGGCTCGAGGAGGTCGACGGCGTCTGGGTGCTCACCGGCCCGCTCGATGTGACCGGCGGCCTCGCGGGCCTGGTGGCCGAGCGCATCGGCGTCCTGGACGACGAGGCCCGCACGCTCGTCGAGCTGCTCGCGCTGTGCCAGCCGCTCGGCGCCGACGAGCTCGCCGAGCACACGCCGCTCGAGGTGCTCGAGCAGCTCGAGGCCACCGGCGTCATCCGCGTCGCGGCCGACCGTCGCCGTCAGCAGGTGCAGCTCGCGCACCCCGTCTACTCGCAGGTCCTCACGAGCAGCCTGCCGCGGCTGAAGTCGCGCCGCCTGCTGCTCGACCAGGTCGCGCGCACCGAGGCCCACGGCGCCCGGCGTCGTGACGACGTCCTGCGGGTGGCGGCGTGGCGCCTCGACGCGACCGGCACCGCGGATGCGACCACGCTCGTCACCGGCGCCGAGCTCGCGCGCGCCTCCCACGACTACCCGCAGGTCGAGCGCCTCGCGCGCGCCGCGCTCCTGCTCGAGCCCGACGCCCGCGCGAGCGGGCTCCTCGGCGAGGCGCTCTACGAGCAGGGGCTGTTCGACGAGGCCGACGCTGTGCTGTCCGAGGGTGCGGCCGCGGCGGGCGACGACGTCGCGTCGCAGGCCGCCGTCCGCATCGCGCTCGCGCACGGCATCGTCCGGTTCTTCGGGCTCGGCCGTCCCGACGAGGCGCTGGCCGGGCTTGCCGCTGCGTCCGACGCGATCGCGGCCTCCGGCCAGCCCGACGACGTCGTCGACGAGGGCCGCGCGGTGCTCGACTCGATGCGCGCGCTGCTGCTCACCCAGGGCGGGCGCTCGGCCGAGTCGCTCGCGGTGCTGCCCGCGACGCCGCCGTCCGATCCCGTGATGCGCGCCGTCCACCACCGCGCGAACGCCTGGGCCCGCCACCGCACCGGCGACGCCGAGGCGGCGGCCCGGATCGCCCTGGCCGCATGGGAGGAGGGCACGTCGGAGGACCACGCCGCGGGGCTGCTGCACCCCGCCGGCGACCTCATGGTGGCGGCGCTGGCCAACCTCGAGCTCGGCCGCCCTGCTGAGGCGCGTGCGCTCGCCGCGCAGGGGCGCGACGCCGCCATCGCGCAGGGCGTGGTCTTCCAGGCGGCGTGGCTGGCCTGGGCCGTCGCCGAGATCGACCTGCTGGCCGGCTTCGCCGAGGACGCGTCGTCGGCCTTCCGCGAGCTCGCGGCGACCGCCGGGCGCCACGGCTTCGGGCAGGTCGAGCGGCTCGCGGCGCTCGGCATGGCGGAGAGCGCGGCGCTGCTGGGCGACTCGGCGGCAGCGCACGAGTGGCTCGATCGCGCCGAGCCGCTGCCTGCACCGGCGCCGGCGTTCGGCCCGATGGAGACGGTGTCGCGCGCGTGGGTCGCGAACGTGGACGGCGACATGCGCATGGCCGCGTCGCTCGTCCTCGAGCACGGGCGCGAGCTCGCTGCGCGCGGGGAGTACCGCGAGGCCGCGATGCTGCTCGACGAGGCGGTGATGTGGGGCGACGCCGACGCCGCGGCGCTGGTGCCCGACGTCGTCGCGCACGTGCCGACGCCGCTGGGCCGCGCCCGCGGGCTGCGCGCGGCGGCGCTGCTGTCCGGGTCCGCCGACGACCTGATGGCCGCGGCCGAGGGCTTCGCCGACTGCGAGTTCATCCACTCGGCGGCGACGCTGGCCGCGCGTGCCGCCCAGGTGCTGCGCGCCGACGGCGACCCCCGCGTCGCTGCCGCCGCCGAGGCGAAGGCCCGCGCCTGGGCCGACCGCTCGCCCGGCCTCCAGGTGGAGGGGCTCGGGTCGACGGCCGGAGCCGCGCTGCTGACGCCGCGCGAGCGCGAGATCGCGTCGCTCGCCGCGCGCGGGCGCAGCAGCAAGGACGTCGCCGCCGACCTGGTGCTGTCGGTGCGCACCGTCGACAACCACCTGGCCAACGTCTACGCGAAGCTCGGCATCGCCGGGCGCGCGCAGCTGGCCGCGGCCCTGGGGATCGCCGAGTCGGCCGGCGGGCCGGTGCCCGCCGCGCGATCGGGGCGCGGCCGATGACCACGACGACGTACGCCGTCACCGAGCGGCACGACGCAGGACGGGCGAGGACGGCGCAGGCCGTCGGTGCCGGGGGGCACGCCAGCACGACCACGCCCAGGAGGCCCGGATGAACCCGCAGGAGATCGACCTCGTGACGGCGAGCGCGCAGCGCATCGCGCCCGTGCTCCCCGACGTCGCGCACACCTTCTACTCGCGGCTGTTCGCGCTCTACCCCGACCTGCGCGAGGCGTTCCCCGCGCAGATGGAGGCCCAGGAGAAGAAGTTCGCGGACAGCGTCGCCGCGATCGTGGCCGCGATCCCGGACTTCGCGGCCTTCGCCGACACCAGCGAGCGCCTCGCCCGGGTGCACGTCGCGCACCGGGTCACGGCGTCGCAGTACGCCGCCGTCGGGCCGGTGCTCGTCGAGGCGCTCGCGTCGCACGACCCCGCGTGGGACGCCGCCACCGCCGAGGCCTGGGCCCAGGCCTACGACCTGCTCGCGGAGTCGATGCAGCTCTCCGCCCGCCCCTGACGCGCGGCGGGGCAGGATCCGGCATCTGCGTGATCGGTGCCGGTCCTAGAAGGCTGGCCTGTGGACGGATCCGCGCCGGACGACCGTGCTGTGGACGGCTTGGCGCTTTCCTTGCTTCTAGCGCAAGCGGGGGATGGGCCCCCGCTGGTCGGGGCGGAGGAACGACGCCGCGGCCAGTAGGGGACTTCACCCGGAAACCTGTCCCAGGGAGTGGGTGGGGCTGGTGAGCGGACGGCGGGGTTCGGGGGTCCGGGCGGCGTGGTGAGTGGGGGATCACGATCGGGGGTGTGAGCGGGGCTCTGACCTGGGGTTTCACCCCCGGTGGAGCAGGCCGCGACACGCCGGGCGAGGATGGATGTGTTTGACACGGGCCCCCGTGGTGCCGTCACACTCCGCCACGACCGGGCTTCCGGGCGGCGGGACGGCCGCAGCCCCGGGACACCCGTGACCGAGTGCAGGAGGAGATAGGTGCCCCCCAAGGCGAAGGAGGGTCGTCGGCTCGTCATCGTCGAGTCGCCGGCCAAGGCCAAGACCATCCAGGGCTACCTCGGCCCCGGGTACGAGGTCGAGGCCTCCGTGGGGCACATCCGCGACCTGCCCACCCGCGCGTCGGAGATCCCCGAGAAGTACAAGAAGGAGCCCTGGTCGCGGCTCGGCGTCGACGTCGACCACGGCTACCAGGCGCTCTACGTCGTCGACGCCGACAAGCGCACGAAGGTCGCCGAGCTGAAGAAGAAGCTCGCCGACGCCGACGAGCTCCTGCTCGCCACGGATGAGGACCGCGAGGGCGAGGCCATCGCCTGGCACCTGCTCGAGGTGCTCAAGCCGAAGGTGCCCGTCCGCCGGATGGTCTTCCACGAGATCACCCGCGACGCGATCCAGCGCGCCGCGCAGGAGACCCGCGAGCTCGACAAGAGCCTCGTCGACGCCCAGGAGACCCGCCGCATCCTCGACCGCCTCTACGGCTACGAGGTCAGCCCGGTCCTCTGGAAGAAGGTCATGACCGGCCTGTCCGCGGGCCGTGTCCAGTCGGTCGCCACCCGCCTCGTCGTCGACCGCGAGCGCGAGCGCATCGCGTTCCGCTCGGCGTCGTACTGGGACATCGAGGGCCTGTTCGACCCGGGCTCGTTCAGCGCCAAGCTCGTCGCCGTCGACGGCGCCCGCGTGGCCACCGGCAAGGACTTCGACGACCGCGCGGTGCTCACCCGCGCCGACGCCGCCCACCTGTCCGAGGAGGCCGCCACCTCGCTGGCCGCGGCCCTGCAGGACGCCGCATTCAGCGTGCGGTCGGTGGAGGACAAGCCCTACAAGCGCTCGCCCGCCGCGCCGTTCATGACCTCCACGCTGCAGCAGGAGGCCAGCCGCAAGCTGCGCTGGGGCGCTCAGCGCACGATGCGCGTGGCCCAGGGTCTCTACGAGCGCGGCTACATCACCTACATGCGTACCGACTCCACCACGCTGTCGGAGTCGGCGCTGAACGCCGCGCGTGCGCAGGCCGCCGAGCTCTACGGCTCCGACCACGTCGCCGAGGTGCCGCGGCGCTACGACCGCAAGGTCAAGAACGCGCAGGAGGCCCACGAGGCCGTCCGTCCGGCCGGCGACGTGTTCCGCACGCCGGCCGAGGTCGCGGGCGAGCTGCGTGGCGACGACTTCCTGCTCTACGACCTCATCTGGAAGCGCACCGTCGCCTCGCAGATGGCCGACGCCCGCGGCCAGACCGCGACGATCCGGCTCGGAGCCACGGCGTCCGACGGCCGCGACGCCGAGTTCTCCGCGAGCGGCACCGTCATCACCTTCCGCGGCTTCCTCGCCGCCTACGAGGAGTCGGTCGACGAGACCCGCGACGGCGACGACGCCGACAACGAGCGCCGCCTGCCGCCGCTGTCGGTGGGCGACGTCGTGACGCCGGTGCGCCTCGACCCCGAGGGCCACACCACCAACCCGCCGCCGCGCTACACCGAGGCGTCGCTGGTGAAGGCGCTCGAGGAGCGCGGCATCGGCCGCCCGTCGACGTACGCCGCGATCATGGGCACGATCGTCGACCGCGGCTACGTCACCAAGCGCGGCTCCGCGCTGGTGCCGTCGTTCCTCGCGTTCGCCGTCGTGCGCCTCATGGAGGAGCACTTCACCCGGCTCGTCGAGTACGACTTCACCGCGCGGCTCGAGGAGCGCCTCGACTCCGTTGCCACCGGCGAGAGCGACCGCGTCGCCGTCCTCGACCGCTTCTACAAGGGCTACGACGGCTACGCCGGCCTCCAGGCCCTGGCTAGCGACCTCGGCGAGATCGACGCGCGCGAGATCTCGTCGTTCCCCATCGCCGACTCCGACATCGTGCTGCGCGTCGGCCGCTACGGGCCCTACATCGAGAAGGGCGAGCAGCGGGCGAACGTGCCTGCCGACATCGCGCCCGACGAGCTCACCGCCGAGAAGGCGCAGGAGCTGCTCGACCTGCCCTCGGGCGACCGCGAGCTCGGCGTCGACCCGTCGACGGGCCGCACGATCGTGGCGAAGACCGGCCGCTACGGCCCGTACGTCACCGAGGTGCTCGAGGAGGGCGCGCCGAAGTCGGCCAAGCCCCGCACCGGCTCGCTGTTCGCCGACATGGCGCTCGACACGGTCACCCTCGACGACGCGCTCAAGCTGCTCTCGCTGCCGCGCGTGGTCGGCGTCGACCCCGCCGACGGCAAGGAGATCACCGCGCAGAACGGCCGCTACGGCCCGTACATCACCAAGGAGAAGGACTCCCGGTCGCTGCCGGACGAGGCCTCGATCTTCACGATCGACCTCCCGGGCGCGCTCGCGCTGCTCGCGCAGCCGAAGACGCGGCGCGGCCAGGCGGCGGCGAAGCCGGCCGTGATCGTCGGCATCGACCCGTCGACGAACAAGGAGATCCAGCTCAAGGAGGGCCGCTTCGGCCCGTACGTGACCGACGGCGAGACCAACGCGTCGCTGCGCCGGGCCGACGACCCCGCGACCATCTCGGTCGAGCGTGCCGCCGACCTCCTCGCCGAGCGCCGTGCCAAGGACCCCGCGCCGAAGAAGAAGGCGGCGGCCAAGAAGGCCCCCGCCAAGAAGGCCGCCGCGAAGAAGGCCCCGGCCAAGAAGACGGCGGCCAAGAAGACCGCCGCCGCCAAGGCCGCCTCCCCCGAGGCCTGATCCAGCGATCGACGAGCCCGGGCCCGCCCAGGGTCCGGGCTCGTCGGCGTCCGGGGCTCGTCGGCGTCCGGCACGGGTGGCGCCCGTGCGTGCGGGCGCGCCAGGCTGTCGGCGTGGCCGGACCTGCGCAGGCGGTGAACATCCGCGTGCCCGAGGAGCTGCGCTGGCAGCAGGAGCACGACGGCGAGACCTTCACCGTCACCTCGATCACCGTGCGGCTGCTCGACGACGGCCACCTCGCGGCGAAGGCGTACGGACGCCTGCCGGACGGCCGCACCGCGGCGTACGTCGGCCTGCCGCTGGAGCCGACGCCGGAGATCGAGGCGCTCGTCGACAGAGGTGTGCGCGAGGCCGCGCAGCGCTGGCTCGACCACCGCGGGTTCCGCTGACGGTTCGCGCGCGGGCTGCCCGGGAACAACCAGCCGGGGCTCGGGCGTTGGCAGGGTCCCGCCGCCGTCCCTCGAGGAGATGCCTGTGCCCCGCACGCCCGTCGCCGCGCCCGCCCCGTCGTACGACGTCCAGCTGCAGCACCTCGCGAGCCTCGTCCGCGAGGGCGTCCTCGATCCCGCCGCTCTCGAGGTGCTCGGGGCCCTGAGCACCGCGGCCGAGGAGGCCGAGGCCGCCGACCACGGCGCCGACCGCCTGCCGGTCATCGCGGTCGTGACGGCGTCGGCGCTCGCGACAGACACCGCGATGGAGCGCGTGGTCGCCAAGGGCAAGCCGGGCCGGGTCGACATGAACCCGCTGCAGCCGCACGACTTCGAGCCGATCGCGATGGTCGACGTTCCCGGCCCGGCGTACCTGCTGATCGACGTCGACCTCGGCGCCCGCTACCGCGACGTCCGCCCCGAGGACGCCCTGAAGGAGATCGTCGCCGAGGGGCGCACACCGCTCACGATCGACGAGGGGGTGAGCACGCTGGTGCAGGTGCCCGACGCGCTCGTGGCCCGCACCGCGTTCAGCCTGCTCGCGAGCCGGCGTGGCGACCAGCGGGTGCCCGCGCTGTGGATGTCGTACGGCGCCCCGCGGCTGGGCTGGTGCTGGGACCGCAACCCGCACACCTGGCTCGGCTCGGCATCGGCCGCCCGGCGCGTGGGCCCGGACGCCGGCTGAGCCACCGCCGCCCGGCCCGTGGGCGGCGCGTCGTAGGGTCGGGCGCGTGACCCCGGACGCCGCCGCACCCGACGCCGCCCTGCCCGGCGTCTTCGTGGCGTTCGAGGGCGGCGACGGCGCGGGCAAGTCCACGCAGGCCCGCGCGCTGGCCCAGGCGCTCGAGGCGGCCGGCCGCGAGGTGGTGCTCACCCGCGAGCCCGGCGGCACTCCCGCAGCCGAGGCCATCCGCGATGTCGTGCTCGACCCGCGCCACACCGGCCTCGACCCCCGCGCCGAGGCGCTGCTGTTCGCAGCGTCGCGCGGCGAGCACGTCGCCCGGCTCGTGCGGCCGGCCCTCGAGCGCGGCGCAGTGGTCATCACCGACCGCTACCTCGACTCCTCGATCGCCTACCAGGGCATCGCGCGCGGCCTCGGCGCCGACGTCGTCGAGGAGCTGAGCCTGTGGGCCACCCGCGGCCTGCTGCCCCACCTCACCGTGGTGCTCGACGTCGACGCCGGCCACGGGCTCGCGCGCGTCACCGATCCCAACCGGCTCGAGCACGAGCCCGAGAGCTTCCACGCCGTCGTCGTCCAGGCGTTCCGCGACCTCGCCGCCCGCGACCCGCAGCGCTACCTCGTGATCCCGGCGTCGGGCGACCGCGACGCGATCGCCGCCCAGGTGCTCGAGCGCGTCTCGTCGCTGCTGGCGGCGCGGGGGGCTGAGACGTGAGCGACGTCTTCTCCCAGCTCGTGGGGCAGGACCACGCCGTCGCGCTGCTGCGCGCGGCCGCGGCCGAGGCGCCGTCGGTCCGCGCCGGCCAGCGCGCGCAGGCGATGACCCACGCGTGGCTGATCACCGGCCCGCCGGGGTCGGGCCGCAGCACCGCGGCGCTGGCGTTCGCGGCCGCGCTGGTCTGCCCGCAGGGCGGCTGCGGCGTGTGCCAGGAGTGCCAGGCCGTGCGCCACTCGGCGCATGTCGACGTCGAGCACGTCGTGCCCGAGTCGGTCACCTACGCCGTCGACGAGACCCGCGAGCTCGTGCGCCGTGCGGCCATCTCGCCGTCGCGCGCGCCGTGGCACGTGTTCGTGCTCGAGGACGCCGACCGCCTCAACGCGGAGTCGGCGAACACGCTGCTCAAGTCGATCGAGGAGCCCACGCCCGGCACGGTCTGGATCCTCTGCGCGCCGTCCACCGAGGACGTGCTCTCGACCATCCGCTCGCGCTGCCGCCACCTCATGCTCGCGACGCCGACCACCGCGGAGGTGGCCCAGGCCCTCGTCGACGCGCTCGGCGTCGAGCCCGCGATGGCGTCGTTCGCCGCCCGCGCCGCGCAGGGCCACATCGGCCGGGCCCGCGCGCTCGCCACCGACGAGGACGCGCGCCTGCGCCGCCAGGAGGTGCTGCGGATCCCGTCGCAGCTGCGCGACATCGGGTCGTGCCTCGCGCTCGCGGCCGACCTCGTCGCCACGGTCAACGACGACGCCGCCTCGATCTGCGACCCCCTCGACGAGCAGGAGATGGCGGCGCTGCGCGCGGCGTACGGCGAGGGCTCCGAGGGCCGCGGCATCGGCACGGTGGAGCGCCGGGCGAAGGGCGCGCTGAAAGCCTTGGAGGACAGGCAGAAGCGGCGCCGCCGTCGCGTCGTGCGCGACCAGCTCGACCGCGCGATCGTCGACCTCATCGCGTTCTATCGCGACGTCCTCGTCGTCCAGCTCGGTGCGGCGTCTCCTCTCGTCAACGACGAGATGCGCCCGCAGGTCGAGCGCGTGGCCGCCGACTCCTCGCCCGAGGACACTCTGCGGCGCGTCGACGCCCTCGAGCGCACCCGCCACCTGCTCGAGGCCAACGTCGCCCCGCTGCTCGCCTTCGAGTCGCTCACCGTCTCCCTGCGCGACCCCTCCCTCGCCCACTGAGGGCGCTGTGGATGGGTGAGCGACGCCTATAGCCGTCGCTGGCCCATCCAAAGCGGGTACCCCGACGGGACCACGGGCTCGCGATCCGCGGGCAGGATGGCGGGATGAGGCTCTACCTGGGCGGTGGCGGCAGCGCCGACGACGAGGCGCTGCTCTGGCAGGAGTGGCTGCGGCCGGGGATCCGCTGCGTCTACTGGCCGTTCGCCCTGGCGCCGTCGGCGTACGACGAGGGGCTGCGCTGGTTCCAGCGGGCGCTGCACGACGACGTCGACGTCGTGCTCTGGCGCGATCTCGCCGAGCACGCGCCGGGCGAGCTCGACGGCGCCGACGTCCTGCTCGTGGGCGGCGGCAACACCTACGCGCTGCTCGACCACATCCGCCGCACCGGCTGGGCCGACCCCGTGGCGCAGTGGGTCCGCGACGGCGGGGCCTACTTCGGGAGCAGCGCCGGGGCGGTGATCACCGGCGCCGACATCGACGTCGCCCGCTTCGCCGACCCCAACGACGTAGGGCTCGCCGACACCGCCGGCCTCGGGCTGCTGCCGGGCCACATCCTCCGGCCGCACTACGCGCCCGAGGACCTCCCCGAGCTGCAGGAGTGGGCCGGGACCACGGGCCTCACCGTGCTCGGCCTGCCGGAGGAGGGCGGCGTCGCGGTGGTCGACGGCGAGATCTCCAACCCCGGCACGGGCGACGTCGCCGTCGTCACCACCGACGGCGCCTGGATCCTCAAGCCCGGGGGCGCCACGCCGCTCGACGCCGACGCCGGCTGACTCTCCCGGCCAGCCGCAGAGCCCCGAAGGGCTGGGAAGGCGGATACCACCGGCGCCGCGGTGATGCGCGCCGACGGCACCACCCCCTCGGGCTGGCCAGGAGTGGCCATTGCCCCTGGCTCGACGGGGGAGGACTGTCGAGGTACCAGGACGGCTCTACCCGGGAGGGGCCGTGACCATCAGCGAGGCGACGACCGGCGGGCGCATCGGTGCGCCGGCCGCCGGTCGCGACACGTCGATCTCCGTGCGTCCGTAGGCATCCGCGACACGGTCAGCGTCGTGCCCGACCGGGGCTCCGACGCCGTGGCCGAGCGGCTGCAGTCGGCGCTGCTCGGCGCGCTCGACCTCTGCGCCGTCTACCTCGGCGACCAGCTCGGCTGGTACGCCTGCCTGCACGAGTACGGCCCGTCGACGTCGGAGATGCTGGCGCGCCGCACCGGCACCGACGCGCGGATGTGCCGCGAGTGGTGCGAGCAGCAGGCGATCACCGGCCTGCTCGACGTCGTCGAGACGCCGACGCAGACCCGCCGCTACGTCCTGCCCGAGGCCACCGCCCGGGCCCTGCTCGACGACGGCGCGCTCGCGTACTCCGCGCCGCTCTCGCAGCTGATGGCGGCCGCCGCTGGACGCATGGCCGACGTCGTCGAGGCCTGCCGGCGAGGCGGCGGCGTCGACCGCGACGAGCACCAGGCGCTGGCCCGGCAGTGCCAGGCCGCGCTGAACCGGCCCTGGTACGAGAAGGGCCTGGCGTCGGTCCTCGAGCACATGCCCGAGGTGCATGCCCTGCTGTCGAGGCCGGGCGCGATGGTGGCCGACATCGGCTGCGGCTCCGGCTGGTCGTCGATCGCGCTCGCCGAGGCCTACCCCGAGGCGCGCGTGCAGGGCTTCGACATCCACGCCGGCACGGTCGAGACCGCGCGGGAGCTGGTGAGAGGCCGTCGTCTCGAGCCGCGCGTCACCTTCACCGTCGCCGACGCCGCCGAGCTGCCGGCGGGGCGGTTCGACATCGTGCTGGCCTTCGAGGCGCTCCACGACCTGCCGCACCCCGTCGAGGTGCTGGCCGCGGCACGGCGGGCGCTGCGGCCCGGCGGCTGCGTCGTCGTCATGGACGAGCGCGTGGCCGACCGGTTCAGCGCGCCGGGCGACGACGTCGAGCGGTTCTCCTACGGCCTCAGCCTCATGCTCAGCCTGCCCGACGCGCTCGCGCACCCGGGCTCGGAGGCCACCGGCACCGTGATGCGCGGCCCGACTCTGGAGACCTACGCCGCCCGTGCCGGGTTCGCGGCCTGCGTGGCGCTGCCGGCCGAGGGCTTCGGCCGCTGGCGCTTCTACCGGCTCGACCCCTGAGCGCGCGGGCGGCCGGCCTCCCCCCGCCGACCGCCCGCGCCCGAGGGGTCCGCGTGTAACACCAGCATGTGCTGCAGAACCGGGCGGTTCTGCAGCACATGCTGGTGTTACGGGCGTCAGGAGGGGGTCAGCCGGCGGCGGTGCGGAGGCCGTCGGCGTAGGCCGTGAGCGCGTCGGCGGCGGGGCCGAGGACGTCGTCGGCCTTCCGGCCGAGGTCCGGGCTCGCGAGCATGGTCGACGCCGCGGCGAGGAGGCGGTCGTAGACGGCGACGCCGTCGGCGAGGCGGGCCTGCACCTGCCCGGCGGAGTCGGTCGCGGCGGTCGCGGCCGTGGAGCCCGGCAGCTCGCGGCGCACCTGGTCGAGCACGGCGAGCCGGGCCACCTGCGCGGTGAACGCCGGGGCGGCCTCGTCGTCGGCGGCCCGCAGCTCCTTGCCGGCGTCGGGGTGCAGCGCGGCCACGGCGGGCACCATCGCGATGAGCTGGCGGCGGACGGCGTAGAGCGCCTGAGCCTCGTCGTAGCCGATGGCGTCGCGGCGCAGGTCGGTCGGGCGGCTGACGGCGGTGAGCGCGGGCGGCTCCGGCGCGACGGCGTGGCGGGCGTCGTAGCGCGACCGGACGGCGATGACGCCGGTGACCGCGGAGCCGATCAGCCACATCCACGCCGGCAGCGGCAGCGCCCCGCCCGTGGCCAAGCCCATGGTCGCGGCGTCGACCAGACCGAGGACGCCGGTGCCGGCCGACACCGCGCCGAGGGTCACCGCGCGGGTGCGGGCGGACTGCACGCGCTTCTGGTGGCGGCGCACGGCCTTGGAGTGCTTCTCCATGGCCTTGGCGTGCTCGCGGGTGGCCTTCGTGCCGGAGCCCTTGGCGGCGGCGTAGGCCTCCGCGACGTCGAGGCCCTGCTCGACGAGCGCGGTCACGCGCTCGGCCAGCCTGGCGACGTCGGTTCCCACGGCACCACGGTAAGCCGCTCCCGCTGCGGCTTCCAACCGTTGCGGCGGGCCGCGGCGCCTAGGCTGGCCGCGTGCCCCTCGAGAACGCCGAGCTGATCATCGACGACCCGGCCCTCCGCGAGGTCGTGCTCGACGCCGTCGTGGCCGGTCCGGACGACGGCGAGCCGGTCCTGCTGCTGCACGGCTGGCCGCAGACGTCGCTGGAGTGGTCGCGGGTGATCCCGGCCCTGGCCGAGTCGGGGATGCGCTGCCTGGCGCCCGACCAGCGCGGCTACTCGCCCGCGGTTCGGCCCGACGACGTCGCCTCCTACGAGCTGCCGCATCTCGTCGACGACGCCCTCGGCGCGCTCGACGCCGTCGGCTGGGAGTCGGCCCACATCGTCGGGCACGACTGGGGCGCGGTCGTCGCGTGGGCGCTCGCCGCCCAGCACCCCGAGCGGGCCCGCAGCCTCACCGCGGTGTCGGTGCCGCACCCGCAGGCGTTCAACAAGGCGCTCAAGAGCGACCCCGTGCAGTGGAAGAAGTCGGCCTACCTCGCCCTCTTCCGCACGGCGCCCGGCAAGGCGGCCAAGGTGCTCATGGCCGACGGCGGCAAGCGGCTGCGCGACGTCTACGGCACGGTGGTCGACCCCTCCGACGTCGACCAGTACGTCGCCTTCTTCTCCGAGGAGGGCGCCATGGAGGCGGCCCTGCGCTGGTACGCCGCGATGGGCGGCGACCACTTCAAGGAGATCGGCCCGGTCGCGGTGCCGACGACGTTCATCTGGGGCACCGAGGACGTCGCGATCGGCGCCCAGGCGGCCCGGGGGAGCGGCGAGTGGTGCACCGGGCCCTACTCCCTCGTCGTGCTCAACGGCCGCGGCCACTGGATCCCGGACGAGGAGCCCGAGGCCGTCGTCGCCGCCGTCCTGGGCCTCGCCGGGCGCGGCCCGGGCGCCCGGCCGGGTGACGCTCCGTGAGCGATCTCGCAGAACGGAACTAGCGGACGTCGCGGGGCGTCCCACCCGTGGACCCTGAGAGGGTTGACCTGACACGCCCTTCTGCCGTTCGGAGCCCGCTCGTGCGCACCCGCAAGACCCGTCTCGTCGCCGGCTCCGCTGCGCTGCTGTCCGCCGTCCTGCTCGCCGGCTGCTCGTCGTCGGCCGATCCGGGCACCACGGCCTCGCCGGTCACGTCGTCGTCGTCGAGCCCGTCGTCGAGCGCGTCCGCTGCCGGCCTCGACTCGTTCTATGCGCAGAAGCTGGCGTGGAAGAAGTGCGGCGGCAGCTTCGAGTGCGCCGACCTCGACGTCCCGCTCGACTACAGCGACCCGTCGGGCCAGACCATCAAGATCGCGGTCATCAAGCTGCCGGCGTCCGGCAGCGACCGCATCGGCTCGCTCGTGATCAACCCCGGCGGCCCCGGCGGCTCGGGCGTCGAGTACGCCCGCGCGGCCCGCTTCATCTTCGACGACTCGATCCGCGCCCGGTACGACATCGTCGGCTTCGACCCCCGCGGCGTGGGCGAGTCGGAGAAGATCACCTGCCTCGACGACAAGCAGACCGACGCGTTCCTCGCCGTCGACGGCACCCCCGACGACGCGTCGGAGGTGAAGGCGCTCGAGGACTCGACCAAGCAGTTCGTCGAGGCCTGCAAGGAGAACAGCGCCGGTCTGCTCGCCCACGTCGGCACCCGCGACGCGGCCCGCGACATCGACGTCCTGCGTCAGGCGCTCGGCGACAAGAAGCTCAACTGGCTGGGTGCCTCCTACGGCACGTTCCTCGGAGCGACCTACGCCGACCTGTTCCCGCAGAACGTCGGCCGCATGGTGCTCGACGGCGCGATGGACCCGACGCTGACCAACGAGGAGCTCGCCCACGGCCAGGCCAAGGGCTTCGAGCTCGCGCTCAACCGCTTCGTCGAGGACTGCCAGAAGCGGGCCGACTGCCCGCTCCCGCGCGACAGCGTGCAGGCCGGCGTCGCGCGCATCCAGAAGTTCTTCGACGACCTCGACGCCAAGCCGATCGGCACCGGCGACTCCGCCCGCCCGCTCACGCAGGCGCTCGGCATCCAGTCGGTGCTGTCGTACCTCTACTTCCCGCCGACCGACTGGGAGCAGCTGCGCTTCGGCCTCGAGATGGCCTTCGAGGGCGACGGCTCGGTGCTGCTGTCGATGCTCGACGCGCGCATGGAGCGCAGCGACGAAGGCACGTACAAGAACAACCCGTTCTCCTCGTTCCTCACGATCAGCGCCGCCGACCGCGGTGACTCCGCGACGCCGGAGCAGTCGGCGAAGCTCGCCGAGGAGTGGGGCAAGGAGGCGCCGGTCTTCGGCCCCGTGCTCGCCTGGGGCAACCTCGTCTACGACTACTGGCCGGTCGAGCCGACCGACGAGCCCCGCGCGATCAAGGCCCCGGGCACCGGCCCGATCCTCGTCGTCGGCACCACGTACGACCCGGCGACGCCGTACCCGTGGGCGCAGAGCCTGGCCAAGCAGCTCGAGGGCGGGGTCCTGCTGACCCGTGTCGGCGACGGCCACACCGGCTACGGCATGGGCTCCTCGTGTGTCGACCGCGCGATCAACACCTACCTGCTCGACGGCACCCCGCCCGCCGAGGGCACCGTCTGCAAGGCCGGCTGACCTCGCTCTGACGGCGTCCTGACGACTCCGTGACGGTGCGCAGTCACACTGGTCGCATGCGACGGACGACGGCAGCTGTGTGCGCCTCGGTCGCGCTGCTGCTCGCGGCCTGCTCGGCGCCATCGGCGTCCAGCCCGTCGACGTCCACCGCATCGCCGTCCGGCCCGTCGTCGTCCGCTGCGGTGCCGACGAGGACGGCGTCGCCGACACCCTCGACGCCCGGCAGCGCGGGGCAGGTGTCGTGGCTGTGCCGCCCCGGTCTGTCGTCCACGCCGTGCGACATCCCTCTCGACGTCGTCGAGGTGACGGCGTCGGGGCGATCCCGAGTCGACGTCGAGCCTGCGGCGGATCCGGCCTTCGACTGCTTCTACGTGTACCCGACCGTCTCGACCGCCAAGGGCCGCAACGCCCCGCTGGCCTCGGCGCCCGAGATCGTCGCGGTGGTGCAGGCGCAGGCCGTCCAGTTCCAGAGCGTCTGTCGCCTGTACGTGCCGCTCTACCGCCAGCTCACGCTGCGCGGCCTGGTCGACGGCGGTCTGACGGACCCGGTGGCGCGCGGCATCGCCCAGTCCGACGTCGAGGCCGCGTTCGACGACTACCTCGCCCGCAGCGACGGCCGGCCGTTCCTGCTGCTCGGGCACTCGCAGGGGGCCACGGTCCTGACGTCGCTCGTGCAGACGCGGATCGACGGCGACCCGGCCCTGCGCGCGCGGCTGGTCTCGGCGATGCTGCTCGGCGGCGGCGTCTGGCTCGCGCCGGGCAGCCAGACGCAGGGCACGTTCCAGAACGTCCCGCCGTGCCGCTCGACGACGCAGACCGGCTGCGTCGTCGCCTACAACACCTACGGCTCGGCGCCGCCGCCTGACGGCCTGTTCGGCCGGACGTCGAAGGGGCGGACGACGCTGTGCGTCAACCCGGCGTCCCCGGCCGGCGGCGCGGCCCGGCTCGACCCGGTGGCTCCCGTGCCGTCCGCATCCGGCGGCTCGCCGAGGTTCGCGTCCTTCCCGGGCTCGGTGTCGGGGGAGTGCCGGTCCGACGCCTCGCACACCTGGTTCCAGGTCGAGCGGGTTCCCGGCTCGGCCCTGCCGGCCGACAGCCTGCGGCCCAACCGGAGCGCCGCGTGGGGCCTGCACCGCTACGACGTCACCGTGGCCCTCGGCGACCTCGTCCGGATGGCCTCCGCGCAGGGCGCCGCCCTGGCGCCGACCGGCTCCTGATGCGGCCCTGACCTGCGCCTACGCCGCTGCTCCGCCCGGACGCGGTCGATTCGGACGCACGCCGGGGGGTCGGGTATCCTTCCTGCTCGTGCCTGCCGCTCGCGGCAGTCGCGCCGCCTTAGCTCAGTCGGTCAGAGCGACGCACTCGTAATGCGTAGGTCATCGGTTCGATTCCGATAGGCGGCTCCATCTTCAAGTCTCTGACCTCCGGCGATGCCGTCGGGGTCGCTCTCCGGATCGTTGTCCGAGGGCGAGTTGCTCACATGTTGCTCACGGACCCGCTGGGACTCGTCATCTGCACGCGGCACGAGGGACCACGCCCTGGCAGCTGCTTCGCTCCCGACGCCGGGCAGCAGGTGGGTGTAGGTGTCCGAGGTGATGGCTACCGATGAGTGTCCGAGCCGCTTGCTGACCACGACGATGTCGACGCCGGCGGCGAGCATGAGCGAGGCCTGGCCGTGGCGCAGGTCGTGCAGGCGGATTCGTCGTAGGCCGATCTCCTCGGCCAGTTCCTGGAAGCGGTCCGAGAGCCGGTCGGGGTGCAGCGGTACGCCGTCGGGCCTGGGGAACACGAGGTCGTGGTCGTTGTAGGCGTCGCCGAGGGGCGCGCGGGCGGCGTCCTGGCGCAGGCGGTGCGCGAGCAGCACGCCGACGGTGTGCGGGTCGAGGTCGACGACGCGGTCCTCTCCGCTGGCGGTCTTGGGTCGCCCGAATGCGATGCTTCCGTGGTCGTCGCCGCATTGGGCGCACGGGCGGGAGAAGCGGGCGGTGAGGGTGACGACCTGCTGGCGGACGTGGAGCCGGTTGCGTTCGAGGTCGACGTCGGACCAGCGCAGCCCGGCGGCTTCGCCGCGGCGCAGACCGGTGGCGGCCAGGAGCTGGAACGCGGGCCCGAGGGGGTCGTGGTCGGCGTGGTCGAGGAACCGGCCGAGCTCCTCGGGTTCCCACGGGCGCACGCGCGGACGCGGCACCGACGGCAGGTCGATGCTGGCGGCTGGGTTAGTGGGGATCAGGCGCGACTTCACCGCCGAGCCCAGAGCGGAGCGAAGCGAGGCATGCACGCGGCGCAGGGTGGCCGGCTTCATGTGGCGGTCGGCCTGGATGGAGCGCAGGGCGGTCTCGACGTCGTGGGGGCTCAGGTCGCGCAGGCGCAGGTGCCCGATGCGCGGGATGAAGTACTGATGCACGTGCGCGGTGTACGTCGCGGCGGTGGTGGGTCGCACGCCGTCGGCGACCTTGCCGGCGAGCCAGTCGCGCAGGAACTGCTCGACGGTGATGTTGTTGACCGCGACGCCGATGCCGCGGGAGCCGGCGTCGACCACCTCGGCGAGCGCCTTCTCCGCATCCTTCTTGGTCGCGAACCCGAACCGGGTGAGCTGCCGGCGCGCGACGTGCTCGCCGTCAGGGTTCGGTCCCGGCCCGAGGTCGACGGTGTAGCCCCACGACCCGTGCTTCTCGGAGCAGGCCTTGCGTCGGCCGCGTGAGTCGAAGACGGCGGGGCACTGGCAGCGCTTGCGAACGGTTCCGCGCATAACGGGTCCTCCCTCGGTGCTGCTACTGCGATACCGGACCGGCCACGGATGCGCCAGCGCTGGGCGGTGAGCCTGTGGACGACACGCCGGCGCTGTTCGAGTCGTCGACGAGGCGGACCAGAGCGGCGGTGGGGATCCGGATGAGCTTGCCGACGCGCAGGACCGTGGTGGGCCAGCGGTCGGCCTTGACCAGCTCGTAGGCCAGGGTCCGTCCGATGCCCAGCACGCGCGCGGCAGTGGGCAGATCGACGAGTGGGGGGAGGTGCTCGAGCTCGGTGCGGTGCACGGGGATCTCCTGACTGTCCATTGCCCCGCGGCAGCGGTGGCACGACAAGGTGCGCACCGAAGGGCACCGACACGCGTCGGACGCAGACGGCTCCGTCGCCGGCCGCGTCACCTGGCGACGTGGGTTGCTGGGACTCCGTCACGCGACTCCGTCGCGAGGGCGCCGCACCCGCGCTGACTGTCATTGACTCCGTCACGGACTCCGTCACGGACTCCGTCACCGGGTGGGGGCCGTCCTCCGGCTCCGTCACGGAACTGACGGTGGTGCCAGCGCTGTCGCGGAGTCCGTCATCGACTCCGTTACGGCGCCGACGGTGGTGCCCGGGCTGTCGTGGAGTCCGTCACCGACTCCGTCACGTGTCACTGGGCTCCCTCACGTTGAAGGCCCCGACCCCAGCCACGGCATCGAGGACGCGCCTCCCTGGTCCGGCGAGCCCTTCAGCACGGCGTGTCGTCCACAGCCGGTGGTGCGGCGCTGACGCTGGGCTTCTTCGCCAACTGTGACCCTGGCTAGCTGGAGGTGAGGATGGTCGACGTCGACGATGCGGGAGCCCGCGCGCGGGCGGCGCTGGAGTGCGCGTTGGTGGGCCTTCTGGCCGATCTGCGCCAGCACTGGCGCGACCACGCGGTGTCCCTCGGTGTCATCGGCGCCACAGAGCGTATGAGCGCGATCCTGCGCGCTCTGAGCTCGGGGAAGGTAGGCCACGGCGCGCTCTCCGGCGGGCCGGCCGAGCGCTTGGTGTCGGCGCGTGCCGCGGTGGTCTTCCTCGTCAACAACGCCGAAGCCTTGGACCTGTCAGCGGAACTGCTCCTGCTGCTTGCCCGGGCGGCGCACGCGCTCTCGGCGGCCGAACGTGTGCTGCTCCCCGGCTCCTGGGAAGCACGCTGACGGACGTACGACGACCCCGCCGGATTGAGGGGTATCCAGATGCCAGCGTGTGCGGTGGTTCAAGTCTTGCTCGTGACGGAGTCGCCGACAGTCGTCCTCAGCGTGGTGTGGGGCTCCTCACGGCGGCAAGGCGCACCGCGACTGCACGAGGGTCAGCTGACGGCACCGGGTCCTCGCCGTGCCGGTTCATCTCACGGCGTGCCGCATGGTTCGGGCGCGAAAGTTCCTGCTGTGGCTGCGGAGTCGGGCCACGACGGCCGTCTGCTCCTTGGAGCCAGAAGAGTAGACAATGCGGATCTCGGCCGGTTCGCTGAGCGCGCACCGTCGGGCAGCGCCTTCCGCCCTCGATCCCGACCTCCCGCGCTCGCCGAGGCATCGTCCGCCGCCGGCGTCTAAGGGATCTGTGCTCTGAGTGCCGCCGCCACATCGTCGGGTAGAGGCCAGGACCGCCCGGACGCCGCATGGACGTTCACGTAGACCAGATCTGTGGTCGCCACAGTCGATCCATCGCGAACGAAACTCGTTCTGATGTCGAACGAACTGCTCCCCACGCGGAGACAGTCCACGTCCACCGCAAGCACATCCTCAAAGCGCGCCGGTCGCTCGAACTTCAAGGTCGCCGTGACGACCGAGGGACTTCTACCGTCCTTCATGAGCTCGAGATACGGGAAACCCAGGTGCTGCAGGAACTCGACGAACGCCGAGTCAGCGATCTCCAGGTAGCGGCTGTTGAACAGGTAGCCCTGGAGATCGACCTCGTGGAAGCGGACACTGTGGGTGTACGTGAAGGTCACGACATACCTCTGAATCTACGGTGGGCGAGGGCACGTTAGGTGCAGCCAGGTGGCCTGCTCAGGTGGTTCGCCATGCCAGTGCCCGTAGCCTGACACGCGGCTAGGAAGTACACGCTTCGTCTCGAGGTGCACCTCCCGTGACGTGCTGCCCGCGCCCGTGAGGATCGCGCCGACTATCCCTTCCCTCGCAGCGGTCGCGCATGCGTCGCCAGGTGAACAGTCGTGTCACGGACGAGCACACCGTGCGGTGTTCGTGACACATTCGTTACTTGTATTTCATTCACAGACTCAATGGTTTGACCATAGGTTCCCGAGCAACGCGTCGCTCCCAGGCGAGGCCGCCCTTCAAATAGGAGTCTCTGTGACCAAGCGCTTTCTCGGAGTGGTGGCGAGCATCGGGCTCGCTGGACTGCTCGCCGCTTGCGGGTCGTCCACGGGCAACACCGCCTCGTCGACCCCCGCGCCCGCCGGCTCCAGCTCCGGTACCTCGGCCGCTGCTGCGGCGCTGCCCAAGTCGGGCAAGGTCGGTGTGATCATCTCGACGTCTGCGTCTGAGGTCATCGTCCACTGGACCGAGACCGCCAAGAACGCCCTCAAGGAGATCGGCTGGGAGGCGCTCGTCACCGACGGCAAGAACGACCCGGCCCAGTACCAGCAGGCCATCAACGGCTGGGTCAGCCAGAAGGTCGACGGGATCATCACGATCTCCGTCGACGGCGCACCGGTCGCAGCCTCGCTGAAGGCAGCCAAGGAGGCCGGAATCCCTGTCATTGCTACGGGCATCGGCGTCGACCCCTCGGGCGCCGACCTCTTCTCGGCCTTCTACGCGCCGAGCGACGAGAAGCTCGGCCAGGTTCTCGCGGAGTACCTCACGACGAAGGTGGGGGCTGGGGCTGAGTACGTGACACTCGACCTCACAGCCGTGTACGGGGCACACGCCCCCGTGGTAGCGGCAACGCCGATCCTCGCCGCGGCCGGCTTCAAGAACGTCGGAACGCACGACATCAGCGTCGCTGACATCGTCGGCAGCGCGGCGAAGGGCACCGTCGACCTCATCCAGGCCCACCCGAACGCCAAGCTGGTCTTCGGCTGCTGCGACTTCACCGCGCCGATCACCGTTCCGGCGCTCGAGGCTGCTGGCAAGGGTGACGTTCTCCAGTCGGTTCGCTACGACAACCTCAGCACCCTCAAGCTCATCGCTGACGGTGCGCCGGTCATCGCCGCGGCGACCAACGCCGATACCGGTCTCCTGATCGCGCTTGACCAGATTCTCAAGCACGCGGCAACGGGCGCTGACGTCGACCCCAAGGCCGACCAGGCGGACGGCACGTACGAGTACGAGATCGTCGACAAGAGCAACGTGCCTGCTGCTGGCGCGTTCCGCTTCGACCCGGCCGAGCAGATCGCCACCTTCGTGACGAAGTGGAAGTCCGAGTACTCGCTCAGCTAAGCCCTCTGGGTCGAGGCGGCGGCGCAGAATCTGGCCGCCGCCTCGACCTGCTCGTAGGTTCGACCTCAGATGCGCCGACGGCGCCGCACCACCGAAACGGAGTCCGGCCGTGACCAACCGCGTGCGCCTCGGGCGCGACAGCCAGCACAGGGTCGGCGCATGAAGCGCAGCAGCGTCACTGCAGGGCGTGTGGTCGTATTCGGCGGGTTCCTGCTGATGGCGCTCGTCTTCTCGGTCACGGTTCCCGAGACGTTCCTTCAGCTGTCGACGGCGCGGAACATCCTCGACCAGTCCGTCGTGCCGATCGTCCTCGTGTGCGCGCTCACCTTTGTGCTCATCACCGGCGAGTTCGACCTGTCGTTCACGGCCATCGTCGGGCTCGCCGCCGGCGTCGTGGTCCTGCTGGTGAGCCACGGGGTCTCGGTGCTGCTGGCCCTGGGCGCGACCGTCCTCCTCGGCGGTTTGATCGGGCTGCTGGTGGGTACGCTCGTGACCCTCGGTCGGGCGTCGTCGTTCATCGTCACGCTCGCCGTGGGTTCAGCGGTGACGGGCATCGAGTACGGCCTCACCGGGCAGACCACGATCTACCAGGACATCCCCGAGTCGTTCTCGGCGCTCGCGACGAACGAGATCCTCGGACTTCGCCTTCCCGTGTGGTTTGCCCTCCTGGTCGTCATCGGCGCAGCCATCACGCTGCAGGCGACTCGCTACGGCCGACAGGCGCAGGCGGTGGGCAGCAACGTCCAGGCCGCCTATCTCGCGGGCGTCCGCGTCCGGCGGGTGAAGCTCCTCACCTTCGTGATGCTCGGTCTGCTGTCGGCGGCGGCGGCGATCATCCTCACCTCGCGGGCGTCGTCCTACTACCCGACTGCGTCTGGTGGGCTGCTGCTCAGCAGCTACGTGGCCGCCTTCTTAGGCGCTGCGGTCGGGTCCCAGAACCGCTTCACGGTCGGCGGCGGGGCGTTCGGCGTCGTGTTCATCACGACGCTGCAGACCGGTCTCACTCTGAACAACCAGCCGGCGTGGACCTCCGCTCTCATCCAGGGTGTGGTGCTCGCGGCTGCGGTGCTGATCGCCGCCCGCGGTAAGCGTGACGTGGCATGACAGCCCAGGGTGAGGCCTGGTTCACCGCTCGCGGACTGGTCAAGCGGTACGGCGGCGTCACTGCTCTCAACGGCGTCGACCTCGATCTGAATGCCGGTTCCGTGGTCGGGCTCATCGGCCCGAACGGCGCTGGGAAGTCGACCCTGTCCAAGCTGCTCGCTGGCGTGGTGTCGCCGTCGGAGGGCCAGTTCGCGATCGACGGGGAAGCAGTGCGCTTCTCGGACCCGGCGGGTGCCCAGGCATCGGGCCTCATCCTCATGCCCCAGGAGATCGCGGTCCTCCCCGGGTCGACCGTCATCGACAACGTGACCCTGGGGGACGAGCGGACGCGCTGGGGACTCCGGGACGGCGATGCCTGCCGCAAGGAGACCGAGGCGGCCTTGGCCGTCATCGGCCTCGACGTCGATCCGATGGCGCACGCGGGAAGCCTGCCTGCGCCGTACCAGCGCATGCTCATGATGGCCCGTGCGGTTCACCGCAAGGCACGGTTGCTCATCCTGGACGAGCCCACCGCCGGGCTCGCAGAGCACGAGGCGGATCTCGTGGTCCAGGCCGTACGTCGCCTCCAGGACAACAGCCTCACGATGATCTTCGTGTCGCACCACCTCTCGGAGGTGGCCTCGCTCGCGGACCGTGTGACCTGCGTCCGCGAGGCGAAGGTCGCCGCAGACCTCCGAGGTGACGAGATCACCAAGGACGCGCTCGTCGAGCTGCTGCTCGACGTCCGGCCGGAGGACGAGGCCGAGGTACGTGAGACCAAGGCCTCGGTGACCAGGGACCCTGCGCCGACCCTCGAAGTGCAGGACGTCACGGGTAGCCGACTCCGGGGTGTCTCCGTAGCCGCGCACCGTGGCGAGGTCCTCGGGATCACCGGCCTGCTCGGGTCTGGGGTGTCCGAGCTCGTCGGCTTCCTGGTCGGTGCTGAGGGGCCGGCGACCGGCGCCTACAAGCTGCACGGTGAGGCCCTGCGGATCGGCTCGCCGGCGGATGCGCTTCGTCACGGCATCGGATACCTGCCAGGCGACCGGACCCGGGCCTCTTTCGCGAAACTGCCGATCCGGCAGAACGTGAGCCTCCCGGCTCTGCGTGCGTGGTTCGGCCGGCTCGGGCTCGTATCCCGGTCCCGTGAGGCTCGGCTGGCGGGCGAAGCGCTGGACAAGCTCTCCGTGCAAGGCGACCACGAGCGCAACATCAGCGCGCTTTCCGGCGGCAACCAGCAGCGGGCGCTGGTGTCGCGCCTGCTGGCTGCGGATGCGCCCGTCCTCATCCTCGACGAGCCGACAGTCGGAGTCGACATCAGGGCCCGCGGCGAGTTGTGGTCGGCCTTGCGCGGACTGGCTGACGATCGCGTCGTGATCGTTGCTAGCGGAGACCCTGAGGAGTTGGCAGCGCTCGCTGACCGTGTGGTGTGCATCAGGCACGGCGAGGTGGCAGCAGTGCTGACGGGCGACGAGATCAGCGAGCGTTCGATCACGGCAGCCATCGCGTGACCCACACTGCCCGCGTCGGGAGGCGGTGCTGCGCGCCACCCGGTCAGACTGCAGCGCAGGGGCGCTCGCCACAGATGCGTCCGGAGAGCGTCCGATGACCGTGCCGGCCGCGCGCGTCGACCAGGTGCAGCTGCTCGCTGCCCTGCTCGAGTCCGGTGCAGTGGCCGAGGGAGCAGCCCTGCTCGACGTGGTCGAGCGGCCCCTCGGGATCGGCGCCCTCGCGGACACGCTGCACCTGACGCTCCAGTGGGACGGCGAGGGCCCGGCGACGGCCGTGCTGAAGCTTCCGGCGGAGGACGACCTCGCACGGGCGACCGCCGCGACCCTCGGAGCGTACGAGCGCGAGGCCCGGTTCTACCTCGACCTCGCGCCGCACCTCGGGATCAGGGTCCCGCGTTGCTACGGAGTGCTCGAGTTCGACGGCGTCCCCCAGGGCATCCTGCTCGAGGACCTGTCGACGACGCACCGCGGCGGCGACCAGTTCTCCGACCTCGACCCGACGATCCTGCGACTCGCGCGTCAGCAGCTCGTCCGCATGCAGGGGCCCGTATGGGACGACCCCGTGACAGCCTCGCTGCCGTGGCTCCACCGGCGGCTCGGCGTACCGATCCCCGAGCTGCACGCACGGATGGCCCGCTCGTGGCGCGATGGTGGGCGGGATGCGATCGGTTCGGCGATGACTCCCGCGCAGCGCGAGTTCGTGGACTGGTTCATCCCCCGGGCCGAGTCATGGTCCCTGGGCCTTAGTGGGCCGATGACCTTGGTCCACCACGACTTCCGCGTCGACAACATGCTCTTCGGCGCCAGGCCGGACGACCTCGTGGTCATCGACTTCCAGACGGTCGGGTGGGGGGTCCCGATGTTCGACGTCGCCTACCTGATGGGGACGTCGCTGGGGCCTGAGCCCCGGCGAGCTCTCGAGCGCGACGAGATCGCACGGCACGCGGACGAGCTGGGGGAGCACGGCGTCCACCTCGAGGCCGCAGCGGCCTGGGACCTCTACCGCCAAGCCTCGGTCGCCGTCCTCGTCATGCTCGTCTCTGCATCGGGGAGTGTGAAGTCCAGTGAACGATCCCTCGCGATGTACCGCCGCCTGCTCGCCTCCGGTGCTCAGATGGCTCTGGATCTTGATGCCGCCGAGTTCATCGGCGGCTGACGCGACTGGTAGGGACGGATTCCGATGCTGAGCAAGTGGGACGACTACCCGATCCATCAGGCGGCGACGCCGTTGATGCAGACGGTGGGCAGCGATCTCGGGCGCTATGACCGCCACTGGCTGGCGATGCACGACCGCGCCCTCACGACGCAGCTCGGCTTCGGACTCAGCTGCCACCCGAACCGCGGGATCATCGACGCTTCGCTCTCGATCTCGCGGCACGGCGTGCAGACCTCGACGTTCGCGTCGGGGCGCCTCACCCGCGACAGGGATACGAGCGTCGGACCGCTGCGGGTCGAAGTCGTCGAGCCGATGCGCACGCTGCGCGTCGTGCTCGAGGAGCACGAGGGCATGGCGGTGGACGTCACCTTCACCGCAGTCACCCAGTGCATCGAGGACGGTCGCATGCGCCGGGACAACGGAGGCGTCCTGATCTCCGAGCGGATTCGCACCGTGCAGTTCGGCGAGTGGAGCGGCAGCTTCACGGTCGACGGCGAGACCGTGGACTGCAGCGGTGACGAGTGGTGGGGGTTTCGTGACCGGTCCTGGGGAAGTCGTACGACGGGCACGGTCGCGGAGAGCAGCCTCGCGACGCAGCACAGTGGCATCTACTTCGCGTGGACGCTGCTCCGCTTCCCGGACGAGTGCCTTCTCGTCGCGGTCAACGAGACGCCGGACGGCCGAAGCGAGGCTCGCACCGTCGCCGTCCTGCCGTTCCTCGAGCCGGGCGACCCGGCGTACGGCGAGGAGGACAAGGTCGTGCGCGGCGACGTCTTCGAGTTCGACATTGACTACCTGCCGGGTACCCGTCGCGCGCAAGGCATCGACCTGACCGTCGGGCCGCGTGGCGCCATCGACCGCCGGATTCACATCGAGCCGGTCGCGCTCTTCCAGATGCAGGGCCTCGGCTACTTCCACCCGACCTGGCGGCACGGGACCGACTTCGGCGGCGAGGTGACGGGCTCGGACTCGTGGGTCCTGGCCGATCTTGATCCGACGGCCAGGGAGAACATCCACGCACAGCAGGTCTGCCGTGCGCGACGCAGCGACGGTGCGGAGGGACTCGGTCTCTGGGAGCACGTAGCCATGGGTGCGCACCTGCCCTCCGGCCTGCCCGACGGCATCGCTCCGCGGCCGTGATCCCCGAGGTCAGCGTCTCCTTCCCCTGGCAGGTGCTTGCCGGCGTCAGCGCCGCACGTCGCCGCAACCTGCTCCGGCAGGTGCGCGAGTCGGGGCTCCACGGGGTCACGGTCGGCGACCACATCAGCTTCCAGGGAGGCGCCGGCTTCGACGGGCTCGTGTCGGCGGCCTCGCTGCTGGCGTCCGACGACGAGATCCCGGTGCTCGTCGCGGTCTATCTCCTGGCACTGCGCCACCCGATGGCGGTCGCACGACAGGTGGCGACGCTCAGCGAGCTCTCGCCAGGCCGCCTCACGCTCGGTGTCGGCGTCGGTGGCGACGACCGTGCCGAGGTCGCCAACGCTGGCGTCGACCCGAGCACCCGCGGACGGCGGACTGATGAGTCGCTCGAACTGGTACGCCGACTGCTCGACGGCGAGGAGGTCACTCACCACGGTGAGTTCTTCATGCTCGACTCCGCCCGGGTGCTGCCCGCCCCGTCCCCGGGCGTCCCCGTCGTCGTGGGCGGCAAGGGCAGGGCGGCAGTCCGACGTACGGCGGCGCTGGGAGACGGGTGGATCGGGATCTTCTGCTCCGCCCGCCGCTTCGGCGAGACCCGGTCCTCGATCCTCGAGGAATCTGCCCGCATCGGGCGGGAGGCACCGCCCACATGGTTCGGCGCGAGCGTGTGGTGCGGCATCGACCGCGACCCTGCCGTCGCGGAGGCAAGCCTGGGCGGAGAGATGGAGTCGCTCTACAAGCTGCCCTACGACAAGTTCCGCCACATCGCGCCAGCCGGCAACCCCGAGCACGTTGCCGGGTGGCTGGCGCCTTTCGTGGCTGCGGGCGCCGCGCACCTCACGCTGGTGCCGGCGGGCCCATCGCCGGAGGCGAGCGTCGATGCCGTGGCCGAGGTGGCGCGGATCCTTCGCGCCTGACGGCGGAGGTCAGCGACCCGACCACTCCGGCGAGCGCTTCTCGCGGAACGCGGTGACGCCCTCGACGACATCCTGCGTCGACAGGGCGACGGCCAGCTGTGAGCGCAGTGCCTGAAGCGCTTCGGGCAGAGCCATGTCGCGGGTGGCGTCGATGGCGTCCTTGCCCATCCTCATGAGGAGCGGGGACTTCGTGGCAAGGCGCTCGACGTACGCAGCGGCGTCCGCATCAAAGGTCGCGTCGTCCAGGACCCGCGTCACGATGCCGAGCCCGCGGGCCTCGTCGGCGCTCACCAGCTCGCCGAGCATCATGAGCTCGTTTGCCTGAAGGCGGGGCACTGAGCGGAAGATGAGTGCCGAGATCATGAAGGGGAAGACCCCGACATTGATCTCCGGGCAGCCGAAGCGCACTGAGCGTTTGGCGAGCACGATGTCGCAGGCGAGTGCGAGGCCCAGCGCCCCGGCCAGCACGTCGCCGGTCGCGAGGCATACGACGGGCTTGCCGAGGCCGCCGAGAAGCTCGTAGAGGCGCGGGAACCGATCAAGGCCCTGGTACTTGTCCGACGCGCTGCGGTCCCCCGCGAACGCCTTGAGGTCGCCGCCGGCGGAGAACACCCGCTCGTGCGACGAGGCGATGGTGACGACTCGCACCTCGTCGTCGTCCTTGAGCGCCGATAGCGACGCGAGCAGCTCGTCGAGGAGTTCGTCGCTCAGCGCGTTGCGTGTGTCCGGGCTGTCGAGCACGACCCGACCGATGTGGTCCTCGACCGTGGTGGTGACCAGGCTCATGATCTGCATCCTCTCGCGCGCCGTGACGGGACGGCGTTGAGGGCCCGGTCCTGTCCAGGACCGGGCCCTCACGCGCGTCGGCCTTGGATCAGCTGCCGTCTGCCTCGCCGCGTTCGCGGCCCAGGGTGAGCAGGAGGTCCTGGTGGAGCTCCATCCACACGTCGTGGTACGACCCGGCGAGCGGGGTGTAGAGCGCACCCTCCACGCCGGCGCGGACCCGTGCCGCCGCCGACTCCAGGCGCGACTGGTAGCCGCTGATCCAGGAGTTGGACGACGAGGCATCTGCGAGCAGCGCCGTGACGCCTGTGTGCACCGATTCGAATGCCGCCGAGACGTCGGCGCCCTTCTGCGCGTCGATGCAGACCTGCTTGAAGGTCTCGTTGACCGGGAGGAAGCCGTCGTACGCCGCTTCGAGCTCGGCGTTGCCGGAGCGAAGCTCGCGCAGGGTGACCGAGTGCGAGCCGGAGCCCTCCGGGGTGAGCGTCCACCCGTTGACGCGACCCGAGAGCTCCTTGGCTTTGCCTGACTCGGCGAGTCGGCCGAGGGCCGAGGCCACGTCGTCGGGCGACTGACCGGTGAACTCCGCGACGCTGTCGGCGGTTGCGATGCCCTTCACCTTCAGCGCGTGAGCCACCCAGAGGTCCTCGTGGGCCAGCGGCAGGGGGACAGGGTTGCCCCACGAGCCGGTGAGGAACAGGCGGGGGATCATCTCCGTGGCGACACCGCCGACGACCACGTCGTACTGGGACTCGACCGTGGGGTGCAGCTCGAGGAAGCCCTTCGTTGCGACGAACTCGTCGTAGAGGCCGGCAGCACGGACGATGGGGAGCAGGAAGCCGGCGGTGTAGACGACGGCACCCGCGACGACCTTGTCGCGCGTGGACATCCCGGCGATGCGGCGGTAGAGATTGGACGCCTTCTCCTCGATCGACGAGCGCAGTGTGCTCGCGTCGGCGAGGCTGAGCGTCTTCAGCTCCGACATGGGGGTGTCGTACTTCTCGCGGGTGTACATCGCGACGCCCGTGACGTACGGCAGGTAGTTCGCCGGCTCGGTGAACACGTTGGACAAGTCGGTGACGTTGACCTTGAGCGCCGTGTCCTTGTCGAAGAACAGTGCGATCGAGACCGCGTAGGGGAGACCCTCGGTCTCGTCGCTCCAGGAGAACGCCTTCTCGTTGATGAAGATGTCGCGCAGGATGACGAAGCCGCCGTCGTCGGTCGGATAGGGGCCGCTGTCGCCCAGGCCGAGGCGGTTGTCGAAGTGGAGCAGAAAGCCGAGCAGCTCGGTCGAGGCGTTGAAGAGCTGGAAGGTGTTGCGGCTCTCTTCGTCCGCGAGGGCGATGCGGTCGGCCTGGAAGCGGTCGATCCACGAGCGCTCGAGCACCTCGGCACGGAAGCCGCGCATGGAGGTGAAGGTCGCGCCTCCGCCCCAGAGACCGTCGTAGATGCGCCGGACACCCTGCAGGACGTCGATGGCGCGATCCGCCTGGGCATTGGCGTCGGTCAGTCCCAGCTCGATCGCGATGCCGCGACCGAAGAAGGGTGCCGAGGCGCAGGCCCAGACGTGGAGCAGGTTGATCTTGGTGCCGATCTCGCTCTTGGCACGGGCGCCGATGGCTCGCAGACCGTCCGCGCCGACCTTCGCCTCGACCGCGGCCAGCCACTCGGGGTAGCGGTACCAGCAGCCCATGATCCCGAGGGCCTCGTACTCCTGGCGCGGGATCAGTCCGGACTCGCCCTCGGTCGCGCGCGCAGCCAGTGCGTCCCACTCGTTCCACGTGAGGTACTGCAGGAACTCGTTCACCTCGAGGGGCGTGAGGCGTCGGTCCAGGTTCTCGCGTGTCAGCTGGAGCACATCGGTCGTGAGGCGTGACTGCATGATCGCGTCGCCCTCCTCGCCGTGAGGCACCACGGTCTGGAAGTTGGCGAGCAGCGCCATGATCTGCTCGAGCATCTCCGGCGGCATCCCTGCAGCCTCGGCCACCGGCGAGTCGTCGACCGGTGCGCTTTCCTCGACGCTGACGATCCCGGTGGGGCGGGAGGACACGTCGAGGCTGAGCATCACGCCGTCGGCGGGGATGACCTCGCCACGTGCGGTGCGCACGCCCTTGTCGAACGAGGCGCTCATCACGCACGGGATCCCGTACTCGCGGCACACGATGCCCAGGTGGCTCTCGGGAGCACCCTGGAGGGTCACCACGCCCTTGACGCCCGCGTTCAGGGCGAGAGTCAGGAAGGTGGTGGTGCCACCGCGGGCAAGGACGATGACCTCTTCGGGGTGAGGCTCGTTCTCGATGAACGCGATCACGTCTGCCGGCGTCTCGAGCCACTTGGCCCGACCCACGACGGGCGTGGGGTCTTCGTAGACCGTCAAGCCTGTCGCGACCTGCTCGAACGTCTGGGTTGCGTCCGTCATCCAACTACCTCCGCGGGAGCCCGGTGCTGCGCGCGGCAGACGTCCGGGTGAACTGGGGTCTGTGCAGGCGTCGCGTGAGTGGACTGTGGCGCCGGTCACAGTGTGTTGGTAAGACCATAGAACAGATAGGCCGTTGACATCAACGGTTTGGCTTGACCAAACAAGGCGACGACTGGCGCTACCTGACGTCGAGCGCCTGCCTCGGGCAGCGCGCCACGGCGTCGTGGATGCGGTCGAGGTCCTCCGGGGAGACGTCGTCCTTGAGCACAGCCATGACCCCGTCGTCCTTGACCTCGAAGTACTCGGGAGCCAACTCCTCGCACATGCCGAGAGCTCCGCACAGGGTGCGGTCCACCACGATCTTCATCGCTTCTCGTCTCCTTCTGTGGTCTTGCGGGTGCTCTCCCAACTCTCGAGAACCAGGAGCTCGGGCAGGACGGCGCCGATGAGCGCTGCCTCGTCCTCGGCCGACAGCGGCCGGGCGTCGTGCGTCGCGTCGCCCAGCCACACCTCGCCCGTGGCGCCGTCGATGGTGATGACATCGCCGGCGCAGATCTTCAGTCCGGCGGCCGTGGTCACGTTGCGGCCAAGGACCGTGAGCTCCTTGGCGCCCACGACCGCCGGGAGGTGCCAGCCCCGGGCGACGACCGCCGCGTGGCTCACCAGTCCACCGGTGGTCGTCAGGATCCCGGCTGCGGCAGCCATGCCGGCGATGTCCTCCGGGCTCGTCTCCGGGCGGACGAGGATGACCTGGCCGTCGGACGTCGCAGCTTCGATGCTCGACAGGACGACACGCCCCGCGACCCGGCCGGGTGAGACGCCCAGGCCCGTCGTGACCTTCACGTGCTCGGGGCGGGTCGTCCCTGCACCCGCGAGGACCTCGGCGCGCGCCTTGTCCCGGAGGTCCGGGGTCGCCCGGTCCAGGGCCTCCTCCTCCGTGAGCTGGATGGTCGGATCGGCGACCATCTGCACGGCGCACCGGATGGCCGCCACAGCGCCGCGCTTGCCGACCCGCGTCTGCAGGAGCCACAACCGACCGTTCTCGACCGTGAACTCGACGTCGCACATGTCCCGGTAGTGCTCCTCGAGGTGTGCGAGCGACGCGAGGAGGTCTGTCCATGCCGAGGGGACGTGGTCGGCCAGGTAGCTCAGCGGCTGAGTGTGGGCAGTCCCGGCGACGACCTCCTCGCCCTGGGCCTCGGGCAGGTAGTCGCCGTACAGGACGGGCGTGCCGTCTAGGGGGTTGCGGGTGAACACGACTCCCGTGCCCGAGTCGCTCCCGCGGTTGCCGAACACCATCGCCTGCACGTTGACGGCAGTACCCGTGTCCTCCGTCAGACCCTCTGCAGCACGGTAGGCCCGCGCGCGGGGCGACTCCCACGACTCCAGTACGGCGGTGATCGCCTCGCGCATCTGCTGGAAAGGGTCGGTCGGCACCGGGCGACCAGCGTGAGCAGCGATCCGCTCCTTGAGCGTCCCGACGTGCTTCTTGATGTGGTCGAGCTGTCGGTCGTCGTCGTCCATGCGCAGGAGGTGCTCGTCGACACCCATGACCGTGGCCCCGAACATCTCGAGGAACCGTCGATAGCTGTCCCAGGCGAACACCGGATCACCGGACACCTCGGCGAGCCCTTCGACACACGCGTCGTTGAGGCCGATGTTGAGGACCGTGTCCATCATCCCGGGCATCGACTGCGGCGCGCCGCTGCGCACCGCGAGCAGCAGCGGGTCGGCCGGATCTCCGAAGCGACGTCCCATCTTCTGCTCGAGCTGAGCGAGGTGGTGGCGCAGGGCGTCGTCCAGGCCATTCGGCCACCCTGCATCCCAGTACGCCCGGCACACCGACAGCGCGAGCGTGAAGCCAGGAGGGACGGGCAGCCCCAGGACCGTCGTCATCTGGGCGAGCCCGGCTCCCTTGCCGCCGAGCACGTGCACCAAGTCGCGCGCCGGGACAGCGTGCGGATGGTCGAAGGAGTAGACCTCGAGGGTCGGGGCATCCTGGGGCGCCGGGACGGCGTCAGTCATGGTCACGAGTCTCCTGCCGGGAGGGTAATAGGTCTGACCATTGGTATTATTGACGTGAAGCGTAGCAACGTCCTAGCCTCTCGGGAATCCCTTGAACGAGCCGATTTCGCCTCCCGAGGAGAACCCAGTGTCGCGCTCTACCCTCCACACAGCCGTCGACCTGACCGATCTGTCCGCCTGGACGGAGGACCGTGAGATGGACCTCCTAGCGCAGCTGCGCCGCGAGGACCCCCTCCACTGGAACGACCTCCCGGACGGCGACGGCTTCTGGAGCCTGACGCGCTATGCCGACGTCCGTGACGCCGCAACGGACGCGACCCGCCTGTCCTCGGCGCAGGGGACGCAGATCGTGAACCGCAAGGTCGAGGGGCACCTGACCTCGCTGCACAACATGGACGACCCTCAGCACGCAGCGCTGCGCAAGGTGACGATCTCCCACCTGCGTGCAGTCAAGATCCGGCAGTGGTACGACGTCATCGAGAACAGCGCCCGCGTGCTGATCGACTCGGCGGTCGCGCACGAGGGCACCTTCGATCTGGTCGACGTCGTCTCCGCCAAGATGCCCATGCTCGTGCTGGCGCAGGTCCTGGGGGTGCCCGAGGACGAGGCCCCGCGGATGGTCGACTGGACGAACAACCTCACCAGCACCGACCCGTCAGCCACCGTGGATGCGGAGCAGCTCGCGCACGTTCGCGAGGAGGTCCTCGGCTACTTCGAGAAGCTGGTCGACCAGCGGCGCGCGAACCCGACCGACGACCTGCTCAGCGTGCTCGTCCAGGGCAAGGTCGAGGGAGGTCGCCCGCTCACCTGGGACGAGATCGCGGCGTACATCATCATGATCGTCGCTGCTGGGAACGAGACGACCCGGCAGTCGCTCTCGGGTGGCGCCATCAGCCTCTCGGCGATTCCCGGCTCCTGGCAGCGGCTCGCGACCGAGGACGGCCTGCTGGACCTCACCATCGAGGAGATGCTCCGTCACGTCTCGCCCGTCGGTTCGCTGCGCCGCACCGCCACCGAGGACATCGAGATGCACGGGAAGACCATCAAGAAGGACGAGAAGGTCGTGCTCTGGTTCTCCGCGGCCAACCGCGACCCCGAGTTCTTCGCCGACCCGGAGACCTTCGTCCTGGACCGGACGCCGAACGAGCACCTGACCTTCGGCTGGGGCGTGCACTTCTGCCTCGGCGCGCACCTCGCGCGCGCGGAGATGAAGGAGTTCTACGCGCAGATGATCCAGCGCCGCCTCCAGTTCGTGGTGGAGGGGAAGCCCGAGCGCCTCCCGCACCAGCTCTTCCGCGGCTGGAGCCAGGTGCCGGTGTCGGTCCAGGAGCTGCGCGTTCCGTGAGCGCCGATAGCCCGTTCGACATCCCGTCAGGAGTCGTCTTCGTCGACGGCGCCTTCGTCCCCGTGGCGAGCGGGCTCATCGACGTGCACGATCCGTCCACGGGCGACGTCATCGGTCAGGTGCCCGAGGCGGACGACGCCACGGTCACCGCGGCGTTCGCAGCCGCGCGCCGGGCGCTCCTTGCCTGGTCTGCCACCGAGCCCCACCACCGAGCCGGCTTGCTCGAGGCGCTCGCTGCCCAGATCGACGAGAACGCCGAGGCACTCGCGCGCCTCGCGAGCCGTGAGATCGGCATGCCGATCCGAGAGTCGCGGGCCGGTCAGGCCCGCTTCCCCGCCGAGGTGCTGCGCGTCTACGCCCGTCTCGCGCGCGACCACGTGTGGGAGTGGCGCGACGAGTCCGGGACGACCGTGCGCCACGAGCCGGCCGGCGTCGTGCTGGCCATCACGCCGTGGAACTTCCCCGTGCACCAGGTGATCGCGAAGGTGGCACCTGCACTGGCCGCAGGCTGCACGGTGGTGCTGAAGCCGTCGGAGGTCACGCCGCTCAACGCCCTCGTGCTCGCCGAGCTCGGCCGCCGTGCGGGCCTGCCCGCCGGCGTGCTCAACGTCGTCACCGGCACAGGGGCCGGCGCGGGCGAGGCACTGCTCGTCTCCGGGGCGTACGACGTCGTGTCCTTCACCGGGTCGGTCCGCGTCGGTCGCCACGTGGGAGCCGTGGCCGGCGACTCGGTCGCCCGGGCGACCCTCGAGCTGGGCGGCAAGTCTCCTGCCGTCGTCGCCCCCGACGCGGACTTCGAGACAGCGGTCGCCACGACCATTCGCAACGTGTACGTCAACGCCGGCCAGAAGTGCAACGCGCCGACGCGTCTTCTGGTGCCGGAAGGCCGTCGCGAGGAGGCCGTCGCGATCGCGATCCGCACAGCCGGGGAGTACGTCCTCGGCGACCCGCAGGACGACGCCACGACAATGGGCCCGCTATCCTCCTCCGCCCAGCGCGAGCGGGTGTCCGGGTTCCTCGACCGTGCGCGGGCCTCGGGTGCGCGGGTCCTCGAGGCGGATGTCGTCGTCCCCGAGACCGGCTTCTACCTCCGCCCCGCCATCGTGACCGACGTCGAGCAGTCGGACGAGATCGTGCAGCAGGAGGTGTTCGGCCCGGTGGTCGTCGTGCAGGGCTACACCGATCTCGACCACGCGGTCGACCTCGCGAACGGGACTGAGTTCGGGCTCTCTGCCGAGGTCTGGTCAGCCGATCCGGCGACGGTGCACGCGCTCGCACGTCGGATCGAGGCCGGCCAGGTGCGGGTCAACGGCGTGCGCACCCCCATGCCGCCGGTCTCGCCCTTCGGTGGCCGCAAGAAGTCCGGTCTCGGACGTGAGCTCGGCCCGGCCGGGCTCGAGGAGTTCCTGGAGCTGAAGGCGATCCTCGGGGATCCTGAGCTGTGACAGCTGCAGAGGGCCGCTCGATCAAGACCGACGGCGTCTTCAACCTCCGCGACCTCGGCGGCCTTCCGACACTCGACGGGCGGGTGGTCCGCGCCGGCCAGGTGCTGCGCGCCGAGGCCCTGGCGGCGCCCGGGACCGGCGAGGTCTATGCGGTCTACGCCGACGACCTCGGCGAGCGCATGGCGCACTTGGGCATCCGGACGGTCGTCGACCTGCGAACCGATGTGGAGTGCGAGAACGCGCCTGGGCTCTGGGCCCTGGCCCTCGGTGCCGAGCTGGTGCGCGTGCCCATCATGGAAGGCGCCCCCGGATCGGACACCGACATCTTCGCCATGCTGCTCGACGGTCGCCTGCAGCGCCTGACCCCGGAGCGACTGGGGCAGTTCTATGTCGAGTCGATCGCTCGTCGTCCGGCAGACTTCGGGCGCGCGGTCTCGCTGATCGCAGCGGACGAGCGCCGACCGTTGCTCATCCACTGCACGGGCGGCAAGGATCGCACGGGGATACTGGCGGCTCTGCTGCTGTCACTGCTCGGGGTCGACGAGGATCTCATCGTCGAGGACTACGCGCAGACCGGGATCAACCGACCTGACCGCGTCTCCCACTACGTCGACCTCCTCGCCAACAACGGCAAGTCAACCGACGAGGCTCGCGTCCTGTTCGAGACGCCTCCCGAGGCGATGCGGATCATGCTGGACGACCTGCGTCGCCGCTACGGAACCGCACGGGAATACCTGGAGTCGGCCGGTGCGGTCCCCGCGGCCACGCTCGACCACCTCCGCGACGTGCTGCTGACGCGGTAGCGCCGACATCGACGTCGGGGCTCCGGCTGGAGCCGCCTTGTCACTCAGCCGGGCTGCTCGAGGAGGACGTCGACGAGCCGCGTCACATCGTCGGGGTCGAGGCCGCCCTGCTCGACGAGGTACGTCGGTGCATCTCCGTAGGTCCGCTCGCCGTACTCCAGGGCCATCGTCATGGCCCAGGCCGGCGTCTCGAACAGCGAGTGGAAGTCGGCCGGGTTGCCGCCGGACTCGAGCACCTGGTCTGCATAGGCCCCAGCCTGATCCGGGACCAGCGCCCCCGTGAGCGCGTACTCCTGGACGACCACGTCGCGCGAGAAGCCCAGGCATTCGAGAACCAGGGCGAGGAGCAGCCCGGTGCGGTCCTTGCCTGCGGCGCAGTGCACCAGCACGGGTACCGAACCCGGCTCGACGATCTCGTGGACGGCCGCCGCAAACACGGCTGCACGCCGGTCGAGGATGCCGCAGTAGTACTCGGCGAGGTCGACGTCGTCGAACCGCAGCCGGCGGCCCAGTCGTATCTCCTCCATGATCCACGTGTCTGTGCCCTCGACACCTTCGGCGATGGGTAGCTGCACCGCACGGGCGCCGGTCGCTCGGGGCCACGCCGACGGCTTGCGCTCGGACTCCAGCTCGGACCGCAGGTCGATCACCGTGCGGATCCCGAGTCGATGCAGGTCTGCAGCGTTGTCCTCACGCAGGACGGCGTAGTGCGGGCTCACCGGCAGGTCGACGAGCGCCTCGGCGCGGAACAGGACGCCGGGACGGATTCGGCGGCCCTCGGGAGTGGTCAGACCACCGAGGTCCCGCAGGTTGCGGGTCCCGGCGATGTCGACCCTCATCCAGGCCAGGTCGTGAGCATCCGGCTTCGTCATGGCTCCCCGAAACTATGTCAATGGACAGGCCTTTTAGCTAGACTAGCCCTCCCCAGGACGAGCATGCCCCAGCCGCCCGCGCGGACACCTCGGGGCGGACGAGGAATCGAGGTACCCGGTGCGCGCAGCGGTGACGTGGGAGGCCGGTGGCCCCTTCGACGTGCGACAGGTCGAGATCCGCCAGCCCGGCCCCGGCGAGGTGGCGGTGGACATCCATGCCTGCGGAGTCTGCGCGAGCGATCTGGCCCTGACCACGGTGTTCGGAGCGCCGACCCCGACCGTCCTCGGTCACGAGGGCTCCGGGGTGATCGCAGCCGTCGGCGAGGGGGTCGACCCGTCCCGCGTCGGCCAGCACGTCGTCGTCGCGTGGATCACTCCGTGCCTGCTGTGCGAGCAGTGCCTGCGTGGAGCGCTGCACCTGTGCGCTCGTCGCAAGGCGACCAGCGACGGCGGCCCCGCCCAGGTGAGTCCGCTGTCGGCGGACGGCCGCGAGATCCACCAGGGGATGGCGACCTCGACTTTCGCCGAGCGGACGATCGTGCGGTCCGGGTCGGCGATCACGATCGACCCTTCGGTGCCGCACGAGGTCGCGGCCATGCTGGGCTGCGCCGTGCCGACCGGCGTCGGGGCTGCGCTGCGCAACGCCGAGGTCTCGCCCGGCGACCACGTCGCAGTCATCGGCGCGGGTGCGGTCGGCATGAGTGCCGTGCTCGGTGCCCTCGTGGGCGGGGCGAGCCGCGTGGTGTCGGTCGACCCGTCGCCAGTTCGACGCGAACGGTCGCTCGCAGTCGGCTCGCACGAGGCCGTGGAGCCCGACGGCCTGGCCGACCTCGGCCCGTTCGACGTCGTGATCGACGCGGTCGGTCGCCCCGAGACGGTGTCTTCGGCATGGGCTGCGACCCGCCGCGGCGGTCACATCACCGTCGTGGGCGCGGGTCGCCCGGGGATGAAGGTCGAGCTCGACGCCTTCCACCTCTTCCACGACGCCAAGACGATCCGCGGCTGCTTCGCCGGGGACCTCGTCCCGGTGCGTGACCTCAGTTGGATGGTCGACCTCTGGAAGGCGGGTCTGCTCCCCGTCGAGAAGCTCATCGACGGCACGGCTGACCTCGCGCACATCAACGAGGTCACTGCGGCTCAGGTGTCGGGCCAGGTCCTGCGCACGATCGTGACCACAGGTCGCTGACCCGCCGGGATCACGCGGGGGTGATCAGGACGTCGAGGGCCTCGACCCTGGCCCCGTCGACGAGGAGCGGGTTGACCTCGAGCGCGGAGATCGCGGGACCGAGGCCCTGGGCGAGGTTCGCGA
>Ga0233425_10001180_pt1 | contig 60689 bp, 38 predicted proteins | sample Watercolumn_Towu_2_FD_181712 | JGI IMG/M metagenome (GOLD analysis project Ga0233425, IMG submission 181712) | Freshwater microbial communities from Lake Towuti, South Sulawesi, Indonesia - Watercolumn_Towuti2014_140_MG | ecosystem: Environmental > Aquatic > Freshwater > Lake | place...
CCCCCGTCATTCGAGACGGCGATCGCCCCGCCATTGACCGAGGCCGCCACCACGAGGCCGTCCTTCGAGGAGGTTACGCTGCTCCAGTTGAGCGCGAGGCCCACCGGAACCCATGTAACCCCGCCGTTGCCCGAGGAATACAGGGTGTCATTGGCCGCCGCCGCCCACAGCTTCGTCCCGTCTTCGGACGCGGCAATCGAAGCCCAATTCTTGGCCACGCCAACCGGGGACCAGTTCAAGCCCGTGTCAAAAGAGAAATAGAGCAATCCCGGCGAACCGGCGGCAATGATCTCCCGGCCGTTGGAGGCCGTCACCAGCGCCGACCAGGTCTGATTGACCCCGGCCGGGGTGCGGTTCGCCCAGGTCGTGCCCCCGTCAGCCGATACCCAGATGCCGCCCGGGCTCGCCGCGGCGACCAGGATCTGGCCACTGGCCGACACGGCCACCGCCCGCCAACTGGTCGTCGCGCCCGCGCTGGGGTCGAACGCCGACCAGGCGGCGCCGGTGTTGGTCGAGAGCAACAGCGTGCCTCCCTGGCCCGTCGCGGCCGCCAGGATGCGGCTGCCGTCTTGCGACATTGCCAAGTCAATGTACGTCCGATTCGCCTCGGTGGCTGTCGGGGTCCAGACCGCCCCAGGCAGTTCCGAACCAGTCGGGAGGCGGCCGGCCAGGCTGACCTGGCGGTCCAGATTGGCGGCGGCGGTGTCCGCGTCGCTCAGGCCCAACACCCCCTGGGTGGCGCCGCCCACCAGCGTGAGGTCCAAACCGTTGCCGCTGCTGTCCGCCCCTAGGTTCCGTGGGTCGGAGAACGCATACTGAACCACCAATCCAGCCGTGCCCGCCGGGTAGTTGTCGATGAACATGTCGCGCCGAATATCACTGGCCGAGCGTGGAACGGACCATATCCGCACATCGTCAAAGTCGGCATTCGCCAGAGCATCGGGCCACTCGGATTTCCCAAGGTAGCAAAGAGTGCGGGTGACGGCCCGCGGCGCCAACTGGAGCTTCTCCGCCAGCTTCTCGCCGTTGAGGAAGAACGAGGAAAGCGCATTGGTGCCGTCGCTGCTGGCCTGTTGCACGACGGCCAAATGCACCCAGGTCTCGAGGCCGATAAACGGCCCGTAGAAAAGATCCGAAGCCTGGGCCACTCGGTAGGGTTGGAAGGCCGCGACACCGGTAACGCCCACGGACAAGGGCAACACCACCGAGTCATTCGCCGGTCCATTCCCGAAGTCTAGGAGCCGGCTCCAGTTGCGAACCGCGTGGACCCTCACCCAGGCCTCGATCGTGAACCCGCTGGGGGTGAAGTAAGTCCCGGACGGCAACTGCGCATAACCCGTCTGACCGTCGAGCGCCAGGAAGCGAGTGCGCGGCGCCGGGGCGCTGGCCGACACTTTCGGATAGCTCTTGAGATACTCGCCCACCTGGGTGACCCTGGCGTCACCCACCCACAAGCCCGCCAGGCTCGGCACGGCGGCCGTGACCGGCAGGTCCACCTGGGACAGACCATCTCCGTCGGTCAGCCGCAAAACTCCCGCGTAAAGCGATCCCGCCGGGGCGGTCATCTGCGAACGGTCCAGACCGACCACCACCTCGGCCTCGGACCCTGATTGCCCCTGGGGCGCCAGCGTCACTTGGCTCCCATGCAGCAGGCTGTAGCCGTAGGTCAGGTTCGTGGTGTTCATGGCGCCGCGCAGCAGCAGCCGCGGCGCGCCCACCACGGGCGTCTGGCCGGAAGGAGGCGTTTCCGAGTCCACCTGCGTGAAGGTCACCACCCGGCTGCTCTCGGTCAGATTACGGACCCGGAGGCGGTTCACGCCCAGGCCGTCCCCGAAGGCCAATCCGCGGGCGCTCTGCAAGTCGAGCTCGAACGGAGCGTAGTAGCGGTTGTAGTAGTTCGTAGCCGCACGCACCCAGAAGGCCTTTCCCCGGTTGACGGTCACGCTGCGGGCCGACAACGCGACAACGTTGCTCGGATTGGCGCTCAGATCGCCACCGACGTACTGAAAGATCTCGGACCGGTTGCCCGGGCTTTTGGCCAGGTCCAACCCCGGGGCCGGGGCCAGAAAAACGTCCAGTGTGGGTGGCGTGGTCGCCGGTGTGGGAAACCCAATCAGGTTCAAACCAGAGCTGGTCCACAAATAGTTCGGCGGCAGCGGCTTGCCCTGCACGGTCCATGTGTAGTCGCTCGCATTCGAGTTCTTCACCAGGTAGGCCGCGTTCCCAACCAGCCGCTTCAGGGTGTCCACGTCCCCTCGCGTGGCCGTCCATTGCGCCCACTGGCTGTTCGGTGTGACCGGATTCTGGGGCGAACCCACAAACTGCATCGTTGAAGACGAGGGCTTCCAGAGCCAAATCTCCGCCACGGGTGAGTTGGCATCCGGAATCAGGTCATCCAGCGCGATGTGCGAAGCGTCCACGTGCAGGTACACCGCGTTCCAGCCTGGTTGCAGTTGGAAGCTCTGCGTCAACCATTGCGCGCGCGCGGAGGGCGCCAGCAACAGGGCGAGTGTCAACGCCGCGCACCCGGCGCAGGAACGGAAGGGTTTCATGCTGTTGGGAAACAGGGAGGCGCCAAGGCGCCGGGCGCGATTCGTAACTCTGGCATACACTTACAACATGATTGTGATGAGCGCGTGATCCATGCCAGCGACCAGGGTGCCTGTCAAGATATTTCCTGAATTTTCAATGATAGTCATTGCTAAAAGCGTGAGTTCTCATTGAGCAGAAATAAGAAAGGAACCCAGTAACGCGCCTTCGGCATCCCGTCCCTGAGCCTCGGGACCTTTCAGCCCGCTCCTCCCGCGCCCGTCGCCGCGCCCGTGGACACGCGCCGGCCGGGGATCAGTCGCGCGCGAGCCAGCCGTCCTCGAGCTTCACGATGCGGCGGCCATGCGCCGCGTTGGCCTCCGAGTGCGTGACCTGAATGATCGTGGTCCCTTCCGCATTGAGGCGCTTGAATAGCTCCATGATCTCCCGGCCCTGCGTCGAATGAAGGTTGCCGGTAGGTTCGTCCGCCAGGAGCAGCTTGGGCCGCGCGATGATGGCACGCGCCACCGCCACCAGTTGTTGTTGGCCGCCAGAGAGTTGGCTCGGGAACAAGTCCTTCTTCCCCACCATGTGAAAACGGTCCAGCATGTCCGCCACCAACCCCTGGCGTTCGGACTTTTTCACGTCGCGGTACGACAACGGGATGTCGAGGTTCTCCGCCACCGTGAGATCATCCAGCAAATGGAACTGCTGGAAGACAAACCCCACGTAACGCTTGTTCAGGGCGGCGCGCTCCTTCGCCGCGAGGCGGTGCACCGGCTGGCCGAGGAAGCTGAATTCTCCGGTCCAATCCCCGTCGTACATTCCGAGGATGCCCAGAAGCGTCGATTTGCCCGCCCCCGAGGGGCCCATGATGGTGACGAAATCCCCTTCCTCGAAATCGAGGTTGATCTGCCGCAGAACGTAGGTCTGCCCCGCCCGGGTCTTGAAAGACTTCTCGAGATTCCGGAGCTGGATCATGCTAGGCATCGGCCCGGCGGGCAGCGGCCGTGTACGGATGGCGCGCTTTGTCCAACGGCAGCCCGCGCACGTCAATCTGGGCGAGGTCGGCCACGCCCAACCCCGCTTGCTCCGCCAGCAAAATGTGGTTCTCGCAATGTTCGAAGGGCGGGGTCCCGCGCGTGGCGCGCGGATTCGGAAAGCCCATGATGGCGGTGCACACCGCGTCGGTCGAGACCGGGTTCAAGCCGGCGATGATCACGCCTGGAGTGGTCATCTTGATCTCGACGACATCGCGGCACCACGGGCCCTCGCCGCCGTTCATCGAGGTGATCCCGTCCACAATCGCCAGGTGGATAGGCCGGGCCGTGCACACATCGGTCACAATGCGCGGGACGCGGACGCCCGGATCCGTCGGATGCGAGCCGGTCCTCAAGCCCGGCAACTTGATCTTTTCATTGCCGAACGGACTATGGAGAGGCCCGCGGCCGTCGAGGGCATCTTCGCTGCCCGCCTGCCCGCCGTAGAGGCTGTTGGGAGTGATCCCGAAGAGATTCTTCATCGAGCAGGTTACACCCGCGGTGATGTGCTGCTTGAGTTTGGCCAGCGAGACCAGCACGTCGGTATCGTGGTAGGCGTGGTTAAACTGGAACGACGAGAACATATACCCGCCGGTCGGGACAGCCATCTGGGCGTAGGCCTTGCCGGCGCCCAGGTTGCGTGTGTTCTCGAACTCGACCTCTCCCAACGCGCGCAGCGCCCCCAGGTCCCAGTCCGCCAGTCCGAGCGAGGTCTCCAGGCGTGCCCGGCTGGTGGTGGATTCCACAAACCGCACGCGGCGCGCCCCAGCGCCGAACAGCAGCGAGGTCAGCGCCAGCGCCGTGGCGTAATGCGTCATGTAGGTCTCGCCCACGGGCCGGTCCAGATAAGCACTGAAGTTCGTGCCCGTAAGGTTGATCTTCACGGTCACGGTCTTGCCCTTGACCAAACCGCCGATACCGCCCAGCAGGTCGAAGGCCTCGTTGAGCGCGGTCCTGACCTCCGGTCCGTAAGAACGGCAGCGGACCACGGCCACCTTGGCTGCGCCGCGGGCCCCGGACAGCGGGGAGGCCACGGCGGGTTGCTCCTCGCCGAAGGCCAGGGCGAACGGGAGCCCGGCGGCGGCGCTGACACCCAGGCGCAGGAACGCCCGGCGGTCACAGTACATTGGGGAGGAATGGGAAGGAGACATAGGCAATGGCGGTTAATGTTGTCTTTCAGGTTGGTTAATCGCCCATGCCAGCAGGTTCGTCAAGCGCTCACTCCTACCAACTCGCAACTCATAACTCATAACTCATAACTCTCCTTCACTCGCATCTCAGCGCCACCATCGGATCGACCCGCGCGGCCCGGCGCGCGGGCAGGTAGCAGGCAATCAACGCCGCCAAGCCGAGCAGGCAGGCCACACCCGCGAACGTGAAAGGGTCAGTGGGTCGCACGTCAAAAAGCAGACTGGCCAGGAAACGCGTGAGCGCCAGGGCGCCCACGGCGCCCAGACCCAGCCCCAGGACGATAAGGCCCATCCCCTGCCCCACCACGAGGCGCACCACGTCAGCCCGCTGCGCCCCGAGGGCCATGCGCACCCCGATCTCCGCCGTCCGCTGCGTGACCGCGTACGACATCACGCCGTAGATGCCCACCGCCGCGAGCAGCCAGGCCAGACCGGCGAACATCCCAAGCAGCCACGTGTGCAAACGCCGTGAAGCCATCGAAGACGCCAGCCGCTGTTCCATCGTCAGGAGCGTGTGCAACGGTTGCTCGGCGTCCAGCAGTCGTGCCTGGGCGCGGACGGCCGCCGCCAGCGACATCGGGTCGGCGCCGGTCCGCACCACCAGGCTCATCAAATCGCGCGGTTGTTGGAGCTGCGGCACATACACCTCGGGCGCGGCGTCGCTGTCCAAACCGCTTTGCCGCACGTCCCCCACGACACCGACGATGGTCATCCAACCATCCGGCGCCGCAGGCGAGCTGAGGCGTTTGCCAATCGGGTCTTCGCCCGGCAAAAACCGCCGGGCAAACGCCTCGTTGACCAACCCCACCGCGCGCGCGGCCTCACCGTCGTGATCGGTCAGCCCCTGCCCGCGCTTCAACGGGATGCCCATCGTGCGGAAATAACCGGGACTGACCGAAGCGATCGAGACCGCCGGCTGGCGGCCCGCAACGGTGGCCGGACGCCCCTCGACCCGCATGGTGAGCATCATCGCGTAATCTGTTAACGGCAGGTGATCGGTGAGGCCGGCCTCGAGCACCCCGGGCAACGCGCGCACGCGCTCGAGCAATTCCGCGAAGTAGGCGCGCTGCTGATGGGCAAGCGCGTACTTTGCCGGCGTCAGGTAAACCGTCGTGGTGAGCAGCCCGGCTGGCTCGAAGCCGGGGCTCACGCTGCGCAGACGGACAAAACTCTTGATCAGCAACCCTGCGCCGGCCAGCAGCACCAGGGCGAGGGCCACCTCGAGCACCACCAGCATGTCGCGCAATCGGTGGCGGCCAGGTGCGCCGCCGAGTTGGCGTTGTCCGTCTTTAAGCGTCTCGTTGAGGTCCAGGCTCGAGGCCTGCAAGGCGGGCGCCAGCCCAAACGCCAGGCCGGTGGCCAGCGCTGCGACCACGGCGAAACCCAGCACCCAGGCGTCGATGGTGATCCGGTAGAGGTGCGGCAGCACCCAGACAGTCAGCGAACGCAGCAGGCCCATGCCCGAGAACGCCAGGAGCAAGCCGCCGACAGCCCCGAGAAGGGCAAGCACCAGGCTTTCGACCAGGAGTTGGCGAGCCAGGCGTCTCCCCGTCGCTCCCAGGGCCGCGCGCACCGCAATCTCGCGCTGCCGCGCCGCAGCCCGCGCCAGCAGCAAGTTCGCCACATTCGCGCACGCGATCAACAGCACGAGGGCGACCGCCCCCAGCAGGACCAACAACGCGAACCGCACCTTCCCGGCCACCTGCTCATGCAGACCCACCACTTGCACCCGGCCAGGGGGTCCGAACAAAGCAAGAGGGGGTCCGGGATCCCCGGCCGACGGAGGTGGGCCGGGTGCCAGGACGTCGGCGGGCGCGCCGGGAGCCGTGGGCATGGCGGGAGGAGGGTTCTCGAAGCGCATCACCTGCGGTGCTGGCCCGGGCGTGGAATTCCCGAGCGGCTGCCTCAGCATCCGTACGCCCGGGATGGGGAGCGCCGGTTGGGCCTGCGGCACGGGCGCGTCCCCGTCAACGGCCGGCCCCAGGGGAACGAGGTCCTCGGGAGCGTTGGTGGCCTGCCCGGCGGGGGGCAGCGGCCCGGGCAGCGGCCCTCGGGCCGGCGCCCGGCCCCCAGGGCCATCCCGCGGGCCGGGTTCGAGACGGCTCAGGATGAGGTCCAGTTCGGCCCGAGCCCGCGCGGGGGTGACGCCGGGTTTGAGCCGCCCGAGAACCCGGAGCAAGCGAATGCGCACGCCGGCCCCGGCAGGCAGGTCCACCGCGTGCTCGTCCAGGCGCAGCGGCCGCCACAACTCGAACGGCTCGGGAAACTGGAACGTCGGCGGCAGGATGCCGACGACCGTATGGCTGGCGCCGTCCAGCGTGATCGAACCTCCCACCAGGCCGGGCTGTGCGCCGAACCGGCGCTGCCAGAGCCCGTGACTCAGGATCACCACCGGCGGACCACCGGGACGGTCCTCTTCCAGGGTGAACTCGCGCCCGGCCATGAGTTGGACTCCAAGCAGCGAGAAAAAGTTGCGCGTCACTTCTCCGGAGCTGAGCCGCTCGGGGTCGAGCGCGCCCGAAAGATTCACTTGACCGCCCGCATAGGCCGCCAGACCGGCCAGGGCCTGGCTCTCATTTTTCCAGGCGGAAAACTCGCGGTTGCCCACCAGTTCGCCGCCGCCCAGGATCGACTCCGCCCCGGTCGGCCGCTCCTTTTTCACCTGGACAAGCTGGCCGGGTTGCCGATAGGGCAGCGGGCGCAGCAACACGGCGTTGACGACGCTGAAGATCGAGGTGGTCGCCCCGATGCCCAGGGCCAGTGTCACCACCGCCACGGCGGTGAAGCCGGGGTTCTGCAGCAGCAGGCGAATCGCGAATTTGAGATCGGACAAGGGAAAGTTATGAGTTATGAATTATTAGTTTCACTCACACCTTAGCGCCACGACTGGATCGACCTGCGTCGCCCGGCGCGCCGGCAGGTAGGAGGCCACCAACGCCACCGCCCCCAGCACCAGGCTCACCCCGAGCAGTGTCGCCGGGTCAAACGGGCTGACGCCGTAGAGGAAACTGGCCAGCATCCGGGTCACCGCCAGCGCGCCCACGAGGCCGAGGCCCACGCCGATCAACGCGAGGGTCAATCCCTGGTGCAGCACCAACCGCAGCACGTCCCGCATCTGGGCGCCCAGGGCCATGCGCACCCCGATCTCGTGCGTGCGCTGGCTCACTACAAAGGCCATCACCCCGTAGATGCCCATCGCCGACAGGACCAGCGCCACCACCCCGAGGGCAAACAGCAAGGTTGTTGTGATGCGATTGGCCAGGAACGAAGCCTCGATGTAGTCGGTCATGGTCAGCATCGCCCACACCTCGACCCCCGGGTCCAGGGCCCGCACCTCGCGCCGAAGCGCGCTCGCCATCGCGGAAGGATCACCCGCCGTCCGCACCTCGACGCCGAGGTTCAAGTCCCAAACGCCCTGAGAGTAGGGCAGGTAAAAGAACGGGCGCGGGGGCTCGTTCAAAGACCTGTACCTGCCGGCTTTGGCCAGGCCAACCACCGTCACCGCCCCGCGCCAGATCGTGAACTTGCGGCCGATCGGATTCTGGCCCGGCCAGAATCGCTTCGCCATCGTCTCGTTCACGATCGCCACGCGCTCCGAGTCCATCGTATCACGGTCCGTGAAGTCACGGCCGTCGATGAGCGGGATGCGCAGGGTGGCCAGGTAGCGCGGCGAGATGATGCCATACGGCACCGAGACATCCTCGTTCGGTTGACGCGCATAGCCCTGGACGTCCACGTTCAAGCTCGGGCCACCCTCGAACCCCAGTGGCAGCCAACTGGCCAGGGCGGCCTCCTGCACTCCGGGCAGCGCCGTCAACCGGTCCCTGAGTTGGCGGTAAAAGACCTTGGCGCTTTCCTCGGTGTACCCGTGCATGCCGACCCGCAAACCAGCCACCAGCACATTGCGCGGGTCGAAACCGAGGTCGAGCTCCCGGGCCTGCTTCGACCCTTTGATGCACAGCCCGGCGCCCACCAGCAGCAGCAACGCCATGGCCACCTCGGCCACCACAAAGCCGCTCCGCAACCGATGGTGCGGCGCGCCGGTGCCGGTCGTCCGCCCGCCCTCTTTGAGCGTCCGGTTGAGGTCCGTCCGCGTGGCGTGCACCGCGGGCGCCAGCCCGAACACCAGGCCCGCCGCCAGCGCCACCACCAGCGTGAAGCCCAGCGTCGCGCCGTTGATTTGAAACTCGTAACCGATGGGCAGATGCGTCGTCGGCATGAATGCGCGCAGCAGCCGCGAAGCCCAATGCGCCAGCAGCGCGCCGCCCGCGCCGCCCAACACCGCCAGCACGAGGCTCTCGGTGAGCAGTTGCCGAATCAACCGCGCCCGGCTCGCCCCCATCGCCACCCGGACCGCGATCTCCTTGGCGCGGCTCGAGGCGCGCGCCAGCAGCAGGTTTGCGAGGTTCGCCGCCACGATCAGCAGCACACCCAGGCTCACGGCCAGGAGGATGCGCAGCACGGGCAGGAAAACGGCCGCGCCGCCGTAGGGCGCCTTCCAGAGCGGCAGCACCCGCAGCGTGATTTCCTTGTTGGTGTCCGGATAGGCGCGCGCCAGTTGCGCCGCCATGATGTTCACAGCCGCCTGCGCCCGCTCGATTTTCACGCCAGGTCTTAATACCGCCTGCGTATGCAACCAATGATCACCACGATGAGTCAGCGAACCGAAGTTGGCCACCTGGCTGTGCATCGAGACCGGCGCCCAGACATCGAAGTTCAAGCCGCTCATCGTGCCGTGGAAGTCCGGCGGCGCCACGCCGATGATGGTAAACGAATGCCGGTTCAGCTCGACGACCCGCCCGAGCACGTGTGGGTCGCCGGCGAACCGCCGCTGCCAGAAACCATGGCTCAACACCAGCACCGGGTTGCCCCCGGGCTTCTGGTCTTCATCGGGCAGGAACGTCCGGCCGAGGACCGGCTTGACACCCAACACCTCGAAATAGTTCGCGGTGGCGATCTGGGCGAAAATCCACTCGGGCCGGCCCTGCAGACTCAGGCAGGCGGGGGTAATCTGCGACCCCACGATCCCTGCGAACGTATCCTTCAGCCCGGCGTAATCCTTCAGATCCGGTAGCGAGACCGTGTCGTACATCGCCGTGCCGTGGACCGTAGTCAGCGCCACGAGCCGTTCCGGCGCCGACACGCCCGAGATGGGCCGGAGCACCACCCGTTGCAGCCAGCAGAAAACGGTGGTGTTGGCCCCGATGCCCAGCGCCAGCGAGAGCACCGCCACGGCCGTGAACCCAGGGTTCTTCAGCAGTTGCCGAATCGCGAATTTGAGATCGGTCATTGGGCAGTTATGAGTTATGAGTTATGAGTCAGAGGTCAGCAGGATCGAGTGCGGACTTGATGGTGAACCGTTCGTGGCGTAGGCCTACAGCGTGAACACGGTTCAGGACATCGAAGCGGCGATTCGCGCTCTCTCCTCGGAAGAAAGGGAGCGGCTGGCCCAGAGCCTTCCCGCGTTGCTGCCGGAGATTGACGGGGACGCCGCTTGGGAACGAATGATCCGCGACACGCGTCGGCGCCCGGCCCTTTCCGCTCTGGTGGACCGGCTCGAGGCGGAGTTTCAGCGCGACCCAAAGCTCTTCCCGGAGATTCAGGACAACGATTTCGAGCGCCACTCGTCGTGATTTCGTGAGCCACGGCCGACTTTTGGCGGCTCTACCGGATGCTGCCGCGGGACATTCGCCAAGCCGCCCGCCAGACGCATCGGAAGTTCCTCGAGAACCCAGCACACCCCAGCCTGCATCTCGAGCGTTTGCGGCACGATACCAGGACTTGGTCCGTCCGAGTGACGCTGAACTACAGCGCGGTCGCATACCGCCAGGGCGATTCATGGCTGTGGTTTTGGATTGGAAGTCATCGGGACTTCGATCGTCAGTTTCCTTCCTGATAACTCATAACTCATCTTCACTCGCATCTGAGCGCCACCACCGGATCGACTCTCGTCGCCCGGCGAGCCGGCCACCAGCAGGCCAGCAGACTCACCCCGGCCAGCAGCCCCACCACCCCGCAAAACACCGGCAGGCTCGACGGGGTCAGCCCGTGCAGGAGGTGCCCGATGACTTGCGCCAAACCCAGCGCCACCACCGAACCCAGCAGCATCCCCAGCATGGAAAGCCGCGCGCCCTCGCGCACCACGAGGCGCACCACGTCCGGTTCCCGCGCCCCCAACGCGATGCGAATCCCGATCTCACGCGTGCGCTGAGAAACCACATACGAGACCACTCCGTAGATGCCCATCACGGCCAGGAGCAACCCCAGGACACCCTGCACTCCCGCGAGGACCGCGCCCAACCGCAGCGGCATCGCCGCAAACGCGCTGTCCCGCAGGTGATCCTTCATGGTGCGCACGTTATAGACGGGGAGATGCGCGTCCAAGCCGCGGAGGACCTGCCGCACAGCGGGCACCAGACTGCCTGGGTCGCCGCTCGTGTGTAGAAACAAGGTCGTCGGCGTCGAGTAATACTGCGCCAGCGGCACATAAAAGTACGGCCGCGGCGCTTCGCCCAGCATGACATATTTCGCCGTGCGCGCGATGCCGACGACTTGAAGCAAATCCCTCTTCGGCCCCCAACAAAAGCGCTTGCCCATCGGATCGATCCCCGGCCAGAGCCGCTCCGCCAGGAGTGCGTTGACGATGGCCACCTTGGGCGCCGTCTCGTCATCACTTGGCGTGAAGCCGCGCCCGCGCAAAAGCGAAGTTCCCGTCGCGGCAAGGTACTGCTCGTCAATTCGGTTGAGGTGCGCCGTCATGAAGCTGTCCGGATCAGCGGCCTTTTCCTCGACAGCCACCTTGTCCACCTGGAACACATAGTCGAAGGCCGGGCTCATCGCCAGGCCCGCCGAGGTGACTCCCGGCAACGCGCGGGCGCGTTCGACCAGTTCTTTGAGAAACCGCCGCCCGCGCGCGTCATCGTATCCCTGCAGCCCCAGGTCCAGCGAGGCCATCAGCACGCCCTCGACGCGGAAGCCAAGGTCCATGCGGGCCACCTGCTGCAAGCTGCGCACGAACAGTCCGCCGCAGACCAGCACCACCAGGCTGATGGCCACCTGGGTCACCACCAGGGCGCTGCGGAACAGGTGCCGCCGCGAGCCCGGGGCCGCCCCGGCGCCCTCTTTGAGCACGCTATTCAAGTCCACGCGCGTGGCCCGCAAGGCCGGCGCCAGGCCCGTCGCCAACCCGGCCAACAACGAGACCACGAAGGTGAACACGGGCACCCGCCAGTCCCAATGGCCTTCGGCGCGCACCGGCATATCACCCCCCGGCTGGAAACCGGCCAGCAGGTCCGCCGACCACCACGCCAGGATGAACCCGACCGCCCCCGCCGCCAGCGCCAGCACGATGCTCTCCGCCAGCAGTTGTGCCACCAGGCGCCCACGCGACGCGCCGAGGGCCGTGCGGATGCCCATCTCCTTCCGGCGCGCCAGGGCGCGGGAGAACATCAGGTTGGCCACATTCGCACAGGCGATCAAAAGCACCAGGCCGACCATCAGCATGAACACCGACGCCAGCAGCGGCATGAACTCGCTGAACGTCGGTTCCGGCCGGCACATCCGCTCCGGCGCCACCCACACGCTCGTGCCTTTGTGGGCCTGAGGAAAATCCTTGGCCAACTGCCGCGCCACCACATCCACCGCCGCGCGGGCCTGCCCGAGGGTGATGCCCGGCTTGAGCCGCGCCATCAGTTTGAACATCGGCGCCCCGCGTTCGCGCAGCAGGTCCTCTCCCCCGGTCCGCACCGTGCCGAACATCGAGGCCGGCACAAAGGCGTTGGGCGCCATCGACCACTGGGCGCTCGTGAACGGCTCCGGCGCCACCCCGACGATGGTGAACGGCCGCCCGTTGACGTTCAGCGGCTTGCCGACCACGCCGGGGTCGCCGGCGAACCGCTGCTGCCAGAAGGTGTGCGAGATGACGACCACCGGAGCCCCACCCACACCCGCGTCTTCCCCGGGTCGGAAGAACCGGCCCAGCCTGGGCTCGACGCCCAGCACCGAAAAGTAGTTCGCGCTCACGACTTCGATCCACGCTCGTTCCGGGTCCTGCCCGGCCACGCTCAGGTGGGTCGGATTCAACATCAACGCCAGCACACCGGAGCAGACGCTCAGGCGTTCACGATAGTCCTGGTAATCCTGCCACGAATGGCCGTGCGGCATCTTCCAAACGTCGCTCTTTTGCAGAATCAGCACCAACTGCTCGGGGTCTTTCACCTTCAGCGGCTGAAAGAACATGGTGCTGATCACAGAAAAAATGGACGTGTTCGCGCTCAGCCCCAGCGCCAGGGTCAGGACCGCGACCGCGGTGAAGCCGGGCTGCTTGCAGAGCATGCGCCAAGCGTAGAGAAACGTATTCATGGGGTTGTCGAAGAGAGGCTAGGGGCTAGGGGCTAGGGGCGAGCAGCGAGAGCGGCGCAGCGCGCTCGCCATCTTCTGGATCTCGTGAATGCTCTTGTTGAGCGTGCTGGCGGATTCCGCCGGGCAAAAGCCGAGTTCGACCGCCACGATCGTCTGGGTTTCCAATTCGGCGAGAGAACCTTCGGCATGGGAGATGAACTGGATGAACTCGCCCGGTGTGTGCCGGGCGTGCCCTTCAGGAAGGTTCGATGGCACCGAGAGGGCCGCCCGCCGCCTCTGCGAAACCAAGCCGAACCGCTCGTCGCCCGGGAAGGTTTTCGTCAAGTGATAAACGTCCTTCACCAGGCGAATGCTCTTCTGCCAGACGACCAGGTCTTTGTAGCTCTTGATGCTCACGTCTTGTCACTCGTCACTCGCCTCTCGCCCCTAGCCCCTAGCCCCTCACTTTGCCCCCACCATCTCGTCCACAATCCGGCCGTCGAACAGATGCACGGTGCGATCCGCGTGCCGGGCGAAGCGCGGATCGTGGGTCACCATGCAGATCGTCGCGCCTTCGCGGTGGAGGTCGCGCAGCAGGTCCATGACCGCCTCGCCGTTCTTCGAGTCCAGGTTGCCCGTGGGCTCGTCGGCCAGGAGGATCGATGGCTTGCCCGCCAGGGCGCGGGCCACGGCCACCCGCTGCTGCTGGCCGCCCGACAACTGCGAGGGATAATGGTTGACCCGGTGCGCCATCCCCACCTTCTCGAGCGCCTCGCCCACGCGCTGTTTGCGCTCGCTGGTGTCCATCCCGCGGTACGTCAGGGGCAGCTCGACGTTCTCGAAAACAGTCAGGTCGCCGATGAGGTTGAAACTCTGGAAGATGAAGCCCACCTCGCGGTTCCGGATGCGGGCGCGCTCGCCCAGCGTCAGGTTCTCGACCGAACGCTCGTTGAGCGTGTAGGCGCCCTGGGTAGGCGTGTCGAGCAGCCCCAGGATCGCCAGCAAGGTGGATTTCCCGCAGCCCGACGGGCCGGCGATCGAGACATACTCGCCGCGCTGAATGTCCAGGTGCACCCCCGCCAGGGCGTGGGTTTCCACTTCATCGGTGTAGAATACCTTGGTGATCGCTTCGAGTTTGATCAACGTATGGTTCGCGTTCATGAGGATCAAGTTTCGATTCTGAATTTCAGTTTAGCCGCACCCGGTCGTAGGCATCCCACTGGGACATGTCCGACACGATCACGGTGTCCCCCACCTCGAGGCCCTCGAGCACTTCAATCGTGCTTACCGAGGTGCGACCGAATTTCACGGGCACCCGCACCGCGGCGCGGCCGCCCTCGACAACCTTGAAGATCCCCACGACGCTGTCGGGCTGGCCCTGCACCGGACGCGCCACGAAGCGCGCGTCCCGGAGCCGCTCGAGCTCGATCGTGCCCTCGACGGTCAGGTCCGGCACGGCGCCCTTCGGGAGCGAGCCGTCCAGGCTCACGTCCACGGTGCGCGTGCCGTTCTGCACGGCGGGGTCGATGCGGATGACATGCCCCGGGATCACGCCGTTGCGGGTGTCAATGGTGGCGACCTGGCCGTGTTGGATGTCCTTGGCCTGCGTCTCGACGATCCGCACTTCCGCCTTGAGCCGGGTGGGGTTGGCCACGCGGGCAATGTTGGCGCCAGCGGGCAATTGTTGGCCGATCTGCAACTGCTGCGGATCACCCAGCCGCTGCAACACCCCGTCGATGCCGGCCACCACCTTCAACTCCGCCAGTTGCTTGCGTTTCAACTCCAATACCGCCCGCAACCGAGCCACGTCCGCCTCCTGCACCGTGATTTGCGCACGGTCGGATTCACGGGCGATCTCGAGCCGTTTCTGTTCCAAATCGCAGCGCACGGTCAACTGTTCCGCCTTGGTCCGCGAGCGCGTGGCCGTCAAGCGGTCCACCAGGCCGTCCCGGGCCAGCTTCTCGTCGGCGTCCGCGTCAAGCCGGGCGACGCTGCACTCGGCGTTGAGGGCGGCGGCGGTCGCCTGCTGCGCCAGCCGGTCGCTCTCCAGTTGCACCCGCAGCTTCGTGGTCTGGGCTTCCGCGCCCTTGAGCTGCCATTCCGCCTCGAAGGCCGCGTGCTCGACCTCGGGATTGCTCAACTCCACGATCAGGGTGTTGGACCGCACAATCGCCCCCGCCAGCACGAGGATGCGCTCAACCCGGCCTGGCGTCGTGGCGGGAATCCAGTGGATCTCCTCCGGGACCAGCGTCCCGTTGCCCCGGACCTGCCGCAGCATCTCCCCGCGCTGCACGCTGTTGGTATAAAGCGCCCCGCGCTCGACCGAGGGTGCCGCCGGCTTCAGCCGCGACAAGCCCACGGTCACCGCCGCCAGCACCAGCAGGCTCGCCACCGTATGGAGGACACGGCGGCGGCGGCGCTCTCGAGCGGCGGATGGGCGGGGAATGTCCATGCGGCGTTTCTCTCAGGCCAACGGTTCGATCGGCGCCGGGCGCTCCGCCCTCCGGCAGTGGTTCCAGGCCTCGAGCAACTCGCGCTGGTGGGCCCGCGCCCATTCCATCACCAACCCACGCACCCGTTCCGGGGCCTCGCCGTCGATGATGCGCAAGGGCGCAATCTCGATCACCAACTCGTAATCGCCGTAGAACGCGTGAAACCGCGCGTTCAACGCGCTGGTGCCGACCATCCGGATCACAATCCCGTAAAACTTGGAGAGCACTGGCATAATCTTGTCTTCTTTCTCGCCGCTCCCTTGGCGGGACCGGCGGCTCGTTTTCAGTTCAGTCCATTCCCTCAAACCCGCGGCTCGACCTGGAGCTCCTCGCGATCGTCCGACCGCTGGCTCGAACTATCGAGCCGGTTGGTTCCAAGCGCCGATTCATCGCCATGCACCTAATGCAACCGGCGTGCCAGCGTCGCGCAGCAGGTCGCAACTATCCGGACCGAGCGGCAGATCGAGCCGATGTGAGGGTTGAATGTCAAGTTGTAACATGTTTACCTACAACATGTTACGATCTAAACGTCTCGGGATTGAACCCCTTGTGGCCGGACTCCGATCTCTCCCGGCGAGAGCCACTCCCCGCAACCGCTTCAGACTTCTCCAGCTCGCCTATGGGATTCATCCGTCCCACGAATGGGACGAGCCGGGGCGCCAGACCTCAGGGCCAGAAGTTGCCTTTCTTGGGGGCCTTGCGAACGAAGTGCGGCTTCGGGGGGATAGGTGGCGGCAGATGCTGCGGCGGCACCGGCGGCGGCTCAGGCGAACGCGGCTGAGCATTCGGCTTGGCGACAGGCGTGGCCTTCGGGTGGGCGGGCGGTTCGGGTGGTTTGACCGCCGCGAGCACACTCGCCGCCACTTCGCCGATCTTGCCGCCCGGGAACTGCATCTCGCCCAGTTTGAAGTCCGCCAGCCCAGCCATGAGCGAAGCGGTTGTTGCGGCCTGCTGGAGCGCCGAGGTGAATAACGACGCGGTCGTCCCGAGCGCGTCGTACCCGTTCACGATCCACTCGACGCGGCCGGTTCCGACTTCGACCAGGAGGCCATGCACCGGCGTCTTGGGCCCAATGAGCGAACTCGAGCGGGTGATCTCGACCGCTTTGAGCACGTTTTGCGCCTCACTGGCGAAGAGGCCGAAGAACTCGGCGAGATTGTCGGGCAAGCGTGCCCGCTCGATACCGAGAGCCCGGAAGGTGTCGATGAGCTTGGCGGCGGTCGCCTGGGGCACGCGACAATCGGTATGGCCGATGATGGCGATCTCCTTGCCACCCTTGAGTGCGCAGGCCAGTGCCAGCGACCGCATGGTGCTGCTCAACGGGCCGGTAACGATGTTGCCGGCGTTGCGCAGCCAGACGAAATCCTCGGCGGCGATCCCGAGCACACCGGGCAGCAAGGCGTTCAGGCGCGGGTCGATGCACGTGAGCGCCACGATGGGCAGACCGTCGGCAAACTCGGCGCGATTCAGGCCGGCGCTGGCGTCTCCCGCCAAGGCCCGGCGATTTGCATCCACAATGGCTTCGAATAGACGCATACAGTTCCTTTCCGGCCGCGGCGGTGCGGGCTACGTGCGTCACGAGCCGCCAATGGGCGGCAAGTCCGTTCCGATCTTGAAATCCGGGGCCCCCATGGGCCCCGCCGGCAGCGGACTGGCAGCGCCGGCGGCCAGCGCCGCGAGGTCCGATCGCGCGTCGCCCAGCCAACCGCCTGCGTGGGCCTCGTAACCGTTCACAACCCATTCCAGCCGGCCGTAGTTCACGTCCACCATGAGGCCGTGCACCGGGACGGCACGCGGGATGAGCGGGCTCTGACGCAACAGCCTGGCGGCCAGGGCCACGTTGCTCGATTCGTCCACCAGGCGATGCAGGAACTCGTCGAGCGTGGCGGCCGCCGGCCCCAGCTCGGGCTTCAAGGTCTGCAGGCGCCCCGCCAGGCCGTACTTCGCCGGGTGAAAGAACCGGCAGTCGGTATGACCGATCACCGCGATCTCCCGCGCATCATGCACCGCGCACGCCAGCGCCAGCGAGCGGGCCGCGCTGCTCACCGGGCTGCTCACGATGTTTCCCGCGTTCGTCAGCCAGATGAAATCCGGTTCGGCAATGCCCAACACCTCCGGCATCAGCGGATGCATGCGCGGATCGAAGCACGTCAGCACCACAATCGGCAGCGAGCCAGCGTACTCGGCCGGCCGGATGCCGGCCTTGGCGTCGCCACCCAGAGCCCGGTGATTCGCATCGACGATGGACTCGAACAATCGCATGACTTGTGCTCGGATGGCCGGGCAAGCGGCCTTGCGCGCGGCGCGGCGCTCACCTGGGCTGCTTGGTGAACATGTCCTTCAGGAACCCCAGCAGGGTCTCGTTGGTGTTGTCTTTCGTCCGGTTGTCGCGGGGCGGCGTTGGTCAGGCCTTGGGTTCATCCTTGCCCATGGCTTTGCGCAGGGCGGGGATTTGCTCCATGAGCTTCTCGAGCCTGAGCCCGGTGAGACTCTCGACCACCGGTGGCAACTGGCTGATAATCTGTGTAACATCCCCAGTGACTTTACTGGCGCCGCCACCCGGCCCACCGCTGTTGATGATCACCATCCGCTCGGTCTTGGCCAGCGGCTCGCTGATGCGCCCGGCCACTTCGGGCAACACGCGGACGATCATCTCGACCACGGCGGCCTCGTTGTATTGCTTGAAGGCCTCGGCCTTCATGCGATTGGCCTCGGCCGTGGCACGGCCCTGGGCCTCGATGATGGCGGCTTCGGCCAGACCGCGCGCCTTGTTGGCCTCGGCTTCGGCCAGGCCCGTCGCTTTGGCGACGTCCGCATTGGCGAAGCCCGTCGCCTTGGTGGCGGCGGCCGAGCCGGCGGCCTCGGTCTCGAGCTGGAATTTCCGGGCGTTGGCCAGTGTTTCGACCTTGTAGCGCTCGGCATCGGCCGGCTTTTGCACGTTGGCCTCGAGCTCGCGTTGCTTGCGCTGGATTTCCTGCTGTTGCAGGTCGATCTGCTTCTGTTTCTCGACGATGCTGACCTGGACCTCTTCGGCCTTCACCAATTGGCCGGTCTTGTACTTCTGCAAATCGTAGGCCAGATCAGCCTCGGCCTTCTTGAGATTCACCGCCGCCTGGTAGGTGGCCACGTTCGATTGATAATCCCGCTGCGCCTCCGCGATCTTGGTGTCGGCGGCGAACTTGGCCTCCTGCCCGGCCTGCTGCGCTTGCGAGGACTTGATCATCGCGTCGCGGTCCGCTTCCGCCTGGGCGATCTGCGCGTCGCGCTTGACCTGGGCGATGCGCGGCTTGCCGAGGGCCTCGAGGTAACCCTGCGCGTCGCGGATGTCGCGGATGGTGAAGCTGACAATCCCCAGGCCCATGTTGGCCATATCACCCGCGGCGACCTCCTGAACCTTGGCCGCGAACGCGTCCCGGTTCTGGTAGATCTCCTCGACGGTGAGCGTGCCGAGAATGGCGCGCAGGTGACCCTCGAGGGTCTGCATGGCGACATTCTTGATTTCCTCGGTGGACTTGCTCAGGAACTGCTCGCCGGCGGTGGCAATCGAAATGTCGTCACCCTTGATTTTGATCTGGGCCACGCCATCCACCCGCACCGGCACGCCCTTGCTGGTATAAACCTCGGGCGTCTGCACATCGATCGTGAGCAACTCCAGCGACAGCACGTCCACTTTCTCGAAGACCGGCCAGACGAACACGCCGCCGCCCTTGACCACGCGAAAGCCAACCTCGCGGAAGGTGCCATCGGGGTCCCTCATGCGGCGCTTGCGGCCCGAGATCACGAGAACCTCGTTCGGGCCGACCTTCGTGTAACGGCTGGCCCAGATGCCCATGAACACGAAGACCACGAACAGCAGGGCGCCAACGCCGACGATAACGGTTCCCCACGGGATATCCGCGGCAAACATGGGTGTCAGATTCATAAGGAGGCGGGTCAGGATTTGAGGTTTCGACTTCTGCGACTCACGATTTGACGGTCTGGACGTAGAACTGGGTGCCGACGACGCGGGTAATGATGACGGTCTGGCCGGCCGCGACCGGGTGGCCGCCTTCCGCCCGGGCGGGGGCCGTGTAGCGGGTGCCGCCCTGAACGTAAGCGATCTCACCGACCGCGTTGGCAGGAATGGGGGTAATGATCGTGGCCGTCTGGCCCACCAGCGACGCGACGCGGGATTCGCTCGAACTCTGCGTCTTCTGAAACATGGCGTTGAACATCCAGAGCACCCCCAGCGCGATGACCCCGCCCCCGACCAGCGACAACGGGGCGCTGATCCAGACCGGGCTTGTGACCGGGATCTTGGTGAAGATCACGCCCAACGCCCCAAAGGCGGTGACGAAGGCAGACAGGACCGTGGGGCTGAAGAACGAGATGCCAGGCAGGCCGGTATGATCGAAGCCCGCCTCGGCGTGGCCCCCCGTGCCCACACCCGCGTCCCCGTCGTGTCCCCCGAACAGATGACCCAGGCAGGCGCTGATCAGCGTGAAGACCAAGCCCGCCACCAGGCAGATCGCGTAGATAATCATAGCAAGTCGCGGTTCTGGTTCCGGGCTCTATTAAGACCCGGCCACCTGTCCTGGCAAGCACTAAGAGCGTTGCTTAATCAGCCCAGACTCTCGTTCGCGGTCGCCATCCGCGCCACAGAACGAAACACCACGTCCCGCTCGATTTCACCTATAATCCGGCGCCGGATTTGTAAACGGGGGGCATCCTGGCCGGCCCCGCCCCCGGCCGGCCCCTCGGCCCCCCAGCCCCCGCCGGAGCTTCCCTCTTGCCAAGCCCCAAGCCGTTGCGCATGGTCCGCCCATGCAGTCCCACGAGTTGTTGCGCGAGGTCTATCAGAGCGGAAACGCCAAACAGATTGCGGCGGACCTGGGGCTGTCGCTTTCGCTCATCTACAAGTGGGCCGAGCCCGCGCAGGAAAGCGGCAGCGGGGCCGCCAACCCGCTGGATCGCCTCGAGGCCCTGGTCCGCAGCACCAACGACAGCCGTATCGTCCAGTGGATTTGTGAGCGCGCCGGCGGCTTCTTCATCCGCAACCCGCGCGCCGTCTGGCCGCACCCGCATTTCCTCATCCCCGCCACCAACCAGGTGGTGCAGGAATTCGCCGACCTGCTCTCCGTCATCGCGCAGGCCGCCGGCGACAACCAAATCACGCCCACCGAGGCGGCGAGCATTCGCGGCCGGTGGGAAGAGCTCAAGACCGTGACCGAGGGCTTTGTCCGCTGTTGCGAAGAAGGTAATTTCCGCCCCGTCTCGAAAGAGTCGCTGACAGGCACGCGAAAGGGCGTGTGAACCGTCGTTGTCTCGGGACCATGGCCGCCGCGCTCGTCGCGGCACGCGGTTTGGCCGCCGCAGAGGTGCTCGAGGGGGACCTGTGCGTGTTCGGCGGCACGGCGGGGGGCGTGATCGCGGCCGTCCAGGGTGCGCGCATGGGCAAACGCGTGCTCCTGGCCGAATACGGCTCGCACCTCGGGGGCATGACCTCCGGGGGCCTGGGCGCAACGGACATCGGAAACAAGGGGGCGATCGGGGGCCTCGCGCGCGAGTTCTACCAGCGCCTCGGCAGGCATTACGGGTTGCCCGAGGCCTGGATGTTCGAGCCCAGCGCGGCCGAGCGCGTCCTGTTCCAGATGGTCAATGAAGCCGGCGTGCCAGTCTATTTCCGGCAGCGGCTCGTGTCGGTCCGCAAGGACGGGGCGCGGATCGCCCAACTCGAAATGGACGGCGGCAAGGTGTTCCGCGCCGCCATGTTCATCGACGCCTCCTACGAAGGCGACCTGCTGGCCGGGGCGGGCGTCTCGTACGTCGTCGGGCGGGAGGCCAATGCCACCCACCGCGAGACCCTCAACGGCGTCCGAGCCGAAACCCCCAAACACCAATTCCTCGCCGACGTGGACCCCTACCGAAAACGTGGTGAGCCCGCCAGCGGCTTGCTGCCGAACATCCAACCCGGGGACGGCGGCCAGCCTGGTGAAGGGGATCGTGCCGTGCAGGCCTATAACTTTCGGCTCTGCCTCACGCAGCGCGAACCCAACCGCAAGCCCCTCGAGCGCCCGGCCCAGTACGACGTCATGCGGTTCGAGTTGCTCGGGCGCTATTGCGAGGCGCTCGCCGCCAAGGGCAAGCCGATGCAGTTGGGCGATTTCATGCACATCCAGATGATGCCCGGCGGGAAGACCGACATTAACAACAACGGCGGGTTCTCGACCGACTTCATCGGCGCCAATTGGGATTACCCCGACGCCGGCCACGCCGCGCGCGCCCGGATCTGGCAGGCCCACGAGGAGTACGTGCGCGGCCTGCTTTATTTCCTGGCGACGGACGAGCGCGTGCCCGGGAACGTCCGCCGCGAGATGCAGGCCTGGGGCCTCTGCCGCGATGAGTTCGTCGATACCGGCGGCTGGCCGCACCAACTCTACGTGCGCGAGGCCAGGCGCATGGTCGCGGCCTACGTCATGACCGAGCGCAATTGCCGCGAATCGTTGCGAGTGCCCGATTCAGTGGGGTTGGCGGCCTACACCATGGACTCGCATAATTGCCAGCGGCTCGTGAAAAACGGCCACGCCGAAAACGAGGGCGACGTTCAGGTGGGCGGCTTCCCCCCCTACCCCATCGCCTTTCGCGCCATTATCCCCAAGGCCGCCGAATGCGAGAACCTGCTCGTGCCCGTTTGCCTGTCCGCGTCGCACATCGCCTACGGCTCGATCCGCATGGAACCAGTCTTCATGGTCCTGGGCCAATCCGCCGCCACCGCCGCTGTCATGGCCATCGACGCGCAGACATCCGTTCAGCGCGTCAGCATCGGCCAACTCCAAGCGCGCCTCCGGACCGACAAGCAAATCCTCGAGTGGCAGCCCGCCAAATGAATCGAAACCTAGGCATTCCCCTGACCCTGGCGGCCGTAGCCGTGTGCGTGGGCTCGGCCCCCGCGCAAGTGGCGAGCGCGCAAACCCCAGCCCAGCCCAGCGCGCGGACCAGCGGCGCGTCCGCGCCGGGCGGCGGCACGCGCAGTTTCAAGGCGCCGTTTGCGGGGGACGCGGTTCTGCACTTGACGGCGCTCGCAACCACCCCCGCAGCCCGCGCTCCCACACCTGCCCGGGCCACCCCGAAGGTGCTGGTGCGCGACGCTCCCGTGGTCCAATTCCGCGGCGCCAAAAGCGACTCGCCCGCCAAACCCGGGGATACCGACTGCAACAGCCCGGCGCACTGGGACGGCTCGACCCTCTACGTTTTCAATTCCGCCGGGCATCCCTGGCGCAGCAGCGGGCCGGATGTATTCCACCTCGGCGAGAGCTACGTGCGCTGCGAGTATGACAACCAGGTCAACGGCGGCCGCTGGATCGAGTGCACCTGGAAGGCGGACGACGGCGTCCTCTACGGCTGGTACCACAACGAGCCGGGCGGGCTATGCCCGGGCACACCTCTGACCGCCCCCAAGATTGGCGCCGTGCGGTCCACCAACAACGGCGCCCGCTGGCAGGACCTCGGGATCGTGCTCGAGGCCCCGCCAGGCACGCTGAACTGCGCCACCACGAATTTCTATTTTGCCGGTGGTAACGGTGATTTCTGCATCGCCTCGGACCCGGACCGTCGTTTCATCTATTTCTTCATCAGCACCTACACGGGACCCTTGACCGAGCAAGGGGTCTCGGTAGCGCGCATGGCCTACGCGGATCGGGATCAACCCGCAGGAAAAGTATGGAAATGGCGCGACGGCGGGTGGACCGAGCCGGGGCTGGGCGGACACGTCACGGCCATCTTCCCGGCGCGGCAGGATTGGCATCGTCCGGACGTGGACGCGCTCTGGGGGCCGTCGGTGCATTGGAACCATCACCTGGGGACCTTCGTCATGCTGCTGAACCGCGCCATCGACCGGAATTGGAAGCAGGAAGGAGTCTATGTGAGTTTCAACGGCGACCTGGCCTCCCCGAAGGGCTGGACCGAGCCGGAGAAAATCCTGGGCGACCTGCGTCCCGACCAGTGGTATCCCAGCGTCATCGGCCTGGACGCAGCCCGGCACGAGACCGACAAGCTGGCCGGCAAAACGGCGCGGTTGTTCGTGCGGGGGAAATCGCAGTGGGAGGTCACGTTCGTGAACTCCCCGGACACCGGTGCTGCGCCGCCCCCGCCCCAGCGCGGATCGTTCGAGCCGCCCCGGCAATGGGAATACAGCGCGCCCTTGATTGCGGCTGAGGTCCGCGAACGCAACCCCAGCCACGCGCAGAAGGACCCGAGTGTGGTCTTCTACGACGGCCAATGGCACGTCTTCATGACGGTCAAGTTGCCCGGCAAGTCCGCCCTCGAGTATTGCTCGTTCAAGAGTTGGGAGGACGCCAACGCCTCGAAGCGAACCATCCTGCCGGTCAGCAATGCCGACTATTACTGCGCGCCGCAGGTGTTTTTCTTCAAACCCCATCAGAAGTGGTATCTCATTTACCAGGTGGGCGTGCCCGGCGCGGACAAGATGTGGGTCGCCTACTCGACGACGACGAACATCGCCGACCCAGGCTCGTGGACGAGCGCCGCGCCGATCCTGGACGGTGGCAAGGACGACCCACGCAAGGTCGGCGGGCTCGATTACTGGATCATTTGCGACGAGCACCGCGCCTACCTGTTCGTGACCAGCCTGGACGGACGCATGTGGCGGCTCTGGACACCGCGCGAGGAGTTCCCACGCGCCTTCGGCCATTGCGAACTCGCGCTCGAGGCCAAGGTGTTCGAGGCCAGCCACACCTACAAACTCAAGGGCCTCGACCAGTACCTCACCATCATCGAAGAAAACGGCCGGCGCTACTACAAGGCCTACCTCGCCGACCGCCTCGATGGGCCATGGACTCCCCTCGCCGATTCACCCGAACGGCCATTCGCAGGCTGGACCAACGTCCGTCCCGCCGCCGGCGTCGCCCCGTGGACGGACAACATCAGCCACGGCGAGCTCATCCGCGATGGATACGATGAGACCCTCACGCTCGATCCGGCTAATTTGCGGTTCGTCTTTCAGGGGATGTGGGAGAAGGACAAGGCCGGCATCGCCTACGGTCAGTTCCCATGGCGCGTCGGGATGCTGACCCCTGCACCAAACCCACAGCCATCGCAGTGAACCACGCTCGTTGACGTGGGCCCTCCCCGCCTGGCGAGGGCTTCACCTATTCCTTGCGCTGCGCCTCCGCCTTGCGGATGGCCTCCTCGGTCGTGCGCAGGATGCCTTCCCAATACGCCACGCCGTTGGTGTGTTCATCGTGCCCGGTCGAGGCATTCGCCCATGCGGCTTCTTTGGAGTTGAAAATGGCGGATTGAAAATGGGTGGAGGCCCGGCACACTGGGTTCGGAACATGGCCGACGTCAACCTCAAATGCCAGACGTCGGATGACCTGATCTACATGGACCCCCCTTACCAAGGCGTGTGCGGGGAGCGCGACCCACGGTACTTGAAGGGGGTTCTGGTTGATGAATTTGTTGAAGTGCTGGAAGCACTGAATTACCGGGAGATCAAGTATCTGGTGAGCTACGATGGGCGAACAGGGGAGCGCATCCACGGGCGCAAACTGCCGGAACGCCTGAGGCTGCATCTGATTGAACTGCACGCTGGGCGCTCGTCGCAAGCCACCCCGCTAGGCCGGACGGGGGTCACAGTAGAATCGCTCTACCTCTCGCCAGCTTTGGCGGAGTCGCTTCAGCTCCGCCGGCACTACGGCCACGGCGCTCCGGAGCAGATGGCAGCCTAGCTAGCTGAGCGGCATCGGTCGGCGTTCGCGCGAGGGCGGGCCGTTGGGTTGGGGAACCAACGGGTTGACCCAGATCAAGTCGAGGCGGGCAACGCTCTCATATCTTCATTGGCCATGAGTGAGCAGACGTGGACGAGCCGTCGGCGCGTGGCGGCGGCCCTGGAACATCGCGAAGCGGATCGCGTGCCCTACGACCTGGGCGGCACCATCCTCACCGGCATCCATCACCTGGCGTATCGGCGGTTGCGTGATTACCTGGGCCTGCCGGAAGTCCCGATCGAGATCGAAGACCCGATCCAGCAGCTCGCCCGCGTCCACGAAGATGTGAAGGAACGCCTCGAAGTGGACGTCTTCGGCGTGAATCCTTCAAAACCGCGCGGCATCGGGCAGCCACCCTGGAGCGAAGACGGCTACGACAAGCTCGTGGACGAGTGGGGCATTGAATGGTGGAAACCCCAAGACGGCGGCTATTACTACGACATGCGCCGCCACCCGCTGGCAGGGATCGAGACGGTGGCGGAGCTCGCGCGGCACCGGTTTCCCGACCCGCTGGACCCCGGCCGCTACGAAGGCATGGCCGCCCGGGCCGACGAACTCATGAACGGGCGACAGGCCGCCTACGTCCTCGGGCGCAACGCGCCCGGCATCTGGGAGATCGCCCTCTGGATGCGCGGCTTCGAGAATTTCTTCACCGACATGCTCGTGAACGAGTCGTTCGCGGAGGCGCTCATGGACGCGATCTGCGAAATCAAGATGAAATACTGGGCGCGCGCGCTCGAGTTGGTGGGCGAGAATGTGATGATCGTGTCGGAGGCCGATGATCTGGCGAGCCAGGACCGGTGCCTCTGCAGCCCCGCCATCTATCGCAAGCTCATCAAGCCCCGGCACACCCGGCTCTTCGCCTTCATCCGCAAGCAGGCGAGAGTGCCGATCAAAATCTTCTATCACTCGTGCGGCGCCGTCGCCGAGCTGATCCCGGACCTGATCGAGTCAGGCATCGACATCCTCAACCCGGTGCAGGTCAGCGCCGCGGGCATGGACACGCGCGAGCTCAAGCGCCGCTTTGGCAAGGCGATCACGTTCTACGGCGGCGGCGTGGACACACAACGAGTTCTCCCACGCGGCACACCCGCGGAGGTGCGCGACGAGGTCCGGCGGCGGATCGAGGACCTGGCGCCGGGGGGCGGCTTCATCTTCAACACTGTTCACAACATCCAGGCGGACGTGCCGCCCGCCAATATCATGGCGATGTGGGAGGCCCTGCGGGAGTACGGAGTTTATTGATCGGCCGCTGGGTGGCAGGCGCGCCAGGGGCCCGGGCGCCGGACTATAGGTGCCGGATGCGGCTCTTGTACTTCTGGAGGATCTTCTCGTTGTGATCGTCGCCGGACGTATTACTGCTGATATACATCTCCGGCGTTACGCCGCGGGCCAGTGCGTTCTCGACGCCCTGCACCAGGATCAACTGGATGATCAGCGCCCCAACCAGGGTCGAGCTCGAGCCGATCCGGCCCGGCATCCCGGGCAGGTCAAGCCAGGCGTCGCCATTGGGGCCGCAGTTGTCGATGACGACCTCCGCCACGTCCGCCAGCTTCTTCCCGGAAGCGTGGCGCGAAGGCCAGGCCCGGCTCTGCTCGAGGTTCAGCAGCGCCGCCACGCGCAAGCCGCGCTCGCGCCCCAGCAACGCCATTTCGATCGGGACTGCGTTGCGGCCGGAGTTCGAGCAAACGATCAGTACGTCGCCGGCGGCCACGGGGTATTGGTCCATCAATCGGGCGGCGAAGCCTGCCTCGCGCTCCGTGTAGGTGGCCTCGATCGCGTCTTCGTGCAGCATAATCCGCGGGTCCAGCATGGGCACCGCATGGGCCAGGCCGCCCGCCCGGTAGAACACTTCCTCCGCCAGCAGATGCGAATGGCCCGTCCCAAATACGTAGAGCCAGCCGTCCCGCGCCAGCGCCTCGCCCAGCCACGCTGCCACAGTGGCGATCCGCTCCCATTGCGAGTCGCGCACGCGGGGAAGCAACTCCTGCACGATCCCGAAAAACCGGTCCATCGAACTCATCCACAAACTCTCGACGGCGCGTGGCAGGTTGCCAAGGAAATTGCGCCAGCGCACGAGTATCCACCCCGCGGCCTTCGGCAAACCCTGGGAGCGTGGATGCCGCCCCTTTCGGAGCAGGCTACCTGGCGACGGTCGAGTTGTCCGCCATCCACTTGGAGTCCATCCACGCGGCCTTGGCAGGGAAGTGCAACGAGAGGTTCTTCCCGCCCGTGAAATAGACCGGCATATTGAAGAGCCCCTTGCCCGTGTCATGCCCCGAGCTGGTGCTCTGCCACCGTTTGATCTCGGCATGACCGTCGGAGAACGAGAAGCCGCACGCGCCGTTGTGATAGTTGGCGGGAATATCGATGATATAAGCTGTGGTGAAGGCCTGGGCGCCGGTCATTTGGGTGGCAAAGGCGGCATCGTTGAGGCTGTTGGGGTGCTCATCCACGAACACGAACGTCTTGGTCGGGATCATGATCGCGGAGGACTTCGCGTAGGTGCGCCACTTCGTTTGGCTCGAACCGGTCGTGCCGTCCAGCCAGTCGCCCCAGGCGAAGACCTGGCTCATCGAGTTGCTCCGCACCCGCGGCACGAATTTGCCGGCTGCGCGGGCCATCGACTTGTCGGCGGGACACCGGAAGATCGCGGTGCTCTTGCCGACGTAAACGAAGATGGGGCTGTTGGTGATCCACTTCAGATCCGCGGTCTGCGCATCCCAGCCCCCCAGATCGCCCTGGATCCAGTTGACGCGACCCGGCATCTCGAGGCACGAGAGCAGCACGTCCCGGTTGTCATCGGGGTACATGCTGAAGCCGACCTGCAACTGCTTCAGATTATTCATGCACGTTATGCCTGTGCCTTTGGCCTTCGCTTTGGCCAGGGCCGGCAGGAGCATCGCCGCCAGGATGGCGATGATCGCGATCACCACCAGCAGTTCGATGAGCGTAAAGCCCGCACCCGGGTGACGTGCGTTGGGTGGGCGATTCCAAGAGCCTGGATTCGTGTTCATAGTCGGGTCTGCCTGCTTCCTACCCCAGCGCCAGCCCAAGCGCAAGTGTGCGTTTGGCGGCACAGCGCGAGCGGGGTGAACGGTCCCGGCGTGCGTCGAAGCGGAGACTCGGACGAGGCCAGATGCGACGGCGACATTCGGAGATCACGAGGCGTGCGTGGGCGATTCCCTCTCCCGGGGGAGAGGGCGAGGGTGAGGGCGAGCGTCCTCACGCGAAGCTTCACTTTAGCGCTGCGTCCTCGCCTTCCACGGCCTGCCGATCGCGCACGACCATCGAGCCTCGGGCTCAGCCGCCGGCGGGAGAAAGAAGTCAGATCGGACTGACGTCCGATGCTACGGCTCCGAACCGCAGCCGCGCGGTCTTCGTAACGCAGACTTCCAAGTCGGCCTCCGAGCCTGCGGCGCACTGGCGGCGCAAGAACAGCGTGAACGCAGGAGGAGGTCGCAGGCCATCGAGGTCGTTGACCCGGCGGGCGCGCCTGGCTTAACCTTGCCCTCCACGATGGGCATGAACGGCAGATTGTACCGCGTTACCCGCGACCTGCATTTGTATTTGGGCCTCTTCATCAGTCCGTTTGTACTAGTGTTTGCGGTGAGCGTGTTCTTCCTCGTGCACGCGTGGTTGCCTGGGGCGGGCGGCGCAGCCTCCGGCCGGCGCACGGTAACGGCTCTGCTACTGCCCGCGAACCTCGAGGAGCTCTCGGGCCGGCCCCTGGTGGATGCCCTCAAGCCCGTGATGACGTACGCACAGGTGGCGGGCGAGATAGGGTTCGTTCAACGAAACCCGCGCGAACACCGTTTGATCGTGCCCGTGAGCGTTCCGGGTCGAGTGACGACCGTGACGATCGACACGCAGACCCGGGAGGCGTCGGTCGAACGCCGCACCACAGGGCTGGCGGATGCGCTGGTCGTCCTGCACAAAGCCCCCGGGCCGCACCTGGTCAGCATCCGCATGAACTGGTGGTGTATGCGCGTCTGGCAATGGCTGGCGGACGCCACGGTGTACGTGGTGCTGTTTCTTTCGGTGAGCGGGGTTTATCTGTGGTTCGCGCTCCGCGCCGAGCGGCTCATCGGCCTGTTGCTGCTGGGCGCCGGGGCGGCCACTTTCTTTGGAACGGTCTATGCCCTCTGCCACTGATTCCGCCGCCAGGAACGCATCGGCCACGGGTCGCGGTGGGCTCGAGTCGCTGCGGGCTTGGAACCGCAAGCTGCATTATTATCTGGGCTTGTACCTGCTGTTCTTCCTTTGGTTGTTTGCCTTCTCCGGCCTGTTGTTGAATCACTCGTGGAAGTTCGCCGAGTTCTGGGATAGCCGCCACCAAAGCACCAACCAGGTGGCCATCTCACTGCCGCCCCCGGGCGGCGACCTGGCCCAGGCTCGCGATCTGATGCGTCAACTGGGTGTCGCCGGCGAAATCGAGTGGACGCGCTCTCGGGACAAGCCGGAACGGCTCGACTTCCGCGTCAGCCGGCCGGGTCATATCGTCGAAGTCAGGGCGGACTTCGCGAACCAACGCGCCACGCTGAACCGGATCGACCTGAACTACTGGGGCATCACCCGCATCCTGCATACCTTCACCGGGGTGCGGCTCGAGGACCGCCGCAACGAACGCGACTGGTGGCTCACGACCATCTGGGCGTTAGCGATGGATGCGGTGGCATTGGGGTTGGTGTTCCTGGTGGCGAGCAGCCTCTGGATGTGGTTCGAGCTGCGCCAAAAAAGGCGCTGGGGCCTCGTGGCACTTTCGGCGGGGGCGGTTGTTTGCGGGCTGTTCTGCTTCGGCCTGCGGTGGTTGTATTGAGTTCGTCCTATGCGTTGCGACCCCACTCTACTCACGGTCCTGTTGATGTTTCAGACGGTCCCCGCTGGCCCGGCGTTGGGGGGAGACCCGATCGGCGCACGCGAGGAGCTTCCCGCCGCGCCGGCGCGGGAATCCAGCCAGCCGGTTCCGGACTGGTTGGTCACGCCGCCGAAGCAGAAAGCGGGTGTGTTCAAGGGGACGAATCAGAACGAAATCACGCTCGAGAACGGCCTCGTCCGCCGGACGTTCCGTTTGAAGCCGAATGGCGCAACCGTGGGCCTGGACGATCTGCGGACCGGCGCCAGCCTCTTGCGGGCGGTGAAACCCGAGGCGCTGCTTTCCCTCGACGGCAAAACCTACAGCGTGGGCGGACTGCGCGGGCAACGGGATCATGCCTTTCTCCTGCCCGGATGGGCGGACGCGCTGACGAATGATCCCGCGGCGTTCGCGCTGACGGGCCTCGAGGTCGGCCGCCCGCGGGCCCCCGCCGAATGGAAGCGCAAACGGCACGCCGCTCCCCTGCCCTGGCCCACGCCGGGCGTGACGCTCGATCTCCATTATCAGGGCCCGGACGAGGCGACCCGGCCGATCACCGTCAGCATCCACTACGAACTCTACGACGGGCTGCCTGTGTTGGGGAAATGGGTGCGGGTCCAGAATGGCGGCGCTAAGCCCGTAACCCTCGAGACCCTCACCACGGAACTGCTGGCCTGCGTCGAAGCGGAATCCGCCGTGGATGCGCGCGAGACCAACCGCTGGCGGTTGCCGCCGATTTCGGTGATGAGCGACTACAGCTTCGGCGGCATGGACCCAGTGACCTCGAGCCGGGTCACACAATGGCAGGCCGACCCCGAGTATCTCACGCAGGTGCATTACGAGCGCCGGACGCCCGCGCTGCTGGCATGCCGGACGCCGATCGGCCCCGAGGCCCTCATCGCGCCCGCCGCGAGCTTCGAGTCGTTCCGCACCTACCTCGTGATTCAGGACAGCGACAGCCGGGAGCGGCAAGGGCTGGCGTTGCGGCGGGCCCAGCGCGCGCTGGCGCCCTGGCTCACCGAGAATCCACTCATGATGCACGCGCGCAACGCCCAACGAGCGGCCTTCCGCACCGCGGCGGACCAATGCGCCGAGGTTGGTTTCGAGATGATCATCTATACGTTCGGGAGCGGGCTCGACATGGAGAACGAAAGCCCGGACTACCTCGCGCAAGTGAAGGCGGACGTGGATTACGCGCACGCGAAAGGACTCGAGGTGGGGGCCTACTCGTTGTTCTCGAGCCGCCGCATCGACGATGACAACGACGTGATCAGCCCCAAAACCGGAAAGCCAGGCGGCGCGGTCTTCGGCAATGCCCCTTGCCTCGGCAGCCGCTGGGGGACGGATTACCTTCGCAGAATCCGGCATTTCCTCGAAGCGACCGGCCTGGACTTGCTCGAACACGACGGTCCCTACCCCGGCGATGTCTGCGCCTCGACCGTCCATCCCGGGCATCGCGGGCTCAACGACTCGCAGTGGACACAATGGAAGCTGAGCGCGGAACTCTACGGATGGTGCCGGGCGCGCGGCTTGTACGTGAATGCGCCCGACTATTACTTCTTCACGGGCAGCAGCAAGACCGGCATGGGCTATCGGGAGGACAATTGGTCGCTCCCGCGTGCGCTGCAAGTCCTGCATGGCCGCCAGAACATCTTCGATGGCACGTGGGAGAAAACCCCGACGATGGGCTGGATGTTCGTCCCGCTCACCGAGTATCAAGGGGGCGGCGCCGCCGCCACGCTCGAGCCGTTGCGCGATCATCTCGCCGACTACGAGGCACACCTCGCCAACAACCTCGGGGCCGGCGTGCAGGCCTGCTACCGTGGTCCGCGCCTCTACGACAGCGACGCCACCAAGGCCCTCGTTGTCAAGTGGGTGAGTTGGTTCAAGGAATACCGCGAAATCCTCGAGTCCGACATCATCCACTTGCGCCGCGCCGATGGACGCGACCTGGACTATTTCCTGCACGCGAACCCGGCCCTGAAGCGCTGCGGCCTGGCGATGGTGTTCAACCCGCTGGACCACCCGGTGCAACGCGATCTGCTGTTGCCGCTCTATTACACGGGGCTCAGCGATGCCGCCCGCATCCGGCAGGAAAACGGTCCATCCCGCCGTTACACCCTCGACCGGGAGCGCGTCGCGAAGGTCCCGCTCGAAGTCCCCGCGCACGGGCGCACCTGGCTGGTCATCGAACGGCCATGAGCGGTAAAGGCAATCACAAGCGCGCCGAGGGCATACTGCTGTACCGGCGTTGAAACGCCGGCCTACGGTCAGATGTCCCTGACCGGGACGGTTAAGCGGCGCCGCGCCCGGTGGCCACCACCCCCGAACCCCGCTCTCTCCAGGTTCCTGCCTCCCTCTTCGACTGTTCTTCGTGCCTTCGTGCCTTCGTGTGCGGCCCTCCGGGACCTTGTCGGGTCACTTGTCACTCGTCACTTGTCACTTGTCCTATTGCGTGCTTGCACACCTCTGCATCAGGTGGGCAGGATGCGCCGCCTTATGATCGCATTGCACGCGCCCGTTCTCCGGCGCTGGTGGCGGCCGATGGCGGCCGTCGCCGCCGCGCTGGCCCTGACGCCCCTGGGCTCCGCAAAGGACCTCGCAGAACTTTTCGCCAAGGGTCCCTACATCCAGTTGCCCGGCGTCGATGGTGTCACCATCATGTGGGAGTCGGCCACGAATCACCCCGCCATTGTGCGGTATGGACAAGGCCGCAAGCTGGACCAGGCGGCCGAGGCGCCCGCGCCGCGCCAGCTCAAGGGGATCACCACCGTCACCAAGAGCGCCACGGTGCCCGCCGCCAGTCCCGGCGCCGCGCCCGTCAAGACCAACATCACGATCCTGCAGACGAACACGTTCTTTGTGTATGAAACGACCCTGAGCGGGCTCGAGGCCGGGCGGCGGTATTCCTACGAAGTCGAGGTGGCTGGCGCGCACAGCCCGCGGCGTTCCTTCAAGACCTTCAGCGCGAACCCCGAGGCGGTCCGGTTCCTGGTCTATGGTGATTCGCGCAGCAACCCGAAGATTCACGCGAACCTCGCGCGGCAGTTCCGGCGTCACGAGCCGGAGTTCATCCTGCACACGGGCGACCTGGTGGGCAGGGGCGCCGAATACAGCCAGTGGCTCCGCGAGTTCTTCGCGCCCTTGCGCGATGTGATCGACGAAGTGCCCTTCTTCCCCTCGATCGGCAACCATGAGGGCGACGGCACCAATTACCTGGCGTACTTCCATCTCCCGGGAAAGGAACGATGGTATTCGCTGGACATCGGCCCGGTCCATGTGCTCGCACTGGATTTCCATTACGAGGCCTCGACGAACGAACAATTCGAGTTCGCCCGCCAGGACCTGGCGCAGACGCAAGCGCCGTGGAAACTGGTCTTGCTGCACTATCCGGTCTTTAACCTGGGCGGGCACGCCACCGCGTGGGGTCACACGAACTATCTGCCCCTGTTCCATCAGACCAAGGTGGACCTCGTGCTGGCCGGCCATTCCCATATTTATGAGCGGTTTCGTCCGGTGGCCCCGAGCGGCGACCCCGAGGCCTGGCCGCTCACTTGCATCACCACCGGCGGCGGGGGCGCAAGCCTCTATGCCTCGTTCGATCATCCCGCCCTGCTCTCGCGCGAGACGACCAATCACTACGTGATCTTCGATGCCACCCGGGACACGCTCCGCGGCAAGGCCCTGCGCGCCAACGGCACCGTGCTGGACCGATTCGAGCTGCGCAAAAGCGGCGGGCAGTTGGCCCCGGACTACCTCGCGCTGCTGCATCCCGAAGAATCGTTGCGGCTGTTCTGGGAGGCGGCCCCGAGCCTGGCGGGCAAAGCGGCACTGCTGCCCTCGACCACGAACGCAGCCCCCATGATGCTCACGGTGGCCGCCCGCAAGCCGGGCCTGACCCCGGCTCGATTGGAAATCACGCTCGCCCCCGAGTCGGCTCCCTTCTATCGGCTCGAAGACAGCCCCGTGCGGGTCACCACGCCCCCGGCAAGCATGACCAACCAGGTTTTCTGGGCGCGGGTCCGGGCCACGGGCAAGAAGCCGATTACGAAAGAGAAGAACGACGACCTGACTCCGCCCCTCATTTTCCAGGCGACGGTCACCGCCCCCGAGGGTCAGACCGTGGCTCGCGGGGTGCGCGCGCGATACTCGGAGGCGGCCGAGAAAGAAGCCAGGAAGGTTGCCGGCTTGGCGGCGGATTAAGGCCACGAGGCCGCTATCGCGAGCGGCCGGTTCGTTCGTAGTCCAGCCTTCAGGCTGTCCGCTCAGGGGCGCTATCGCGAGGGCCCGGTCCGTGCGGAACCACCTCGCGAGGCCGGTGTGTCGGCGAAATCCCTCATCTCATGAGGACGATCGTGGCCGCGGCTGTTCCAAAGCATCTCTCCGAAGTTGGGCAAGGCCGGAGTGGTCCCCGCGAGGTTCCACTGGCCGCGCGCGTCCCGTTTCCACGTCCAGGTGACACGCTCGCCTTCATGCCGCGGGATGCGCACGCGGCCATGGAAACCAAACGGTTCATCCCAGATCATCGTGCCGCGGAACCGGTTCCAGGCCGTGAACTGGATGGCGCCCTCGGCGGCGCGCGAAGTGTCCCAACGGCGAATTTGCGCGACGACGTACGGAACCACCGTCCGTTGGCCCCACCACAGCCAGGCGCGGCGCACGTACTCGAGGCCGTAACCGTTGCTGTCGCGATAGTCCGGGTCATAGAATGACATGAGTTGCTCGACGTCCTTCCCCTCGAAGGCCGCTATTAGCCCGCCAAACCGCTCGAGCACCGCCTCCGCGGCGGGTCCATCTCCGGGTCGAACGCCATCCATGATGCGCCACACCTCTTGCCGCGCTGGCAACGAGTCATCTGTCCATTTCACCGGCGCGATCTCGACGCCCGCTTTCCGAACCACCGCATACTCAACGATGGGACTCTCCTCGGTGGTGAAGAGCAGGTAATCCGTGTAGTTCACCGTGCCCTCCAGAACGCGGACGGCCGGGGTGACGGCGGTGACGCCAAAGGCCGCGCCTTCGGCCGCCGGCACGACGCAGCCCGGCTCGGTCAGGCCGTCGCGCACGCGCCCCCACTGGGGATAAACATTCGCGCCGGGGATGCGTTTCCACACCGAGTACGAGCGCGTGTCCGCGTCGTGGTCCCAGTTCAATCGCACGCCGCCCGCGCCGGCCTGTCCGCGGAGGCCGGTCACCCAGCGCGGCAACTCGACGGCGAAAGGTTGCCGTTCATAGAGGTTCTCGCGCGACTGCAGGACCGCCACGGCGCGGCCACATCGCATCACGCACGCGCGGTTTGTGGCCGCGGCATCGCGCGCGTTCTCCGTCGGCGGATAGTACCGGTCGAGCAACTCGCGATAGGCCTGGGGTGTGGCGCATTCTCCGGGGGTGATCACCTTCGAAAATCGCGCGGCCAGGCTCGGGGGGGATCCCACGGGAAGCAACGGGATGAAGAAGTAGCGGCCGCCGGTGTCGGGGATCATCTCCTTCATGAGATGCGGCATCAGGGCGCCGTAGGCGGCGCGTTCGAGGTTGCCTTGGGCGACCTCGAGGTCGAGGTCCTGGAGCTGGGTGTCGAACTCCCGCACATTCCGGCATTCCTTCAGTTGGTACGCGGCCTTGGCGCGGGCGAGCACCTCGTCCTGGGTGGGGATAAGCCGTTGTTCAATGATCTGCCGCAGCGTGGGGTAGATCACGTTGTCCCAATGCCGCTGGTCAGTGCGCTCGCCATCCCAGATGTCTTGGGGCGGCTCGATCGAGAAAACCGTGGCGCCCAGGAGCGCGCCTTCGATGATGAAAGCCCGATAAAGCCGGGCGTAAGTGTCCTCGGCGGTCTCGAGCTCGGCCTCGACTCCGAAGAGTCCCGGCCGGATGAAATAAGACTCGCCCTTGGTCCACCACCACCATTGGGGCTCGATGCCCCAATGGTCGCAGTAACCGGCCAGCCAGAGCCCGCACGTGGCGGCGTGGGTCGAATAAAACGTTGCCGGGATGCACTCGTTTTGGGGCAGGAAATAGGCGCGGTAGGCGCGAAATATCTCGCGCAAGGGACCCGCGAGCGCGTCGCTTGCCAGGTGGACCATGTCGGCCTGGATTTGGAGCGACAGATGCTTGCCATAGCGGCCGCAGAGCTTGAGCAGTTCCCCGAGATAGCGGAGGTTCGGCGGGACCGCCAGCTCGAGCTCGCCGGCGAACTCGCTGTAGAAGGCGCACCGCATCTCGACGACCTGGACGATCTTGACGCAGGGGAACTCCTTGAGCAGGGTTTCGATGACCCAGAGAGGCGTCGTCCAGTTCGCTTCATCCCCGGCGACCTGGAGGGCGATGGGGACCTGGTGCTGCTGCATCACCGCGAGCATGCGGCGCCAGCCCGCGAGACGCTCGGGGATGTCCAGCGACGGAGGGTCCATCGTCAGCACGCAGTAAGGGCGGATATCGGCTTGCAGATTCCCCCAGCACTTCACCGCGCGCGCCGCGTCCCCGAGACCGTAAAGAATTACGAGCGGATGTTCGCGTGAGATGATCAACTCGGGCGGCTTGCACCCGGGCGGAAAGGGTGATTCAGCCGCCAGCGAAGAGGGAACGAGCAGAAGCGCCGTCGCGACAAGCGCCAGCAGGCGCGCACTGCCGAGAGGCAAGCCCGGCGCCATGCCGCGTGCGCCTCCCGTCAAGCCCAGCGGGCGTCCCGGAAGCGAAGCGACGCGGGAACCGCTACACTTTGTCCGGGACGACAAACGGCGCACGGTACTCCCGCGTGAGCAGCGCGTCCGCGGCGGGATTGCCGATGAACTTCTCGCTGCGCGGGTTCATCTTGAGGAACTCGCCCAGGGTGAGCTTGTCGATCTTCACATCCACCCCGTTCGCCTCGAGGTGCTGCTGCATCCGCCCGACCGTGGCCACGGCATCCTTGTCGCCTTTGATCTTCTCGCGGATCTCGTCCGGCGAGGCCTGCTTGCCCAGGCGATAGGAAATGTTGCCGGTGTGGCAGAGCGAGCTCGAGAGGAACCCTTCCTGGATGTCCGCGTTGAGGTCGGTGTGCTTGCGGCTGCGCACCGCGTCGATGAAGTTCTCGAAATGGTTCCTGGCGCCTTCCCATTTCTTGATCTGCTTGCCCTCCTTGTCGAAGGCAGTCGCACCGCTGTAGTTGGGCACGAGCACATGGCCGCCCTCGCACTCGATCAACACGCAAATGTCGCCCCCGGTTTCGGCGTTCGGGTAGCGGTCCATGGTCTTCGAGTTCCAAAGGCTATCAGCCTGGGATTCCTTGTTGCGCGGGAGCCCGCGCACCTCGAAAATGAGCGGCGCCTGCTCGTAGTCGTGGTAAATAACCTGCGTGTTAGGGGTCTGCCCGTCATCGACGTAGCCGAGCCGCCCGCCCACGCTGAAGACCCGCGGGGAGAGTTCGTTCACGCCCAGGAACCAGCGCGCCATGTCCATCTGGTGGATGCCCTGGTTGCCGAGGTCGCCGCAACCGGTGTCCCAAACCCAGTGCCAGTCATAATGAAGCCGCTTGCGCATGAGCGAGACCTTCGGAGCGGGACCACACCAGAGATCGTAATCGACACTCGGGGGAATGGCCTGTGGGCCGTCCACCTTCCCGATGCTGCGGCGCGGTTTGTAACAGAGCCCGCGGGCGACCACGATCTTGCCCAGGTTGCCGTCGTGGACCCACTCGACGGCTTCCCTGATGGCCTGGCTCGAACGGCTCTGCGTGCCGGTTTGGACAATTTTCCCGTATTGGCGGGCGGCCTCGACCATCTTGCCTCCCTCCCAAACATTGTGGCACACGGGCTTCTCGACGTACACGTCCTTATCGGCCTGAACCGCCCAAATGGTCGCCAGCGCGTGCCAGTGGTTGGGGGTGGCGGTGCTGATCACGTCGATGTCCGGATTCTCGAGCAGTTTGCGGATGTCCGTGTAGCCCTGGACGTTCTCGTTTTGCTTCTTGCACGACTCGACGGCGGCCGCGAGCACCTTGCTGTCCACGTCACACAAGGCCACGAGGCGCACCCCCTTGCGCGCCAGGCCGCGAATGCTCTTGATGTGGTCTTCCCCGCGGCCGTTGAAGCCGATCACGGCGGCACGAATGTCGTCATTGGCGCCGGGCACACGCGCCCAGGAAGCGGTCGGCAGTGTGAACGCCGCGGCCGTGAGCGCCGCGCGCGAAAGGAAGGTTCGTCGGTTCATAGGTCTGAGCATGGGTTGCATTCGGGGTTCGACTGACGGGGCGTGCGAGACATTCAACGCGTTCAGCGAGCCGGGCTCGGCGCAAAGGCCTCGTACTGCTCGGCCACCCGGCCCTGCTTCTCGTCGCCCTTGTGGAAATAAAGGCGATACCTGAACGTGACGGCCTGGCCCTTGGGAACCACGAGCTTGCCCGCCCCGGCCGGTTGTTTCTCGAAGTCGTGCAGCCCAAATGGATTGGCCGCAAACAGCCCGTAATCGCGCACGTGCCACCAGGTAGGATGCCGCGGGTTCGAGGGATGGTCGAAGATCGCCACCCCGACGACCTGGCCCCCCACCGGACCGTAGTAATCGCACCACTTCGCGCGTTTCCCCCACGTTTCACCATCGCGCACGCCTTCGCTGTTGACGATGTGGCCGTCACCGGCCTTCTTGCCGCGGATCAGCCGCATCGACTCCGCCAGCCGGATCGCCATCGTCCCTTCCTTCGTATCGCCGAAGGTGAGCTCTTCCTTGTCAGCCGTCACGGTCGCGCTGATGTCGATGATGCGGTCCTCGGCCCGATTCGGGATGGTGATGGCCAGGTCCTCGGTGGCCACCACACGCCCGTCCGGGGCCACGAGGCGGTTCCGCGTCGCGATTCGCCCGGAGTCGGCCCCTGACTTCAATTCGGTGAACTTCTCATGCACGGTCTTGCCGGCCTTGGGGCTCTCGGACCAGAAATCGACGCCATTGATATCTCCGTGCGCCCACCAAAGCGAGCGGTGGTGGGGATGATCGTGTTCCTCGCCGGGGCTGTCCTTCATGGGCCAATCCCGCGTCATCGCCAAACCGGCGGGGTCAAGGATCGGGTAGAGAAACGGCCGCGACACCTCGGTGTAGTGGTATTCGGAGAAGAACTTGCCGCCGATCTCGATGCGCAGCTTGCCGCCGTCGTGAGTGATGGCCACGCCGGACTCGGCGGCAGCGGTCGAGGTCCGGACCGTCAAGGAGGCAGCAGCGCAGAGAAGCCCGATCAGCACGGCCGACCGGTCTGGACGAGGGCGTGAAACCATGCCGTGAGGTTAAGAATCCGCCTTGGGAGCGGTCAATCCCAAACGGTGGTGCATCAACCGCTTGACGCTCCCGGGGAACGGCGTATCAGTGGACCGTCAGCCCTGGGACAACCATCAACATAAACAACATCGCTGTACCGGCGTTGAAACGCCGGCCTGTGGTCAAATGTCCCTGACGGGACAAACCGCAGCCGGGCATCGCGCTCCAGCGGGGGCCTGAAATGATGCTGGCCTATGGTCAGATATCTCTGACGGGACAGTTTCAGGGCGCCGCACCCGGTCGCAACCAGCTCTCTCCAGGTTCCTGTCTCAATGTACGACTGTTCATCGTGACTTCGTGACTTCGTGCGAGGCCCTCCGGGTTCGCGTCTAATCCGTCGCGCAACCGCGTCAATTCGCGTCGATTCGCGTTAATTCGCGGTTTTTCCCCGCCCCGAAGGCAGAATGTGCTTGATACGAAAAACAATCGATGCGATAAGCATTGAATTATGACGGCTGATTTATGGCCAATGCGGACTTATGGCCTGATCGGGCTGGGTTTGCTGGCTTTCTGGCCCGCCCAAGCCCGAGCGCTTGGCATCCGGATCGCCGATCAGGACGCCGAGGCCACCGCCCGTGGAAACGCGTTCGTCGCCACCGCCGACAACCCGTCGGCGGTCTATTACAATCCGGCGGGCATCACTCAACTGAAAGGGCTCCAGGCGCGCCTTGGTGTGTATGCCGTCGCCCCCGGCGCTCATTACCGGTCCGGCGCCGGTCCGGAGTCGGACACCAAGGACCGCTGGGAAGCAGCGCCGCAGCTTTACGCGACCTGGACGCCCAAGGAACATTGGCTCTCAGTCGGCCTGGGAATGTACACGCCCTACGGCTTGAGCCTGAAATGGCCCGAGCCAACCGGTTTCGAGACGCTCGCGATCAAAGGGCGGATCACCTACATCACCGTAAACCCCGTGGTGGCAGTGCAACCCCACCCGCGCCTCTCGGTCGCGGCCGGCCCAACGATCAACCTCTCCGACACCGAACTGCTCCAGCGGAAAGCAGCTTTTCTGGGGGGAAACCTGCTCGAGTTCAAGGGAGACGGCACGGATTACGGCTTCAACGCCGGGGTGCGCTGGCAGGTGCATGAGCGGCACGTGCTGGGGGCCACCTACCGTTCCGCCACCGGCATTCGCTACGACGGCACGGTGACGGGCTTTCTCACCCCGTTCGCCAGCGGGGCCAACGCCCGGCTTGGTTTCCCTCAGCACGTGGCCGTGGGTTGGTCCTTTCGTCCCACTGAAAAGTGGAACCTCGAGTTCAACGCGGATTGGACCGACTGGGATCGTGTCGATACGGTGACGCTGAATGATCGGAGCGGCGCCTCGGCGGCACTGCCGTTTCGCTGGCAATCGAGTTGGTTTTACGAGTGGGGCGTCACGCGGCAGTTGCCGAGAGGCTTTTTCGTGAGCGGCGGCTACATTTTCAGTGAGAATTCGGTGCCCGATCGGGGGTTCAATCCGCTCGTGCCCGACTCGGACCGGCATGTTTTCAGCCTGGGAGTGGGGCGCAGAGCCGGGGCTTGGAGCTGGGCGCTGAGCTACCAGGCTGCCTACGGGCCGGCCCGGACCGTCACGGGCAGCCCGACCCCCACCTTCACCCTGCCAGGCGGCGCGCCAGTCCCCCTGAGCATCCAGACCGCCAACGGCCGTTACGATTCCTTGAGCCATGCCCTTGCCCTCTCCGTCGGCTACTCCTTCTAGTCCCAAGCCGCCCGGCCCGGACCCGGCTCGCCGGCGCTCGTTGCTGATCGTGGACGACGAGGAAGGTCCGCGGCAGTCGTTGCGGATTGTCTTCAAGGACGAGTTCAACCTCATGGTGGCCGATAGCGGGGCATCGGCGCTGGCGATGCTCGAGGGTCGGCCCGTGGACGCGGCGGTGCTCGATATCAAGATGCCTGGCATGTCGGGCATCGAGCTGCTGGGCCGGCTCAAGGACCTGGACCCGGGCATCGAGGTCATCATCTTGACGGCTTATGAGACCGTCGAGACGGCGCGCCAGGCGCTGCGCCTCGGGGCGTGCGATTACCTCACCAAACCGTTCGACCTCGCCACCGTTCGCGGCGCGGTGGCGCGCGCCATGCAACGCCGCGCCCTCTTCGAGCGGGTGCGCGCCAGCGACCAGCGGCTCCAGGAGCTCCAAGCCCAGGTCGAGGATCATCGGCTGCGCGAGGAAATCATCCGCAATCGCGGCGAGATCTACAGCAGCATCCTGCACGACATCAACGGGCCCCTCACGATCATCGCCGGCTTCGTCTCGGTCATTAACAATCAGTTGCGCCACCTGCAGACCGTGGACTCGGAGACCATGCCCGAGTTCAAGCGCCGGCTCGAGGCCGTGGACCGCTACGTCACCAACTGCGTGAATCTCACGCAGCGCTACCTCGGCTTCCTGCGCCAGAGCGGGAGCGAGCCGCAAGGAGTGAGTGTGAACCAAACGCTCCAGGACGCCTCCGAGCTCCTTCGGGTGCATCCCCTCGCCCGGCGCAACCAGATCGAGGTCACGCCGCTGCCCCTGGACGTCCTGGCCAGGATCAACGGGACGGACCTGATCCAGGTCCTGCTCAACCTCGCCGTCAACGCCCTGCAATGCGCTCAGACCGTGCATACCGTCGCCATCAGCGCCACTGTGCCCGCCACGCCGCTGGAGCCCGGCCTGTTCTGCGAGGGCAGCGGCGATCGCTTCGTGCGTCACGAAGCCTTTGACCCGGCCCAACCGGTCGTGGCCATTCGGGTGCGCGACAACGGCCCTGGCATCGCCCCTGAGGTGGTCAACAAGCTCTTCCACACCCACTTCACCAACAAACCTCCCCCGGAAGGCACGGGCCTGGGACTCTCGATCGTCAAGCGGTTGGTGCTCTACGCCAGGAGCGCGGTGACCCTGCACACCGCCCCCGGCGAAGGCACGACCTTCACGGTGTACGTCCCGCTCAAGGGCGAGTCGGCGAGGTAGCATCGGACGTCAGTCCGATGATTTGTTGGCTGCTCTCCGTTTCGCGCCGTCCGCCAACGCGGCGAGCCGGAGGGAGCCGCGACCGCGGGCGGGGATTTGAGCCGACTAACGTCGGCTGCTACACCGGTAGCATCCGCCTTCGTCCCGCCAACGGGATCGATCGGTGCGGGACTACGGCGGGAAGAGTCGGACGTCAGTCCGATCACTTCTTGGCTGTGAGCATCTCCACGACCTTGGCATGGCCCCGGCGCTTCGCCCACTCGAGGGGCGTGGCCCAGGGCGGGTCGTCCGCGGCGTTGGGTTTCGCTCCGCGACTCAGCAACAACTCCACCATGCCGGCCTGGCCGAACTTCGCCGCCCAGGCCCACCGGATCGTCCGCCAGCGCCGGATTCGCCCTGAAGACGGCGGCGGCCGTTTGCACATCGCCGTAATAGCCGAGGATCTCGACCGAACGCGCCGCCCCGTAAGAAGCCAGCAACTCGATCATCCGCTGGTCCTCGTTCATGATCGCCCGCGTCAGGCAGTCGGCCGAGCTCTCGACCGCGCCACACGGATGGGCGCCCTTCTCGAGCAGCAGGGCCGCCACCTCGAAATGGCCGGCGGCGGCCGCGGGCGTAGAGGGCGTGTCCGTACGGGGCGACGCCTTCCTCGGCGAGGTTGGGATCGGCCCCGTGTTCCAGCAGCAGTTTCACGGTCTCGAGGTGACCGCGCGCGGCGGCATTCCTCAGCGGCGAACCCGATCCGAGATAACCGGTCCGGCAATCCAAAACCCGGTTGGCCAACGCGGCGTCCTCCTGCACCAGGGCCCGGACGCGTTCCAGGTCACCCACACTTGCCGCCGTGCAAAGGTCGCAATAGGCCCCACGCGTGCGCAAGTGCGCCAGCACCTCCGCTGGCCTCACCGGCAGGTCCTGGGGAACATCCCGCCAGCCCCGGAAGGAATAGTCCCCGTTGGTGAGATGGATTGGGCGCGCCCCATCCGCGCGCCGGGCGTTGATGTCGGCGCCGCGCGCCAACCGCTCGTCGATCAGCTCGATCTGGCGCGTCATGACCGCCCAATGGTGGCATCAACGATGGGCCGGCCGCCCGCCAGAGGCCAGTCGGCCGATCGCGCGCAGCGGATGTTCCACGCGGATGTTCTGGTGGATGCCGGTCACCGCGTTGGTGTCGTAATACTCGATGCTGACGTAGAAGTAGAGCGGCACAATCGGCGCGTCCTCCTCGACGAGGATGCGCTCGGCCGCTTGCAGCAGCGTCTGGCGCATCGCGGGTTCGGCCTCCGCGTTGGCGCGGCGCAGCGTCTCGTCGTAGCGCGCACTGCGCCAGCCGGTGCGGTTGTTGGGATTCTCGCTCATGAACAAATCGAGGAACGTGTTCGGGTCGTTGTAGTCGCCGATCCAACTGCTGCGGATGAGGTCGTACTCGAGTTGGGCCTGGGCACGGAGGTATGTCTTCCACTCGAGTTGGCGCAGCTCGACCTGCAGGCCCAGCTCCCGCTGCCACATCTCGCGCAGCTCGACCGCGATCTTCTTGTGACTCTCGACGTTGTTGAACGTGTACTGGAAGGGAGGGAACCCTCGCCCCTCCGGGAAGCCGGCCTCCGCGAGCAGCCGGCGAGCTTCGTCGGGCCGATGGTCCAACCCCGCCGGCGGCCGGTAAGGAATGGTCCCGTTGAGGATGCCAGGGGGCGAGATGCACGCGGCAACCTTCTCGCCCCCCTTGGTGATGCGCTCGACGATGCGGCGTTTGTCGATCGCCAGGGCGAGCGCCTTGCGCACGCGCGCGTCCTTGAACGCTCCTTTGGTGACGTTGTACCGGTAGAAGTAAGTCCCCAGGTAATCATAAACGTGGAAGTCGGGCCGCTGGAGCAGGACATCAAGGACATCGGGCGGCACAAGCTCCTTGTCCCAGACAATGTCCACCGCGCGCGTGAGGTAGAGATTCAGCGCGGTGCTGGGAACCACACACGGCAACAGGTCGATCACCGCGCTCTGCGTGTTGGCGGCGTCCCAGTAGCGGGGATTCCTCCGGAGGCGGATGCGGTCGTTGAGCCGCCAGGTGTCAAGGACATACGCGCCGCTGGCCATGAACGGACGCGCGTGCAGCCAGCGGTCGCCGTGCTGCTCGATCCTTCGCCGCGGCACCGCGGCGTACGGCTGAAAACCGCACAGCTCGAGAAAAAAGGCCGTTGGCTCCTCGAGCTCGACCCGCAGCGTCAGCCGATCGACGGCCCGGACCCCGACCTGGGAAAAGTCGCGCAGCTTGCCGGTGGCAAAGGCCTCGCCGTTTTTCAAATAGAACAGAACGCCCGCGTATTCGCTGGCGGTGGCCGGGTCCAGCGCCCGGCGCCAGGACCAGGCGAAATCCTCGGCGGTGATCGGCTCGCCCGTGGACCAGACCGCGTTGGTGCGGAGATGGAAGGTGTAGATGCGTTTGTCGGCGGAGAGCTCCCAATGCGAGGCCAGACCCGGTGCGGCCTGGCCCGTGCGCGGATCGTACCGGGTAAGGCCCTCAAACAACGCCAGCGCCACGCGTCCGTCGGCCTGGCCCGTGAGCAGGTGCGGGTCCAGGGACTCCGGTTCGGGGCCGTTGATAATTACCAGGTCGGCGCGGCTGCCCGGGCGCGCGCAGCCGCCGACCAGAAGGGCGAGGGCGGCCAGGGCGGCGCTGAAGCTCGCCGGAAACGCAGGCCCAAACCCAGCGGCCACGGTTCGCCGGCAAGTTGACTGTGGCAACCGGACGGAGGTCGCATCAGCCCAAACGCGACGAAGCGCCCCTTGGTGGGACCCTGGGGCGCCTCGCAACAGCCACATGCTGCAGCTTATTTAGGCGCTTCCGGCGGAGCCGCCGCGGGCGCGTTGGATACGGCTGGCGCTGCCGGCACGGTCGCGGCAGGCAGGTTGGTCAGCTGGAGCCGCGCGCTCGGGGGCACTACGCTGGTGCTCAGTGGCGCAATCGTGGGCAGCGGCGCGTTCGACGTCGTAGTCGGCGGTGTCACCGCCGCCGCCGAGGCCTTGCGTTCCAACTCCGAGAGCACACCACGCCCGGTGGTCTTGGCGTTGTGCGTGTAGAGGATCGCCAGCGTCAGGCACAGGAACAGGAAACAGCCCGCGGCGTACTTGGTCGTCTTGGTCAGCACATTGCCCGAACCTGGGCCAAAGAGGGCGTCCGTGGCCCCCCCCCCGAAGGCCAGGCCCGCGCCCGCTTCCTTCTTGGGCAACTGGATCAGGATGAGCAGGATCAACAGGATGCTGTTGATCACCAACACGAACGTCAGCAGACCGATAACAAGCGTCATAGGATAAAACCGTCTTAAGCCGAACCAAACTAGATCGAATTCTTCACAATGTCCGAGAAGCTGCGCAGTTCCAGGGAGGCCCCGCCCACCAACGCGCCGTCCACGTCCGGCAGGCTCATCAGCTCGCGGGCGTTGGCCGGTTTGACACTCCCACCGTACTGGATGCGCACGCGTTTGGCAACCGTTTGATCGAACAGGCCCGCCAGCGTCCGCCGGATGAACGCGTGCGCGGCCTGCGCCTGCTCGGGCGTGGCAGTGCGGCCGGTGCCGATCGCCCAGACCGGCTCATAGGCCAGGACGATCTCTTCCATCTGGCCCTTCGAGAGCCCCGTCAAGCAGCCCTTCAGTTGGGCCTCGAGCACCTTCTCGGTCTTGCCGGCCTCGCGTTCCTCGAGGGTCTCGCCGATGCAGACAATGGGTTTGAGGGCCGCGCCCAGGGCGGCCACGGCCTTGCGCGCGATGAGTTCGTTGCTCTCCTTCTGGTATTGCCGGCGTTCCGAGTGGCCCAGGATCACATAACGCACCGAAAACTCCTTGAGCATCACCGCCGCGATCTCGCCCGTGTAGGCCCCGCCGGCGTGTTCACTCACGTTCTGCGCCCCCAGGCGAATGATCGAATCCAGGATCGCCTTGGACACCTCGCTCAACGCCGTGAACGGCGGGCAAACCACCAGGTCCACCTCCTTGACGGTGCCCAGCTCGCGCTTGAGCCCATGGACCAGGTCCAGGGCCTCGGCGGCCGTCTTGTTCATCTTCCAGTTACCAGCAATGATCAACTTGCGGGCCTTGTTCATGCGAATCTTGGGTTCACGTTTTGAATGCGATGTCATGGGACTTGGGGCCGGTTGTGCCGCCGCGACGGGCGCTCGGGATCGCGCCAACGCTCACTTGTCAGACAGGGCAGCCACGCCGGGCAGGACCAAGCCCTCGAGGAACTCCAGACTCGCGCCGCCCCCGGTGCTCATCCAAGTCACCTGGTCGCCCAACCCGGCCTGGTTCAGCGCCGTAACGCTGTCCCCGCCGCCGATGATGCTCTTGGCGCCGCGCTTGCCGGTGGCCTCGGCCACCGCCCGGCCCACCGCGAAGGTCCCCTCGGAAAACCGCTTGTCCTCGAACATGCCCATCGGGCCGTTCCACAGGATCGTCCTGGCCCCGTCGATGGCCGCGCAAAACCGCTGGATTGTCGCCGGGCCAATATCGACGCCGGCCTCGTTCTCGGCAATGTTTCCCGAATTCACACGCGGGTTCTGGAACTCGATCACGGGCCGGCCCTTCTTGTCCAGTTTGTCGCTCTTGACCGGTGTGGCAACCACGTCATCCGCCGGAACGAGCAAGCCCACGCCGCGGGCCGCCGCTTTCTCCAGCGCCGCGCGGGCCACGCCCACCTGGTCGGGCTCGACAAGCGATTTGCCCACCTGTGCGCCTTGCGCCAGTTTGAACGTGTAGGCCATCGCGCCACCGATCAGCAGTGTGTCAGCCTTCTCGAGCAAGCGCTCGATCACCTTGATTTTGTCAGAGACTTTGGCGCCGCCCAAAATCACCACAAACGGACGCGCCGGGCGCTCGAGTTCGTCGCCGAGGAATCGGAGTTCCTTCTCCATGAGCAACCCGGCCGCGCACTTGCCGCCCCGGGCGGCGATGACCCGCGCCACACCCTCGGTCGAGGCGTGCGCGCGGTGCGCGGCCCCGAACGCGTCATTCACATAGGCGTCGGCCGCCCCCGCCAGCCTGCCGGCGAAGGCGGCGTCGTTGGCTTCTTCTTCGTTGTAGTAGCGCACGTTCTCCAGCAGCAGGATGTCCCCGGGCTTGAGTGCGCCGACCGTCTGCTCGACCTTCTCGCCGATACAGTCGTCCAGGAACGCCACCGGGCGGCCGAGGATGTCCGCCAGCTTCGCGGCCACGGGCCGCAGGGACATGGAAGGGTCGCGCTTGCCTTTTGGCCGCCCCAGGTGGGCGGTCAGCACGAGCTTCGCGCCTTGCTTGACCAACAGGTTCAGGGTCGGCAGCGTGGCGGTGATCCGCGTCAGGTCAGTAATCACCATCTGCCCGTCCTTCTCCTTCATGGGCACGTTGTAGTCCACGCGCACGAAGACGCGTTGACCGTGGAGATTGACATCCTGGATGGTCAGCTTAGCCATAATCGGAACTCAAAATCGAAGGGGAATCATAGCCCAGGCGGCGGGTGAGTCAAAGCGAATTCGGTTCCCGTCCTCCTCCTCAGCCGGCTCGCGGCGCGCCCAGTTTCCAGCAACGCGCTTGCTTGCCTCGTCCCCTCAGGCCGGAGCACGTCCCATCTCCTTCGTACCCTCGCGCCCTTGCGACTGGCACATAGGCTGCTCCAGAAGCCACCATCTGTCCATGCCCCAAGATCGGGGAGCCGGCCTGCACGCGCGGGCGTAGTCGCTCCTGTAGCGGGCGTGCGGTGGGCGGCCGTACTGGGTCAGTTCTTGCTTGCGTCTCGGCAATCAATCTGCTAACAATAACTATGCTCGAATCTCATCGCAGGTTTTTCGCGGTGCCATGGTGTGCCGCGCTGGTCTCCAGTGTCCTTGCCCTTGCGGCCCAACCCTTTACGGGCGTGAACGGCCCGGGCGAATCCCAGACGTTCCAATTCACCGTCGGCACGGGGGACCTCACCCTCTCCGTCGGCGTCGAACAGGCCGAGGGCGGGTATTCGCATCTCTTGCTCAAGCGAGGCGCTGCACCCACCGATACCGATTTTGACTTCATCGCGCAGGATAACGGCTCGAATGCGATTTACCTCGAGCGACCGGAACTGGCGCCGGGTGACTATTTCGCGCGCGTGCGAACCCCCGGGGACTCGCCGGCGCACTCGTTCACGCTGACGGTCGACCGGAACCTCACCGACCTGCGCTCGGCGGGGAAACCGGCGATGAAACTGGCAGCAGGAGTGCAACAGGGCCACTTGACACCCGGTTCGTGGAACTACTTCCGCGTCGAGATTCCGGCAGGCTCGCCCGGCTGGCGGTTGGTTCTCAATTCGTCGGGCACAGGCGATGCCGACCTCTACATGCGGCGTGGCGCGCCGCCGAACGAGTTCGCAGCCGACAAGAGTAGCCTGGGACAGCAGACCGATACGCTCATTTACACGGAGACGGAGGCCCAGGCCGGACCGTATTACATCGGCGTGTTCTTACCCCCGGCGGCGGGCGGTAACACGGCCTTCACGCTTACGACCGAGATCGGCTATTACACCACCCTCGCGTGGGACCCCGGCACCACGGACGCCGGGACGGCGGTGCAGCGCAACCCGAGCGACACCGGCGGGGATTACTACTTCAAAGTGGTGACCCAAGGGACAGCGGTCGGCGCCTGGCGCACCGCGTTGAATGTGACGAGCGGTGAAGCCGACCTCTACCTGTTGAAGGACGGTTTGCCCGCCCTCAGCAACTACAATTTCAAGTCCGATCTTCCGGGCTCGGATGGGTTTGTGGTGCCGGCGGGTACGTTCCAACCGGGGGAGACGTGGTTCCTGCTCGTTCATGCGCGGCAGGGGTCGCAATGGAACCTGGTGAGCGGCGAGGCCTTCGTGCAGGACCTTGGCGCGCTCCCACCCCCTGGCACACCGGCACTGGGGTTTACCATCGGGGCTGAAGGTTCGCGCTTCTTCCGCACCAGCATCCCCACGGATACACTCGCCTGGCGCCTGGGCCTGGGCGGGCGCAACCACGAGGTGTCGATCAAGCGCGGCAGCGTCCCCTTCCTGTTCGATCGTGAGCAGGGTCAGGCCAGGCAGTTGCTGGTGGTGCCGCCCATTCTGGCTGGCGGTGAGCTTTATTTCGTGAGCGTCTCGGGCGTCCCCGGCCAGAGCTTCGACCTGGATTCGACGCAGCAGGGCGTGCGGGACATCGACTTCACCTCGGTCACTGAACAAACGGTTTCGGGCTATGGCTACACGACCTACCGCGTCCAGGTGCCGATCCAGCAGATCGGATGGGAACTGACGGCGATACCGCTGGACGGGGACCCGAACCTCGCCGTCCGACGCGAGTCGGTCCCCAACGAGTTGTTCAACGACGCCTTCTCGGAAGTGTCAGGCCTGGTGGCGGACAGCTTAACGCTCGTGCCACCCACGTTGAGCGACGGAACGTTCTTCATCACCGTCTATGGCGGGGTGCCTCACCGTTTTCGGCTGCAAAGCGGCAACCCCGTAGTTACGGATGTCACGTACCTCGGCACGACCGTGAATGAAGATCGCCCCCGCGTCGGTTGGCGGTACTACCGCGTGGCCAACATTCCGGAGCAACTGGGCACGCTGGGCTGGGACTTGTCGTTGCTGGGGGCGCCCCCGGGCACGCAGATCGCGCTCCGGCGCAATGCGGTCCCCAGCCAGTGGAACTATCGATCCTACGGCGGCACCGGCGTGCAGGGTCATTACGATTACTTGCAGGCGGAGTTCCTGCAACGGCCCGGGCATCAGGCGGACATCTGGTATATCGGCGTCTATAACCCGGCACAAGCCCTCGGGGGCCTCACCCTGGTGCGCAAGGAACTCACCTTCGAGCCGGAGCCGGAACCGACCTTCGAGCCATTGAACTTCGATGGAACCAGCATCGTCAAAGTCAACGTCCAGGGCGCCAAATGGCTCTTCTTCCAGGTGATTGTTCCTGAAGGCGCGCTGGGTTGGGATGCGCGGCTGCTGGACGTGACCGGGGATCCGCAGTTGGTGATCGCCCGCGACAAGCTGCCGGACGGCCTTGCCACGACGCCTTGGAATTATCCCTATGTGAGTCCGGAATGGCCTTCGGGCTGGCAATGGGCCGCCGGTCTCGATTGGACAGGCAGTTATTATGATCCGAGCGGGACTTACGACGCTGGACGAATATTGGTGAGCACGCTCAACAATCCGCTCCAAAACGGCACATATTACATCGGCGTTCGCAGCGCCAGCGGGACCGGGAGCGTCAGTTACAGGCTGCTGAGCCGAGGCATCGGGCCGAATCTTTCGATTCCCATCGCGCCGCTCGCTTTCAACGGTGGTCAGGCAACCAAGGCGGACTTGGCGGCTCGTGAGGCGGCCTACTATCGCGTCGAGGTTCCGGAGAGCACGGCGAGTTGGCGGGTGCGGTTGACACCGACCGATGGTGAAGCCTTGTTGTTCGTGCAGAAGGCACTGTTGCCGAACATCGGCGCGGGGTGGGGCAACACCGCGCAATACGGCGGCATCAAGATGCAGAAAGCGGGGCGCGAGCATTACTACCTGCTGCCAATGGACGGCAAGACGGTCCTCGACGCCGGGACGTATTACCTGGCGGTGGTGAGCGAGGGCCGTGCCCCGGCCGAGGGGCGCATTGGCGCCGGGACGGCCAGTTTCGTGCTCGAGAGCATCGGACCGACGCCCGTGCCCCAGTTGGGGACGGTGAGCAGCATCGCGCTGAGCCAGGCCGACACGCTCGAGGGCGGCGAGGCCAAGGGCTACCAGTTCGTGGTGCCTGTGGGTATCCCCGCTATCGAGGTCCGGTTGGACGACCGCCAGGGCGAGCCGTTCATGGTCCTGCGCCGAGGCCCCGAGCTGCCCAACGCCGCCGCCTATGTGGACTCGTACGGGGCTGACGGCGGCTACACCAGCGGCGTGCTGGTTGAGCCGAGGCTGCTGACGCTCGCCAACCCTGAGCCCGGGGTTTGGTCCGTGGTGGTCAAGGCGCGCCGCGCGCTCGATGGTGCGAGTTTCCCGAACGCCGCCTACACGTTGAACGTGGTCCGGGCCGTGCCGCGCAGTATCGCTTTCGACGGCGGTTCCGTCTCGACCGACGGCCAATCGCCGAACACCTGGCGGTTTTTCCGCGTGGATGTGCCGGCGACCGCCGACGGTTGGGATTTTCGCTTGGTGGATGTGACTGGGGGAAGTCCGGAAATGGTGATCTCCCGGGATGTTCTGCCACCCGGCCTTTACACCTGGCCTTGGACCCATCCGCATCTGGCGACGGAATGGCCTTCCGGCTGGCACTGGGTCGCGGGCCGTGACTGGACCGGCTTCGACACGGCACCCGATGGCGCGCCGGACCTGAGCCGCGCGCTGATCACCGGCAAGAACAACCCGCTCACGCCGGGCACGTATTACATTGGGGTCCTGAACGTTCATCCGACGGACGCGGCTGCGTATCGGTTGGTGAGCCGCGGCGTCGGGGTGGGCTTTTCAATCCCCATCACGAACCTCGCTCCCGTCAACGGCGTGGTGGCTAATGCGGGTCTGCCCGCACGCGAGGCGGCTTATTACCGGGTCGAGATCGCGGCGAACACAACGGGCTTCCGAGCGCGGCTCAACACCACGAGCGGTGAGGCCTTCCTGGTGGTGCAGAAGGATGTCGTCCCCAATGGTTACGCCGGCAATGGCACCGCCCGGTCTCAGGGCGTGCGCCTGCGCAAGGCGGGCCACGAACTCTACGACCTGCTGCCGGAGGATGGACAACTCGCCATCGCTGCGGGCACTTACTACCTGGTGGTGGTGAGTGAAGGCCAGAACCCAGAGGGCGGGCGGGCGGGCGCGGGCGCAACCTCGTATGTCCTCGAGACCCGGCCGCCGCTGGCGCCGATCGCGCTCGGGACGGTCAGCGAGACGCCCATCGGCGGCGCCGACTCGGTCGAGGGCGGCGGCGAGAAGGCTTACCAATTCACGGTGCCGGTGGGGATGCCAGCCCTCGAAGCCCGGTTGGAAAACCGCCAAGGGAACCCGGCCATGATCCTGCGGGCCGGCGAACAACTCCCGGCGCCTGGCTTGGCCGAGGCCTATGGCGTCGAGGGCGGCTACGGCGCAGGCGCCGTTACCCAGCCCGAGTTGCTGACCATCGTCAACCCCAACCCGGGGATCTGGACCCTGGTAGTGAAGTCCGTCCGCAACCCGGACGGCACGTACCCGGACGCTTCCTATACCGTCAGAGTCAATCGGGCGATACCGGTCGAATTGGGCTTCGACAATGGCGCCCAGAGCGTAACGAGCCAGCCAGCAGGGACGTGGCGGTTCTTCGCGGTGTCGGTTCCCGACAATGCAAACGGTTGGGACCTGCGCCTGGTGGATGCCAGGGGCGGCGCTCCGGAGTTCGTCGTCTCACGCGATGTGCTGCCTGCTGGCTTGTTCACCAGTCCATGGGTTTATCCGCACCTTTCAACCGAGTGGGCCTCCGGGTACCACTGGGCGGCTGGGAGAGATTGGACCGGTTTCACCGCCAACCCCGACGGCAGTCCGGACCTGAACCGCGCTCTCATCACTGGGATGAGCAACCCGCTCTCGCCCGGGCGATACTTCATTGGTGTTGTCAATGCCAGCCCTTCGGAACCCACCAGCTACACGATGGTGAGCCGGGGCATCGGCGCGGGCTTCTCGCTCCCGATCGAGGAAGTGGCGTTCGAGGGCGGGGCCAGCGAGCACCCCGGGCTGCTGGCGCGCCAAGGGTCCTATTACAAGGTGCAAGTGCCTCCGGGTGTGGCGAGTTGGAAGGTGCGGCTCACGACCCTTGAGGGCGAGGCGTTCCTGATCGTGCAGAAGGGCGTGGTGCCGAATCTCTACTCGCAGTACTGGACCGCTGCCGGCGGCGGAAAGGCGATGCGCAAGGCGGGTCCGGAACACTATACCCTGCTGCCGGATGAAGGGTTCACCGAGTTGGCGCCGGGCCCGTACTACCTGGTGGTCGTCGGTGAGGGGATCAACCCCAACGTGGCGGCGAGCCAGCCTGGCGACGGTGCCAGCCGTTTCAAGCTCGAGTCGCTCGGTGTCGCGCCCGTCACGGCGCTCGGCTCACTCAGCCCGGCCCAGGAACTGCCCGACGGCATGGACGCCGGGGAAACCAAGCTCTATTCCTTCGAGGTCCCGCCGGGAGTGCCGGCCTTCGAGGTGCGCCTGCTCGAGCGGGCGGGCAATCCCCACATGGTGCTGCGTGCCGGCGGCGTCGCGCCCACGCCCAACTACATGTCGGCCTATGGCGCGGACGGCGGGTACTACTCGGGCATCAGCGCCGACGGGAGCATCATTACCATCCCTAATTCAGCGCCAGGCACCTACCGGTTGTCGCTCAAGGCCGAGGCCAATAACACTGGTCTGGTGCCCGATGCCACCTATCGCCTGCGGCTGAGCCAGAAGACCGTGCAACGAATGAACTTCAGCGTGGATGAGAACGGCAACGGCTTCAGCCATGTCGTCTCCGGCCTGCTGGACGACAACGAACGAGCGTTCTACCAGGTCACAGTCCCGGCGACGTACCACGGCTTGCCGGTCCTGGGTTGGAAACTGGACATCGCGCGCACGCAAGGCAACGCCACGTTCGCGGTGAATCCCGGGCTGTTGCCTGCCGACTGGCAGTTCTTCGGCACGGCCTCGGCGGTGATCGTGCCGCCGTATCTCACGCCCGGCACCTGGTACGTCGAGGTCCGCGGCAACGGGGCCAGCGAGTATTCACTCAGCAGCCAGCCGATGACGGACGAGTCGCTCCGGGAGCCGGCCTGGATCATGCCCGTGGCGGGCAACCCGAATGTCCGGTTTGGCGACACGGGCGCTGACGGGGTCGATCTGGCTCGGGACGGATTCCACTACTACGCCGTGAGGATCCCGCCGGCCAACGGCGGCTTGATCCGAATGATGCTCGAAGCCATCAGCGGCAATCCGGACCTCTACATCCGCGAAGGCGGCCTCCCAACTCTTTCGCACCGCTCCGACGGCCTGGTGGGCGGCACGGTTTTCGATCGCTTCCTGGCGGGAGCAGGCACCGAGTACGGCAATTGGGTGCCGATGAATCGCCGTGGGGGCGGCCTCACCGCGGGCGTCTGGTACATCGCCGTGTACGCCGCCGGGGGCTCGAACGTCCGGTACCGGCTGCATCTCTCGACCGGGACCATCGAGGACCTGCCGCTGGACGGCGGCAGCACCGTCGGCTTGCTGGCGGCCGGGGATTGGCGTTACTACCGCGTCCAGATCCCGCTCGACCCGCCCATCAACTGGAACATCACATTCGCCCAATTGCTTGGGGACGTGGTGATGCACATTCGGGACACGGTGCCGCCCGGGCTGATGGGCTGGCCTGGCAACATTTACGACTGGAGCGCTGATTACACCGATGGCGTACAGCGGCTCAGCTACGACCAACCGGGCGCCATCACCATCGGCCTGCCGCCGATGCGTCCAGGCCATGCCTATTACATCGGTTTCCGCGCGGTGACCGACGCCACGTTCACCATCGGATCCGCCGTCAGCGGCGGCACCTTGGGCAACCGGGACGACGACGGCGACGGGTTGCGCGACGCCTGGGAGTACCGATTCTTCGGCGACCTGACCTCTGAGAACGGAACGGGAGACCCGGATGGCGACGGCAACACCAACCTCGAGGAATCGCAGGACGGCACCGACCCGACGGACTCCACCTCGTACTTCGCGAAGCTGCGTCTGATCGCCGTTGGTGGGCAGGTCGCGGCCCTGCCGGACATTGTCCGTTATCCTCTCAACAGCACGGTGCGGCTCACCGCGATCCCAGACAATTCCTTCGAGTTCTTTGGCTGGGCTGGTGGCGCGACGGGCAACGCCAATCCATTGATCCTCACAATGGACGGGCATAAGACGGTGACGGGCCTGTTCAACCAATTCCGCGACCTGCTTATGTTCCGGTCACCCACGGTGCTTCCCTCGGGTGAGTTCAGGGTGACACTCGGCGGGACCCTGGTGGGCAAGTCCTACACCATCGAGGGCTCGAACGACCTGGTCCACTGGGAAACAGTGAGCGTGCTTGCGGGAACGGGCAGTCCGGTGCCGATTGGCGATCCGGCGGCGGCAGGGCGACCGATGCGTTTCTACCGGGCCATTGAACGCTAGGGGCTGGGCCGCCAGCCCCGATGGCGAAGTAGCGGTTCAACCCCGGATCAAGAGCCGAAGCCGTCGGCCTGCCGCCTGAGCAGGTCGAACCAGCTTCGGTTCCAGCCTGCGCTGTGCAACCAGAGGGCCGTCGCCGAGAGCAGGGCGATCACGCCCAGGCAGGCCGCCGCATGGACCAGGTCCTCGAGCAAGAACAACGCCACAGCAGCCGCGAGGAGCGCCACGAGGCCCGTGATCAGCAGCGGGACCAGGAGCAGCAGCCAGCGCATCTTGAACCGCTTGGTGTCATTGGTCCCGCCGCCGAAGCGCGCCGCCACGATCAGGGGTTGGGTCGCCAGCCCGAGGGCGGCCGCTTTCACGGCGATCCACAGGCCAACCGTCATGGTGCCCTGGAGGCGCCAGCCCGCAACGGCGCCCAGGAAGGCCAGGAGCGGGCAGGCGGCCAAAATACGCAGGGCATTGACTTTGAGGATGACCCAAGCCATTTCACCGTAGGCCAGCGGATACACGGAGTAGGCCGGTCCAAAAACCCCGCCGGTCGGACAAGACCGCAAGCCGCGCCACCCGCCCCCGGCCACTGGAACCGCACACACTAGCGCGAGGCCGCCCGCCACAAAGAGCACCCAACTGCCCCAACTGCCGAGAGCGGCGATTAGCCCGGCCCCGATCACAACCGCCAGCGCTGCCGTTTTCAGCCCTGCGGTCCAACCGGGGTTGGCGGCGACCAGGAATTCGGCTGTCAACCGTTGACGGGGCGTCAAGCAGGCGCCCGCCAAGCGCTCGATCCATCCGGATCGCTCCCAACCCAGCGGTCGCAGGAATTCCCCAGCACGGATCGAGTCCTCGATCTCGGTTGGCCCCGGCTGCAGCCGAGCCGCGGGAGCATCCTCCAGTCCGTCGGCTGCCAGTTCCTCGAGCGGCGGCGACGGCTCGCGAACAACGTATTCCGAGCGGAGCCACCGCCAAGCGTGGGGAAGAAGGCAAAAGATCGCCGCCACCGGCGCCAGGAGCACCCAGGCAAAACGCTCGCCCAGGACGAGGCCATGGTAGAAAACGTAATTGATCCATCCGAACGGAGGAATCCACCACGCTGCGTTGATGATCACGGGCAGTTGGTCGCCCAATTTGCCCGATCCGAACAGCAACAGCATGGCCACGAAGAAGAACCAGCCGAGGTGGCGCTGGGGGCCAGCCGGCCAGCGAGCCTGGAGGATCACCGCCACTGCCTCGGCCAGGCAGAACTGAAGAACAACCAGGCCAACCGCCGCGCACACGAGTCCCACGCTCGGTCCCGCCTTCCAACCCAAGCCTATCCCGATGGGCACGCAAAACACAACGGCTGCGCTCGTCCGCAGCAGGTGCCGCCGCCACTGGATCGACAGGATTTGCTGGTCGGAAAGGGGCAGATGGTACAAGAGGACCAACTCGTCCGCGGTGTGCAGGGCTGTGCGCAGGAGGCTGGCCTGGAGAGCCACGCCCGCCAGCGCCCCGAACGCGAGGATGCTCAATGCCAGCGGCACTCCGTTGAGCTGCGCCAGCGCCGCCGCCGCGGTGCTGAAGAACCAGATGGTGCCGAAGGCCCAGCCCGCCCAGGAAGGCAGGTTCCGATCGCGCAAGCGGCGGCGCTGCCGCCGCTCCTCCCGGGCGAGCTCCGGATGCGTCCGCAATTCCTCGCGTACACGTCGGCGGAGGGCTTTCTCGAATCGAGGAGACCGGAGCCTCATGGCGTTTCGCTCCGCAACTGGCGAAAGATCTCCTCGAGGGACCGGGCCGTGTCGTGCGTCTGCGCCTGGAGCTCGGCCAGCGTGCCAAAACTGCGCACCTCGGCCCGATGCAGGATGCAAATGCGGTCAGCGAACCGTTCCGCAATATCGAGGATCTGGGTCGAATAGACGATCGTGCGGCCGCGCGCCGCCGCCTCGCGCGCGTGCCGCTTCAAGGCGTCGATGCCGTGCGGGTCCATGCCGGAAGCGAACGGCTCATCCAGCAACCACAACTCGGGGTCCGCGGCCAACACCGCCACCAGCGCAGTCTTATAGATTTGGCCGCGGGAGAGAAGTTGCATAGGCCGCCGCACCAGGGGCAGGAGATCGAAATCGCGCAGGAGTCCCAACGCGCGCTCGGTTTGAGCCGCGCCGTCTGCGCCATAGACGCGCAGCACCATGCCCAGGTGCTCGAGCGGGTTCATCTCGAGAAACAGGAATGGAAAGTCCGGCAGGAACGCCAGCCGCTGGCGCAAGTCGAGCCGGCCGCGAACGAAGGACTCGTCGTCGTAGAGAATCAAGCCCTCATCGGGAGCGGCCACGCCGGCCAGGCACCGAAGCAGGGTCGTCTTTCCCGCGCCATTCGCGCCGACCACCGCGACGATCTGGCCCGGCTCGACCTCGAACGAAGCGCGCTCGAGAGCGCGCACCGCGCCGAACAACTTGGACACGTTACGGAGTTCAAGCTTCACGGTTTCATCGATGTGCGCTGTACACAAAGCCGCCCGGCCCCGGAGCGCCGCCGCAGGCGCCCCGGGCCGGGCCGCGCGGGTCACGGCTGGCTATGAACAACCGAGACTCTCGCCGCAATTAAGGCACTTGTAGCAAGCCCCGTTGCGGACCGTGATGTGGCCGCAGTTAGGGCAAGTTGGGGCGTCCGGTTGGAAGTGCGCGAGCGAATCGTTCAGGCTCTTGACTTCGTAGCAACCACCCCGGGCGCCGGGCGTCACGGTCGCGTCGGACGGCTTGAGGAACACCGTGGTATCATCGTCGTCCAGGGGCAGTTCGGGCACCGGGCGATTGATCCGTTTGCGCAGCTCTTCCTCGAGCCCGGGCATCGGCAGCTCCTGCTGGCCCGTGCTTGGTGAGTTGGCCTCCCGGTAGCCCGGGATGAACTGCACCGCCAGCCAGCGGAAGATGTAGTCCGTGATCGACGAGGCATTGCGGATGTCCGGATTCTTGGTGAAGCCGGAGGGCTCGAAGCGCTGGTGCGAGAACTTCTTGACGAGGGCCTCGAGCGGCACGCCGTACTGGAGCGCCATGCTCGTGAGGGTGGCGATGCTGTCCATGAGCCCGCCGATGGTCGAACCCTCCTTGGCCATCGTGATGAACAACTCGCCGGGCTGGCCGTCCTGGAAGAGGCCAACGTTCAAGTAGCCCTCGTGTCCCGCAATGTTGAATTTATGGTTAACCGCGCGGCGCGTCTCGGGCAACCGGCGGCGCAACGGCTTGCCCACCTGCTCCCGCAGCCCGCTGACCTCGCGTTCCAACTCCGCCATCCGCTTGCGCGCCGCGTCTATTTCGACGACGGCGCCGGCCCCCGGGGCGCCCTCGCCGGTCTTCTTGGTGCTAAGCGGCTGGCTGCGCTTCGAGTTGTCGCGGTAGATCGCCACGCATTTGAGGCCCATCCGCCACGCCTGAACATAGGCATCGCGGATGTCCGCGACCGTGGCCTCCTGCGGCAGGTTCACCGTCTTCGAGATGGCGCCGCTGATGAACGGTTGCGCGGCGCCCATCATGCGCAGGTGCGCCAGGTAGTGGATGCTCCGCTTGCCGAGGTTGGGCCGGAACGCGCAGTCGAACACTTGCAGGTGCTCGGGCGCCAACCCGCTCCGCACCTGGCTGCCGTCCTGGTCGATGTCCTCGATCGTGTCATGCTTCTCGATGTGCGCGACGATCCCCTGGATCGCGGACTCGTCGTAGCCCAGCCGCCGCAGGCCCTCGGGAACGGTCCGGTTGACGATCTTCAACATGCCGCCCCCGGCCAGCAGCTTGTATTTCACCAGCGCGATGTCCGGCTCGACGCCGGTGGTATCGCAGTCCATGAGGAAGGCAATCGTCCCGGTGGGCGCGAGCACGGTGACCTGCGCGTTGCGGTAGCCGCTCTGTCGCCCGAGCGCCAGGGCCCGGTCCCAACAGGCGCGCGCCTCCGTCTTCAAGTAACCGAATTCCTCGCTGGGTTGGATGGCCTCGACGGCGTCGCGGTGCAGTTGGATGACTTGGAGCATCGAGGCCACGTTGTCCGGCGCTGCCGGGTTGGACACGTGGGCGCAGCGGGCGTCCTGGTAGCCCTCGAACGGCCCCATCGCGCGAGCGAGTTCGGCCGACTGCTCGTAGGCGTGGCCGGTCAGGACGGCCGTGATGGCCCCAGCCAGGGCGCGCGCGGCATCGGAATCATACGGCAGCCCGTAGCTCATGATCAACGAGCCCAGGTTCGCGTAGCCCAACCCGAGCGTGCGGAAGATGTGCGAGTTCTCGGCGATCTCGCGCGTGGGGTAGCTGGCGTTATCGACGAGGATTTCCTGGGCCGTGATGAAGAGGCGCACCGCCGCCTTGAAGCGCTCCAGGTCGAACGTGCCGTCCTCGCGCTTGAACCGGATCAGGTTCAACGAGGCCAGGTTGCAGGCGGTGTTGTTCAGAAAGACGTACTCGCTGCACGGATTGGTCGAGTGGATCGGTTCGGTCCCTTTGCACGTGTGCCATTTCTGGATCGCCCCATCGTACTGCACCCCCGGATCGCCGCAGACCCACGTGCCCTCGGCAATCTTGTCCAGCAGCTTGTTGGCGTCCTTCTTGTGGAGCGGCTGCCCGGTCGTCACCGCGCGCGTCCACCATTCGCGGCCCTCCAGGGCCGCCTCCATGAACGCGTCGCTCACGCGCACCGAGAGGTTCTCGTTCTGATACATCACGCTCCCGTAGGCGTCGCCGTTGTAGGAACCGTCGTAGCCTTGTTCGATCAGCGCCCAGGCCTTTTTCTCCTCTTTCTGCTTGGCGTCGATGAATTCCTCGATGTCCCCGTGCCAATCCCGCAGCGTGTTCATCTTGGCGGCGCGGCGCGTCTTGCCCCCGCTCTTGACCACGTTGGCGACCTGGTCATAGACCTTGAGGAACGACATCGGGCCGCTGGGCCGCCCGCCGCCACTCAGCTTCTCCTTGCTCGAGCGGATCGGGCTCAGGTCGGTGCCCGTGCCCGAGCCGTACTTGAAGAGCATCGCCTCGCTGTGCGCCAGGTGCATGATGCTCTCCATATTGTCCTCGACCGACTGGATGAAGCACGCGCTGCCCTGCGGATACTCGTACTGCGTCGCCGCGCGCTCGGCCACGCCCTTGGTGCGCTGGTAATACCAGTTGCCACGCGCGGAGTCCTTGCCAATGT
>Ga0233425_10001181_pt1 | contig 60680 bp, 59 predicted proteins | sample Watercolumn_Towu_2_FD_181712 | JGI IMG/M metagenome (GOLD analysis project Ga0233425, IMG submission 181712) | Freshwater microbial communities from Lake Towuti, South Sulawesi, Indonesia - Watercolumn_Towuti2014_140_MG | ecosystem: Environmental > Aquatic > Freshwater > Lake | place...
CGTGAACCACAGCAAGACGTTCGTCGGCAGGCGCGGCCATCACATCGACGGCATCGAAAACTGAGGTGGTCCCGGAAAATCGGACAGGGGGTTAAGGTGCATTCCACCGATTGACGGAGGAATACGCGATGAGGACACGACGCCGGTTCATGGCGGATTTCAGGGCCCGGGTGGCGCTGGAGGCGCTGCGAGGCGACAAGACGGTCCAGGAGATCGCGGCCAAGCATCAGGTTCATCCGAACCAGGTGAGCGCGTGGAAGCGCCAGGCGATGGACGGCTTGGACGCGGTGTTCTCGAACGGTTCGGATGCGGGCCGCCGGGACCACGAGGCGGAGATCGAACGGCTGCACGCCAAGATCGGCCAGTTGACGGTGGAACGGGATTTTTTGTCCAAAGGGCTCAAGCGATGAGCCGGGCGGAGCGCAAGGCGATGATCGAGCGCCGCCCGTCCGCGCCGAGCTTGAGCCGTCAATGCGAGATTCTGTCGATCAGCCGCTCCTCGCTCTATCACGAGCCGAAGGGCGAGAGCCCCGAGAACCTGGCGTTGATGCGCCGGATCGACGAGCTGTTCCTGAAGTATCCGTTCTACGGCTCGCGCCAGATGACGCGGCAACTGCGGCGCGAGGGCGTTGTCGCCGGCCGCCACCGGGTCCGGCGCCTGATGCGGCTGATGGGCTTGGAGGCGATCTACCGCGCGCCCAGGACCAGCGCGCCGCATCCCGCGCACCGGGTCTATCCCCACCTCCTGAAGGGACTGGCGATCGAGCGCCCCGATCACGTCTGGTGCGCGGACATCACCTACATCCCGGTGCAGCGCGGCTTTTTGTATCTGGTTGCGGTCATGGACTGGGCGAGCCGCCACGTCCTGGCATGGCGGCTGTCGAACACGCTCGATGCCCGGTTCTGCGTCGAGGCCATGAACGAGGCGCTGGCGCGATATGGCCGGCCGCGGATCTTCAACACCGACCAAGGCAGCCAGTTCACCAGCCTCGAGTTCACCGCCGGGCTCAAGGACGCCGGCGTCGCGATCTCGATGGACGGCCGCGGGCGGTGCCTGGACAATATCTTCATCGAACGCTTGTGGCGTTCGCTCAAATACGAGGCGGTCTACCTGCACGAGCTGACCGACGGCTTCACGGCCGAGCGCGTCATCGCCGAGTGGATCGCCTTCTACAACGACGAACGGCCGCACTCGGCCCTCGACGGCGCGACACCGGCCGAAGCCTACGCGGCGGGCCGGCCTGTGGATATGATGGACAACGCTGCCGCGTTGCCCACATCTCCACAGGCTCAACAACCGCGGCAAGTCATGGTAAATGGGATTCTGGCGGCATGATCAGCAACCGGAATACACCTTAGCCGAGCCGCCAAACTGTCCAACGAACCGGGACCACCTCACCGGCACCCGTGCCGGCCTCGAACGTCGGCCGGCAGAGCGAATCGCGTCCCGCGCCCCTTGGGCATCCCCCGCGGTCCGATCTCGCCGGAAGCCGCTCCGGTCGTATCCTAGGCCGGTCGCGAGGCGCCACGGAACCGCTCGCCGTCCCTTCAGGAACGAACCAGCACGGACCGGATCGCGCCGCCGAACGTGCCTTCTTCCAGATATTTCACGCCGACGCAGCCGCCGGCGATGATCGACATCCACGCGACAATGCTGCCCAGCGCCAAGGTCGACATTCCGGTAACGCCTTGGCCGATCGTGCAGCCCAGCGCGAAGACCCCCCCGATCCCCATCAGCGCCGCTCCCCCGAGATGGCGGGCAAGGTCGCGGCGGTCGACGAAGCCCTCGACGCGGAAGGTCCTGGTCGCCTTTGCCATGAGAAAGCTGCCGACGACGATGCCGCCGGTGGTGCCGACGCCGAAATTGATGGTGGCTCCGGTATAGGTCATCAGGTATTGCAGGCTCTCGCCGACCGGGGCTACCAGCGTGATGGAAGCCAGCGGTATGGGATTGAACTCGTCGGCGGCGATGACGCCGGTCACCACCCAGCCTGCGACGATGGTAATGCCGATGACGACGCCGGCGGCGACGTTGACGGCGCTGTGGCGGAATTGCGCGTCCTTGAAACAGAAGGTCAGCAGCGCCGCCGTCGCCGCTATCGCCGCGACCGCGCGTGAAAGGCCGTCGCCCAGTCCCAGCGCCGCGCCGGCGATCACGCCGATGTTCTGGTTTTGAAAACCGCGCGCTTTGAGATCGATGTTCGTGGCGTTTTCAAGCTGGACGCGTATCGGCGCAACGATGCCCCGCAACGTCATGTACGCAACGAGCCCGAGCACGAGGACGACCACCAGCGATTTCAGGTTGCCGGCGCCGAGCCGCACGAGCGTGCGGCTGCCGCAACCGCCCGTCTGCGTCATGCCGAAGCCGAACATGCCGCCGCCCACGATGGCGCCGAGCCAGCCGAGGTTGGCGCTCAGATACATCGACTGATTGATGTTCACCGCGCCGGCGAAATGCAGCGCATGCGTGCCGATGATCGCCACGGCGGTCGCAAGCAGCCACGACCTGAGGCGGCGCTTGTCGCCCATGAGAACGAAGTCCGATATCGCACCCATGGTGCAGAAGCCGGTGCGTTGGGCGGCCGCCCCGAACACGAGTCCGATGATGAATCCGCCGCTCCCGGCGATCGTCGTCGTCGCAAGCTCGCTCATGCGGTGGCGCCCTTCCGGCCTTCGGTATCCGTCGAATTATATATAGGAAAAATCATATGTATAGTGCCACTTGCCGAGGACACAACGCGGTCGCGAAGCCGGGCGACGATCCCAACCCATTGAAACACCGCAGTAATCCGCAGTTTTCTCGGACCTCTTCCTAGGGCGGCGATCCGCGCGACAAGGCGACCTTATCGTGCGCGGTGAATGTCGGCGGAACAACAAGGAGGGATGCGGCCCGCAACATTCGCCGGCAAAACGCCGCCGGTCGCCCATGCACCGCTTCGGCCGGAACTTGCCGGGGCCACCGGCCCGGATTCATGTCGGCGGCCGATGCCCTGGGCGGAATGTTGCGTGAAATACGAACGGTTCCGGGGCACTGCCGGAACGATCACCGGCGGGGACGGCCCTGCGTTCTCCCGTACCACAAGATTCCACGGGGATGACGCGCATCCGCGACGGCGAGTTCAGCCGGCTCGGGCGAGCCGTGCGAATTTCCGGGGCGGCACGGAGCGAACGCGGCGCGATCGCCGACCGAGGAACCGGGCCTCGCCCTCAGCCCAGCCGCTTGATGACAAAACGATAGATCTGGTTTTCCTCCGTCGACGCGACGAGCTCATTGCCCGTGGCGCGGCAGAACGCCTGGAAATCGGCTACCGAACCCGGATCGGTCGCAAGCACTTCGAGCGTTTCCCCGACTTGCACTTCCTTGAGCGCTTTCTTGGCTCTCAGGATCGGCAATGGACAGTTCAGACCCTTGGCATCGATCATTCGGTTGGCCATATCTTGTCGTCCGATCATTGAAGGAAGGGGGTTCGAGCTGAATCGGGACGCCCGGCGAATCCTACGTCCGGCGCAGCGGTCCCGAATAACACGATCTACCTCTCTTGGCAGCTCATAGAAAATCATAGCCGTTCGGCGGGCGCAAATCCAAGCAAAATGCCTGCCCAGTCGAACGACGTTCACGACGATAGGCCCGGCGTGCAACGCCTCATCATCGATCCGGCAAGGCGGCCGGCGACTTGGAATGCCGCATCATCCCTGGAGGCCTTCCACGCTCCAATGCGGCCTGGAACCGTCGCCTTGGACCGGCTCCGGAAAACAGCTACTGTGTTCGACGAACGAACTCCGCGCCAGCCGGGCCGGTGCCGGAGCTGAGCGGGCCAGGCGCGCAACTGCCCGCGGCGGCGGGACCGGCGGCTGTAGATCGGCCCGGGGGCGGCATCGAAAACACGGCGGCTTGTCGGCAAGCATGTTCGAACCTACGCAACGCTATTCGGCGGTGATCGCCGCGATCGACGCGGCGAACGCCGACGACCCGAGAACGACATCGGAGGGTGGCGTCGCGCGCCCCTACGAGGTCGTGTACGCGGAGCGCATGAGCCGGCGGCTCGATGCGATGTACCCGCAGGCGTCGGAGCTGCTGCGCATCGCCGCGCGGGGCCAGCACATCCGGCGGTTCGACATCGCGCGCGCGCACTTTGCCGAAGGCCGCGACGGCTACAACGAATGGCGCCGCACGTGCCGCGAGCACCATGCCAAGCTGCTGCGCGACATCATGCGCCGCCACGGCTACGACGAGCGGGACATCGAGCACGTGGGCAAGCTGGTCCGGAAGGAGCAGCTCAAGAAAGACCGGGAATCCCAGGCGCTCGAGAACGTGGTCGACGTCGTGTTCCTCGAACACTATTTCGACGAATTCTGCGGCAAGTATCCGCGCTACGACGATGCGAAGATCGTCGACATCATCGCCAAGACGCTGCGCAAGATGTCGCCCAAGGGACATCAAGCCGCGCTGGCCCTCGATCTGCCGGAGCGCACGCGCAAGCTCGTGCTTGCCGCCGTCGAGCGGGAGGGCGCGGCGCTCGCCCGGTTGGCCGAGATTGCCATCGACTGAGCCGATACACGGAGGCCGGCAAGGAGGCTCGCATGCCGACGAAGCGGAAAACCCGGAAAACGGCGCCGAGACGGTCCGCGCTCCGTGCCAAGTCGAAAACCGCCGGCAAGACCGGAAGGAAACCCGCGCCGGGCCGGACGCCGAAGGCGGCGATGCGGGCCGACCGCCCTTCCTTGCTGCCAGCCGCGACACGACCTGCGCCGCGCACGATTTACGGCATACTGCATCCCGGCACGGTAGCCGCAGCCGACCCCGACTTCCGCGATGCGCCCGAGGGCTGGACGCCGGCAACGGCCCGGGCGCTTGCCAGCGAGTTCGGGTTGACGTTGACGGACGACCATTGGGAGGCGATCCGCGTGCTGCAGGGCAGCTACAGGGACGAGGCGGCGCCGCGGATCAGGTTGCTGCGCGACGCGCTCGAGGCGCGCTTCGCCGCCCGTGGCGGCATGAAGTACCTGTTCGAGATCCTGCCCGGCGGGCCGATCGCCCAGGGCTGCGCGCTCGCCGGCTTGAAGCCGCCGCACGGCGCGCGGGACCTTTCCTTCGGCAGCGTGGCGTAGCGCCCCGCGAGTCAACCCGCGGTCCGGGCGCCGCGCGAGTGTGCGGTCTGCTTGCAGGCGCGCACGAAGGCGACGAACCGGCGCGCCCAGCGCCCGCTGCGCTCGGTCGACCGCAGGTGGCAGAAGCCGGCCAGCGCGTTGCCCTTGACGATGCCGTCGTGGCGCCCGTCGATGCCGTGGCCGCGCACGACGCGATAGGCGAACCTGGTTGCCGGATCCAGGCGCTCGAGCGCGGCATAGTGGAACTCATGCGCGGGAATGCGCGGTGCGCCGCCGTCAGCCGCCGTCGCGTCTCTCGGCCAGGGCGCAGCGCCAGTCTCCTCCAGCACCGCCAAACCGCGTCCCTGGGGCGTCGCGCGCATCACCGTATCGGCCGCGATGAAGCCGACCATCTCGTGCGTCCGGCCGTCCCAGCCGATCGAGCGCGTGAGGTACATGAGCCCGCCGCACTCCGCATAGACCGGCAGGCCTCGTTCCGCCGCGCGCCGGATCCGGGCCATCAGTTCCCGGTTCGCGGCAAGCGCCGCCATCTGGGTTTCGGGAAAGCCGCCGCCGACGAGCAGCGCGTCGGCATCCGGCAGACGCGCGTCCCGAAGCGCGTCGAAAAAAACCAGCTCCGCTCCCGCGCGCTCCAGCGCCTCGAGGTCGTCGGGGTAGTAGAAGCCGAATGCCGCGTCGCGGGCGACCGCGATGCGCAGGTCGGGCTTGGCGGCAGCCTCTTCCGCCGCCGCCGGAGGCGCGTTCCAATCCCGGTCGGCGGGCGGAGGCGCGTCGCGGGCGAGTTTCAAGACGAGGTCGAGGTCGACACCCTGTTCCACGGCCGACCGCACCCGGCCGATCGTCGCATCGAGGCCGTCGGCTTCGCCGGGCGGCGTCAGCCCGAGATGCCGCTCCGGTACCGTCAGCGCCGGGTCGCGGCCGATGGCGCCCACGACCGGCACGTCGGTGTAACGCTCCAGCGCCTGCCGCAGCTTGGTTTCCTGGCGCGCCGACGCCACCCGGTTGAGGATCGCACCGCGAATCGCCACGCCGCCGTCGAACGCGCGGTAGCCGAGCACCAGCGGTGCGACGCCCCTGGTGATGCCGGTGACGTCGATCACCAGCACCACGGGCGCGGCCACGAGCTTGGCCAGCGCCGCACTCGAGTCGCGTCCCTCGGCATCGACGCCGTCATAGAGCCCCTTGTTTCCTTCAATCAGCGCAAACCCGGCCCGCCCGGCGTGGCGGGCGAACAGGGCGCGGATCTCGGCCTCGGTCTGGGTGTTGAAATCGAGGTTGTAGCAAGGCCCGCCGGCGGCGCGGGCGAGCCACATGGGATCGATGTAGTCCGGCCCCTTCTTGAACGCCTGGACCCGCAGCCCCCGGGCGCCAAGGGCCGCGGCCAGGCCCACGCCCACCATCGTCTTACCCGACGACTTGTGCGCGGCCGAAACGAAGAGACGGGCCATGCCACTCACGCCGCCGGCCGGGCCGCGTCCGCGCCGCGGCCGCCAACCGCCTCGGGCAGGAACGGCAGCAGCTTCAACCCGATGCCCGTCAGCAGCGCGGCGATCGACAACCCGCTCAGGCCCAGCAGCAGTTCGGGCAGCGAAGGCCGGTACCGCGCCACCTCACCGTCATGGAAAGCGCTCTGCACCTCCATGCCCGGGAACAGCATCAGCGGATAGGCCTGGCCGCCGACGATCACGACGTACATCTGCGCGAGGCCGCCGATCAGGACCAGGATCGAGGCCGCCGCGACCGCGGCGCGGGATCGGCCGCGCGCCGGCGCGGCGAGGATCGCGAGCGGCAGGACGCCGCCGATCAAAACCTGGCCGACCCAGAACGCCGCGGTGTATGCGCCGCCTTCAAGCAGGAGGAAGCGTTCGATTCCCCGGTGCTCGCTCGCGTACAGGTTGGTGAGGTGATGTACGGCGGTGAAATACAACACCGCAAGCGCGAAGATCGCGAGCAGGCCGCGGAATCTGCCCACTATCGCGTCGCCTACGAGACGCTGGCGCGACTGCATCCCCGCGATCTCGAGCGCCAGCACCGTGACCGCCAGGCCATAGAGGAGCGAAGCGGCGATGAACAGCGGCGCCATGACCGCGGCGTCGTATGCCTCGCGCGCGACCAGCCAGCCGAAAATGGAGCCCGTGCCGGTGGTAAGAACCAGCCGCCAGGCGAAGGCGAGCCAGCCGATCGCCTTGCCGACGGCGGCCGCGCGGGAGGCGCGGCGGTCCATCAGGGCGAACAGGTACGCGGCGGCGACGGCCAGGAACCCGACGTACAGAAAGATGTTCCAGGCGAAGATGGACTTGAAGTTGTAGGTCGTCATGGCCACAATCAGCCGGTCGGGCCGGCCGAGATCGAGCACGAGCACGGACAGCCCGCCGACCAGCAGCGCGATGGCCAGCAGCCCCGACAGCCGCGCATATGGCTTGTACTCCACCTTGCCGAACACCGTGGACAGCGACGCGACGTTGAGCGCGCCCGATGCCGCGACGATCAGGAAAACGGCGAACACATGCGGCATGCCCCAGACGATCTGGTTGTTCATGCCGGTGACGATATGGCCGCGATGCTCCATCACATAGGCGGCGCCAAGGCCGGCCAGGACGATCGCGCCGTTGAGCGCGAGCACGCCCCAGAACCGCGCCCCGCGGTCCTCGAGTTTCTGATACGCGATCCTTGCCATCGCCTGCTCCGCGACTGCGCCTTTCCGCTGCGCGGCCTAGATGTTCCGGTAGTAGACGCCCGGATCGCAGCCGAGGTCGGCGCGAATTCGGGTCGTCCGATAGGCCGCGACGCGCTTGGCGATCTCGCTCGACGGATCGTTGAGGTCGCCGAACAGCATCGCTCCGCCGGCGGCGTCGCTGCACGCTTCCACGCAGGCGGGGATGCGCCCCTCGTCGACGCGGTGGACGCACAGCGTGCAGCTCTCGACCGTGCCCTTGCCGCGGGGCGCATGCGGCTTCTGGTCCTCCAGCGGTTCGTGGATGAAAGAGCGCGCCTTGTACGGGCATGCCATCATGCAGTAACGGCAACCGATGCAGGTGTGCTTGTCGACCAGCACGATGCCGTCAGCGCGCTTGAACGAGGCGCCGGTGGGGCACACGTCGACGCAGGGCGGATCGGCGCAGTGCTGGCACATCATCGGCAGCGCGAACGCCGCGCCGTTCCGGGGGTTCCTCACGGTCAGCTTGCGTATCCACTGGGCGTCGGTCGCGGGGCGCCCGGCGTCGCCCCAGCCGTTCTCCTTGCGGCATGCGGCGACGCACGCAGTGCAGCCGTCGCCGCATTTCGCGGCGTCGATTAGGAGCCCCCAGCGCGTCTTCGCGCTGACCTTCGCGCCGGGAACGACGGGCGCGCGTGCGGCTGCAGGCTCCGTCCCGAAGCTATAGAGGGTGACTCCTACGGCGAGCGTCGTCACCGCCGCCGCCACGCCGCGCAAAAAAGCCCGGCGGGCGGTATCCGCCGCGTCGCCTCGGGCGCCGCCGCTGCCGCAGGTCGCGCCGTCGCCGCACCCGCTTCCGCATTTCGACCCGCAGCTCACTGCGCCGGCCTCCCCAGGTATCGCCCGATCGCCGCCTGGCGGCCGCCGGCGGCATCGGCCTCGGGCCGCGAGGCATGGCAGTCGAAGCAATCGACGCGCACGGCCACATAGTCGTGGCAGACGCGGCAGAAGTGCGCCGGGTTCGCGGCCGTCGCCGGCTTGCCGTCGGCGCCCTTCACCGCGTGGCAATCGATGCAGCCCTTGAGGCTGAAACGCTCCGTGCGAATGCCGTCGCGGACCGTGGCGTCGCGTTGATGCGTCAGCGCGACCATGTGGTTGCGGCGCATCCAGTCGGTGTCCGCGACGCACTTCTCGCCCTGGCCGAGTGCGGGCCTGGGCAGCCACGCGGCGTCGCCGGCGGGCGCGGGCGCCGATGGCAGCAGCAGGACCGCCGCGGCCAGCAGCGCCGCCGCTGCTGCCGAAGGTGTGGCGGTATGCCTCATCGCCGCCTCACTCGCCCAGCCCCATCTGGATGTATCCGGTCGGGCACACGTCCGCGCAGATGTGGCAGCCGATGCACATGGCATAGTCGGTGTAGACGTAGCGGCCGACCGCCCGCTCCTTCTTGGGAACGCGCTTGACCGCGGTCTGCGGGCAGTAGATCACGCAGGCATCGCACTCGAAGCACAGGCCGCAGCTCATACAGCGCTTACCCTCCTGGATGGCCTGCTGCTCCGTGAAGCCCACGATGCGCTCGCGGAAGTTGCCCAGCACCTCATCCGCCGAGATGTGAAGCTCGACGCGCTTCTCGCGCGGCTCGTACTTGAAGTGCCCCTTGAACAGATCGCCGTGGGGGATGATCTGCGTGGCCGAGCGGTCTTCGTAGTTGTGGACCGCCCAGGCGGCGGCCGACGTGCCGCGGGTCTGGGTGTGGTCGAATCGGGCGGGATCCAGATTGCGTTGGTGCAGTTCCTCCAGCAGGTTGAAGTGGTACACGTCGACCTTGGGCCGCTTGTCGGCGGGCGCACCGGCCAGGAAATGGTCCATGACTTCGGCGGCGATGCGTCCGTGACCGATGGCGGTGGTCAGCAGGTGCGGGCGGACGATGTCGCCGCCGGCGAAATGCTTCCCGCCCTTGCGCGTCTTGTAGCCGGGCACGATGTCGATGAAACCCTTGCCGTTGTCGAGCTCGCCGATGCCGTCGAAATCGCCCATCTGGCCGATGGCCGAGACGACGATGTCGCACGCGATCTCGAACTCGGTGCCGGCCTTGGGTTCGGGCGTCATGCCCTTGACCGTGCATTCGCACATCCTCAACGCGCGCACGCGGCCCTTCGCGTCCGTCAGGATCTCCAGCGGCATGACGCCGCCCTTGATGTCTACGCCTTCGCGCAGAGCGTCCTCGCGCTCGCGCTCGGCGGCCGTCATGTTCACGATCGGAAACAGCGAGGTGAGCGTCGCCTCCACCCCCTCGCGCCGGAGCGTGCCCGCCACGTCCTGGGCGGTGAAGCCGACCACGCCGTGCCCCGGCGCATCGTGGCGATGGGCGGCCTTCACGTGGCCCAGCCGACGCGCGACCGAGGCCACATCGATCGAAGTGTCGCCGCCGCCGACCACGACGATGCGTTTGGCGGTCGAGAACACCCAGCCGTGGTTGAAGGCGTCGAGGAACTCGACGCCGGTGAGGCAGCCGTCGGCGCCCCAGCCCGGCACCGGCAGCGGGCGGCCCTTCTGCGCGCCGATCGCCCAGAAGATCGCATCGAAGTTTTTCTCCAGCTCGGCGATGGTCACGTCCTTGCCGACGCGGGTGCTGAGCCGGACCTCGACGCCAGTGTCCAGGATGCGGCGGATTTCCGCGTCGAGCATGTCGCGCGGCGTGCGGTAGGCGGGGATGCCGTAGCGCATCATGCCGCCGAGCTGCTCGGCGGCCTCGAAGACCGTGACGCCGTGGCCCCTGCGGCGCAGAAAATACGCCGCCGCGAGGCCGGCCGGTCCGCCGCCGACGACCGCGACCGACTTGCCCGTGGGCTTCGCCGGTGCGGGCAGCTTGGCGTTCTGCTGGATCGCCCAGTCGCCGACGTATTGCTCGACCCCGTTGATGCCGACGAAATCGTCGACCTCGTTGCGATTGCAGCCGTCCTCGCACGGGGCCGGGCATACGCGGCCCATCATCGACGGAAACGGATTGGCCTCCGCCATGTGCTGGAACGCGTATTCCTGCCACGGCATGCCCGTGATCGGCGGCTTGTCCATCTGGCGCGCAACGGACAGCCATCCGCGGATGTCGTGCCCGGACGGGCAGGCGCCCTGGCAGGGCGGCGTGCGGTGCACGTAGGTCGGGCACTTGTAGGAATGGTCTGCCTGGAAGATCTTTTCGGTCAGATCGCTCCAGCCGCTCCACATGCTGTCGCCTTCCTTGAACCGGCGGAAGGTGTGCGGCCTTTTCTGCGCGTTCGCCGTGTCGTTCATCGTCGTGCTTCCTTGCCTGGGGCAAATGCCCTTCGGGGGCGGCTATTCTCCGTCGCCATCGCGATCCGCCGAACCGTCGCTGCCGCGGCCGAGAACGATGGCGTTCGATACGATCTGGTGGACGCTGACTACGGCCTCCATGTCGAAGCCGTACATCGGCAGCACCTTCGAGAACTGGGCCTTGCAGATCGCGCACATGGCGGCCATGTGGGTGACGCCGTGCTCCTCGGCGACTTGACGCAGCGCGCGCATGCGCGGCTGCGCCCCCGCCTTGCGTATTGCCATGAGTTCGTCCGTCAGCAGCCCGCCGCCGCCGCCGCAGCAGACGGTACTCTCCCGGATCGTGTCCGGCGCCATGTCGTGGAAATGGTTGCAGCACGCCTTGAGGATCGCGCGCGGGATGTCGAACTGGCCGCCCGGCTTGTCGCCGAGCCGCGAGCCGCGTGCGACGTTGCAGCTGTCGTGGAACGTGAGCCGGATATGGTCGTTCTTGGATTTGTCAAGCCGCAGCTTGCCGGCCTGCATCAGGTCGTAGGTGAACTCGCAGATATGCTGCGGGATCGGGTAGCGTCGGTCCAGGAAGTCGAAGGGGCCGGCCAGCGTGTTGAGGAAGCTGTAGGCGACCCGCCAGGCATGGCCGCATTCGCCGAAGACCAGGCGCTTGACGCCGAGGTCGAGCGCCGCAGCGCGGATGCGGAGGGCGATCTCCCGCATGTTCTCATAGGAACCGATGAACAGGCCGAAGTTGGCGGCTTCGGTGGCGTAGGAGCTGATGGTCCAGCTTACGCCGGCTTGGTGAAACACCTTGGCGTAGCCTATCAGGCCGGCGATGTGCGGCTCGGCGAAGTAGTCGGCCGACGGCGCGACCAGCAGAATCTCGGCGCCTTTTTCGTCGAGCGGAAATCGCACCGGCACGCCCGTCTCCTCCAGGACCTCTTCCGCGAGATCGTCGAGCGTCGCCTTGAGCGCCTTCTTCGGAAGCCCGAGGTTGTTGCCGATGGTGCGGACCTTGCCGATGATTTCGTTCGAGTATTTCTGTCCCTTGCCGATCGCGTCCATGATCTCGCGCCCGGCCATGGAGATTTCGGCGGTGTCGATGCCGTAGGGGCAGTAGACCGAGCAACGGCGGCATTGCGAGCACTGGTGGAAATAGCTGTACCAGTCGTCCAGCACCTCCGCGGTGAGATCGCGGGCCCCGACCAGCCAGGGCAGGTACTTGCCGGCCAAGGTGAAGTGGCGGCGATAGACCTGGCGCAGCAGGTCCTGGCGCGCGACCGGCATGTTCTTCGGGTCGCCGGTGCCGAGGAAGTAGTGGCATTTGTCGGTGCAGGCGCCGCACTTGACGCAGGCGTCGAGGAACACGCGGAACGAGCGGTACTTGCCGCGCAGCTCGGCCATCTTCTCGATGGCCTTGTCGTGCCAATCCTCCACCAGCCCGCCCGGAAAGCCGAGCGGCTTCTGCAATTCCGGCGCCGCCGCGTACGGCTTGCTCGCGGACATGCAGCCTGGAACGAGATCCGGGATCTCGAGGGGGTCGGGAGAGCCGTCCGCGCCGCCGCCTGTTTCCTTCGCCTGCTCCATGCGTGCCTTCCGTGCGGCCGGTTACGACCGGCCGGCTTCGAGCTCGCGCGCCCAATTCGCGAGGTGCCGCCGCTCGCGCGGGTTGTCGACCTGATTGCGGGTCGGGCTGAAGAAAAGGCCGGGCGCATGCACCAGCTTGGAGAAGGGGAAGACGGCCATCAGGGCGACGACCAGCCCGAGATGCGCCAGCAGCAGGGGATCGGCCGGCAGCGGCTGCCAATCAAAAACCATCAGCCCGAAGAAGAACGACTTCACCGCGGCAACGTCCGTCCGGGCCGCGTATTTCATCAAAAGGCCCGATGCGCCGATGCCGATCAGCAGCATCAGCATCAAGTGGTCCGAAGGCGAGCTGATGTAGCGGATGCGCGGCACCAGGACGCGCCGGCCCCACAGGCCGAGAAGGCCCGCCACCATCGCAAACCCGGCATAGACTCCGAAGGGCTGCATCAGCGCCACCCATTCCCACACGGGATGGGTGAAGTAGCGCAGGTGGCGCAAGAGGACGACCAGCAGCGCCGCGTGAAATACCCAGCCGAACAGCCAGATCCATTTGTTCGCCTTGAACAGGCTTTCGAACAATACGGCTTCGCGCCAGAGGCGCAACGCGACTCCGCCGCGGGTCCTGGGCGCCGGCGCCGTCGGGATCTTGAGCGGCGCCGGGGTCGTCGCGTACTCCCAGATTCGAAAACCGAGCCCGAGCGCCAGGACGGCTGCGGCGAGGTAGAAGACGACGGCAAACGCGACGGTCAGCACGGCTGCGGCTCCGCGCGCGCGCGCGCCGACCGCGCGGCGGCCAAACCGTCGCGTCGCCCGGGGTCACACACAGCCGGTCGGCTTCGGCAGGCCGGCGATCTTGCACGCCTGCTTGGCCGGTCCGTAGGGGAAGAGCTGGTAAAGGTACTTCTGGTCGCCCTTTTCAGGTCCGAACGCCTTCTTCATCGCCTTGACGAGGACGCGGATGGCCGGCGCCACCTGATACTCCTCGTAGTACTCGCGCAGGAAGTTGATGACCTCCCAGTGCTCGGGCGTCATCTCGATTTTCTCGTCCTTGGCGATGACTTCGGCCAACTCCTTGCTCCAGTCGGCAAGGTTCTTGAGGTAGCCCTCTTCGTCGTGCTCGTAGGTGCGGCTGTCGATGCTATATGCGCCGGTCGCTGCGTCCATGTCTGCTTCTCCATTTCGTGTCGGGACAACTACCGTTCTCCGGCCGGTTCACAACCAGGCCTGCGTTTTTTGGTGGGCGGCGACGAGATCGACGAATCCGCCGTAGTCCACCAGCTCGACTCCCGGAGCCAGATCTTCCGCTTTCATGCCGCGGGCCATCATGTCGGGCACCAGGACGTATACGCTGCAACCCGCTGCCGCGCCGGCGAGAAGGCCCGCGAACGCACCGGACTTGTGGGCGCCCACCACCCCGTCCTCCAACATGAGCAGCGCATCGCCCGGCCTGAGGTGGTTCAGCGCGCTGATGAAGGCGGACCGTTCGAACGGCGACTTGTTGACCGTGTGCAGCGTCGACATGTTCCCGGCCCGGTTCCCGCTCAAAAGTTCAACAGGACGTCTTGTTGCGCCATGATCTCGGTCAACTCGGCCCGACTTACGATGCGGACGAGCGGCTTCTCCGCGAAGTCCTCGTCCTCGTAAACGATCTCGATCAGGTCCTCGGGCTTCAAGCCGCGTTCGTCGAGCGATTCCCGCTCGACGTAAAGCTTCTTGACCTCGTAGTCGCCGAGCGCCTTGTACGTCGGCGAGAAATTCTTCATGCCGATGCCGGAGGTGTTCTGCCCGCTTGCGAGCTGGTAGACGCCGTCGTCAAGGAACGCGACGCTCACATCCTGTTCGAAAGCCGCCGAGATCAACACCACTTCCAGCGCCTCGAGCGCATAGATCGTCCCATAGGGCGTCTTCCGGTTGACGTACATGAACTTCTTCTTGACGCCGGTGCCGGCCGGCCGTGTTTCAGTCTCTGCCATGGGCGCCGCCCCCTAGTCCCCGAACACGATCAGCCGGTCGGCGACGATTCCGGCTTCGACCAGTTGGCCCAGGCCGGAAATGCGGAAGCCAGGCGCGATGTTGTCCGCATCCTTCCCATGGCGCTTGGCCTCGGCCGCGTCCAGGATGCCGCGTCTTTGCGCCGCGGCGATGCACACCACCAGGTCGAGCTTGTGCTTTGCGGCTAGGTCCGACCAGGCCTTCTGGAGGTTGCGGTCGTCCTGCGGCGGCACGGTCAACCGCGTGCCGTTGTTCACCCCGTCGTGGTAGAAGAACACGCGGAAGATCTCGTGGCCCTTCTCCAACGCCGCCTTCGTGAACTGGTAGGCGCTGTCGGAGGCTTGGTGCGTGTACGGGCCCTCGCTCACCAGAACGCCGAGCTTCAAAACCATCCTCCTTGTTCGCGATGGGTGCGGACCGCATCGTTGCGGGGCTTCCGCCCCGGGGCGCCGGGCGCGCCGGCGTCAAAAGTGGATATGCGCGGACATGTTCATGGTATGCCGCGCGCCGACCCAAGTATCGAGGTGGTGCTTGGTGAAGGCCAGCCCCGTCAACTCGAAGAAGCGCGGCCAGCCGATGCGGTCGATCCACTCGCCCATGCGCTCCCAGTCCTTCGCGTTTTCCTTGTAGGCGTACAGGATCTTGCGGACGACCTCCGCGACCTCGGGCCACCGCGGCGCGTTGTTCGGCAGATTGGCGACCACGAGCTTGTGGAACGTCGGCCGCGAGCGCGCGTTGGAATGCTTTCCGCCGACCCAGACCGCAAGTTTGGTGGAGTCGGGTCCGTTTATCTGCATGGGCGGACAGGGCGGGTAGCACGCGCCGCAGCATACGCACTTCTTCTCGTCCACCTCGAGCGACGGCTTGCCGTTGACCATCGCTGGCCGGATCGCCGCTACGGGGCAACGGGCCACGACGGCGGGCCGTTCGCACACGTTGGCGACGAGATCGTGGTTGATCTTCGGCGGCTTGGTGTACTGGACGTTGATGGAGATGTCGCCCTGGCCGCCGCAATTTACCTGGCAGCAGGACGTGGTGATGCGGACGCGGTTTGGCATCTCCTCCGCGACAAACTCCTTGTGCAGCATGTCCATCAGGCTTTTCACCACGCCCGAGGCGTCGGTGCCCGGGATGTCGCAGTGTAGCCAACCTTGGGTGTGGGAGATCATGGAAACCGAGTTGCCGGTGCCGCCGACCGGGAAGCCTTCCGCCTGCAGCTTCTGGATCAGCGCCGGAACCTTGTCGAACCGGCTGACCATGAACTCGATGTTCGAGCGCGTGGTGAACCTGACGTGGCCTTCGGCGTACTGGTCGGCGATGTCGCACAGCTTGCGGATGGTGAAGACGTCCATCTGCCGCTGCGTGCCGGCGCGCACCGTCCACACCTCTTCGCCGTTCTTGGCGACGTGGTGCAGAACGCCCGGCCGCGGCCGGTCGTGCCAGGCCCACTGGCCGTAGTTCTTTTTCAGGACCGGGTGCATGAACGGGAACGGGTCCGGCACGCCGATCTCGTCGGGACGGCGCGGCGTTGCTTTGGCTTCACTCATTTCGCGTCTCCTCCCGCGTTACCCTCTGCGCCCCGGGCGTCGAAGCGCGCCCTAATCGGCCGCCTCTCGGCGCTTGGCGGCCCGATCGAATTTCTTGCGCTCGAAGTACTTCTCGGCTTCCTCGGTGAAGTCGTCCGTGCGCACATAGCACGAGGTCCGCGGGTGCTTGACCATGTTCGGATCGGGATCGACGCCGATCGCTTCGAGAAAGGCGGGCAGTCCGATCCGGTCCATGGTCTCGCCGATGCGCTCGTGCTCGAGCGCGTTCTCGGCGAAGAACTCGAGGATCTTGCCCGCGAACTCGACGAGAGCTTCGTAGTCCTTGTCCGTCTCGAGCTTCATGAAGGGCACGATCATGGTGCCCATGAGGTCGCCCACTTTGAGCGCGCGCTTGCCGCCGATCAGGATCGACACCCCGCGGTCGTCGCCGGGCTTGAGCGCCTTGGTCATGACGTTGAGGCAGTGCATGCACCGCACGCACGACTTGTTGTCGACCTCGAGCGTGTCGTCGTCCCTCAGGCTCAGGGCGCGGGTCGGGCACATGGCGATCACGGAGTCGATCATGTACTTCCGGCCGACCTTGGCGACATGGGCCTTGACCTCTTCCTGATCGACTTTCATGTCGTCGCGCCAGGTGCCGATCACCGCGAAGTCGGAGCGGTGGATCGCATTCACGCAATCGTTCGGGCAGCCGGAGAACTTGAACTTGAACTTGTAGGGCAGGGCCGGCCGGTGCATCTCGTCGAGGAAATTGTTGATGATCGAGCGGTGCGCCTTGATCTCGTCGTAGCAGGACATCTCGCAGCGCGCGTGGCCGACGCAGCTCGTGGAGGTGCGCAATGCCGGGCCGGCGCCGCCGAGATCGAAACCGATCTCGTTGAGCGCGTCGAACGCCTTTTGCGTGTTCTCGGTCGTGCAGCCCTGGAACATGATGTCGCCGGATTGGCCGTGGAACGCGATCAGGCCGGAGCCGTACTTCTCCCAGACGTCGCAGATCTTGCGCAGGATCTCTGTGCTGTAGTGGTAGCCGGCCGGCGGCTGGACGCGCAGGGTGTGGAATTCCTTCGAGGCCGGGAACTTGCCGGCGACCTCCGAGAAGCGCGGAATGATGCCGCCGCCGTAGCCGAACACGGAAACCGTGCCGCCCTTCCAGTAGCCGAGCCGGTTCGTGTACGAGTACTCGAGCTGACCGAGCAGATCGTTCATCATCGGCGCGTATTGCTTGCCCTTGGCGTCGCGCAGGCGCTTCAGGCCGGTCACGAAGCTGGGCCACGGACCCTGCTCGAGCTGATCGAGCTCCGGGGTCGGATGAACGTTGGCCTTCTCGTCCGCCATGTCGGTTTCCTTTCCGTCGCTGCTGCCGGTCCTGCCGTGCATCATCGCCCGCGTGACGAACGCAGGCCACGATATGAACGCGCCCGTCTTGTATGCGCCGACCGTCGTGTCACCCTGCTGCACGGCGTCGTCCCTCCCCACTGCACATTCCGCCAGGCGGCCGCCGCGGCCTGCCGCAGGCCGCCTTCGGGGCGACGTGCCACCAAGCCGCCCGGCCATTAAGAACCCGCCTTGACACCAGGCCGCTTCCTTCCGGTCGTCGGCGAACCAACGACCCAGCCGGGCCCACAGGCCCAACTAATAAATATTATCATATACGAAAAACCGAATGTTTGAAAAGTTGCTGCCCCATGCTAGATTTGATCGGACAAGGCGCTCGCGGCTAGGCGGAAAGTCGCTGTTGAAACAGGGCCTTACATACCCCGCCGGCGTCGGACCCGCAACCGGCGTCGCGCGCGAACAGCTCTTGCAGGGCGTGCCGAGATGCCTCTGCGGAGCTCCCCACTGTACACAGGGGCCGTCGATGGGCCCCGCCAGAGGAGACCTGCAGCTTGTGCGCGGCCCGGCGCCGACGGCGTGTTGATGCGGACGACGACCGCCGCGACGAAGTCGCGCATCGGTCGGAGCATGCGGTTGCCGGTCGCCGTGTCTTCGAGCTCGGCTGCGAAGCGGCCTATCGGCGCTGGCGCGACGCCAAGCTCGCGGCCTACCCCGATACGCTGCATGCGCTCACGGTCGAAGTATCCAACCTGGCCGCGCCGACGCCGGCCGAGACGCAGGCGACCTTGGTGGCGTGCCGGCGCTCAAACATGTGCCTCTATCGCACTCGCGGCAATGATTCGGGCGATCCGGCCGCTGCCCGCCGCGCTCTTGCCGCCTTTGCCCGGCACTTCGGCCTCCTTCGTCTCGAGGCGCGGCGCCCGACCGAGGGCGATGGCATCATCGCCCTTGAGGCGGTCGCAGCCGGCAGGGGACCCGCCTACATTCCCTATACCAACCGTTCCCTCGGCTGGCATACCGACGGCTACTACGCCTATGCGGGGCCCGGGCGCATGATCCGCTCCATGTTGCTGCATTGCATCCGCAGCGCCCGCGAGGGCGGCGCGAACCGCCTGCTCGACCACGAGATCGCCTACATCCGTCTGCGCGACGAAGACCCCGGTTACATCGCGGCCCTCGCGCACCCCGAGGCCATGACCGTGCCGGCCAACGAAGAAGCCGACGAAGGTGTGCGGCCCGAGAACACCGGCCCGGTCTTCGTTGTCGACCCCAAGGACGGAACGCTCGCCATGCGCTACAGCGCCCGCAAGCGGAATATCCGCTGGCGCGACGACGAGGCCACACGATCCGCGGCGCGCGCGCTGGAACGGGTGCTGGACGGCGACCCGCTTGTCTTTCGCGCGACTCTCGGCCCGGGCGAAGGTCTCATCTGCAACAACGTCTTGCACGACCGGACCGGGTTCGAGCGCAGCGCGGAGGCGCAGGGCGGCAGGCTTCTTTTCCGCATGCGCTCGTACGATCGCGTCGGAACGGCGGGAGCGGCCGCCGATGCGGCATGACGGTGCGGCCTCGCCACCGCCGGACGAGGCGGCGAATTTCCAAACGCCGGCACCAGGACGAGAGGAACTAGGGATGAGCAACGATGGCGCTGGCGACGGCTTGATCAGGGTCAGCGACCTCATCATCCAGCATCCCGAAGTCCGGTCGTTCCGGGACCTCGAGCGGCTGGTGGCGGCGGCGGCCAGCGGCGGCTTTCGGTTTCTTCAATTCGACGTGAAACCCGAGTTCGTCGATACCCCGCGCAACTGGGAATCCGCCCTGGAGGTGGCTTTCTATCGCGGCGACCGGAGCGCGCCGTGAGTGCGGAAACCAGAACGCGGATCAGTACCCTCGCGGCGCCCTATCGCCGCGAGGTCTGGCTCGACGAGGTGCAGTTCGCCAGCGGCATGCGGCTCTTGCGCGCGACGATCAAGGAAGGCCGGCGCTTCACGCAGATCGACCTCGATGCGGAAACGGCGACGCAATGGGGCCAGGCCATGCTGGACTGGGCGTGCCGCGAGAGGGAGAGCGGTCAGCGGTGACCGCAATCGTCGGCACGACCCGGCCGGCGTCCCGGCCCGGCGCCGACGGCGGGACCGGCGGAGCCCGCGGCGTTCCGGGCGCTCAGCCGGTGCTCCAAGCGCGCGGCTTTTTCATGCCGGCGATCTTGCACGCCTGCTTCACGTAACCGTAGGGAAAAAGCTCGAACATGCGCGCCCGTCCGGCTTCCCGCTCACCGGCGAGGTATTTCATCACGTGGCGCGCGTCCGGCGCGACGCCATGCTCATCGAGCCACTCGCGCATGAAGCGGATCACCCGCCAGTGCTCGTCAGTCAGGACGATGTTTTCGCTGCGCGCCGCCGCCTTGGCGAAATCCTCGCTCCACAGCGCCGGGTCGATTAGATATCCTTCGGCGTCGGTCGGCGCCTTGCCGCTATGAGGATCGAAGGTCATGACGGAACTGCGAGGTCGGGGGCCGAATGCCGCGGCGCGGACAACCCGGTCCGTCGGCGACCGCGCATTTTGCCCGATTTTCGCACGCGCCGCGACCGCGGCATTGGATTGAGGCCAAACGGAAGCGCGCCGCCGACGGATAGGGACGAGCCGTCCAATCGCCTCCCGCCCGCGACGCGTCTTCCAGCGCCCCGGCGTTGGCGGCCGGAGACAGGGTGATGGACCAGGTTCCGGTCTTTCTGAACCTCAAGGAGCGATGGGTTGCGATCGTCGGCGGCGGCGTCGCGGCCGCGCGCAAGGCGGAGATGGCCTTGCGCGCGGGGGCCCGCGTCAAGGTTTTCGCCGCACGGTTGTGCGGAGAGTTCGACGTCCTGAAGGACAGCGACCGCTTCCGGCTCGTGCCGCGCGAACCCCGTGCGCCGGACTTCAAGGGATGCGCCCTGGCCTTCTGCGCCGCGAAGGGCGCCGCGCAGAATCGCAGGGGGCACGCACTTGCACGCGCGGCGCGCGTGCCCTGCAACGTCGTCGACATGCCCGGCCTCTGCGATTTCACGATGCCGTCTATCGTCGACCGATCTCCCATCATGATCGCCGTCTCCACGGCCGGAACATCGCCGCTTCTCGGCCGCATGATCAAGTCGCGGTTGGAGACGCTGCTGCCTGCCGCCTACGGCCAGGTTGCGGAGTTCGTCGGCCGCTTCCGCAAGAAGGTCGCGGGGACGCTCAAGGATTCCCGGCGGCGGCGGCACTTCTGGGAGCAGATCCTCGACGGATCGGCGGTCGACTTGGTGCTGGCGGGCCACGTTGCCGAAGCGGCGGCGGAACTCGAAGCCCAGCTCAAGGCCGCGGCCCGCGGCGCCCGGGGCCGCAAACAAGGCGAGGTGTATATCGTAGGCGCCGGTCCGGGCGACCCCGACCTCGTGACCTTCAAGGCACTGCGGCTGATGCAGCGCGCCGACGTCGTGCTCTACGACCGGCTTATCGGCAAGGGCATCATGGACCTGGTGCGCCGCGATGCCGAGCGCATCTATGTGGGCAAACTGCCGCACGAGCACACGGTCGCCCAGCGGCGGATCGGCCGGATGCTGGTGCGCCTCGCGCGCGAGGGCAAGCGCGTGCTGCGGCTCAAAGGCGGCGATCCGTTCATCTTCGGCCGCGGCGGCGAAGAGGTCGAGCTGCTCGCCGAAAACGGCGTTCCATTCCAGGTAGTGCCCGGCATTACCGCCGCCTCCGGTTGCGCGGCCTACGCGGGAATTCCGCTCACTCACCGCGACCATGCGCAGGCTTGCATATTCGTCACCGGCCGCACCAAGGATGGCCGGTTCGATTTCGACTGGCGCGCCCTGCTCCAGCCGCGCCAGACGGTTGCCGTGTATATGTGCCTTGCCAATCTTCGCGGCCTCGCGCGCGCGTTCGTCGAAAACGGCGCCGACCCGTCCCTTCCCGTGGCGCTGATCGAGAACGGCACCAGGCCCAATCAGCGGGTCTTGATCGGAACGTTGGGCGACGTGGCGGCGAAGGCCGCCGGCGCCGGCATCACGGGGCCGGCGATCCTCGTCGTCGGGACGGTCGTCCGGCTGCGCGAGAAGCTCGGCCGGCGCATGCCGCAATAGACAGGGTACGCTGCGGCATCGACCGAAAAGCCGGCCGCGTGTCGACCGTTCGCGCCGAAAGGTCGGGGAAACGGCAGGGGCCGTCATCGGCCCGGCGCGGGTTCTTCCGGTGCTCCTGTCCGGCGGCCGGGCGCGACACCGGGCTATCGACCAGGCCCATCCGGCGACGAGCCGACCCGGATCGCTATAGGCCGAGGGCGAATGCTGCGAGTATGAGAATGCCGGAGGCGAGTTCGAACACGGTGACGACGATCAGCAAGAAAGCGATGTTCCGGGCCTTCGGCTTCATCGGCAACCAGACGCGACGCATGTACCAAGCCCAGGGACCGAAGTTCGACCAGCGCGCGTGGTAGCGCAGATAGCGCTTGAGGCCTTGGCCCCACCAGACGAGGCTTCTGTCGATCTCGTCGATCCGCGCTTCGCGCTCCGCCTTGGGTGTTCCCGAATAGACGTCGGTCACGATCAGCTCCGCGCCCCGGACGGCACCGCCCGCGGCGCAGTCCCCGGCTTTCGGCTCGACGCGGAACTCGGTTGCCGCTTTCAGGCCGCTCTCGTACACGAGCCGCGTTCCGTCCGGCTTCGGCTCGATGCGGACGAAGGTTTCGAGCATGCGTCCGTTGCTCAGATTGCGCACCCGCATGAAGGGGCGGCCGCCGGCATCGGACCTCCATTCCTCGAACTCGTACATGGGGTTGATCCGCAGGAGCCGCTCGCCGTCCCGGCAGAAGGCGATGAGGGCCGCCGGGGAAAGGTCCGTCGCGATCCGGACCCAGGCCGAATCGTCGTCCGGCCCTTCGTTCATTGCCCCGGGTGCGGCACGACGACCAGCGGCACCTTGAGCGCCTTGATCAGCGTCCCGACCGCAAGCCGCGAGCGGTAGCCGGGCATTCCTTTCGGCCGTTGCGAGCCGACGACCACAAGGTCGTAGTCGCCCCTGCCGGCCGCGGCCGCCAGGCACTCGGCCGGCTCGCCCAAGCGGACCTCGCACGAATAGCCGAGGCCGCGTCGTCGCGCTTCGGCCTCGGTTCGAGCGAGGTGTTCGGCGATCTCGCGTTCGAGCTGGCTCTCGACGTACCGGCCGAAACGCACGTGAACGGCGGCGTTGTTCAGCCAATCGTCGCCGAGCATTCCCTTCCAGAATTCAGGGACGACGGTCAGCTGGTGCACCCTTCCGCTAGGTGCGCACAGCTCCAATGCGGCTTTTTCCGCCGCCCGCCCGCCGGGAGTACCGTGGCTCGCGAAAAGAACTGCGCGAAAAGCGGTCACGCAACGCTCATCCTCGCGCCGCATGGCGGCGGGCGGTACGTTCCGCCCCTCGCCCGAGACACGGGGCCTGCGCATCCGGCCCGCGGCTCCGGCCCCCTGGCATCGAACCTCATCTGACCAGAACGAACACCCCAAACGCGATCAGAAGCGCACACGCCAGCGCGATGAAGTCCTCGTAGCGGTCGCTCTTGAAAATCGAGAGCGCCGAGCCACGGTGGTACTTGAAGCCGGTTTCCGTGGTCCGCAGGTCGATGTCCTGGCTTTTCTTGTCGGTCATGGCTTGCCTCCCGGTATCAGATCGTCTCGCGGACGAACATCAGCACGACGATCAGCGACAAAACGGCCTTCAGAACGCCCACCACGCTGCCGATCACCAGGGGCTGTCCGCCGGCCTGCCGCATGGCGGCGTACGTGATCTGCATGCCCAACCCGGTAAGGCCGAAAGCGAACAGCCACGTGAGCCAGTCGCGGAAGGCGGGGATCATCCCCTTCGAGAACGCGCCGGTCGAGGCGAGCGCGAACATGAAGATGAAGCCGAGCACGAAAACCGGGAACTTCTCGATGATAATTCGGGTCGTGTCGACCTGCTGCACGGATACGCCGGCCGCGCTCTCCCGGCGCACATACCAGATGGCCAGCCACATCACGATGATCGGCAGGAACAGCACGCGGGTGATGTTGAAGATCTCGCCGACCTTCAATGTCTCCAAGTTGCCGGTCGGCTGGTAGGCCAGCGCCGCGCCGGCAACCTGCGCCGAATTCAGAATCCCGGTTCCGGCCCAGGCGCCGAATTGCACGTAGCTCATGCCCAGTCCGTGTCCGACGACCGGGAACAGGAACATGCAGATCACGCCGAATACCAGGATGGTGCCGATGGTGTAGGCGATCTCGTCCGACCGCGCTTTGACCACCGGCGCCGCGGCTACCGCCGCCGACACGCCGCACACGCCGACGCCCGCTGCCAACACGCCACCCATCGAGTTCGAGATTTTCCGCCGCGCGCCGATCAGCAGCACCAGCCAAGCCGAACCGAGCACGAAAACCCCGATCATCACGACCGAGAGCTGGCCGAGCTTGGCGAGTTCGCCCAGGCTGTAGAGGGAACCGAGCAGGATGACGCCGGTCTTTAGGCCGAGCCGCGACAGACGGACGCCGTTGTGCGCCCAATCGGGGATGCGGAAGACGTTGACGATGATCATGCCGGCGACGATGCCAATCACGATGTAGTTCAGGCCAAGCACGGTGTGCAGGTAGGTGGGCCTGGCCGCGGTGCCGGCGATCGGCCCCAAGGCGCGGCCGAGCACGGCCACCCAGGGGTCCAGGTACCATTTCACGATCATCGCGATGAACAGGATGAAAACGCCGCCCGCGACAGTGGAGAGGTAGTAGTCGGCGTTGCCTTCCTTGTGGGAGCCGAGCAAATGCCATAGGCCCACGACGACCGCGATGGCGCCGAAGATGTAGCTCAGGTTGGTCATCTCGCCGGCCGCCTTGGCGACATTGAGATACTTCATCGTGCCGCCGAGGTGCCCACCCGCCACGAGAAAGCCGTGAACGAGTAGAAGCACCCCCATGATCAACAAGGCCGGATGTTTTCGCGTGTAAACCATGATCGCTGCCCCCCCAACGCAGTCTGCACTTCCGGGCCACGCCCCCGCGCGCCCTGACCGAAGGTCCTACGGATTCCGCCGGCTAGCCGCCAACCGATTGCCGGAAGCGTTCGACCCCGATCAATGCTGGAACAAGCGCGGCAACACCGGCTCGGCGACCGTAAGAGACGCCTCGCCGCCATGTCGCGGTCAGCTCCGCCGCACACCAAGGCCGAATGAAATCGAGCCCCCAGCTACGACTTCCGACACACCCCCAGCCGCTTAATTGTCCCCGATTCATTCAAATATTGCATTTTAATAATGTGGTAAAGCCCGATCGAGACTCGAATGTCCCCTGCCGACCCGGCGCAGGCAGGCCACCGGCAAGGCTCATGCTCCCGGACGCGGTCGCCCGTTTCGCGTGAAACCGGCCAGCCCTGGCAGTGAGGCTGTCGACGGTCAACGATTCCGCGCGGCCACTACGACATCGCGCAGGACGTTGATCTCGAACTCGGATTCCTGCAAACGCATCGCAAGCGTGTCGCGGATCGACAACATGCCGAGCACGCGTCCGTCCTCGACCACCGGCAAATGACGGAAGCGGTTGGTGCGCATGAGTTCCTGGGCGGCCCGCATGTTCTCGTCCACCCCACAGCTCACCACTTTTGCCGTCATTAGGTCGCTCGTCTTCAAACGCCGCAGGTCGTACCCTTTGGTCGCGATCGCCCGCACGAGGTCGCGTTCGGAAATGATGCCGACGATGCGGCGGTCTCCTTCGCAGACCGGCATGGCGCCGATGTTGTGTGCATGCAGGCGCTTTGCCACCTCCTCGATGGACTCGTCGGGCCCGCATGTCACCAACCGCTGACGGGCGTGCTTGAGAAACTCGATCACCGTCATGCCATCCTCCCCTGCATTGCGATGGTTGCAATTCCGTCGCCGACTTTCATCCCGCTGCGGCAGGCCCCTGTCCCCCCGGGATTCGTCCGGCACGGCGCGAACATGGCGCGTCCGGCTACTTCGGGGTCTTCTTCGCCAGCTCGACCAGTTTCAGCGGCTCGATCATGTTGCGGTCGAGCGCGGCGTCCTTGTTTGCGTCCATTCCGAAAGCCACGGCCATGAGCTGGCTGTAGAACACGACCGGGATGTTGAAATTCGTCCCGAATTTCTTGTTGATCGCGTCCTGGTACATCTCCACGTTCTGCTGGCACAGGGGGCACGGGGTCGCGATCACGTCGGCGCCGGCGTTCACGGCCGCCTCGACGATCTTCTTGATCAGGTGCAATGTCTTGTCCGGGCTGTGGACCGAAACCGAGCCGCCGCAGCACGAGGTTTTCGGGTCGTAGTCGAGCGCTTCCGCGCCGCAGGCCTCGACGAAATCGTCGAGGAACTCGGGCTGGTCGTAGGTGTCGTAATCGCCCCCGGCGTCGGTGGCGGCGAACGGCCGCACCGTCTGGCAGCCGACATAGCCCGCGACCTTGAGGCCGGTCAGCGGGTTCGTCACCTGCTGCTTGATCTTTTCCATGCCGACGTCGTTGACCAGCACCTCGCAGGCGTGGCGGACCTTGAGATCCCCTTCGTAGGCGAGGCCGGCCGCGCCGAGCGCCTCGTTGACCCGCTTCTTGGTGCGCACATCGTTCTTGATCTTCTCGTTGACCCCATGGGTGTTGAGGTAGCAGGCGGCGCATGCGGTCAGCACGTCGTTGCTGCCCTGCTGGCGCGCCTTCGCGAGATTGCGGCCGGAAAGCGCCGCCTGCGGCAGCGTGCCGCCCTCGACGTGGCCGACCGAAGCCCCGCAGCAGTTCCAGTCGTCGATCTCCTCGAGCTCGATGCCGAGCTTCGGCGCGACCGCGCGCAACGACTTGTCGAGATGCGTGGCCGAGGCCTGCGAGCTGCAGCCGGGGTAAAAGGTGTACTTCTTGCCCTCGCTCACGGCCGCCCCTCCCGGCCCGCATCCCGCGCCTCGATCTCCTCGGCCTTGGCGAGGACGGCGCGCAGATCCGCCGCCCCCTTCACGCGATGCGGTGCGCCCAGGTGCATTCGCCGGCTCTTCACCATGCGCAGCGCGATCGGCAGATTCTGCAGCCCGCGCCGGACGCCCTCCATCAGGCCGTAGGAGAAATAGTAGAACGCCGTGACCAGCCGCTCATCCGTACGGCCGAAGCGGGTGACGGAGAACCAGAACGCCTTGGAAAACCTTGCGGTCGGCTGCTTCGGCGCATAGCCCTCTTGCACGGCGACGGTGGCGAGACCTTGCAGGATGTTGGTCACCGGAATCTGCCGCGGGCAGCGCACCACGCAATTATAGCACTGGGTGCAGTTCCAGATGGTGTTCGAGGTAAGCACGGCCTCCTTCATGCCGGCGCGGATCATCATGAACAGCTTGCGGGGTCCCTGATCCATCGCGGTGCCGATGGGGCACGATCCCGAGCACATGCCGCATTGCATGCACAGCGAAATCCGATCGCCGCCTTCGACGTTCCGGTACACCCAGCGGGCGAAGTTCAGGTCGTAGGTGCGGGCGCCGGCCGGGGCGGCTGTGGTCGCGGTCGCGTCCATCAGCCGAACCCCTTCAGGGGCGACAGGCCAATCTTGTCGATCACAGCAAGGTAATCGTCGAGCATCTTCGGCAGCTTATGCGCGTCGGCGATCGAAACCTCGAGGTTCTGCACGCGTTCCTTCTCCAACGCCATGCTTTTCAGGGTTTCGCCGATCTTCGCCAGGCGTTCCTGGGCCATGGCGCTGCCCTTGACGAAGTGGCACTGGTAATCGTCGCCCGATTTGCAGCCCATCAGAACGATGCCGTCGTAGCCCGATGACAGCGCTTCCGAAATGCACAGCATGCTGACCGAGCCGAGGCAGCGGACCGGAATGACGCGGACGAACGGGTTGATCGGCAGGCGCGCGATGCCGGCCATGTCGAGGGCCGGGTAGGCGTCGTTCTGGCAGGCCAGCGCCAGGACGCGCGGCTTTTCGGCGTCCTCGTCGGGCACCTCGACCGCCTTGATCATCGCGGTCAGCATCTCGACCGAGTAGTTGTCGAAGCTGATCGTGCGAACCGGGCACGCACCCATGCACACGCCGCACCGCCTGCAACGCGTCGAGTTCACCACCGGAAAGCCGTCGGAAGTTTCGTCGATCGCCCCGAAGGGACACTCGACCGTGCAGCGCCGGCACTTGGTGCACGTGCTCAAGCCGATCCTTGGGAAGCTCAGATCCCCTGAGCGCGGATGCAGCGCCCGGCCCGCGGCCACGTTGTGGATCGCCTGGATCGCCTTCAGCGCCGCGCCGGTCGCGTCCTCCGCCGACTCCGCCATGTCCATCGGCCGCCGCACCGGACCGCAGGTGTAGATGCCCGTGCGCCGCGTTTCGTAGGGGAAGCAGATGAAGTGCGAATCGGCGAAACCGTCGGTCAGGACCGGCAGGTGCGGTCCCTGGCGGTACTGCAGGTTGAGCAGCGGCACGCCGCTGGCGGAAGACTGGGCCGCCGGCCGCGAGGCCGCCGGCTGCGGCGCGGCGCCGGCATATCCCGCGACCGGAATCGGCGACAGCGGGTCAATGTCGTCCGCCGGCAGCGGCGCCTGCTGTTCGGCGCCGCCCAGCGTGCCGGCGGCGTTCGGCACCATGCCGGTCGCCAACACGACGAGGTCGAGCCCGGCAAGCGGGACTTCTTGGCGCAAGAGCGCGTCATCGACGGTAACCGTGAGGTCGGCGCCGACGCCTTTGACGGCACCCTTGATGAAGATGACGCCGGCACGCTGCGCCGCGCGATAGAACTCTTCGGCGACGCCGGGCGTGCGCAGCTCTTCATAAAGGATGTAGACGCTGCTGTCGGGATCGGTTTCGCGGATCTGAAGCGCCTGCTTGATCGAAACCCCGCAGCATACGGACGAACAGTACGGCAGGTGCTTGGGGTCGCGCGACCCGGCGCATTGCACGAAGGCGATGTTCCTGGCAGGCCGTCCGTCCGACTTGCGCTTGAGCGGCCCGGCGCCCAGCATTTCCTCCAGCGCAACCGATGTCACGACGTCGGGCGACGCGCCATAGCCGAGATGCCCGAGCTTGTTCGGATCGTAGGGGCTCCACCCGGTCGCCAGCACCACGGCGCCGACCTTCACCTCCTGGTCGGCTTCGCCCTGCCGCAGGGTGACCGTGAACTTGCCGGGGCCGCCGGCCGTTTTCACAACGCGGCAATTGCGCCGCACCTCGATCCGGCGGTCGGCTTCGACGAGGGCGATGAGCCGGTCGATATCGTTGCCCTGCGGAGCCTGGTAGGGGGGGCGCTGCGGCATGCGCTTCGACCATCGGCGCGCATGGCCGCCCAGCCGGTCGCTCTGCTCGACCAGGAGAACGTCGTAACCGGCACGCGCCGTCTCGCGCGCCGCGGTCAGGCCGGAAACCCCGCCGCCGACGACCAGGATGCGTTCGCTGTACGGGCCTTCCTCGTATGGCACCGGCGGCTTCGACTTGCGCGCCTCGGTGATCGCCATGCGCAGATAATCGGCGGCCGCCATGGCGGTGTCCTCGGCGCCGGGCGGCTGCGTCCACGCCACCTGCTCGCGCAGGTTGGCGCGGATCACCTGGGCTCCGTCGAAGCGGAATCGGTCGGCGTTGACCCGCGGCGAGCATGCGGCGATCACGACCTGATTCACGGTGCCCGCGGCTATGTCGTCGCGGATCGCGCGCACGCCGTCCTCGCCGCACAGGAACTCGTGGCGGCGGCAGTGCGGAACCTTGAACTCCTTGACCGTGACCGCGTCGAGCTTGTCGAGCGGAACCGCCTCCGCGATGCCGCAGCCGCCGCACAGATAGACGCCGGTCTTCTTTTCCTGCGCCGTTTCCATCAGTTCCGTCCCCCGGGCGCCGCTGCGCCCGCGGCCCTGACGGCCTGGATCGCCTTGAGCGCCGCCGCCGTCGCGGACTGCACGGACATCGACACGTCAAGCGGGCCGGCCGCGACGCCCGCCGCGAACATCCCGGCGTCCTCGTCGAGCTCGGGGACGACGAAGCCGTAGTCGTCCGTCGCCAGCTTGACCGCCGGTTGCATGCCGGCCGTCGCGGGTTCCATTCCCGTCGCCAGGACGACGAGGTCGTAGGGCCGGTCGTAGATTTCGCGGGTCAGCGTGTCTTCGCCGTGCAGGACCGGATTTCCGTTTTCGCCCGCCGTGATCGAGGCCGGCTTCGACTTGATGAAGCGGACCTGCGGATCGGCCTTCAGCTTGCGGTAGAAGCTTTCGAGCTTATCGTGCGCGCGGATGTCGATGTAGTAGATGTCGACCTCGGCGTCGGCGTACTGCTCGCGAAGATACGCGGCGTGCTTGAGCGAGGCGAGGCAGCAGATTCGCGAGCAGTAGGGCAGATGGTTGTAGTCGCGGGAACCGGCGCATTGCACGAGCGCTACGCGCTTCGCCGGCTTGGCGTCCGAGGGGCGCACGATCAGGCCCCGGGTCGGCCCGCCCGGCGCCGCCAAGCGTTCCATCTCGACGTTGGTGATCACGTTGGCGATGCGGCCGTGGCCGTAGGATTCGAGCTTTCCCGCGTCGTAGGGGTTCCATCCGGTGGCCCAGATGATGGCGCCGACGGCGATGTCGAACTTCTGCGGCCGGTCGTCGAGGTCGATCGCGCCATACCTGCAAGCGGCGCGGATCGTCTCCGCCTCGGGCGTGCCGATGACCTGGGGTGCGACGACATAGCGCGCGGGAAAAGCCATCGGGTGCGGAAGGTACGCCGCCGGCACCGTGTCGAGGCCGTAATTGAAGGCGCTTGGCACCCGCGTCTTGCTGACCCTGGCGCAATCGCCGCAGGCCGTGCATCGGGCATTCACGTAGCGGGGAGCGGTCGCCAGCGTGACCGCGTAGCGGCCGCGCGTCCCGGTTACGGTCGCGACCGTCGCCAGGGTAAGGACCCGAATTCTCGGGTTGTTGCGAATCCGCTGGTAGTTGATTTCGAGCCCGCAGGTCGGATGGCAGAGCTTGGGGAAGTAGCGGTTCAGCTGCGCGACGCGGCCGCCGAGGCTCTCCGCCTTCTCGACCAGCACCACGTCGTAGCCGGTTTCGGCGACCTCGACCGCTGCGGTGATGCCGGCCATGCCGCCCCCGACCACGAGGACCGTCTGGCTTCCAACTTCCCGATCCGGCATCGAGCGCCTCGCTTCATGGGGCCAACGGCTTCGACGGCATCCGCGCCAGCGACGCGAAGTTCGGAGCACCCGCCAACCACGCTGGCCCTACTCGCCAGCGATGGAATTCCTTAACACAGGGCGCAATCCTAACATAGAACGTATTCGTATATTACAATGTGATTGTATGTATGGTAAGACACCAGGAAGTGGGGAAAACTAGAATCAAGTCAAAAGGCGGTCAAATTGCCTCGGCTAGGCGTCGGCACTGGTCGCTCGAGTTCCGGCCGGTCGTGCTTGTCGCGCCGCTCCAAGATCGGCCCGGCCGAACAAGGCCGGTTCCGTCTCGCGCCGGTGGACCGCCATCGACGTTCGGACAGGTGGACATGGCCGGGTTCCGACGGGCCGGGTCGCCAAGTTGGAAGGCGCCGCCTACGGTCGGCGGAGCCGTGACGAGAGGGGGGGAACCATTGTCGAAACTAGTACCACCGCACGGAAGCGACACGCTCATGCCGCTCCTGTTGCCCGCCGCGGAACGAGCGGAGTGCGAGCGGCGCGGCCGGAAGCTGAAGCACGTGCCGATGAGCAGCCGCGAAACGTCGGACTTCCTCATGCTGGCGATGGGGGCCTACACGCCGCTGACGGGCTTCATGGGATACGACGACTGGCGCACGTGCAGCACGGAGATGAAGCTCGCCGACGGCCTGTTCTGGCCAATTCCGATCACACTTTCCTGTACCAAGGACCTGGCGGGGAGCATCGGCGTCGGGGAAACCGTGGCCTTGGTCGACCAGGAATCGGGCGAAATCGTAGGCCTGCTCGAGGTCACGGAGAAATACGCGATCGACAAGGCATTGGAGTGCCAGCACGTATTCCGTACCACCGACCCGAAACATCCGGGCGTCGCAAAAGTCCTAGGCCAAGGCGAAGTGAACTTGGCCGGCCGCGTCATCGCCCGCAGCGAAGGACGCTATCCGGAGCAGTACAAAGGCCTCTACTTCCGGCCGGCCGAAACCCGCGCCCTGTTCGCCGAGAAGGGCTGGGGCCGGGTCGCGGCGTTTCAGACGCGCAATCCCATGCATCGCAGCCATGAGTACCTGGCCAAGATCGCGATCGAGGTGTGCGACGGCGTCCTCATTCACCAGGTGCTCGGCGCGCTGAAAGCGGGCGACATACCGGCCGAGGTGCGGGTCAAGGCGATCAACGCTTTGACGGAGCACTACTTCGTGCCCGGCACATACGTGCTCGCCGGCTACCCGATCGAGATGCGCTACGCCGGCCCGCGCGAGGCCTTGCTGCATGCGCTGTTCCGGCAGAATTTCGGTTGCTCCCATCTGGTCATCGGGCGCGACCATGCCGGCGTCGGCAGCTACTACGGACCGCTCGATGCCCAGCACATCTTCGACACCCTTCCCTCCGGCAGCCTCGCGATCCAACCGCTGAAGATCGACGTCACGTTCTACTGCTACCGATGCGACGGGATCGCGACGGCGCGGACATGCCCGCACGGAGCCAAGGACCGGCTGGATATCTCCGGCACCCGCCTGCGCGAGATGTTCGCAAAGCGCGAGAAGATCCCGGACGAGTTCAGCCGGCCCGAAGTCGTCGCGGTCTTGCAGGAATACTACGACGGGCTCAACAGATGACCGCGCCCCAGCCGCCCGCGGCCCCTTCGCCGCGAACGGCGGCGGCGGGCCGTCGCTACTACGTCGTCGCCCGGGATGCGCCCCCGGCCGGCCACGACACGCTCGACGCGGCGATCGCGGCCGCCCGCCGGCATGGCGAGGGCACCGACATCGTCGACACGCTGGCCAGGCCCTATCATCCCATGGTGCAGCGGATCGTGAACGGCGAGGCGACATACCTTGAATTCGGCGCCTGGCCGACGCTGGACACGCCCAGCCTGAATCTGATCGAGGCCGTAAAGAAGGGCTGCCCTTCGATCGTGAGTGCGTTTCTCGCCAAGGGCGCCGACGTCAACGCGCGCGATCCACGCGGCGGCACGGCGCTCATGTGGGCGGTGGCGCGGTGCGTACCGGAAAACGTGCGCCTTCTGATCGCCGCGGGCGCCGATCCCAACGCGCGCGACCAAAACGGCATGACTGCGCTCAAACTGGCGCACGCAAAGGACTTGCCGAACGTGGCGGCCTTGTTGTTGCAGGCCGGAGCGGGCGAATAGCCGCACTCATCCCAAAGGGTTTGACTCGATCCAAAGCGTCATATATGAAAAACGCGATGTGTTCGGAAAAGCTCTCCGGCTTTTACCGCCGGGCATAGGCCGCGGCGGAAGTTCCGCAAGGGGGATTCTCGATGCCGACATTCGTGCACACCGACAAGTGTGACGGCTGCAAGGGCGGCCAGGTGACCGCCTGCATGTACATCTGTCCCCACGACCTGATGAAACTCGACAAGGCGCGAATGAAGGCGTTCAACCAGGAACCCGACCAGTGCTGGGAGTGCCAGTGCTGCGTCAAAGCCTGCCCGCAACAGGCGATCGAGGTGCGGTCGTTCCAGGATTGGGTGCCGATGGGCGGGGCGGTCATACCGATGCGCACCGACAGCTCGATCATGTGGACGATCAAGTTCCGCGACGGTGAGGTGAAACGCTTCAAGTTTCCCAACCGGACAACGCCGGTCGGTTCCATCGACCCATACGGCAACAAGCCGCCGGCAGGCGACTTGGAAAGCCAGCTGCTATTCACCGAGGCGGGCAAGTCGCTCCCCACGATTTGAGGCAGCACCGAGATTCCCGGCCGGCCAACGGGCAATCGGCCGGCTCACACTGATCGCAGGCACAGGGGCGCGTCATGGGCGAAGGCACTTTCGGCAATCCTCAGATCGTCGAGTACAGCACCGACATCCTGATCGTCGGGGGCGGCATGGCCGCCTGCGGCGCGGCTTATGAAGTCAAGCGCTGGGCCGGCAGCGACGTCAAGGTGACGCTGGTCGACAAGGCGGCCATGGACCGTTCCGGCGCGGTCGCACAGGGGCTTTCGGCGATCAACACCTATCTCGGGCAGAATTCGCCCGAGGACTATGTCCGCATGGTTTCAGCCGACCTCATGGGCATCACCCGCGACGACTTGGTTTTCGACGTCGGCCGCCACGTCGACGGTACCGTGCACCTGTTCGAGGAGTGGGGTCTGCCGATCTGGAAACAGAAAGAGACCGAAGGAGTCGCGCTCAAGGACGGCGGCAAGCCGGTGCGTTCCGGCCGCTGGCAGATCATGATCAACGGCGAGAGCTACAAGCCCATCGTCGCCGAAGCGGCGAAGAAGGCGCTCGGCTCCGAGAACATTTTCGAGCGCGTCTTTGTCGTCAAGCTGCTGCTCGACGCGAAGGAACCGAACCGCATCGCCGGCGCGGTGGGCTTTTCCGTGCGCGAGGATAAGATCTACGTCTTCCGCGCCAACGCGGTGATCATCGCGGGCGGCGGCGCGGTCAACGTGTTCCGGCCGCGCTCGACCGGCGAGGGCATGGGGCGCACGTGGTACCCGGTTTGGAACGCCGGCTCGACCTACGCCATGGCGGCCGAAGTGGGCGCCGAGCTGACCATGATGGAGAACCGCTTCGTGCCGGCCCGGTTCAAGGACGGTTATGGGCCGGTCGGCGCATGGTTCCTGCTGTTCAAGTCGAAAGCGACCAACGGCTTCGGCGAGGACTACGTCAAGAAGAACGCCCACATGCTGGCGCAGTTCGCGCCCTACGACACGGCGGCCGTGGTGCCGACCTGCCTGCGCAATCACGCCATGCTGCACGAGATGAAAGAAGGGCGCGGCCCGATCCTGATGGATACGCCGACCGCGATGAAGGCGCTCGCCGCCAACATGACGCCCAAAGAGGTCAAGCACCTCGAGGCCGAGGCGTGGGAAGATTTCCTCGACATGTGCATCGGCCAGGCGGGGGTGTGGGCCGGCATGAACATCCGGCCGGAGGAAGCGGCTTCCGAGTTGATGCCGACGGAACCCTATCTCCTGGGCAGCCATTCCGGCTGCTGCGGCATCTGGGTGTCCGGCCCCGAGGACTTGAACTCGCCGGCGGAATGGAAATGGGGGTACAACCGCATGACGACGGTCACCGGCCTTTTCACGGCCGGCGATGGCGTCGGCGCCTCCGGCCACAAATTCTCGTCGGGTTCGCACACCGAAGGCCGCATCGCCGGCAAGGCGATGGTCAAGTTCATCCGCGACCACAAGGGCTTCACACCGGCGTTCAAGGGCGACGTCAAGGCCATCGCGGAGGAAATCTACAAGCCGGTCCGCAACTACTTCGAGCACAAGGACAAGACCACGGCCGAGGATCTGAACCCGTACTACATCCTGCCGCGCATGCTGCAGATGCGGTTGCAGAAGATCATGGACGAGTACGTGGCCGGCACCTCGACCTACTACCAGACCAACGGCAAGCTGCTGCAAATGGGCCTCAGCTATCTGACCATGCTGAAGGAGGATTCCCACAAGATGCGCGCCAAGGACCTGCACGAGCTCTTGCGCGCTTGGGAGAACTATCACCGCATCATCACCGCCGAGGCGCATCTCCGGCACATCCTGTTCCGCGAGGAGACGCGCTATCCGGGCTTTTTCTACAGGTCCGATTTCCCGAAGCTCGACGACGCGAACTGGAAGTGCTTCGTCAACTCGCGCATGGATCCCGACACCAAGGAATGGACCATGATGAAGAAGAAGCACGTGGACCTAGTGCAGAAGCATTACGGCGGCGCCAAGCACTAGAGCGGAATGCCGGGGCCGGCGATTGAGGCACGTTCATCGGTTTAGGGGCCGCTGTTCCGGGGCCGCCCGTCCAATTCGGGCGGGCAGGCGCTATGGGCGGCAGGTCGACCCTCGGCCGGAACCGGAAAAGGTCGCCTGATTGACCGCAGCAAAGCATCCACCGCAACCGGCCGGCGACCCCGGCGGGCGCGCCGATTTCGATCTGTGCGCCCAGACCCAAGGGCCGGTGCAGCCCACTCAACTGAGGCCCGCCGACACATTCCGCTTCCGCTGCCACCGCGGCGTTTCGTGCTGGAACGCCTGCTGCCACGGCGCGGACGTTACGCTGACGCCCGCCGACATCCTGCGCTTGGCGCGCCGGTTCGCCGTGCGGCCCGCCGCGCTCCTCGAGCGCTATACGGTTCCCGCCGTGCACGAGGCGAGCGGCATGCCCGTCGTCAAATTGAAGATGGGCGGCGCCGACGGCAAGGGGCCGTGCTCGTTCATGGTGCCCGAGGGCTGTTCCGTATATGCGGACAGGCCGCTTACCTGCCGCTACTATCCGCTCGGGCTGGTATCCCACAAACTCAAGGACGCGAACGAGAAAGAGGACTTCCACTTCCTGGTGAAAGAGCCGCACTGCAAGGGCCACGAAGAAGCCCGGCTCCAGACCGTGGAGGAGTTCCGCCGGGAGCAAGGCGTCGCCGAGTACGAGGAAACGAACCGCGGCTGGATCGATATCCTGATGAAGCTCGCGTCGTGGAAATCGATCGGAGGCCCAACCGGCAAGGCGCCTTCGCCGCAGACGCAGCAGATGTTCTTCATGGTGTCGACCGACGTCGACCGTTTCCGCCGCTTCGTCTTCGAAACCCGGTTCCTCCAGGTCTACGAGGTGCCGCCCGAAGCGGTGGAGCTGATCCGGGCACATGATGAAGCGCTGCTGAAGCTCGGCTTCGACTGGCTCAAGAACGTCCTGTTCAACGAGCCTGCGATCGCCATGCGGCCCGACGTCCTGCGGGCCGCGGTTGCGAGCGCCCGCTCCGAGGTGGGCGGTGCGTGACGCCCTCCCGGACTGACGGCCTGGCTACGCGAAAGAACCGCGGCGGTATCGTACGCCAGCTATCTATGATTGATCGGTTCTTCCCTATGGCGCCGGGAAGCGGCGGCGCTCGACAGTGCTGTCCGACGTCCCCCGAAGCCGGGGGACACGGGTTCGAATCCCGACGGCCGCGCCATCATCCTGCCGATGTTGCCGCGTGCGGGTCGAATCGCAGCGGCTCGTCCGCTAGGCGAGTCTCGCGTCGAACTCGTCCCGGAAGATGCGCTCGCCCTTCCGTGTAACCTGCACCGCGCGCGAGCCGTCGATCCGACGCACCCAACCGGCCGCCAAGCTGTGCGAGCAAATTGCGGCGCCGACGAGACCTGCGATGTGCGCGCGCCGTTCGCTCCAATCGAGGCAAGGCCGGCAAAGGACGCGGCCGGTTCGGTCGGTACGGCGCGCCAGGATCGGGACCGTATCCAGCCCAAGACGACCAAGGAATTGAATACCGGAATCGGTCAATATTCCGGCGTCGCTGGTCAGCTCGACATGTCCTTGCGCGATCATGGCGTCGGCCAACGCCACGCCGAGCTGTCCCGCAAAGTGGTCGTAGCACGTGCGCGCCTTCCTTAGCGCCGCGCTCTTCGGCCCGATGGTCAAGGCATGGCGGCTCGGCGCGAGCTCGGCCGCAACCTGCATGATGCCCTCCAGCATGCGCGCGACGGAGGGCGCCGCAAGACGATGGTAGCGGTGGCGGCCCTGCTTCTCGACCGCGAGGATCCCCAGGGCCGTCATGCGCGCAAGATGACCGCTCGCCGTCTGCGGCGCCACGCCCGCAACCCTTGCCAACTCGTTTGCCGTCAAAGCCCGGCCGTCCATCAGCGCATGGAGCATGCCGGCGCGGGCAGGATCGCCGGCCGACGCCGCGATCTCGGCGAAGAGCGCAGTGCTCGTCATTCGACCGTTCCTCGCGCAGGAACCGAACTCTAGCAGCAGTCGCGCTCCCGGTACTACGGCCATTTCCGAAGCATCGCCCGGTCCTCCCGGGCCAAGGTCGCGCCGTAGGGAGCGCCGGCGTGTCTCGCTTTCGCCTGTCCGCCGCTGTTCGCCTGATCGCTGAGATCTGGTGGCGACGCGCCCGCACGAGGAAGGCGCTTAGGGAGCTCGATACCCGGCTGCTGGCCGATATCGGTCTGACGCGTCTCGAGCGGCAAATGGAATGCGCGTAATGGTTCTGGCAAGCCTAAGGAAAGAGCGGTGACGACCTTCGACAGCAATCGCGCATTTTTCGGCTGGCGCGTCGTAGCGGCCGTTTTCGTGCTTGCGACGTTCGGCTGGGGCCTCGGTTTCTACGGTCCTCCGATCTACCTCCACGCGGTGCGCGAAGCGCGCGGCTGGCCATTGGCGCTCGTCTCGACGGCCGTCACCGTCCATTTCCTGTTCGGAGCGGCCGTCATCGCCAATTTGCCGAAGCTCTACAAGCGCTTCGGAGTGTCGCCCGTGACCAAGGCCGGCTGCATCGCTCTGGCCGCGGGCGTCATGGGCTGGTCGGTCGCGCGGGAACCCTGGCAGCTCTTTCTTGCGGTGCTGCTCAGCGGTGGCGGCTGGGTAACGATGGGCGCCGCGGCCGTGAATGCAATCATCTCGCCCTGGTTTGTGCGCACGCGGCCCTCCGCGCTCGCCTCGGCATATAACGGCTCCAGCGCCAGCGGCATCATTTTCTCGCCTCTGTGGGTCGCGGCGATCGAGGCCTTGGGCTTCCCCGGAGCCGCGCTCGCCATCAGCTTCGTCATGATCGTCACGATCTGGGTGCTGGCCGGCTTCTATTACTCGAAAACGCCCGAGCAGATGGGGCTGTCGGCCGACGGCGACGCGCCGGGGGCGGCACCGATTTCGGTGACGTCCCCGCTGGCGAAACCGTTGCCCGGCAGTCGCCTCTGGTGGGATTGGCGCTTCGTCACGCTCGCTGCCGGCATGGGGCTCGGCCTCTTCGCGCAGATCGGATTGTTGGCCCACCTTTTCTCGCTGCTCGTTCCGGCGCTCGGCGAACGTCTTGCGGGCGTCGCCGCCGGCGCGGCCACGGCGGCCGCGATTGTGGGGCGCACGACGTTCGGGCGGTTGATGACCATCGGGGCGGATCGCCGCCTGTACGCATGCAGCAGCTATCTCGTGCAGATCGCCGGCTCGTTGGCGTTCTTTTTCGCGGCGGGCGACGCCGTCGCGTTGCTCCTGCTGGGCGTCGTGCTGTTCGGCTTCGGCATCGGCAACGCGACCTCGGTGCCGCCGTTGATCGCGCAGGTGGAGTTCGTGAAGGAGGACGTACTGCGCGCCGTTCCGATGATCGTCGCCATCGGCCAAGGCACCTACGCGTTCGCGCCCGCGACGTTCGGGCTCATTCGTGAGTTCGCGCCGCAGATCGGTTCCGCCGCCCCCGGCGCGGCGCCGCACCTATACCTGGCGGCCGCGGCGATCCAGGGCGCGGCGGTCACGCTGTTCCTGTCCGGTCGGCGACGCACGAGCACGTGACAGCTTGCCCATTTTGATCCGGCCGGCGCGCCGGAAGCCTCGGGCGACCCGACGATGAGCCAACCCGCCTCATGCGCCCTTCTCCTCAAATTACATCGTAACTTCAATTGCATAGCTGCTCGCCCACTGGTCCGGTACGATGCGCCGCGCCGCGCGGCGGTGCGGTCGGGTTGACAACGCGCCGCGCTCCGTCTGTATCCTGGGCCGCGCCCCGAAGCCGCCGCGAGAGCGGCGGGGCGCCAACGCCGGGAGGAAGATCGCCATGCGTATCGCCACCGCTACCAGGTTCCTGTTCCTGCCGCTCGCCCTTTGGGCGGCCGCGCCCGCCGCCACGGCGCTGGCGCAAGCCAAGCCCGACCCGTCCTGGCCCCAGACGCTGACGCTCGGCACGGCCTCGGTCGGCGGCACCTATTTCGTCTACGGCCAGGTTTGGGCGAGCCTGGTGAACGAGAAGACCGGCACCAAGATCAGCACGCAGCAGACCCAGGGCCCGAACCAGAACATCATCCTGACCGACAGCAAGCAGGTCGATTTCGGCATGACGACCATGGGCGTGGCGCTGCAGGCCTGGGAAGGCACGGGCGACTGGACCAAGGGCACCAAGTACCGGAACATCCGCGCGATGTTCCCGATGTACGACACGCCGTTCCACTTCATCGCGATGGAGAAATCGGGCATCAAGTCGGTCAAGGACCTGGCAGGCAAGAAGTCCGGCGTCGGCCCGCGTGCGGGCACCTGCGGCACCTACTTCCCGATGATGTTCAAGACGCTGGGCATCGATACCGTGATCCGCAACGGCCAGGGCTCGGACATGGCCGCCAACCTGCAAGACGGGCTGATCGACGCGTTCCCGTTCTGCGCCGGCGTGCCGATCGCCGCCTATTCCGAGCTCGAGACCACCAACAAGGTGCGTTTCTTCACCTTCACGGACGACGAGATCAAGAAGCTCAAGGCCGCGATGCCCGAGCTGTCCGACTCGACGATCCCGAAGGGCACCTACAAGCAGCAGACCGAGGACCACAAGACCGTGGGCGTGTTCAACTTCGCCATCGCCCACAAGGACGTGCCCGACAGCCTCGCCTACGCCGTCACCAAGGCGGTGCTCGAGAACAACGCCCAGATGGTCAAGGGCCACGCCGCCTCGAAGGAGACGGTGGTCGAGAACTGGAACCGCAACACCTTCCTGCCGTTCCACCCCGGAACTATCCGCTACTTCAAGGAAAAGGGCATCGCGGTCCCGAAGAACCTCCAGCCGCCCGAATTCAAGGGCTGACCTTCGTTCCTGGCGCTGGGCCGCGCGAGCTAGGCGCGGCCCAGCCTTTGCCCGCCGCTTCCGCAACACCCGCATCGCCGCAGAGGAGCCGGATGCCGTGAGCGCCGCCGACCCGGGTTCCGCCGCGTCCTCCGCGGCGCCCGCCGTCGAGGAGGAGTTCGCGGGGAGCCGCCGCGCGCTGCGCGCGTGGGAGGGCGCGTTGCTGGCCGCGCTGTGCGTCGGCTTCACGCTGTTCCATCTCTACGTGCTCAACGTGTACTCGCTCGAGCCGCTGCTGTTCCGGGCCATCCACGTGGGCTGGGGCGGGGCGATCGGGTTCATGATCAGCGCGCCGTTCCGCCGGGCCGGCACCCGCGGGGTGCCATGGTACGACTGGGTGCTGGCGCTGCTGTCGGTCGGCTGCGCGGCCTACATCGCGGTCGAGCTCGACGGACTCCTGTTCCGCGCCGGCGCGCAGTTCACGCCCGGCGACGTGGTGGCCGGCGTCACGGGCACGTTCCTGGTGCTCGAGCTCGCGCGCCGCACCACGGGCCTCGCCCTGCCGCTAATCGCGGGCGCATTCATCCTCTACAGCTTCCTCGGCCCCTGGATGCCGGGCGTGCTGGCGCACAAGGGCTTCGCGGTCGACCGTTTCTTCACCTACATCTACAGCGAGTACGGCATTTTCGGCGTCACCACGCAGGTGTCGTCGTCGTACATCATCCTGTTCGTCGCGTTCGGCGCGTTCCTCACGGTCTCGCGCGCCGGCGACTACATCAACGACGCCTGCAATGCGCTGTTCGGCTGGGCGCGCGGCGGGCCGGCCAAGGCGGCGGTGGCCTCGGGCGTGCTGTTCGGGTCGATCTCGGGCTCGGCGGTCGCCAACGTGGTGGCCTCGGGCATGGTCACGATCCCGATGATGCGCAAGGTCGGCTATGACCGGCCGACCGCGGCGGCGATCGAGGCCACGTCGTCGACCGGCGGCCAGATCACCCCGCCGGTCCTAGGCGCCGGTGCGTTCCTGATGGCCGAGATCACCGGCATCCCATATTCCGAGATCGCGCTGTCGGCGGTGATTCCAGCACTTCTGTTCTATGTCGCGTGCTGGATCCACGTCGACCTGCACGCGATCCGCCTGGGCTTGAAGGGCCTGCCGCGCAGCGAGCTGCCGCCGATCGCGGCGATGCTCGAGCGGCTGTACTTGCTGGCGCCGGTGTTCGTGCTGGTCTGGGCGCTGCTCGAGGGCTACTCGCCGTTCCGCGCCGGCGGGCTCGGCATCCTGTCGGCGCTGATCTGCGGCTGGCTGTCGCGCATGTTCCGGGACATCGACGCGGATGGCGCGATGGCGCCCGCGGCGCCCGGCACGCTCGCGGGCACGCTCGGCGCGGCGATCCTGCGCGCGGGCGCGCTCATGGCGGCGGGCGCGCTGTTCGCCGCCGCGGCCGTGTACGGCCCGCCGGCCGCGCCCAAGGACCTGGCGCTGCCGCTCACGCTGCTGCTGGTGGCGGTGCCGGCCCTGCTGTTCGGCTGGCGGCGCACGCTCGAGGCGCTCAACGTGGCGGCGCGCGACAGCATCCAGCTCGTGGCGGTGTGTGCCTGCGCCGGCATCATCGTCGGCGTGGTGGCGCTGACGGGTATCGGCGGCCGGTTCTCCGAGCTGGTCCTCGCCATCGCCGGGGCCGACCAGTTCGTGGCGATGCTGTTCGCGGCGCTGGTGGCCCTCGTGCTCGGCATGGGCATGCCGACCACCGCGGCCTACGCCATCGCCGCCGCCGTGATAGCGCCCGGCCTCGCCAAGATCGGCGTCCCGGTGCTCTCGGCGCACATGTTCATCTTCTACTTCGCGGTGATCTCGGCGATCACGCCGCCGGTGGCGCTGGCCTCGTTCGCCGCCGCCGGCATGGCGCAGGCCGACCCGTGGAAGACCTCGTGGATCGCGCTCAAGCTCGGCCTCGCCACGTTCATCGTGCCGTTCATGTTCTATTTCTCGCCGGTGCTGCTGATGAAGGGCGGCTGGCTCGACATCGCGCAGGCCACGCTGACCGCCGCCATCGGCGTGTGGTTCCTGGCCGGCGCGACCGAGGGCTGGCTCGGCGGCCGGCTCGCGCCGCCGCTGCGCCTGGCGCTGGGCGCCGCGGCGCTTGGACTGATCCATCCCGGCACGATCACCGACCTCGCGGGCCTCGCCGTCGGCCTGCCGATCTACCTCTATCAGCGCTTCAGCGCCCGGCGCCGCGCCGCCGCGGGATAGCGGCGCGGCTTCGCGCCTATCTGCCGCTGGCGGCCTCGATCAGCCGCGCGACCGCGTCCTGGCCCTTGCGCCGCGCGTGGGCGAGCGGCGTGACGCCGTCCTTGTCCGCGATGTTGGGGTCGGCCCCGGCCGCCAGCACCAGCCGCGCGGTCTCCGCGTGGCGCGGGCCGCCGTCGCCCAGGATCACGATCTCGAGCAGGCAGGTCCAGCCCAGGTTGTTGACGTGGTTCACGTCGATGCCGCTGGTCAGCAGCACCGCGACCGCCTCGACGTGCGCGCGCTCGCAGGCCGGGATCAGCGCGTTGCCGCCGAAGCGGTTGCGAAGCGCGAAGTCGGGGCCCTTGGGGATCATGCGCCTCAGCATTTCGGCGCGGCCGAGCGCGCCTGCCAGCATCCACGGCGTGTCCATGTTCGCGGCCTGGGCGTTGACGCTGGCGCCGGCCTCGATCAGCGCGACCGCCGCGTCGAGCCGGTCGTTCGCGACCGCGACGAGCAGCGGCGTCTGCCCGGCGGCGTCGCGCGGATCCACCGGCCGGCCGGCGGCGATCAGCCGCGTCAGCGCCGCCGCGTCGCCGCGCGCGGCGGCCGCGAACATCTCGTGGTCCGACATCGGTTGCCCCGCCGCCGCGCCGCCGAGCGCGAGCGCCGCCACCGTCGCGGCGGCGCCGTGCCGCAGCCGTTCCAACCACGCCCCGCTTCGCACGCCGCCATCCCCGTTCGCCGATGGTCGCCCGGGCGGGACGCTAGCGCGATCGGGGCGCAGGGGGAAGGCTTGCCCGGCTTCGGCGCGGACCCCATGATGCGGCGACCTGGAACGGAGCGTGCGCGCGGTGAAGCGAGGCGATGGAACCCGGCAGACCGCCCCCGGCAGAATCGCGACCGATCGGGTGGCATTGGGCGGCAAGGCGCTCTACGGCGCCAGGCTCGGCATCCTGATGCTCGAGGCGCGCTTCCCGCGCATCCCCGGCGACATGGGCAACGCGCTCACCTGGCCGTTCCCGGTGCTCTACAAGGTGGTGCGGGGCGCATCGCCCGCGCGCGTGGTGAAACGCGGGGCCGCGGGACTCAAGGACGCGTTCGTCCAGGCGGCGAAGGAGCTGGTGGCCGACGGCGCCGACGGCATCACCACGAACTGCGGCTTCCTGTCGCTGTTCCAGCGCGACATCGCGGCGGCCGTGGGCGTGCCGGTCGCCGCCTCGTCGCTGATGCAGGTGCCGTTCATCGAGCGCCTGCTGCCGCGCGGCAAGCGCGCGGGCGTCGTCACCGTGTCGCGCCGCTCGCTCACAGCAGCGCACCTCAAGGCCGCGGGCTGCCGCGCCGACACGCCGGTCGTGGGCACCGAGGGCGGGGCGGAGCTGACGCGCGTGCTTCTCGGCGACGAGTCGAGCCTCGACTGCGCGGCGGCGGAGCGCGACATGCTCGCGGCCGGCGCGGCGCTGGTCCGCCGCCACCCCGAGGTGGGCGCGGTGGTGCTGGAGTGCACCAACATGATCCCCTATGCGCGGGCGCTCCGGGACCGGCTCGGGCTGCCGGTCTTCGACATGTACGCGTTCTGCTGCTGGTTCCACGCGGGCCTGAGTCCGCGCGGCTTCGGCCCGCCGGGAAGCGAAGGGTAGGGCGGGCCCATGCGGCTTCGGCCGGCTATCTCGCCCTGGGCAGGCCTTCGCCCTGGACCGTGCCGGTGATGATGCCGGAATGGTTGGGCCCGATCGCGATCGTGGTGCCGGGATCGCGCCCCGGCTTGACCTGGGGCAGCAGCGTGATGTCGAGGCGCGTCGCCTCCTTGCCGCCGCCCGGCGCCGCGTACTGGCTGCGGTTCGACCGGCTGGAATTGTGGTTCTCCGCCGACCGGGCCCCTCCGCCGCCGGCCTGGCCGATCGCGGGACTTGAGACGACGATCCTGTAGTTGCCCGGCCGGACTCTGGCGAAGGCATAGTTGCCGTTTCGGTCGGTCTTGGTCGTGGCGACGATGCCGCCGGGGATCTCATCCAGAATTATATCGACGTCCGGCACAGGTTCGCCGGCGCGGACGGGGGAAGCGGCGGCGCACAGGCCGAGGGCGAACGCGCAGGCCAACACGGTCCGCGCGAGCGGCGCGAGCGAATCTTTCGATCACATGGGTTCCTCCTTGGCCGGACGCGCTTGCGGTGCGCGACGCGGTTGCTGCGTCAGAATAGCGGAACACGCCGCAGCTCGAAACGGCCTCGCCGCGCGGTCCGCCGCCCCGCGTCAACGCGCCGCACGGCCTGGCCGTGCTTCGCCGAAAGCATCGTGCGTCTTCGCGGCCGGCGCGGCGCGGAAAGCGGCCCTACCGCCTGCCGTTGTAGCAGAGATTGGCGAACGTGGTGCCGTCGTCCGCCGGCTCGAAGTCGAGCGAGAGCACATAGTCCTTGCGCGGGCTGAACTGGATCACTTCCTTGTCGCCGATCGCGAACGCCTTGTCGGGCGCTAGGGCGAAGCGCTTGATCGCCGCGGTCATGAGGTTCAGCTTGTGCACGCCGAACGCGGCGACGCAGCAGCGCGTCTTCAAGCTGTCGTAGAACACCAGCATCTGCTCGGGCGGCGCGTCGGGCGTAGTCCAGGCGAAGTCGAACCCGCCGCCCAGCGCCTGCGCCTGCAACGGCCGCCACTTCTGCTGCTGCGCCTTGGCCAGCACGTCGGTGGGCTGCGCGCGCGTGCCGTAGCAGGCGTCGGAGAAGGTCAGGCCCAGCTGGTTCTCCAGCACCTTCTTGTCCTGGTCCCAGGCGTCGAGCGCGGGCTTGCCGGGATAGGCGACCTGGATCTGCTTGCGCGTCTCGCGCTGGGGCGGGGCGGGGGAAGCGGGCGCCGCGGCGACCTGCGGCGGAATCGGGACCGCGTCGCCGCGCGCCGTGGGCGGCTGGGCGCGCGGCGCCGGGGGCGCGGCCGCGACCGGGGGCGCCAGCTGCACCGGCTTGCTGTCGCTGACCGACACCGACACGGGCGCGAGCCGGCTGCTGTCCGCGCTGTTGCGCAGCCGCAGCGTCGCGGTGCGGTTGTCGTAGAGCAGCGAATAGACGCGCGTGCGCAGGCCCGTCTTCACCTCGTCGCTCGCGGGGTTGAGCGCCAGGCGCGTCTCCAGGAGCTTGGCGAAGGCCGCCACGTCCACGGTCTGCACCACCACGCCGCAATTGCCCTTGCCGCTAAGCCCCAGGATCATCGAGCCGTGGTCGGACGGCACGTACCACGCCTCGTCGGTGCCGAGCCGCCTTATCACGTCGGGCTCGACCGGGGCGTACTTCATCTCCTTGGCGCCGTCCCTGACCAGCTTCGGGTTCGCGAGGTTGGCGAGGCAATGCACGCGGAAGCCGTCGAACGCCTCGTTCGCCATCTTCTCGGCGGCCTCGGCGGGGGATGGCGGTGCGGCGGCCTGCGGCGGCGGCGCGGGGGCGGGCCTGGGCATCGCCGGCATCGTCCCCTGGGGCATCGCGCCTTGGGGCGCGGCCTGGGGCGCGGCCGGCGGCAGCGCGGGCTGGCTCTGCGCCGCGGCGGGCGCGGGCGAAAGGACCAGGGAAACGGCAAGCAGCGCCAGCAGGGCGGAAACGGACCTCGGCGCGCGCGTCGCGGTCATTCACGAATTCCGTGGGGGCGAAAGCGGACCGGCCTGACCCCGAGGGCGCATACCCCCGGCCCGAGCGAACGCCGCCGGCAGGCAACCCCCGCCGCCCGATCCGGCAACGTTGAAGGAAATCATGGACGCTGGGCCGCGATGTGACAAGCGGCGCTTGGGATCGCCGCGCGCCGGCTTGATTTTCCAGGCGAAATCGCGCGCGGGCAGGCGATTCGTTGGCCCCTCGGGCGGCCATGATCTACACTGCGATTCGCCCGAACCGCCGGGGATCGTCGCAACGATGGAACCGCAGGACCGGCTACGCTCGAGGTCCAGGATGCTCGGCCGCCCGCCCGCCCGCCCGCTGGCCGCCGCGCTGGTCGCGTGCGCGCTCGTCGCCGCGCTCGCCGGCGCATCGGCGCAGAACCCGCGCTTCTTCCGCATCGGCAGCGGCTCGACCTCGAGCTCGAACTTCCCGATCGGCGGGGCGATCGCCGCCGCAATCTCGAACCCGCCGGGCGCGCGCCCGTGCGAGCGGGGCGGAAGCTGCGGCGTGCCGGGGCTGGTCGCGGTGGCGCAGTCCACGCAGGGCTCGCTCGACAACGTGGCGCTGATCTCCAGGGGCGCGGTCGACGCCGCCATCGTGCAGGCCGACGTGGCCTACTGGGCCTATCACGGCACCGGCCTCTACGCCGGCAAGGGTGCGGCGACCGGCTTGCGCGCGGTCGCCACGCTCTATCCCGAAATCGTGCACGCGGTGGCGGCGGCGCGCGGCGACATCAAGGGCATCGCGGACCTCAGGCTCAGGCGCGTGTCGCTGGGCGAGCAGGGCTCGGGCACGCTGGTCAACGCGCGCGCGATCCTCAAGGCGCACGGCCTCGAGGAGCTCGACGTGGTCCCGTTCTACCTCCAGCCCGGCCCGGCCGCAGACCTTCTGGCCAAGGACGGGCTCGATGCGTTCTTCGTCAACGCCGGCCTGCCCTCGGCGGCGGTCGCGGATCTGGCTCGTACCATGCCGATCCGCCTGCTGCCGGTCGCGGGTGCGGCGCGCGACGCCTTGCGCCGGGACTATCCGTTCTTCGCGGCCTGGACCGTGCCGGCGGGCGCCTATGCCGGCACGGCCGCGACCGAAACCATCGGCGTCGCCACGCAGCTCCTGGTCTCGTCCACGCTCGACGACAAGCTGGTCTACGGCATCGTCCAGTCGCTGTGGCACCCGGCGACGCAGAAGCTCTTGGAATCGGCCGGGCCGCTCGCCGCGGCGATCGCGCGGCCGACGGCGCTCGACGGCCTCGCGGTGCCGCTGCATCCCGGCGCGGCCCTCTGGTATTTCGAGCAGGGCATGATGCAGGGCGACCAGCAGCGCATCATGCGCTGACGCGCCCGCGGCGGAGGCGGGCCGGCGGGGCGGGCGGTCAGGCCGCCGCGATCCACTCCTTCATCGCGGGCCACGCGGCCACCGCCTTGACGTAGGCGGCCGAGACCGGATCGAGCGTCACGCCGTAGGTCGTGAAGCGCGTGGTCACCGGCGCGTACATGCAGTCCGCGACCGAGAAGCGCCCGAACAGGAACGGCCCGCCGCGGGCGCCCCTGGCTTTCGCGCCGAAGCGCCGGCGGCAGTGGCGCCAGATCTCCGTCACGCGGTCGATGTCGGCCTTGACCGCGGGCGCGATCGCGGGCGTGGGGTGGCGCGCCTTCACGTCCATCGACATGGCCGCGCGCAGGGGCGCGAAGCCGCCGTGCATCTCGGTGGCGACGCAGCGCGCGACCGCCCGCGCGGCGCGGTCGGCGGGCCACAGCCCTGCCTTGGGAAACGCCTCGGCCAGGTACTCGCAGATCGCCAGCGATTCCCACAGCGTCAGGTTCCCGTGCTTCAGGATCGGCACGAAGCCCGCGGGCGAGTGCTTCAGGATGTCCGCCTTGGTGTCGGGCCGGCGCAGTTCGATCAGCGTTTCCTTGAACGGCTGGCCCGTGGCCTTCAGCGCCAGCCACGGGCGCAGCGACCAGGACGACCAGGCCTTGGTGCCGATGACGATCTCGAGCCGGGGCATGGGGTACTCCCGCGGAAAGAAGGGCCGCGATTGTCGCCGGGAATCGCCGGGCAGGGCAAGACCGCGCCAGTTTCCCTGTGGGCGATTTTGCGGCATGGTCGGCGCCTCGACCGGAGGAGCCCATGCTCGACTGCCTCGCCTCGCGCCCGTCCGACGACTCGGTGCCGATCCAGCCCGTCGCCAAGCTCGAATTGGACAGGAAGCTCGCCAAACTGCCGCCGCGCCAAGCCAGGTGGCTGAAGGCCGCGGGCTTCACCGGCGCCGAGGGGCAGGTACAGCTCGCCCCGGGCGAAAACGGCGGAATCGAGCGCGTGTTCGTGGGCGCGGGCGACGGCAAGGAACCCCTGTGGGTCCTCGGCGACCTGCCGAGCCGCCTGCCCGGGGGGCGCTACCGGCTCGACGCCGGGTACGACGGGCGGCAGGCCACGCGGGCGGCGCTGGGCTGGGCGCTCGGCGCCTATGCCTTCGCGCGCTACAAGAAACGCGAGAACAAAGGCGCGACGCTGGATGTTCCGGCCAAGGCCGACCGCAGCGCGGTAGAGCGCGCGGCCGAGGCGATCTATCTGGTGCGCGACCTGATCAACACGCCGGCCGCGGACCTGGGACCGGGCGAGCTGGCGGAAGCCGCGCAGAAGCTCGCGCGCCAGCACGGCGCACAATGCCGCGTGATCGTCGGCAACGCGCTCTTGAAGCAGAACTTCCCGATGGTCCACGCCGTGGGCAAGGCGTCGGCGCGCGCGCCGCGTCTCATCGACCTTGCGTGGGGCGCGCGCGGGCCGCGCGTGACGCTGGTGGGCAAGGGCGTGTGCTTCGATTCCGGCGGCCTCGACCTTAAGCCCAGCGCCGGCATGAAGATGATGAAGAAGGACATGGGCGGGGCGGCGCACGCCCTCGGCCTCGCCGCCATGATCATGGCGGCGAAGCTCAAGGTCCGGCTGCGCGTGCTGGTGCCGGCGGTCGAGAACATGGTATCGGGCAACGCGATGCGGCCGCTCGACGTCCTCAAGTCGCGCAAAGGCCTCACGGTCGAGGTCGGCAACACCGACGCGGAAGGCCGCCTGGTCCTGGCCGACGCGCTCACCGAGGCGTGCCGCGACAAGCCGGCGCTGCTGCTCGACTTCGCTACGCTGACGGGCGCGGCGCGCGTGGCGCTGGGCCCCGAGCTGCCGGCGCTGTTCGCCAACCGCGACGGCCTGGCGCGCGAGATCGAGCGCTTCGCGGCGGCGGAAAGCGACCCGTGCTGGCGCCTGCCGCTGTGGCGCGGCTACAAGAGCGGCCTCGACAGCCGCGTGGCCGACCTCAACAACATCTCGGAATCGGGCTTCGCCGGGGCGATCTACGCCGCGTTGTTCCTGCAAGCGTTCGTGGACGACGCCGTGCCCTGGGCGCATTTCGACCTGTTCGCCTGGAACAACAAGACCAAGCCCGGAAGGCCCGAGGGCGGCGAGGCGATGATGCTGCGCGCGCTCTACGCGCTGATCGCGCATCGCTTCGGCTGATGCCGCCGGTCAGCGCGCACGCCGCGCTCGAGCTGTGGCGCCGCGCCACCCTAGCGGGCGTGCGCGGCAGCGCGCCTGATCTGACGCAGCGCCAGACCGCGCTGCTGCTCACCGTGTACCTGGCCGCGGGGCCGCAGACCGTGCGCGGCCTCGCCGCCCAGCTCGGCTGCTCCAAGCCCGCGGTCAGCCGCGCGGTCGACCGGCTGTGCGCGCTCGACTATCTGCGCCGGCGGCGCGACGAGCGCGACCGGCGCTCGATCCTGCTGCTGCGCACGCTGAAAGGCTCGATGCATCTGCGCGACTTCGCGGAGGAAATCCGCCGCGCGCTGAAGGCGCTGGACGGGTGAGAAGTACCAACAAACCGTAATATCGCTCAAATCTGTGACTACTTTCCACGAACTTTCATCTTGTAAGCGTGGTCGTCGGAGATGAGATACATTACGTCGACTGATCTAGCGTATGGCTGAGCATTTCCGTCGTGGCGCCAATGCCATATGAATCCCGGCGCGTGGACTATGCAACGCGCTTCCTCGAAGTTGGATGATGTTGCATCTGACACCGCATGCGCCAGTACCCTGATAGCATCACCATCAACATGACTAAATGAGGATTCGGTTCCGAATTCTGTGACCCACACATACCGCGGCAGGTGTGCTTTCAAGGCGACTTCCTTGATCGTATCGGAGCACGTGTTCTTAATCATTCGCTGCCGATAACGCCAACCGTAGGTAAGGTACGTTCGCGCTACAATTTTCTTCCCGGTTTTCGCCTGAACGAAATCGTCCCCCATCATGGCTGAAGCGCCGAGCTTGGACTGATAGGCTTGGCGAAGTGCTGGCCATTCCGTGCAATACCGGTCCAGGAAATCCCAGGCCAAGCGTTCAGCAGACTCCGCTGGTATGTAAACCTTCGACGGTAGGGGAATTATTAGATAGACGACATCCTTGATCGAGTATGGGGTTTGTTCGTGCGGTAGGCCTGGTCTCAGCGGCATCCGCAAACCAATTCCGCGTTGATCATCATTCACGAGGAAATACTGGCAGAAGTCAGCTCTCGTATGTGTGCCGCTTGGAGATGTAGGATGAAGTTTGGCACCGACGTTATGCCCGACGGCAGTTACAGCATGCCATATCGTCACATTCGGTTGCCAGGGAAGCAGGCCGATAATGACCGGAATACCAGAATCAATGTAGCGGTCAATAACGGTATGTGGCTGCATCGCTGCGGGCCATGCGAAATGTTGAGACGCTTGGTCAAACTGGGCACCGTAGATCAATGGTTCTCGGCCCGCGGCTCTCAGTGCCCGAAGCATGTTGTCAACGGTCAATCCAGCAGACCCCGCTGGCAAAGCAGATGAAAGAACATGATCGGTTGGCTTCGAAGCCGCGTCGGTAATATCTGCTGTGGAAATCCATGGGCCGCCGTGTCTGGAGAAGAAATGGCGACACGCCATCCAAATCGAAGCCTGTGCACAGGCTGCAATACGCGAATCTTGCTGTGTGAATGGTGCTCCGACGACACTCAATGTTGCACCAAGGACATGTGTATCAAACCTACTTCGCACGAGAATATCTGAATGACTGTCTGGCGGACTCTTCGGTGCGCCCATTACGGCACGTCCAATCGGGGCATGCTCAATCGGTCTGACAACAATGAAACCTAGATAGTCATGATGCTCAGAAATTTCTTCGAGTTTCGCCGCGATCTGTGTTGGCGCCCCAGCCAACACCGCGGACAAGTCCACGTTGAAGAAATGAAATCGACGGCATGATTTTGAGTACGGCGTAAACACTTTCGAGTAAAACGCCGAGAACTCTGCTGAGAAATCTCGATCGTAGTACCGGGCCTCGATTACGACCGATTTGGCGCCGAGTTCACGAAGTTGGGTCAGAATCGCGTTGAGACTTTCAATGTCACGCCTTGGAGCAATCTCCTTGCGCAGATTCTCCCACGTCGCATCGTCATCGAGACGCGCCCATCTGATGTCCATAATGAGAATGCGAGCGTCAGGCGCCCCCCTGTACTTGACGGCTTATTGGTAGGGAACCTAACCCAATACCACAGACCCGCTTCGCTGTGCGGCAGCGCGAATGTTCGCTTCGATCTCCTCGATCTCACGGCGAGCTTCGTCGCTGACTTTCCAGCCCAGGCCCGGTTTTGTAGAGTCCTTTGCGGTGATTTCTTCCTGAGGAGGGCGTTTAAGCGCCTCGCCAAAAGTCTCGCGCGGCATGTGCATCCATCCCCGGTTCTGGTTCAGTGATTCGCTTTGATCCGAGATCGCCTTGCATGATTTTTCGAGATAAGGCTTTGATGGGATTCGCACTTCACTGCTTGACGCCGAGGACAAGCCTAGGGCCATCAAACCCAGATAATATTTTGTGCCATATTTCTTAGGTTTGTGCACGCTAATTGCTTGACGTGTATGTCATCCATCGATAGGCACGTGCGTTAACCATTCTTCTTGAATGGTTCGGCATTCGGCCGCCGTACTAGACCTAGTACCCTCTTTCCAAATCGACCACGTTGAGGGGCGGCTCGCCGCGGCGCATGCGCTTGATGTTCGCGACCACCTGCGCCAGGGCCGAGCGCGGGTCGGTGATCGCGGCGATGTGCGGCGTCACCACGACCTTGGGGTGCGTCCACAGCGCCGAGGCGGCCGGCAGGGGCTCGTTGCGGAACACGTCCAGCGCCGCGCCCGCGAGCTGCCCGGAGTCGAGCGCCGCGAGCAGGTCGGTTTCCACGAGCTGCTTGCCGCGGCCGATGTTGATGACGAACCCGTCCCTGGGCATCGCGGCGAACGCGCGGGCGTCGAGGATATTCTCGGTCTCGGGCGTCAGCGGCAGCACGCAGACCGCGATGTCGCTGCGGCCGAGGAACTCGTAGAGGCGCCCGGCCCCCGCGAACACGGGAATGCCGCCGAGCGCGCGGGGCCCGCGCGCCCAGCCCGCCACGTCGAAGCCCAGGCTTTTCAGCGCGCGGGCGACCGACCCGCCGATCTCCCCCACGCCCATCACGCCGACGCGGCGCTCGTTCGTCATCTTCTGCGGGAGCTCGCGCCAGGCCTTCGCGCGCTGCTGCGCCTCGTATCGGGCGGCCTGGCGGTGGAAGCGCAGGGCGTGCAGCACCGCGTATTCGGTCATCTGGCGCGTGAGCTGCTCGTCCACCAGCCTGACGATGGGCACATTCGCGGGCAGCTGCGGGTCGGCGAAGATGTGGTCCACGCCCGCGCCGAGCGAGAAGATCGCCTTGAGGCGCGGCAAGGTCCGCAGGAACCCCGGTCCGGGCTGCCACACCAGGGCGAACTCGATGTCCTTGGGGTCGCCTACCGCGGGGAACTGGCGGAACTCGAGGTCGGGCAGCGCCTTCTCGAATTCGGCGCGCCACCAGGGTCCGCGGTCGCTGCTGGTCTTGAGCAGAAGGGCCATGCGCCTACGTCTTCACCGCCCCCGGTTGCGCGGTTTCGAGCTCGAAGGCGGCCGCGATCAGCGCCTTGGTGTAGTCGGCGCGGGGCTTCAGAAAAATCTCGTCCGACGCGCCCCGCTCCACCACCTTGCCGTCGCGCATCACGATCACGTGGTCCGACATGGCGCGCACCACGCGCAGGTCGTGGCTGATGAACATGTAGGCGAGGCCGTGCCGGTCCTGCAGCGAGCGCAGCAGCTCCACGATCTGCGCCTGCACCGAGACGTCGAGCGCCGAGGTCGGCTCGTCCAGCACCACGAACTTGGGCTTCAGCACCAGGGCGCGCGCGATCGCCACGCGCTGGCGCTGCCCGCCCGAGAACTCGTGCGGATAGCGGTGGCGCGAGTCGGGGTCGAGGCCAACCTCCTCGAGCGCCGCGACGATGAGAGTCTCGCGCTCCGCGTCCGAGCCGCCGATGCCGTGGACCTTCAGGCCCTCCTCGACGATCTGCGCGATCGAGAGCCGCGGGCTCAAGCTGCCGAACGGATCCTGGAACACGATCTGCATCTGCCGGCGCAGCGGGCGCAGGGCCTTGCCGGCGCGCGCTTGCAGGTCGTCGCCGGCGAAGCGGATCGCGCCCCGGCTTTTCAACAGACGCAGCAGCGCCAGGCCCAGCGTGGTCTTGCCCGATCCGCTTTCACCCACCACGCCCACGGTGCGCCCGGGCGAAAGCTCCACCGACACGCCGTCCACGGCCTTGACGTAGTCCACCACGCGCCGCATCACCCCGGCCTTGATCGGGAAATGCACCTTGATGTCGCTGGCGACGAGGATCGGCGCGCCGCCCGCGTCGCGCTCGGGCTTGCCGCGCGGCTGGGCCGCGAGCAGGCGCTTGGTGTAGGCGTGCTGGGGCTGGGCGAACACCTCGGCCACCGTGCCCTGCTCGACGATCTCGCCTCGGGTCATCACGCACACCCGGTCGGCCACCTTGCGCACGATGTTGAGGTCGTGGGTGATGAACAGGATCGCCATGCCCATGCGCGCCTGAAGCTCTTTCAGCAGCTTCAGGATCTGCGCCTGGATAGTGACGTCCAGCGCCGTGGTCGGCTCGTCGGCGATCAGGAGGTCCGGCTCGTTCGCCAGCGCCATCGCGATCATCACGCGCTGGCGCTGCCCGCCCGAGAGCTCGTGCGGATAGGCGCCCAGGCGCTTCTCCGCGTCGGCGATGCCGACGAACTTCAGCAGCTCCAGCACGCGCGCCCGCGCCGCCGCGCGCGACAGGCCCTTGTGCAGCAGCAGCACCTCGGAGATCTGGCGCTCCACCGCGTGCAGCGGGTTGAGGCTGGTCATCGGCTCCTGGAACACCATCGCCGCGCGGTTGCCGCGGATCTCGAGCAGCGTCGCCTCGTCCGCCCCGATCATCTCGCGGCCGGCGAAGCGCGCGCTGCCGCGGGGGTGGTGCGCGAGGGGATAGGGCAGGAGCTGGAGCAGCGACAGCGCCGTCACCGACTTGCCCGAGCCGCTTTCGCCCACCAGCGCCACGGTCTCGCCCTTGTCGAGATCGAACGACACGCCGTTGACGGCCCTGACCGTGCCGCCGGGGGTGCGGAACTCGACCGCGAGGTCGCGCACGCGGACCAGGGGCTCGCTCGCCGCGCCGCTCATCGCGTCGCCCCGGTGAAGGTCTTGCGCGGGTCGAAGGCGTCGCGCACCGCCTCGCCCACGAACACCAGCAGGCTCAGCATCGCCGCGATCACCACGAAGGCCGAGATCCCCAGCCACGGCGCCTGGAGGTTGTTTTTGCCCTGGTTCAAGAGCTCGCCCAGGGACGGCGAGCCGGGCGGCAGCCCGAAGCCGATGAAATCGAGCGCCGTCAGCGTGGTGATCGAGCCATTGAGGATGAAGGGCAGGAAGGTCACGGTCGCCACGGTCGCGTTGGGCAGCACATGCCGCCACATGATGCGCAAGTCCGACATGCCGAGCGCCCGGGCGGCGCGCACGTAGTCGAAGTTGCGCGCGCGCAGGAATTCGGCGCGCACCACCCCCACCAGCGCCATCCAGCTGAACAGCAGCATCAGGCCCAAAAGCCACCAGAAATTCGGCTGCACGATCGAGGCCAGGATGATGAGGAGATAGAGCGTGGGCAGGCCCGACCAGATCTCCATGAAGCGCTGGAACAGAAGGTCGGTCCAGCCGCCGAAATAACCCTGCACCGCGCCCGCGGCCACGCCCACGATCGAGCTCAGAACCGTCAGGATCAGCCCGAACAGCACCGAGATGCGGAAGCCGTAGACGATGCGCGCGACCACGTCGCGCGCCTGGTCGTCGGTGCCGAGCCAGTGCTTGAGGCTGGGCGGGGCGGGGGCGGGCACCGGCAGGTCGGTCAGGATCGTCTTGTAGCTGTAAGGTACCGGCGCCCACACCATCCAGCCCTTGGCGTTGATCAGCTTCTGCACCTCGGGGTCGGTGTACTCGGCCTCGGTCTCGAACACGCCGCCGAACGCGGTTTCGGGATAGAGCACCGCGAACGGCAGGTAGAACGCGCCGTCGTAGCGCACCAGGATCGGCTTGTCGTTGCAGATCACCTCCGCGAACAGGCTCAAGAAGAACAGCGCGGCGAAGATCCAGAACGACCAGCAGCCGCGCCGGTTGGCGCGGAAGTTGTGCAGCCGGCGGCGGTTGAGCGGCGACAGGCGGAGCATCGCGCTAGACCTCGCGCCGCGCGAAGTCGATGCGCGGGTCGACCGCGACGTAGGTCAAGTCGCCCACCAACCCCATGATCAGGCCCAGCAGCGTGAAGAAATAGAGCGAGGCGAACATCACCGGGTAGTCGCGATTGATCGCCGCCTCGAAGCCCAAGAGCCCGAGGCCGTCGAGCGAGAAGATGATCTCGATCAGCAGCGACCCGGTGAACAGCACGCCGACGAACGCGCCGGGGAAGCCCGCGATCACGATCAGCATGGCGTTGCGGAACACGTGGCCGTACAGCACCCGCCGCTCGGTCAGGCCCTTGGCGCGCGCGGTCATCACGTAGTGCTTGTTGATCTCCTCCAGGAACGAGTTCTTGGTGAGCATGGTCAGCGTGGCGAAGCCGCCGATCACCATCGCCGTGATCGGCAGCACCATGTGCCAGGCGTAGTCGAGCCAGAACTTCAGCGACGCCACGCGCTCGGACCATGGCACCGCGCTCCACTCGTCCGACCACAGGCCGCGCAGCGGAAACCAGGCGAAATAGCGCCCGCCCGCGAACACCACGATCAGCAGCACCGCGAACAGGAAGCCGGGGATCGCGTAGCCCAGGATGATCGCGCCGCTGGTCGCCACGTCGAAGCGGCTGCCGTCGCGCACCGCCTTGGCGACGCCGAGCGGGATCGACACGAGATAGACCAAGAGCGTAGTCCACAGGCCCAGCGAGATCGACACCGGCATCTTCTGCAAGACGAGCTGCACCACGCTCTGGTCGCGGAAATAGGACGTGCCGAAGTCGAAACGCAGATAGCTGCCGAGCATGTGCACGAAGCGCTCGTGCATCGGCTTGTCGAAGCCGAATTGCTTCTCGATCTGCTTGATGAACTCGGGGTCGAGGCCGCGCGCGCCGCGGTACTTCTCGGCGGCCGGGGGGCCGCCGGGCTGGCCGGGCTGAGCCTGGCGCCCCTGCTGGGTCTCGCCGCCGGGCCCGGTGACGCGCGCGGCCGGGTCCACCGCCGTGCCCTTGATCTGGGCGATTATCTGCTCGACCGGCCCGCCGGGCGCGGCCTGGATGATGACGAAGTTGACGATCATGATCCCCAGGAGCGTGGGGATCATCAAGAGGACGCGGCGGACGATATAGGTGAGCATGGTGCGGCAGCCATCCTAAAGCCATGCGCCGGGGTCCGGGAAGCCCCGAGCGGCCTGCGCGGGCGCGGCGATGGATTTGCCCGCGATTCGGCCGCATGATCGGCGGCCCTCGCGTTGCCAGGTTCAATGGCCGCCCGACACGACCCCGATGCCCGACGACCGCACCACCCCCGCCACCGGCCCCGAACCCCGCTACGGCGCACTCGGCTTCCGCGAGTTCCGGCTCTTGTGCCTGGCGCAGCTCACCGCCGATTTCGCGGCCAACCTGCAGTTCTTCGCGGTCAACTGGCACGTGTTCGAGCTGTTGCACGGCAGCGCGCTCCGCGTGCGACTGTTCGGCGTCGAGATCGCGCTCAGCGGCGCGGCCGCGGGCCTGGGCGGCGTCGGCCTCGTGCGCCTGTTCCCGATCGTGCTGTTCGGCATCTTGGGCGGCGTCGTGGCCGACGCGCTCGACCGAAGGCAGGTGATGATGTGGACGCGCCTCGGCGTGGCGGCGATCGGGTTCCTGCTGCTGGCGGCGACGGCAGCGGGCGGCACGGGGATCGGGCTGCTCTATTTCGTCTCGGCCGCGACCGCGGCGCTGACCGCATTCGACACGCCGGCGCGCCACGCGCTCATCCCGTTGAGCGTCCCGGCGCGGCACCTCTCGCACGCCATCAGCCTCTATTCGCTCGCTTTCCGCGTCTCGGCGATCGGAGCACCCCTGGTGGGCGCGGTGCTGATCGAGCGCCTGTCGATCGCCGCGGCCTATGCGCTGATGACCGCCTCCTTCGCCGTGCCGGTGTGGTGCGTGTGGGCGACACGGCTCAGCCGCCCGGGCGACGCGCCGCGCGTGAAGCCCGGCATGGCCGCGTTCCTCGAAGGGCTCGATTTCGTCCGCGGGCGGAAAGAGCTGTGGGCCTCGTTCCTGGTCGATTTCTTCACCTCGTGCTTCACCTCGGTCACGGTCCTGCTGCCGGTCCTGGCCGAGGTGGTGTTCGACGCGGGCGTCGGCGGCTACGGCCTTCTGGCCGCGGGACAGCCGCTCGGCGCCGCGGTCACGGGCCTTGCGCTCACCTATTGGCACCGGCTGCGCCGGCAGGGGTCGCTCTTGATCGCCTGCCTCGCGGCCTATGGCGCCGCGGCCGTGCTCGTGGGGCTCTCGGGCTGGATCTATTTCGCCTTCGTCATGCTGACGGTGATGGGCGGGGTCGACACCACCTCCTCGATGATCCGCTCGCTGATGCGCCAGGAGCTGACGCCCGACGCCTTGCGCGGGCGCGTGTCGTCGATCGCGCTGATCTTCTTCCGCGGCGGCCCGCGCATCGGCGAGATGCAGGCGGGCCTGGCCGCCGCCGCGCTGGGCGCGCCCCTCGCGATCGTGCTGGGCGGCCTGGCGACGATGGCCGCGACCGCCCTGGTGGTCTGGCGCATGCCCGAGCTCTTGCGCTATGACGCGATCGAGTTCCACCGATCCGAGGGAGAGCCGGGCGGCGGCGCCTGAACGCTGGCCGCGGCGCAGCCTTTGCGCTAATCACCTCGCCATGACCGAAGCCCACCGGCCGCCGGCGTGACCGCCGGGCCCCCGCGCCTCGTGCTCGCCTCCGCCTCGCCGCGGCGGCTCGAGCTGTTGCGCCAGATCGGCATCGAACCCGGCGCGGTCGATCCGGCGGGGATCGACGAAACCCAGCGCAGGCGCGAGCTGCCGCCGGCGGCGGCCAGGCGCCTGGCGCTGGAGAAGGCGCGGGCGGTGGCAAGCCGGCATCCCGGCGCCTACGTGCTGGCGGCCGACACGGTCGTGGCCTGCGGCCGGCGCGCGCTGCCGAAGCCCGAGGACGCAGCCGAGGCCGCGCGCTGCCTCGACCTGCTCTCGGGCCGGCGGCACCGCGTGCTGGGCGGCGTGGCGGTTGCGGCGCCGGACGGGCGCATGGCGGTGCGCGTGGTCGTCACGACCGTCGCGTTCAAGCGCCTGACCGGGCCCGAGCGAAGCGCCTATTTGAACAGCGGGGAGTGGCGCGGCAAGGCCGGCGGCTACGCGATCCAGGGCCGCGCGGCGCGGTTCGTCGCGTGGATCAACGGCTCGTATTCCAACGTCGTCGGCCTGCCGCTCTACGAAACCGCGCAGATGCTGGCGGGCCTCGGCTACAAGGTCGACGCGGCATGAAGCCGGCGGGCGTGGACGAAATCCTGGTCGACCGCCTGCCGGGCGAAACCCGTGCGGCGCTGCTGTTGCAAGGCCGGCTGGTGTCGCTGATCGTGGCGCGCCCGGGCCAGGCGAGCCTGGTGGGCGCGGTGATCCGCGGGCGCGTGACCGCGGTCCGGCGCGACCAGGGCGCGGCCTATGTCGAGATCGGCGCGGACAAGGCGGGGTTCCTGTCGCTCCGCCGCGGCGCCAAGCCGCCGGTACAGGGCGCTTCGCTGACGGTGCAGGTGACGAAGGACGCGGCCGGCGACAAGGGCGCGGGGCTCACCGACCGGCCGCTGATCCAGGGGCGGTTCCTGACCCTGCGGCCGGGCCAGCCCGGGCTCGAACGCTCGCGCCGGCTCGCGCCCGAAGTCTTCGCCGGCGTGACGAAGGCGTTGAAGGACGTGGACGCGACGCGGGTCGGCTTCATCGCCAATCCCGCCGCGGAGGGCGCGGCCGACGCGGCGCTCCAGGCGGAGGCCAAGGCGCTCGCGGCTTCGTGGGCAGCGGCGGAAAAGCGGGCGGGGACGCCCGCGAGACTCTTGCCTGCGCCCGATCCGCTGTTGCGCGCGGTGCTCGACCACGCCGCGTCGTTGCGGTCGGTCGTGCTGGACGACGCCGGGGCGTTGAACGCCTTGCGCGCGGGGATCGAGGAACTGGCACCCGAGGCTGCGGCGCTGCTCGCGCACCACGCCGGCCCGGCGCCGCTGTTCCGGCGCCGCGACGTGGAAGCGCAGATCGAGGCGGCGCTGGCGCGGCGCGTGCGCCTCAAAGGCGGCGCGGCGTTGACCATGGACGAGATCGACGCGCTGACCGTGATCGACGTGGACCTGGCCGAGCAGATCTCGGCGGGCGACTGGGAGCGGGCGGCGTTGGCCGCAAATTTGGAGGCGGCCGAGGAAATCGCGCGGCAGATCCGGCTGCGCGACATAGGCGGCATCGTCGTGGTGGATTTCCTGCGCCTGAGCCGGCCCGAACATCGCCGGCGCGTGGTCGAGGCGCTGCGCCGCGCGTCTTCGGGCGACCCGCAGCAGGTGGACGTGCTGGGCATGACTCCGGCGGGCCTCGTGGAGCTGACGCGGCGGCGCGGCCGGCCGTCGCTGAAGCAGCTTGCGAGCGGCCCGCTCGCCCAAGGGTTCGCGCTGCTGCGCGCGGCGATGGCCGCGGCGGCGGCGCGGCCCGGCCGCGGGCTCAAGGCCCGCGCCGCGCCCGCGGTCGTCGAGGCGCTGGAAGGGGAAGCCGCGAGCCTTGCGCACGCGCGGGCGCGCATCGCCGCCGGGCTTGAGCTTGTCGGCGAACCGGCGCACCCTGCACTCGGATTCGAGATCGGCCCGGCATGAGCGGACGGTAAGGCGATGGCCGAAGAGCGCAACGCCAAGGTCGCGGTACTGAAGACGCGCTGTCCGGTCTGCCGCAAGCCGGCGGTGCTGGAGTTCCGGCCGTTCTGCTCCAAGCACTGCGCCGACATCGACCTCGGCCGCTGGCTCGGCGGCCAGTACCGCATCCCCACCAACGAAACGCCCGAGACGCCGGACGACGAGAAGGCGTAAGGGCGCGGGCGGGCGGCGCTACTTGTCCCTCGTCACCTGCGCGAGCTCGGCCTGGGCGGCGGCAAGCCGCGCGATCGGCACGCGGAACGGCGAGCACGAGACGTAGTCGAGCCCGACCTCGCGGAAGAAGCGCACCGAGGCCGGATCGCCGCCGTGCTCGCCGCAGATGCCGAGCTTCAGGTTCTTGCGCGTCTTGCGCCCGCGCTCCACGCCGATCCTGACCATCTCGCCCACGCCTTCCA
>Ga0233425_10001182_pt1 | contig 60613 bp, 44 predicted proteins | sample Watercolumn_Towu_2_FD_181712 | JGI IMG/M metagenome (GOLD analysis project Ga0233425, IMG submission 181712) | Freshwater microbial communities from Lake Towuti, South Sulawesi, Indonesia - Watercolumn_Towuti2014_140_MG | ecosystem: Environmental > Aquatic > Freshwater > Lake | place...
GAATACTACTCCTCGCTGTTCAAGAACCAGGTACTTGCCGTCGTTGTTTCGGCGAGGGACTTTCGGAGCGGCACAGTCGATCAGGGTGATCTCTACAGGCTGGGAGGTGCGACGACGTTGCGGGGGTATCGCGAGGGACAATTCCAGGGTTCTCGTATCGCGTGGTCGAATCTCGAATACCGTGTCCTTGCAGGCCAGCGGTCGTTCGTTTTCGCATTCGTCGATGTTGGATATGCATCTGTGCCACGCCGTGAGGAATCGGGTCTTGCCGGCGATGAGTTCCGGCGGCTCGGATACGGAGCCGGTGCTCACATCGATACACAGCTCGGAGTGATCGGACTCAGTCTTGCCTTTGGTCAGGGCGACACGTTCAACACTGCAAAACTTCACCTACGGTTCGTGAATGAATTCTAAGACGATGTTAGGCCTTTTCAAGTTATTGCGACCTGTCAATATGGTCATCTCGTTTCTAACGATTGCCGCCGGAGCGGTGTTGTCAGATGCGTCTGCAGCACAGTGGTCTCACATTCTTCTGGCAGGATTCGCCGGTGCTCTGATTGTGGGCGGAGGAAACGCCCTCAACGATTGCTTTGATGTCGAAATCGACCGTCTCAACAGGCCGGAGAGGCCGCTTCCGAGTGACACACTTACGCTGAGACAAGCGAACGCGGCCTGGGTTGCTACGTCACTCGTTGGTGCTACGATGAGTTACTTGCTCACCCCCGTGAACCTGTATCTTGCTGTGTTCTGGGTTCTTGCTCTCTATTATTACAGTCGTGTGCTTAAGCGAACGGTACTGCTTGGCAATCTCACAATCGGTCTGCTCACTGGTACAGCGTTTTTGTTCGGAGCCGTGGCAACGGGAGATCCTTCAAAAGCTCTTGTCCCCGGCATCTTCGCTTTTCTCGTGAATGTTGCACGTGAGATCATGAAGGATGTCGAAGATCTCGAAGGAGACAGGGCGGCGGGCGCGCGAACGCTGCCTGTGCGCTACGGACCTCAAGCTGCGCTGCGGATGGCTTCTCTCATTCTGGTTCTCCTGGTTGCCGTGACGCCCTTGCCATATTCTCTTGGAGTATACTCGCAGACATATTTGTGGATTGTGCTGGGCGTTGATGTGATCCTTCTCTTCGTCGTCGTTTCGTGGACGTTGGATGGCGGTCGCTCGAATTTGATGAAGCTAAGTGGTATCTTGAAGGTGGCAATGGTTGGCGGCTTGATTGCGATCTTCGCTGGCTCCGGATCATGAGTGATTCATCTGAGAGACATCATCATTCACGCATCCTCCCGACGCTGACACATGAAGAAGCGTGCTGGTCGAAGGGGTATGACGTCGTCGCAGGTGTTGATGAGGCCGGAAGAGGTCCGCTGGCCGGTCCTGTTGTTGCCGCGGCTGTCATTCTCCCCAAGGGAGAGACGATCGAAGGTGTGGATGATTCAAAGAAGCTGAGCGAGAAGCAGCGAGAGAGATTGTATGGGGAGATCTCGGCGCGGGCTCTCGGGGTGGGGATCGGAATCGTAAGTCATGAGGTAATCGATCGGGTGAACATCTACCAGGCTTCGATTCTCGCAATGCGGAAGGCGTTAGAGAATCTCAGCCGCCCCTTTGACATAGTGCTTGCAGATGGAAACAGCTTCATCCATGAGTCGTGGCGGTATCAGAACATCGTTGACGGGGATGCGAAATCTGTCACGATCGCAGCGGCCTCGATTATTGCGAAAGTGACGCGTGACCGGATGATGCGCGACTATCACGAGCAATTTCCCCAATATGGATTTGACAGGCATAAAGGGTACGGCACGAAGCGTCACCTCAATGCACTACGGGCGTACGGAATGTGTCCGATTCACCGGCGGAGTTTCAGATTGCCGGTTCCTTTCACCGGAGTCCCGCGATGAAGGGGCAGCAAACGGGAAGGGTGGGGGAGGAGCTGGCTGCGAAGTGGCTGGAGCAGCGGGGATACAGAATTCTTCACCGCAACTTCCGGTTTGACCGCGGAGAAGTTGATCTCGTCGCCGAGGATGGCGGAGAGCTTGTCTTCATTGAAGTGAAGACGCGACGCGGAGTCGGGTTCGGCACTCCGGAGGAGGCCGTAACGCCGGCAAAAGAAGAACAGATGAAGAAAGTTGCTGAGGGCTATTTGTTGAAGCACGGCCTTGAACAGCAGGCGTGCCGTTTCGATATTGTGTCGATTGTGTATAAAGGATCCGACGTGACGGTCAGTATCATCAAGAACGCGTTTGTGTAGTGCATACCCAGACCTGAATCTCCTACTCACATGTGGTGGGCATGAACCTCCTCGACAAACACACCGGCATCTACACTGACTACTACCAGCTGACAATGGCGCAGGGATATCTCCTTTCCGGCCGGGAGAATGCATCATGTTGTTTTGACTACTTCTTTCGTGAGAATCCCTTCGACGGAGGATATGTTGTCTTTGCGGGTCTTGCAGATATTCTCGACCTGATCGAGAACTTTTCTTTTGCTGATGAAATCCTTGCCTACCTGAGGGAGTTGGGATTCAAAGAAGAATTCATGCGCTATCTGAAGGATTTTCGGTTCAAGGGAACAATCAGCTCGGTCCGTGAAGGGGAGATAGTATTTCCATTGGAGCCGCTGCTGAGAGTCGAAGGGACGCTCCTCGAATCGCAGATTCTCGAGACATTGCTCCTGAATGTCCTGAATTTCGAATCGCTCGTCGCGACGAAAGCATCGCGAATCAAGGCGGCTGCGGGCGGCCGGCGGATCGTGGATTTCGGCCTTCGCCGTGCGCAGGGACTCGGAGGAGTTCATGCGACCAAAGCCGCGATCGTCGGCGGTGTAGATGCGACGTCGAATGTCTATGCTGCATTTCATCATGGCTTTGAGGCGTCCGGTACGCAGGCTCACTCGTGGGTCCAGAGTTTCGGCGATGAGCTTGCAGCGTTCCACAAGTACGCAGAAATCTACCCTGATCGCTGTGTGCTGCTGGTTGATACGTACAATACACTTCGTAGCGGTGTGCCGAATGCCATTACGGTTGCGAAGGAACTTGAATCGAAGGGCCACCGTCTGCTTGCTATTCGGCTCGATAGCGGAGACCTTGCGTATCTGAGCAAGCATGCCAGGTCGATGCTCGATCAGGCCGGACTGCAGTACGTGAAAATCACGGTGTCGAACCAGCTCGACGAGTATGTGATCCGGAGTTTGCTGGAAGATCAACACGCTCCGATCGACGTGTTTGGTGTAGGAACGCGCCTCATTACGGGTCAGCCATCCGCGGCACTCGACGGTGTCTATAAGCTCAGCATGTGTGAAGGGAACCCGCGCCTCAAGTTTTCGGAAAACTACACGAAACTTACGTTGCCGGGCGTCAAGAACGTCTTTCGGTTCACGGATGGTGAAGGTTTGTTCTACGCAGACGCCATCACGTTGGAGCAAGAGCCCCCGCCCGAGCACATTGTCCACCCATTCTTTCCCGAGCAGAAGAGTTCACTGAAGCATTGCACCTCGGAACCACTGATGCAGAAGGTGATGATAGGGGGAAAGACTGTTGCGAAGAGTACTCCCCAGGAAAGTGCTCTCTATGCAAAGGAGCGTCTCACACACCTGGCCCCTGAACACATGAGATTTGAGTTCCCACATATCTACAAAGTCGGGATTTCACACAATCTCCTCGCGTTGCGGGCGAAGCTCGTCGAGGAATTCCAGCAGCATGGATAGCCGAAGGAATGTGGTATGCGAGCTCTCTTGGTAGTTGACGTGCAGAATGATTTCTGCCCCGGCGGCACACTCGCCGTTCCCGATGGCGACAAGGTGGTGCCGGTCATTAACAAGCTCATGCCGATGTTCCAGATTATCGTGGCGTCCAAAGATTGGCACCCGTCCGATTCTGCTCATTTTCAGAAATGGCCTCCCCATTGCGTCCGCGATACACCGGGTGCTGCATTCCATCCTCAGCTTCTCGGCGCGAAGATACAACAGGTGTTCCTGAAAGGAACGATGGGCAAAGACGACGGCTATTCTGCCTTCGAGGCGACAAACATGGACCTCGAGCGGTTCCTCACCTCTCATGGCGTAACGGAGCTGTACGTCACTGGTCTCGCGACGGACTACTGTGTCAAGGCATCCGCCCTGGATGCGCAGCGAAAGGGATTCCAGACGACGGTCGTAACGGACGCGGTCGCACCCGTCGATGTGCAGCAAGGCGACGGAGAACGCGCGCTCAGGGAGATGTCGGCCGCGGGAATTCGCCTCGTACCTTCCGCACAACTCACCTGAGTCAAATCTTCGGCTCTTCGTTGAAAGTGAGCCGAAAAAAAGGTATCCTCACACCATCACGCGGCCACCTAGTGCCGCCTCTTCATGTCATACCCCGGAGAACCGCATGAATGCTCTCCCGCTGATCATTGTCACAATCTGCGTGATGGCGATTGCCTATCGGTACTACAGCGCGTTTATCGCTGCAAAGGTCGTCGCCCTTGACGATGCACGTGTCACTCCCGCTCATCAATTCAATGACGGCCAGAACTATCACCCAACGAACAAATGGGTGCTCTTCGGCCATCATTTTGCTGCTATTGCGGGGGCAGGTCCTCTTATCGGACCGGTGTTGGCGACCCAGTTTGGGTACATGCCAGGATTCCTGTGGCTCGTCATAGGAGTTGTCCTGGCGGGCGCAGTACATGATTTCGTCATCCTGGCGGGTTCCGTTCGGCGTGGTGGTCGATCATTGGCATACATTGCGCGGGTAGAAGTGAGTCCACTCGCAGGTGTCATCGGATCGGTCGCGATTCTCATCATCATCGTCATCGCACTCGCAGGACTCGGACTTGCAGTCGTCAACGCGCTCCGCGAGAGTTCGTGGGGAACGTTCACGATTGCGATGACGATACCGATTGCCCTCTTTGTCGGGTTATGGATGAACAAGATACGGCCGGGCAAGATCTCAGAGGCGAGTATTATCGGAGTGATCGCGGTGCTGGCATCGGTGTTCCTGGGAAGTCTTGTGCCGGATTCATTCCTTGGACCTATCTTCACACTTTCGCGTGAAGGGATTATCATCTCGCTTGCAATCTATGGATTCTTCGCCTCTGTCCTCCCTGTCTGGTTGCTCCTCGCACCTCGCGACTACCTGAGTTCGTACATGAAACTTGGAACGCTCGCAGCCCTCATTCTCGGCGTGCTCATTGTAGCGCCTGAGCTGAAGATGCCGGCGTTCACGGAGTATATACACGGCGGTGGACCGATCATTCCTGGCAAAGTCTATCCGTTCATGTTCATCACGATCGCATGCGGGGCGATCTCCGGATTCCATTCGCTGGTTTCCTCGGGCACGACCCCAAAAATGCTCGACAAAGAATCTCATGCCCGCATGATCGGCTACGGAGCCATGCTCATGGAGGGTCTGGTGGGAGTTGTTGCCTTGATTGCGGCGAGCGCACTAGAACCGGGAGATTACTACGCGATCAATCTCTCGCCGGAGAAGTTCCAGGCTCTTGGAATGAGCTTCGTCAATCTACCGGAGCTTCAAACGGAAGTGGGTGAAATCGTCGCAGGCCGACCTGGTGGAGCAGTTTCTCTCGCTGTTGGATTCGCACAGATCTTCTCGTCGGTGCCCGGCATGAGAGGCCTGATGTCATTCTGGTACCATTTTGCGATCATGTTCGAAGCGCTCTTCATTCTCACAACGGTTGACGCCGGAACACGGATCGCGAGGTTCCTTGTTCAGGAGTTTGTCGGTCGGTTCTGGAAACGGTTCGAGGATACGACCTGGATCCCAGGCGCTTCGCTGGCAACTGCTGTAGTGGTGTTCATGTGGTCGTATTTCATCTGGGCCGGAAGCATCAGCACAATCTGGCCGATGTTTGGTACTGCAAACCAGCTGCTGGCTGGTGTCGCGCTGGCCGTCGCTTCATCGGCGATTATCAACGCCGGTCGCGTACGATACGTCTGGGTAACGATGGTCCCGATGTTTTTTGTCTCGGGAACGACTCTTGTCGCCGGCTGGCTGAACATCACAGACAATTTCTGGCCGCTCACCGCCAATCCGGGCACGGCAATGCAGGGGTATGTCAATTCAATTCTTACTCTCATCATGATGGTGTGTGCCATCATCATCCTTATCGAATCGGCAAAGAGATGGTACAAAGTGCTTGTGAAGAAGGAGTTCGTGATCGGTGGGGAACTGGTTACAGCTGCCGATAAGAGTTTCAATCCGCCCGATTTCGGCTGCTGCTGAAACAAGGCCGGAAGGGATGATGAAGAGGGGAAACAGTGACGAGGCCTGGCGTTGCCTGCGATCTCCGAGTAGCCGGCGGGAGCCGTGCGACTCAGATCGAGTTCAGATGATTTTGAAGAGATCCACAGCCGGCAGGAGAAGCGTGTAGAGCGCCCACATTACAAATCCGATTGAGAGAGGCACGCTGATATTGTCGTCCACTTTCGTGGAGAGGGACTCGACAACAGCACCGACGGCGGCGGCAGCAATCCCAATCGCGTATTCCAGCATCAGGCCCTCCACCTTTGGTGCGACCAGCACCACAACCACCGCAGAAACAAAGAATCCCGTCGCGCCCACAAGCGATTTCCGCAGAAATCTTCTTCGCCCCCATCGTCTCCCCACGAGCGCCGAGGTAATGTCCGAAATGATGAGAATGGCGAATGCGTTGACCGTGATGATCTTCGGAAATATCAGCACGCAGATGATGGCTGAGAAGAGGATATTGGTTGCGCCGGTCAGGCGCTTGACGACGTGATCCGATTCATGCTTGCGGAGCAGCCAACCGAACCATTTGAAGAACCACTGGCGCGTCGGCTCATGGTAGAAGCGGGCGAGGTCCACGACAAGAAACGCAAGGAATGTCGGAGCGAGAATCGTGAGGGCGAGCGACTTCGAAATGAAATAGTATATGCCCGGGATCGAGAGCGAACAGAGGTGGATCGACTTCCGGATGAATTCGGATTTGTAGTCGATGGTTGCCATCGATTCAAGATGGCCCGGCTCACCTTTGTCGTGAGTCGGGCCATTCTGCACAGCTGCCGGGATTTCGCTCATACCGCTTTCTTTGCCTTGCCGGGGTCTGCAGACTGCTCAACCCGGGATTGCGCAGGGGTGGTTTCCTGCGTTTTGGGTTGTTCCGGGTCGCCGTTCTTTCTCCGGCCGATCGGCGGAAGAACTTCGCCGCGGATGATCTTGTCGATCTCCTCGGAGTCGAGAATCTCGCGGTCGAGCAATTCGTTTGAAAGTCGGTGGAGCGTCTCAATGTTGTCGCGGAGTATCTTTTCCGACCGCTTCATCGCGGCGGTGATGATCTTCTTTACCTCCAGATCGATCGCGACGGCGGTGCTTTCGCTGAAGTTCCGAGAACGGGTGATTTCACGTCCAAGGAAAAGCTCTTCCTCCTTCGCACCGTAGGCGAGAGGTCCCAGCTTTTCGCTCATCCCCCATTCGCAGACCATTTTCCTCGCGAGCTCGGTGGCACGTTCGATGTCGTTTCCGGCACCGGTGGTCAGCTGGTTGAAAATGATCTTCTCTGCTGCCCGTCCCCCCAGAGCGTACGTGATCATCGCTTCGAGATATTCCTTCGAGTACGTGTGCTTCTCGTCGATCGGGAGGTAGGTGGTTACGCCGAGGGCGCGACCGCGCGGAATGATTGTCACTTTGTGCACTGGATCTGCCTCGGGCAGATGCTTTGACACGAGCACGTGTCCCGCTTCGTGATACGCGGTCACGCGTTTTTCCCGGTCTGAAATGATGAGGCTCTTTCGCTCCATCCCCATCATCACTTTGTCCTTCGCCTCTTCGAAATGGCGCATTGAAACGACCTTGCAGTTTTGTCTGGCGGCCAGCAGAGCCGCTTCGTTGACAAGGTTCGCAATATCCGCGCCGGAGAGACCCGGGGTGCCTTTTGCGAGTGTCTCGAGTTTTACATCCTCGTCGAGCGGAATATTCTTCGCATGGACTCTGAAGATTCCCTCGCGCCCTTTCACGTCCGGTCGGTCGACCACGACCTGGCGGTCGAAGCGGCCGGGACGGAGGAGCGCCGGATCGAGAACGTCCGGCCTGTTTGTCGCGGCAATGATGATGACGCCGCTGTTCTGTTCAAACCCGTCCATCTCGACGAGAAGCTGATTCAGCGTCTGCTCGCGCTCGTCGTGTCCGCCGCCGAGTCCCGCTCCCCGATGCCGCCCCACAGCGTCGATTTCATCGATGAAGATGATACAGGGCGCACTGCGTTTCCCTTGCTCGAAGAGATCCCGAACGCGCGAGGCGCCGACACCGACGAACATCTCCACAAAATCCGCGCCGCTGATCGAAAAGAAGGGAACGCCAGCCTCGCCGGCGACGGCCCGGGCAAGAAGAGTCTTGCCGGTACCCGGAGGTCCCAGAAGCAGAACGCCGCGCGGGATCTTGCCGCCAAGCCGCTGAAACTTCGAGGGCTCCTTGAGGAACTCGATGATCTCCTGCAGCTCCACCTTCGCCTCATCTGCGCCTGCCACGTCGATGAAGGTAACTTTCGTCATTCCCTCTGTCAGAAGCTTCGCCCGGCTTTTCCCGAAGCTGAACAGGCCCTTCGTGCCGCCAGCGCTCGCCTGCATGCGCCGGAAGATGATAAGCCAGATTCCGATGAGAAGGACCCAGGGAAGCGTTGAGATGAGCAGGCTTGTCCACGTGCCGTCTTCTTTGATGACGTTGAACTTGACCCCCTGGTCAGTCCAGGTCTTGATCACTTCTTCGTTGATCGTAGAGTACGGAAGAGTGAGCCAGATCTTTGTTGCACCCTGCTGCACTTTGTCGCGGGTTGTTACGATCTCCGTGGGGTTCTTGAGCGTTCCGTGGAAGTCGTAGTTGTTGAAATCCGATTTCTTGATCTGCGCTTCAGAGATTTTTCCTTCTGTCAAAAGCTTCTGATAGGTCGTGAAACTGATTTCATATTCTGTCTCCTCGGTCTGCTTGAATGCAAGCATGATCAGGTAGACTGCGAGGAGAATTCCCAGCCAGCCTGCCACCATCCGGCCCACTTTGTTCCAGTTGAAATCATCTTCCCGGAACTGCTTTGGGTTTTTCTTGGGGGGACGCGGTGGAGGCGTCGTACGCCGGCGTCCTTCCCGCTGTCTGTCATCCGAGGGTTCTTCTGCGTGCCAATTCACGTTCATAGACATCATTCCTCCAAGCTCAATCCAACCGTTCCATCCTACGCTTGTGGCGCAAGACGGTATATCGCCCTCAAGTTACGAACTTTTTGCGCATAGTCCAACCCATACCCAATGACGAATTCGGGCGGGATCTCGAATCCGACGTAATCAATCGGAAATGTGATTTTCGCCACCGACTTCTTCAAGAGCAGACTCACCACCCGGAATGAAGACGGCTGCTCCTTCATGACGAGCTTCTTCATGAAGTCGATGGAAAGTCCGGAGTCGACGATGTCCTCCACCACGATGATGTCGCGGCCAGTGACCTGGCAGTTGAGGTCTTTCAGGAGTCGCACCTGCCCGGAGGAGATCTTCGCGTCGCCGTAGCTCGACAGCTTGAGAAAATCCACCTCGCAGTCGATGGAAATTTCCCGGATGAGATCTGCGAAGAAGATGAATGATCCGTTAAGAATTCCGATGAAAATCGGGACCTTGCCGCGATAGTCTTCGTTGATACGCGCTGCAAGTTCGCGCACTCTTCCCTGAATCTGTTCTTCGGAGAGGTACATCGAAAACCGGTCTCCGTTTATCGTAATCTCGTTTTTCATTCGTTCCCAGATGGGTTAGTGGTAGAAAACTGTTGGGCCGTATTCCAGACGGACGACGCTCTTCGTCGTCTCTGTCACTTTGAACCGGTCGTCGAGCCGCCGACCGCAAATCCACACGATGTCGCCATTCGATTCAAGAATTGGAATCCGGTGTTTCAGCCGCAGCGGAATCTTCTCATCGACAAAGAAGTCGCTGAGCTTCTTCTTGCTGCCGAGGCCGAGAGGCATGAACCAGTCACCTTCGTGCCATGACCGCAGCACCAGCCTGTTCCCCAGCCGGGCTGCGTCCACAAACTCCACGCTTCGTGTTGACCCGAGCGTTTGCGGGCGGGGGAGAGGCTTGCTCAACGTTAACCGGAACTCGTCTGTCGCGTAGCTTTCGCCGAGAAGAACCTCCTGGTGAAGCGATGGCTCGGACTGTGGCGTAACGAAGTCCAGCCGATCTCTGTTCCTGAAAACATGAAGATTCTTGGAAAGGTGGATCTGGCTTCCCGTCGTCAGATCACAGAGATCAAGAATCTGATGCACCTTGTGCGACTCCGCTTCAGCACCAAGCCGCCGCAGTACCTCGAGCACAATGCCCTCTTGCAGATACTCCGGTTTTGACTTCAGATGTGGAATGTTGAGGGACGAGGATCCATCTTCGCCACGGACGAGGATCGTTGGCAGGAGATGAAGGACCTCTGTTGTCAGCAGTCCGTCAAGTTGCCGCATAGCACGTGAGAGTCTGTTCAGCGACGCTACAAAATCGAATTCTTTCGACGCTTCGATGGCCGGAATGACATTGTGGCGGAGATAGTTCCTGCGATACTCAGTCAAGTCATTCGAGGAGTCATTCCTGAACGTGACGCCCTCGTCATGGGCAAACTTGTCAAGCTCGGACCGGCGGGCAAAGAGGAGCGGCCGGATGATATGCCCCGGTTCGCGCCGGAGTGGAATGCCGACGAGACCACGAATGCCCGTTCCACGCAGAGCATTCAGGAGAATCGTTTCGGCATTGTCGTCAGCCTGATGAGCCGTCGCGACGGAAGTGCCATTCACTTTTGTCCGAATTCGCTCAAAGACCTGGTACCGGAGTTCTCGGGCAGCCTCCTGCTTGGAGAGACGATTCGTCGCGGCGTGAAGGTGAGTGTCGACTCGCTCGCTATGGAATGGGATGCCCCACTGCTCGGCATGGTTCCTCACAAATGCCTCGTCACCCATCGACTCCTCACCCCGCAGCTGATGGTTGACATGCGCGATGACGAGATCAAGATGCCACTCCGCTCTGAGCCGTGCGAACAACTCCGCCATGACCATGGAGTCAACGCCACCGCTCACTGCCAGCACAATCGTGCCACCGTGACGCACGAGTCCCGTTGCATGCAGGTTGTCCGCGAATGCGGCCTCAAGAGGATGATGCGTCTGCTTTGCCATATGCCCCTAGACAAAGAATTCTTGACCCCCACCTCTCGGATCAAGAATTCTGGAAACGCTGCGTACTGGGTTTTGTAGCGGGGGAGGGATTCGAACCCACGACCTACGGATTATGATTCCGACGCTCTAACCAACTGAGCTACCCCGCCAAGGGCATGTTCGATTGTCGATTGCCGGTTGTCGATGCTTCGACTCGTCCCAATAGAAGGGACTCCCGCCTGCCGTTAGAGACTCAGAGAAGCGGGCGGGCCAGCCCGCCTTGCGGTCTGGCGGGCGCTCAGCACAAGTTGTCGACTGTGCGTTGTTCGCATCCCGCCGTCTTCTGGCAAGACCGACTATTCCACTGAGTGCCACCTCGATGATGAAAACCCGGCCAGAAACAAAAAATTGACCCGACAATGGTCAATAGGAGCTCCGGAGCGTTTACATCTGAAACAAAGGTACATGAAATACCACAGAGAATCAAGCCTTTAATAATGCAGTGTGTATGTGGCAGTGAGAGCGATAACATCTTGCATTGCCAAGGTGCGTGATATCGTCGCGTCAGTTCCAAACGGCCCGCTCTCCTCGCGTGTGCCAGGGAGATGTCGCTCCGCTTCATGTGCGAGTTTTCTGAAGAGGCGAAATTACCCGTCGTGCACAGGAATGTCGCCTGCCTTGATTTTCCTGATCGAGGTGGATATATTGACTCATCGAGAGAACATCTTTTCCATGATATCTTTTCAGAAGGACTGCACCGCAATCCTTGAAACGATGAAGCCCGTTGAACCGCAGCTCTGCCCGCTTCGGTCGCTTCACGGCACTGGCGCGCTCAAAATCACATCCGACGGGAAACTCCGGTCGTGTTTGTTTGCCCTGGAGGAGACCGATCTGAAAAGTCTTCTCAGAAATGGTGCGAGTGACGAGGCGATTGCCCATGCAATTCAGGAGTGTGTCAGGAGTAAACAGGAAGGTCATCTGATCAATCAATCCGGGTTTGTTCGTCCGGCCAGAACAATGTCTCAGATCGGGGGTTGATATGAGAATCGGAATTCTGATATGCGCGTTGTTGCTCGCTTCATGCGCCAAGCAGGAACCACAGCAGCAGAAACTCACGTCCGGGAAAGATGAGCAGCAGATCGAGGAAATGATTGCCCAATTCTATAAAGGAATGGAGCGGGTGTACAATGAGGGTGTGGTCAACAGCGACAGCCTTCTCAGTTCCGCCTACGATCCAGCGGTTCACTACGTGACGCCGTGGGGTTGGACCGAACCGCTCGACACGACGAAGGCGCGCCTTCGCAGGGCCTACGGGCGAGTGAAGAATTACAGCCATCACCTCGAGATCGTAGACATCAAATCGTATGGAGACGTCGCGTACGCCTTCTTCACTCTTCGGCAGGAATACACAGTCGATGGGAGATTACTTGAAGAATACCTGCCGACGACAGTGATCCTTGAGCCGAAAGGTGATGGTTGGAAGATCGTGCACGCACATCGCTCGACCGACTACGAAACGATGCAACAATATGTTGCTCAGCAACAACCCCGCACCTCGAAGAAGAAATGAGGACTGGAATACACTCAGAGAAAGGACGCGCGCTATGAAGCGTTTGGCTCTTTTCGGCTTTGCCTTGTTTGCCCTTGCCTGCACCGGCACGCGGGCGTTGTCTGATGCGGAGCGCGCCAAACTCGATCCCTCTCTTCAGCGACTTCTGACGGGGGAGAGGGTGGTTGAGTCCGATTATGATGCGACGATCCGCGCTGACGGCACAAAAGAGTATGGCCTGTCGGTGCGCAGCTCAAACGCGGACGAGCTGAAGAAAGCCGGTATCAGTGTCTCCAGTGTCTTTGGAGATGTTGTGATCGTGCGTGTGTCGCTCGACGAATTGAAAACTCTCGTCAGCCTTCCCTCGGTCCGGTCGGTGCAGAACGGATCGAAGGACACCCTCCACTAGTGATCCCACTGAAAGGCATTCGAATGAAGAAGTCGAGGCAGATTCTTTGCACCACTATCTTTCTTGCTGTTGCTGCGTTCGGACAGAGCTCGCAGTCGTTGTTGATGCAGAAGCTTCATCCGGCGTTCCAGGCTCTTCTCGCAGGTCGGGGTGCTGTGCACTCATCAGTTCAGGACGTGGGTCTTTCAAAAGCCGGGGAACCGGTGTATGAGGTTTCAATCAAGACAATGAATGCCGATGCCGTCAGCGTGATGGGCATCCATCTGAATTCCGTCTTCGGTGAAGTCGCCACTGCACGAGTTACGTTGGAAGAGCTACGGAAGCTCGCCGAATCGAATGATGTGCGTTACGTTGATGTACCTTCAGTCAATTATCCCGCAATGGAAGTGAGCATGCCGGACATCGGCGCCAACGTGCTCCATTCCGGTCTTCTCAATAACACGCCCTATAAGGGGAAAGGAGTCATCGTCGTTATCTATGATACCGGGATCGATTGGCGGCATCTCGACTTCCGCGATCCTGTCGACACGACGAAGAGCAGGATTCTGGCCATCTGGGATCAGACTCTGACTGCGGGTGCAGGGGAGAGTGCTCCAGGTGGCGGGCTCACGTACGGCGTCGAGTATACCAAGGCCCATATTGAGAACGAACTCGATGGAATCCCTGCAAACTATGTCAGGGAGAAGGACACGAACGGACATGGGACTCATGTCGCGGGCACGATCGCAGGGAACGGAAAATCTTACTTCGGAAAATATGTGGGGATTGCACCCGAGGCCGACATTCTCGTCATCAAGGGAGGAGACGGATCATTTACCTCAACGCGCATGATCGATGGACTGACGTATGCCAGCGCCAAGGCGATTGCGGCAGGCAAACCGGTCGTGGTGAATTGGAGCATCGGAGGTCAATCGGGGCCGCATGACGGAACTCGTGATTATGAGGTCGCCGTTGATAACTTTTCTCTTGATCCCGGAAGGGTGGTGGCAATCTCAGCCGGAAACGATGGCGCACTGACCATTCACCGTGAAGGATCGATCAACTCGGGCGGGACAACGACCGTTTCTGTCAACGTGCCAACCTATACTCCGACGGCGGGCTCAGCGAATGACAAATTTACACTCGAACTATGGTTCGACACAAGTGTTGGCATGAGTGCGACGATCACATCGCCAAACGGCATATCCGTCTCTGCATCCTCGAGTGGCAGCAGCAGCTCATCGAACGATTCCGATGGATCGATCGACATCTACAACTCTGTAGGAGCGAACGGAAACCGGTACGTTCAGGTTGCCGTTCAGGATCGGGACACGCTGAAGCCTCCGAGAGCGGGAACGTGGACATTGTCACTCTCTGGTGCCACGAACACTTCGTCATTCGAAGCTTGGCTTGTCTCTTGGAAGGTGGGCTCTCAGGATGTGAGCATCGTCGGCGGAAATACTCAGAAGACGGTTTCCAGCCCGGGCAATTCGAAAGGTGCGATCACAGTTGGTTCCCACGTCACTCGAAATGCGTGGCTCTCCATCAACGGCTCCGGCTATGTCTACTCGAGTACATCAAACCCGCCTCTCGGTTCTCTCTCGACCTTCAGCGGTATCGGCCCCACGGCGGACGGGAGATTGAAGCCTGACATCACCGCTCCCGGGCAGGGCATCGTGTCCTCGATGTCAGGATGGGCCGCGTCCGCGACCTCCATAACAAGAATCACGCCGGACGGAAAGCACTATTTGACTCAGGGGACAAGCATGGCATCGCCGCACGTTGCTGGGGCGGCAGCACTGCTACTTCAGATATCAAAGAACCTCACCGCGGCACAGGTCAAATCTCTTATGACAACCACGGCGAATGTCGATGCGTCGACAGGGACCGTGCCGAACTACTCGTGGGGATACGGCAAGCTCGACGTACTACGGGCGGCTGTCAAGGTTATCAAGGATGCTGCGACAGCGAACCGTCAGACGTACGCGTACGATACCGATGGCACGAGTGGCATTTTGAGCACCCCATACCTAACGGGTGACGCCAAATATGCTGTGAGGTTCTCGCCGACGGCATCCGGCTGGGTGACAGGATTGCAGCTCAATCTCACGACAGTGGGGAACAGGCCGATTGGTGGAAATGGACCTTTGGTTTGCGAGGTGTGGACAAATGCAGCGGGGAGTGTTGGCGGTATTCCGGGAACGAAGATTGGGTCCTCGGTCCTCATCGATTTCGCGAGACTGAATCCCGGCACGAGCACTCCGGCGCTTGCCAACTTTATCGATCTGTCCGGTTCGGGGGTGACTGTGCAAGCCGGGCAGGAGTACCACATCGTGATCTACAACTCTCAGGCGCTGGACACGCTAAAGGTGAGGACAGACCAGACCACAGGCTCCAGCAGGTCCTCTGTCTTCACAAATGGTCGATGGGTCAATCTGACTGATGCGGCCTCGGGCATCACGACGCCGTACAACCTCAGGATGCGAGCTGTGGTGACCTCTACCAGCGGACTCGTGTCGGTCGATCGGGCATCGACCGTGCCGGTGGAGTACGAGCTCTCACAGAACTATCCAAATCCGTTCAATCCGACAACGAAATTCGAGTTTCAGGTTCCGAGTTCTGAGCTCGTTACATTGAAAATCTTCGACGTGCTCGGCAGAGAAATCGTTACACTCGTTCAGGAAAACCTCCAACCGGGCACCTATGTCCGGCATTGGAACGCTTCTGGACTGCCCAGCGGAGTGTACTTCTATCGGATGCAGGCTGGAGGTTTCATGGAAACAAAGAGGATGATTCTTTCCAAATGATGAGCGTTCACCTGTAAGCTGAGGAACACCGTTGCCGCTCCTCAAAAGAAAAGTCCCGACGATTTAGATCGCCGGGACTTTCTGTTTCAGAAACCGGAAGCGGAGTGACTACATCGCCTCTTCCATCATGGCACGCTGTGCTCTGCGAATAGCTTTGACCTTCTTCATTCGCTTCTTCACAGACGGCTTCGTGAAAAACGTGCGTTTCTTGAACTCTTTCAAGACGCCGGATCGCTCGTACTTCTTCTTAAATCGACGAATGGCGCGGTCGATGGGTTCATTCTCACCGATAATGATGCCGACCAGAGTAATCACCTCCTCACAAGTTCGGTGTTCCGCCTCTAGACCTGGGCTGGAACACTCTCGATAATTTCACTCTCAACAGGCTGATGCATGTTTTCGATCAGCCGGCGTTCGCCAAGCTTCTCGAAAGAGACGGTAATTGCCTGCGTACCGTCTGACGTTTTTTGTTTTGAAATCACTTTGCCGACGTCGTCCCACTCTGAGTGATAGATCGCCTGACCGACTTTATACACCAGTTCCCGCGAGTACGTGACACATGAACCGCGATCTATCTTTGCAGGCTCGCCCTTCCTGGACTGAGTTGAGACCTGTTTCTCAAGGAGCGCTGTGTGTTTACATCGCGTGCAGCGGTACCATGCCTTGAGGGCGGGTTCCTGACTCCCTTCGGCTTGCATATCGCCCACGAGCTCCATCTTTGTCGTCTTGCGGCAGTAGGCACACTCGTACATCATATATTTTGTCTTCGCCATCACACACTCCTTCAAATGATTGAAAGGGAGATATCGCGTCCCGAGGTGACGTCGCCGCCAGGTAAGCTAAACTTCGAGCGAGAAGGTTGCGGACAACATTATACGTTGGTAAAATGTACGCAAAAGACCAACGGGAGTCAAGATTCAAGTCGTTGCACGAATCATTCCGAAGCGATCGATGCACTGCCGAGAATCCTCTTGCAAAAGCGGGGGGCAAGGGCTATTTTCTTAGCGTCTTTCAGCAGCCAGAAGCACGTGATGTGACGCAATTCGATTCCAGGCAAAAGTCGCGAGCATGGTACAGTGTCTGTCAGTATAGAGTTCATGACGAAACTACGAAATCAGGCAATATCGTCGCTCCCGCTGCTTGCGGTCATGGCCGTTTTCGCCGTCTACCTTTCCACGCTTCTCCCTGGCGTGGGGTATTCGGGCGACACGGGAAAATTTCAGTTTGTGGGGAAGGTTCTGGGGATACCGCATGAGCCTGGTTCTCCGACCTACGTGCTTCTGAACCACCTCTTCGTCAATGTGCTGCCGATCGGTTCAATCGCATATCGGGCTAATCTTCTCTCTGCGGTTTTTGCAGGACTTGCCCTCTATGTTCTTGCCCGGATTCTCTCACTCCTCAACGTGCGCCCTGCGATTTCGGCACTGGTCATTCTGACGTTCGGTTTCACCTACACGCTTTGGTCGCAGTCGGTCATCGCAGAAGTCTACACGCTCTGTGTTCTCTTCGTGACGCTCACGCTCTTCTTCTTCGTTCGCTGGCACATCAACGGGAAGACGAGCGACTTTCTCGCCGGATGCGCTGTCTATGCGATTTCCTTCGGCAATCATCTCCTTGTCGTCACGCTCCTTCCGTCCATAATGTTTCTCGTCTGGGTTACTAGGAAAGAGTATTATTGGTCGCCGAGAATCCTGCTGCCGGTGTTGCTTTTCATTGTGCTCGGCGCCGCACAGTACGGATACCTGATCTGGCGCACGGAGGCACCGGAAACATCCTATCTCGAGATTCTTGTGCCGGATGTGCACACTCTCTGGTACTTCGTGACGGGTGGCCAGTTCCAGCCGAATTTCCTTGGCGCGGGATGGAAGGGGGCAATGTTCGAGCGCGTTCCGCTCCTCTTGAGGTTTCTCTGGTTGGAGTTCCTTCCTCTCACCGTGGTGTCGTTGTTTGGGTTCCTCGTGATGCGTCAGGCCAAGGTGGCAGTTTTCCTGGTCCTCGCGGCGTCCGGAGCGTTCCTCTTCAACACGGTGTACATCGTCCCCGATATTTTCATCTACATGTTGCCGGTCTATGTCGTCGTGGCCATCGGTTTGGGAACGGGACTTGAATGGCTTGCAGGGCATTGGTCCCGCCGGTACCGGGTGGTCCTCGGTGCACTCGTTGCCCTCATCCCCGTCATTTTCCTTTTGATGAATTTCTCCCGTGCTGATCAAGGTCGGAGCGTTGAGGCGAAAGAGATCGTTGAAGGTGCACTTCGGGAAATGGGGAGCAAGGCACTTTTGATCTGTCCGAACTATGACTATGCGGGATATTTTTGGTACTATACATTTGCAGAGAAGAGTGAATCGGACAGCCTCTTCGTGCTTTACGCACATGACGGTCATTTGCCGATCCGCGACCTGGAGGAGTATCTCAACGGACGGGGAACTGTGCCGTTGCCGCTCCAACGCCGTAGTGCACCGGAGGGATTATCTCTTTATTATTGCACTGCGTATCAGCCGCGCCCGTTTGACATCGGGCGAATGCGGTATCCTCAGAACGAAGAACTTCTTGATCGATACCGACGATCGTTCATCACCGTCCCCATGGAACGGTTGAGGGCGGATGGATTCATCTTTGAGCCGGTTGCCCGAGAGCTCTATCGCATACTCAAACCGCAGTCGTAACGCGGAGGGATCAATAACAATCGAAAGCTGGAATGACGGTAAATCGACTTGAGAACTTGCGCGTCCTGATGAGCTCCCACGGCCTCATTCTGTTGTGCGTGTTGTTGTTTCTCGCCATCGGGCTTGCACGCACGAACGACCTTTCACTCTACACAGATTCGACCCGCTATCTCATCTGGGGAAGTTCATTCGCGCAAGGACAGGGTTTCGTGGATGATACCCAACCGGTTGCTGAGCGATACGTGGTTAACGCTCCGTTGTATGCAGCGTTCCTCGCACCGGTGCTTCTTTTCTTCCCGCTTTCTGTTGTCGCTGCGAAAATCTGGACGCTGCTCTGGGGTGCTGTCGTCCTTGTCTTTCTCTATCGTTGGCTCATCCGGTTCACCACCGATCCTCTGGCAATTGCAGCGGTGTTATTTCTGGCTGTCAATCCATTGATGCTCGTTATCTCAACGGAAGTCCTCTCGGAAGCCGCATTCGTGACGATCGCCGTACTTTCGTTCATCCTGGCGGAGAAACTCGAAGCCGGCCAGGGATCGAAACGTGACAACATCCTGCTCATTGGACTTCTCTCGGTGGTGATGCTCCTGCGCGAAATTGGTGTCGCCCTCGTCGCAGCCTTTGTGATCACGTTTCTTCTGAGAGGCCGGTACAAACAGGCGGCTGCCGTGGTGCTCTCCGCAGGTGCGATGTTTGCATTATGGACCTGGCGGAATATGGTCCTTGTCGGCATTCCGGCCGACGACCAGGCGCCGAATCTGAAGTTCTTCTTCGGTCATTTCGTGACCCCTCCGGATGCATCGCTCGCGAATGAGCTTCTCACTCGCGCATCGATCAATCTGTCCGGCTACTTTGGAGAGACAGGCGGATCATTGTTCTACCGATTCCCGATGAATCTCATGGTTGCGCCGGGTTCTGCATTCACGGCAGTTTCTGGAATTATCTCAGCGATCAACATCGTACTTGGAATCGTTCTTGCAGTGCTCCTGGCAGGCGGAATCGTCTATGATCTGCGCCACAGCCGGACTTCAATCGTACGGCTGCTCTTCCTCGTTTTCTATACGACAATCATCCTTGTGTATCCTGTCCATGACATCAGGTTCCAGCTTCCGCTTCTTCCTCTGGCTCTTTTCTATATCGTACGGGTGTTCGACGGAGTGAGGCTTGCATTGCTGGACAAGAGAAAGCAGTTTCCCCTCTGGGCTGGGTCAGTTGTGTTCTTCCTTGTGGCAGTGCCCAATCTCCTCTGCGTCGCTGAGACTGTACGAACAAACCTCGCCTATCGTTCCGATCCGGCTGAATTCTGGAGAGTCCATAGGGGGGACGCATCGGATGCAAAGTACTTTGGTACGCCCTGGGGCATCATGGGGGAGATGATTTTGAAACACGTTGAGAGTCAGAGTGTGGTGGCGAGTTCCGAGAAAGAGATCGTCCCGTTCGCCCCGGGGATCAAATTTCTGGAGATCAACCGCGGAGTTCCACTCCCAATGCTTGAAGGTTTGCTGCGAACGCACAACGTCTCGCACCTCATTGCAGCAGAGTCGTACGGAAACGTGGAGACGTTTCAGGTGTCATTGACGGCATCGAGCCGTTTCAGGCTTGAACTGACCGACACGGTGGCAGGTCTCAGACTCTACAAAGTGCATCAGCGCCTCCGTGAACCCGTTCGTGCTCCGAAGGAGCAGGTCCTGACCCTGTCGACAACAGATGTGGGCGATCTCATGCAGCTTGGCCGGCTCTCGTTGCAGGCGGCACGCCATTTCGATGCACTGCAGTTCTTTTCGATGGCACGGGACAAGTTCTCCCGCCAATCTGAGATTACGTTCTATGTGTTGATTGCGCACGCTCTGGCGGGCGATTCACTCGAGGCGGTTCAGGAACTCCGTCGCCTCTATGCGTCGCCGAGCGCAACATCGTTCATCCCGCCGGCGAGAGTGTTTCTCCACACCATGAACGAACTGAAACTGATCCGTGCCAACCGGGATGATCCAAGATCCTCAGACCGGATGTTCCAGGTCGCACGAACGGTATGGAACCTGGGATATGGTCGTCAGGCATTTGACCTTTTGAACGAACTTGTGAGAACCGACCCGAACCACTTCGAGAGCCTCCTGTGGACATGGCATATCGGGATCCAGCTTGGCGACACGTCGAAGGCGGAGGGGATCCTGAAGAACCTGCAGGCGATCGACAGCTCAAACGCTGTCGTGAAGTCGTTCACAAAGATGACCCGGCTGCATCGTGAATTGTCCCGGGTGAAAGATTCAGCCGAGGCTTCAAGGATTCACGTGTTGCTCGCTGAGGAATACGATCGAATCGATCTGCCGGAGGAGTCATTTGATGAAGTGGAGCGGGCGCTCCGGCTCAATCCGGGGTCTGAAGGTGCGAGCACGTTGCTTACTTCTCTGAAGGGAAGACGAAAATGATGGAACCGGATCAGACGCCAGGCGGCACCACAGAACCGGAGTCAGTCGACGGAGTGCTGCAGGGGACAGGCACGAGGTCATTGCGCGAACAGCTTTCTGATCTCCCCCTCTGGCTCATCGTTGCAGGATTCATGGCCATTGTTGTGCTCGGGCTGAACGAGAAACTGATGTACTCTCCCGATTGTGCAAGGTACCTCTTCTGGGCGAAGTCGCTCGCTTCGTTTGAGGGCTTTGTCGACAACTCCGGTCCGGAGCCCCTTCGCTACGTGATCCATGCCCCTTTCTACCCGATCATGCTGGCCCCGCTCGCGTGGTTCTTCGCCAACCTTGTCATCCCCGCAAAAGGTCTCACGCTTCTTTGTGGCGTTGCACTTCTCATTCTGTTCTTTCTATGGACGTCAAAGGCGATCGGAAAGGGAGGGGCGTTCATAGGCACTCTCTTTCTCGCACTTAACTCGCTGACGATTATCTTCTCCGGTCAGGTCCTCTCCGATATTCCCTTTACCGCCTGCACGGTCATTGCATTTCTTCTGGTGGCGAAGATGTCAGAACATCCGGACGATGACCGTTGGGCCTGGGGTCTCGCTGCGGTTCTCACTGTCGGGATTTTTCTTCGTGAGATCGGTCTGAGCCTGCTGATCAGTGCTGTCATCTATTTGTTTCTCACGAAGCAGTACCGGCGGCTCCTTCTTGTCTTCGCGGTCCCGGTACTCTTCTATCTCCTCTGGTATTTTCGGAACGAGGTGTACTACGGCGGGCTGGAGAATCCGAATATCAGAAACACCCGGTTGTTCACCGGCCACCACTTTACGGCTGAGAGCGAGAGCATGCTCAAGGAGTTCATGACCCGGATAGAGTCGAACTCCTCGGTGTACGGACGATGGGCAAAAGGTCTGATCCTCTTCCCGCAGTTCGTGTCGCAATCCTATGCGGGCGTGCCGATTCCGGTCCCGCTGAGGCAGGCGCTCAACAGCATTCTCTTGGCCTCGCAAATCCCGCTCATCCTTCTCCAGTATGGCCTGCTTGCGTGGGGTGCGGTTGTCGCCTGGAGACGAAACAAGACAACGGCGTGGATCCTCATGTTTTGCTGTGTCTATATGGCCGTCGTGCTCCTCTACCCTGTGAACGACCTCCGCTTTCTTGTGCCAATGATGGTATTGATGCTTCACTTCTGCATCATCGGGGGCTGGAATCTGGTGCAGAGGCTGTTACCGCGGTTACGAGAAAACGGACTCGTCGCAGCCCTCGGCGGAGTCGTGCTGCTTGTGCTCGCAGTGCCGAATACCGTTTGGGTGATCGGTTACATCGAGGGAAACAAGGCGTACTTGCGTGAGCGGTCGGACCCGACAAGACAAGTCGCGACATGGATCGCAGCCCACTCTGAACCTTCGACGACGGTCATGTCGCGGCTGGGAGAAGTGGCCCTCTGGCTCGACGGAAGAAAACTGATCATGACCGACCGGCTTCAATCCCTGAGCCTGTTTGACTCCTACATCCGTGACTACAATGCCACGTACATTGTTGCCGGTGTCTTCGAGCCTGGTCTGCGTGACTACGAGTTCCAGATGCTTCAAACAAAGAAGTATTCACTCACGCCGGTCTACAGGGCGGGCAAGCTTGAGGTGATCCAGGTACAGAAAACCACGGGTGACAGTCCGGGGGGGCTCGCGCCTGCATTGATAGACTCCCTGTCGGGGAGTGACATGATTGCTGAGCGTGAGGTTGGGGCGAGGGCAATGTTTGCCCGCGGCGTGCGGGAACTTGACGAAGGGAGGCCGAACGACGCTCTCAAGAACTTCTCAGATCTTCTCGGCTCGTCAGGTTCGGGGTATGTCGGTCTCTTCTGTGCTATCTCGCTCGAAATAGATGGGCAATATGAACCTGCCCTTCGGCTGTACAGACAGCTGAGGAATCAACTGCAGGCGGGACCGTACATCTTTCACGCCCAATACCATGAGAGCTTGCTGAGGAATCTGGAGACCGCGAAGGAGTCCAGCTCACCACTCGAACGGGCAGCAATATACCATCGCGTCTCTGCAGTATACTGGGATCTTGGATTTCGGCTCTTTGCGGTGCAGTTGCTTGAGCAGTCGCTCGGTGAAGATCCCACATTTGCTCCTTCTCTCGTTTTCGGAATGTACTATTCACTTCAGCGTGGAGACACCGTCGGAGCACGGAATTACTTTTCGAGAATGAAGTCTGCGAATCCCAGCCATGCCATTTTGGCAACGCTGGAGAAGTCCTTTGCTGCGATGGAGTCCGCCCGGAGTGCCCGATCGGTCCAGGAACGTCTTGCGCATCGCTTGCGGCTTGCGAAATCGTACGCCCAGCTGGGATTGGTCGACGGGACCATCGATGAATCGATTTCGATTCTCGAACAAGATTCAACGCATGTGGGCGCGCTTCAGCTTCTGGCAGAAGCGTATGACCTCAAAGGAAGGATCGCGCCAGCAGTCAGCGTGCTCGAGCGCCTGACCAGGCTTACACCCGATGATGCAATCGCTCGTGAAAAACTTCAACGACTCAGCAAACGGATGTAGGCCACGGCATGAGTGAACCGACATTCGACAGTACGCGCGGGGGAAGTCCTTGGGGTGTTTTGGCCACCGACTACAAACCGTGGATCCTGTCGGGAATTTTCCTGGCGTTCTCGATTTGGCTGGTCAACGATTGCCTTCTGTATACTCCCGATAGTGCACGCTATCTCATCTGGGCCAAATCCCTTGCTTCATTCAATGGATTCACCGATGCGACCGCCCCGGAAGCGACACGTTACGTAGTACACGCTCCCCTCTATCCGCTTCTTCTTGCCCCGCTTGCATGGCTTTTTGACAACATCGTCATTCCGTCGAAAATCCTCACGATGGGGATGATGGCATCGCTCGTTCTGCTGTTCTACGCGTGGACGTGCCCGCGTACCGGAAGAGGCGTTGCGCTCATCGCTGCATTCTTTCTCGCGTTCAACGGTCTGACGATTGTTCTTTCGAGTCAGGTGCTTTCCGATGTTCCATTTGCCCTTGCTCTCGTTCTTCTTGTTCTTCTTGCTCAGAAAATCGAAGAGGATCCTCACAACCACTCTGCGGCCTGGGCATACGCTGCAGTTCTCACTGCGGCCATTCTCCTTCGTGAGGTTGGTCTTACATTGCTGGTTGCGTCCGCTGTCTACTTCTTTCTGCGGAAGAGATACTTTGCCCTGCTGCTCGTCTGCTTGTTGCCGATTGCCTTCTACCTACTTTGGTACTACCGGAATGAGGTTTCCGTCGCCGGCATTGAGAATCCGCCTCTCAGGAACTCGAGACTCCTCCTCCGGAATTCTCTGACCGCAGAAGATGCGAGTTTCCTGGAGGAGATCTTTGCACGGCTTCGTGTCAACAGTATCGTCTATGCGAAGATGGCAAGAGGGCTGTTCCTGTTCCCGCTGTTCCTGACGCGGTCGTTTCCGGTCGTGTGGGAGCAGGATGCCGCGATGCAAATGACGTCGATGACTCTCGTCTATGCGCAGGTCCCGCTCATCCTTCTTCAGTATGGACTCCTGGCGTGGGGAATTGTGATCCGGAGGCGCGATCCACAGTCGCTGCTGTTGGGACTCTTCTTCCTTCTCTACAATGGCCTTGTTCTGATGTATCCGATCAATGACATTCGGTTCTTCTTTCCGTTCCTCCCGCCGGCTCTGATGTTTGCGGCTGCCGGAGCGAAAGATCTCTATGATCGGTTCGTGATGCGATGGCCGACTGGATTTGCCATTCGCCCAGTTCTCTTGACCCTTCTCGCATTCTGCATACTGCCTACATTCGTGTGGCTGTCCGACTTTACGCTGCATGCCAGGACGTACCGTCACCGGACAGCAGCTCCAGGTGTCGCCTATGAGGCGCAGTCCATGACCCCCGAGCTCTACGTCCGTCCTGCGTCGATCGTGGGGAACTGGATCTCCCGGCATTCCGACTCTTCCTCAGTCATTCTTGCACGTTGGAAGGAACTGTCATTCTGGGTCGAGGGGCGAAAGGTAATGGACAGTGAACCGACGATCTCCTTCTCACTCTTCGATGCGGTGCTTCGGGACTATGAGATCGACTTCATCGTCAACTATGTGATGAATCCCGGGATCCGCGAGTTTGAATTCCAAATGCTCAAGTCGAAGAAGTACGAATTTCGTCCGGTCTTTCGCGCGGGGAACTTCGAGGTCGTTCAGGTAATCGACCGTGAAAAAGTGACTCTTCTTGCGCTTGGGGAGACGGGACGGGATGCGGAGCTCCCAGCAGTCCCGATTCAGGAGCGTGAGGCGACGTCGAGAGAACTCTTCGCTGAGGGAGTACGCCTGCTCGAAGGGCACCGTGAACGGGACGCGTTCTATACGTTCGGACTGTTGACCGAGATATCACAAGGGTCGGCCTACCTGGCGCTGTTTCGGGGGATTGCGTTATCTTTTGGCGGACATTACAATAGTGCTCTCTCATATTTCTCGCGATTCGCGTATGAGCAGCAAGCGGGACAGTTCCTCATGGAGGCGCGCTTTCATTCCGTTCTCATACACGAGTTTGAGAAGGCGGATCGCGATTCACTTCCTGAGTCGAAGGCAGGGGTGCTACACAGGATTTCGGCAAACTATTGGGACAGAGGATTTCACGAGTGGGCACAGGTCGTCCTGAAACGCTCACTCGAAGCCGATCCATCCTTTACCCCGTCGATGATTTTCGGAGTATATTATGCGCTCGAGCAGGATGATCTCCCGGAGGCACGGCGCTATTTGTCGATGGTGGAGAACATCAAGCCACCTCATCCAATGTTGGGGCCAGTTCACCGTATCCTGACGCTTGCTGACTCAGTCCGGATCGTGAAGCGAACTGATCTGCGTCTGAGTTACGAAATGGAGTTGTCCAGGTCGTTTGCAGCGATCGGACTCAATGACCTTGCCATCGAGCATGCGCTCAAAGTTGTGGCGCTCGATCATCAGAACGCTGATGCCCTCACCATTCTGGCCCAGTCCTACGAACTCAAGCGCCGGTACTGGCCGGCTGTGCAGGCGCTGAGGAAGTTGGTTGCGCTTTCTCCTGAAGATCGTAAGGTTGCTGCGAAGCTCTCGGAGTTGGAGGTCTACCTCTAGCGAGTTCTGGAAAAGCCTGACGGGAGCGAAGCGAAGACTGGCACGATCCGGCGCTGATGTCTCGCAGACATGCGGATGAGGGGGAACAATTCCTCAGAGGGGAGGCCGCATGGTTCCTTGCGGATTTGAGATCAGGTTCCAGCGTACCGACTTCGAGTTCCGCAATAATCTAAGCGGCACTCCCTTGTACGAGACCTCGGCATAGTGCTGTGCGGACCATTCACGAAAATCCTGGCTGCACCAGCTTACCACCTGCGCATAGGTCGGCCGGAGGGTTTTGAGAGAGTAGTTCAAGTCATACTTGTTGTGACCCGGCACGCTGCTCATTCCATTCCAGGACACCCTTCCTGAAACGTCGGGCAAAAGGCGCGCAACGCGCACATCGCTTTTCCCCAGGAAGTCGACAGCTGTCCTCCCTGTGAAGTACGGAATTGTACCTGCGCTCGTGACCCCTACGGTGGCATCCTCTGTATTTGATGCATGATTGCTGAGAGGACGAGAGTCAGCAAGAACAGCTTCTTCCTCCGCGCTCCACGCCTGCCGGGCAGGAAATGTGCTCATCGGTAGTGCATTGAGGCGATATTGTTTTTTCCCGACTATCCCCGTATCTTAGTCATGAGTATCCGTCAATCGACTCTTGCGCTGCGTTTTCAGGACCTGGCTCTTCTTCCCGCCAGAAGGTGCCGCCGAACAGTCGGCGGACACGCAGCTGGTTACCCGCCTGGCCTAACGAGTCTGGGTCGCGGGTGGCCGTTCGGGCGGGGAGCAGCAGACTCATTTCAATCATCAATCGTAAATCGACAACTACAACGTCTGTTCATGATCGGGCCCTTAGCTCCCGCCTGCGTCCCGATCAGAAGCATCGGGACTTCGGCGGACAAGCAGTTGGTTACCCGCCCGACCGAACGAGTTTGGGCTGTGTCCGGTCGTTCGGGCGGGGAGCAGCATGTTCTTTGTAATCATAAATCAAAAATCGGCAATCGAAAATCCCATCTCGTAATCATGTTTGGGGCCCTTAGCTCAGTTGGTTAGAGCAGCAGACTCATAATCTGCGGGTCGCTGGTTCGAGCCCAGCAGGGCCCACGAAGGAAGCTTGAGGTTAGATTGTAGAAGTTTGAAGTCGCCGCTGGTCGCTGGCTGAGCGTTGTTTGTCCCGCACTTGGATTCCGCTCGTTAGCGGGATTCGGGAAAGCGGAACGAAGTCCCGCCGCTTTGAGGCGGGATTCGAGCCCAGCAGGGCCCACAAGAGAATTTTCGATTGTCAATTGTGCGTTGTTCGCATCCCGCCGTTTCTTGGCGGGACCGATTGACGATTGTACGTTGTTCGCTTTGACATTCCGCATGATTGACCTCTCGCACTGCACCCTCATCACGGACGAGGATTCTCCGGTTCTCGGAATGCGATTTTCCTGGACAGACAGGATTCCTTCGTGACCATTCTAGACAAAGCCACAACTGAGGATGACAAGAGAGAATACATCGTCCTCTTCTTTGTGCTCTGCTCCGTCGGAGTCATTCTCCTCTCAACATCAATCAGTGGTCCATTCACCATCGATGAGATAAACTACCTGGTGACCGTCGTCGGATTGCGCGACGGCGTGATGACAGTCCCAGGGACAGAAGGTCTCATACCGAGCAAAGAACTCTATGCGTTCGATCCTGACGCGAACCGTAGGGCCGCGACCGAGACCCCGGTCTTCTCGGTTGCCCCGCCGCTGTACGGCATCCTTGCGCTGCCCCTCTTGCCCCTCGGCTGGCGCGGACTTGTCCTGCTCAATACTCTCGCACTCCTGGTTACGGCCCTCGGGGTTTTCCTGCTCGTAAGGAAGTTGACCAGCCAGCGTCAAACAGCTTGGATCGCTGTGCTGCTGACGCTGCTGGGAGGATCATTCCTGGAGTACTCTCAAGGTGTCTGGCCGCACATGCTCTCCGTCGCCTTCGCTACCATCTCCGTGGCGTTCGTTGCGAATGTTTGGGACGGCGGTCAGATGAGAAGCGCGTTCGTAGGAGGTGCCCTGATCGGAATCGCTGTTGGCATCCGAGAACAGAACATCATCCTAGCCAGCGGCATGGGACTGACGATTCTCCTGTTCGGTCGTGCTCGATTGCGTTCCGCGTTGTGGTATGCAATTGGTACCGGAATTCCACTCATCGTCATCGCTACGATGCGCTATTATCGGCAGGGTGTCTGGCACCCGTTTCCGAAAGCGATCGCTTATTCCGGAAATGTTGGCCAACAAGTCTCTGGCTCACTGACCTTTGATCCTCTGGGGACACTCTGGACGCGCTTCGTTGATTTCTCGAGCCAACCCGGATTTTCCGATCCGATGCTCTCTGTCATCTACAGAAAAGATCTCGAGTCCGGGGCACTCCTTGTGGATGGAGTCGTGAAAAAGGCGCTCCTTCAGTCGTCACCATGGATAGCGGTGGCACTTGCCGTGTTCGTTGGCGTCTGGATCATTACATCCTGGCGGCGAAACGAGGAGATGAGGATTCTGAAGCCACTCTCACTGCTCGTGGCTTCGGTCGTTCTCGTTTTCAGCATGTTGGGAATCGGTCGTACGGACGGACTGGCATACAACCAACGATACTTCCTTGAGCTTGTCCCAATCTCCGCAATTGCTGTCGCCATCATGTTTGAGCAGGCTGGGGGAAGGGTTTATCCATTTGTACTGGGATTGCTTGGATCAGGCTTGATGTTCGCATCAGTCCTCATGGCACCCGGAAATTCCCTTCAACGGTTGGCGATCCTCAATGTTCCGCTCTTGCTCGCGTTGCTATCGGTTGTCGCTCTCTTCCTTCTTCTTCGGGGGACGAAGCTACCATTTGTTTCGGTCATACTGGGTTTGTGCCTCGGGTGGTCTTTGTCCGTCCATCTCCAGTGGGATGTCGCCGCCTCTAGAAACCGGCGTATGAGGAACGAAGTGTTGATCAAGCAGCTACAGAACGTCCTCACCGCCAGATCGGCTGTGTTCACGTATGGAGGATGGAGGGACGCGGCGGGAGCTCTCGTGCTCAGCCGCGATGTCGTGGTTCTAGACGTGGGGGCGGATGAGGGTCAAACGGCGGGCCAATTAGCCAGAGAAATGGATTTGAAAGGAAGGTCTGTGTATGTCGTTGCCCATGGCTTGCCTGCGTCCATTCTGCGAGGTATTGCCGGGCCCGATTCTCTGGAACTGATCTCGAGGGAGCCATTTCATATCTATGAACTCGTTTTCAGGCGCTGAAATGGGTCTGTTCGCCCGGTTTTCACGCAGATCTTGAAAAGTTGTCCGGTAATTTTTTCCGCGGAGTGAATTTTTTTCCTGGCAATTTCCGTTTCGAATAGATAGATTTGTTCAAAACAAGTGTCTTTCCAAGGAATTGGCTTCGGGGCTACGTGGCACGCTCCTTGCTCCCATTCGAGAGTCAATTCGTCAGAAACCGTTTCCCCTAATCCCTATTCCTTCACCTAATTAAGGAGACTATCTATGGGTCAACAGCAACTTCTACTCATCATTCTCGGCGTCATTATTGTCGGTATCGCTATCGCCGTCGGTCTGAGCTTGTTCTCAGCCCAGAGCGTTCAGTCGAACCGCGACGCTATCATCAACGACCTGAACAACCTTTCTGCTCAGGCATACCAGTACAAGGTTCGCCCCTCATCGATGGGCGGTGGACAGGGTTCCTACGGTGGATTCACCATTCCGTCAAAGATGTTGACGAATGAGAACGCAACCTACAACGCCGATGCTACCCCCGTGGCATCCGGCGCGACCTCATTCGTGATCACTGCGACGTCCGCCCAGAATACGACCAACAAGATTACCGTGACGGTCGATTCAGAAGGCAGACTGACTGGATGGAGCTACGAAGGAGACTTCCAGTAAGATACCGTCCCCCCACAGGGCAAAGCAATACAAGGACATCCCGCGACGGCGGGATGTCTTTTTTTTTGCCCTTTCTAACACTTCATTCACGTTGTACGACCTCTTCGTACGATCCTCTTGCTTGACAGAAACAGCGAAAAATTGTATACTCTGTACACATTTGGAGATTGCGCTTCCGTTTTTGGTTGATCGATTGTAGCGAGGAGCCTATGGCTGAATACAAGATTGAAGGCCTCACCGTTGCCGGCAAGGCCGTTTCGGGCATGATCACAGCCGATACGCTGAAGGATGCCAAGCAGAAGGCGGCTCAGATGTCGACGGAGAAGAAATTTAAGCTCTCCGGCGTCTACGAGCGCGTCAACTGGCTCTATCGGGTTCAGAAGGGAACGGAGAAACCGGTCGACGGCGAACAGAAGGCATTCACAAAAGACGAGGTGAAGCAAGCCCTTGAGAAGATGGGCTACCGCGTCCTGTATGTCCGGAAGAAAATGTTCGGGAACAAACCCCGTGCAGCGCAACCGACCGAGGTCATCACGTTCGTCCGCATGAGCGCAGACCTGATGAGGCAGAAACTTCCATTCAACGAAATCCTTCTTCTCCTCATGAATGACATTGCTGATCCCGCGCTGAGGGATGCAGTCAAGGAGATTAACAGCGAGTTGAAGCAAGGAAAGGACAGCGAGAAAGTCTTTCTGAAACAATCACCGGTGTTCGGCAAGTTCACCGCGAATATGTTGGGCCTGGCATCAAAGAGCGGTAACATGACGGAGATCTACGAAAGCACCGCCAAGTTTCTGGAAAGGAATGCTCAGTTCAAGAAGAATCTTAAGAGCGCGCTCATTACTCCTATCATTACACTCTTCATTCTGTTCCTCGCGTGTCTCTTCTATGTTGGCTACATCTTCCCGGCCACCGCCGAGATGTTCGAGAAGTTCAAGATCGAGCTCCCGCCGATGACGAAAGCGACGCTTGCATTCAGCCGATGGATGATGGCAAACATCATCCCCATCATGATCGTGCTCTTTGCCCCGATCATCATCCTGAGCCGTTTTCTTTCCACTGAGCGCGGCAAGTTTCTGATGGATAAGACGATCATGAAGATCCCTGTCGTCGGACCATTGCTTCACAAGACGGCAATCGAAATCTACTGCCGCGTGTTCTACGCGCTCTACAGCGGATCGGGAGAGAACATCGACGTTATCAGGATGGCTGCCGAGGCGTGCGGAAACAAGTACATGGAGCATCAGATCAAGACGATTGCGATTCCGATGATGTTGGAGAAAGGAAAGGGACTGACGGAAGCGTTCCAGGCCACCGGCGTGTTCACTCCGACGGCAATCTCCCGGTTCAACTCCGGAGCGGAAACAGGAACAGTCAAGAACACGGCGATCCAGCTTGCAGAGTACTACGAGAAAGAGACGACCTACAAATTGGCGAACGCAATTGAAGCAATCCAGCTCGCCGTGTCCATGATTATCATGATAGTCCTTACTGGCTTGACGATTGTTTCGTCAGAGACCGCAACGATCAAACCCAAGGCACCTGGAACGTTCATCAACTATGTGCTGACATATTTCGGGTTGAACTGATCGGCCCGATCACGGTGATGTTGAGATTCGATCAGGAGTGAGAAGGAGAGAGACTCCATGCCAGAAATAGATATAACTGATAAAATAGGCTATACTCTCTTGAAGAAGGGGATCATCGACTTCGAGACGCTCGAGAAGTCGTTGAAGATGAAGGACTCCGAGGAGAACAAGAAGAACCGGAAAAACCTCGGTCAGATCCTGGTGACAGAGTTTGGCGCCGACCATGATGCAGTGTTCCGCGAGGTGGCCAATCTGTACGCCTTCCGTGAAATCTACCTGGCAGATGAAAAGGTCGACGAAGCCCGTGTCGCCTTCGTGAAGAAGCTTGTCGACGGGCTCACGGATCAGCAGCGGGAGATGATGGTTCAGGCGAAGATGCTCCCCTTCAAGTATGATGAGCGCCAGGCGGACAAACTCGTCATTATCGCAGCCGACCCCACCGACCGGAACCTCCCTGTTGTGGCACGCAGCTTCAATGTCAAGAAGTATGAGATCTGCTACGTCAGGCTGAAGGATCTCCAGGGTCTCATGGAGAAGATTGTTCCTGCGCAGAATGAGTTCCTGAAGCTCCTGCAGCAGGAAGAGGATGTTAAAATCGGTGACGACGGCACAGGCGGAGAGGAGTCGGTTGACGAGGATGCACTCGAAGCCGAGATCAACAAGAGCGCCTTGGTGAACCTGTTTGAGGGGTGTCTTGTTGAGGCTGTGCGCAGGGGCGTCAGCGACGTTCATATCGTGGCGGCTGAGGGAAACAAGACCAATTTCATGTTTCGTGTCGACGGCAACCTGCAAGTGTGGCACTGCCAGGAAAACACGATGCCGGAAGCAGTTATGGCCGTCGTGAAGGACCGTACGAAGAACGTCGACCGGTTCGAGCGTGAGATGTCGCAGGACGGTTTTATCCAGCGCGTGATCGATGGTCACCAGTTGCGATTCCGCGTGTCCATCATGCCCATTGTGACGACGGAATTCAAGAACAAGTTCGAAAGTTGCGTTATCCGTGTGCTCGATGACCGTAAGGTCATTACGGATCTCGAGAAGCTCGGTCTGCAGGGCCCGGCGCGAGGATTCTTCTACAAAGCGATTTCAAAGCCGCAAGGTATTGTCATTTTGACAGGTCCTACAGGATCGGGCAAATCCACGACACTCATCGCTGCCCTTTATCAGGTTATTGATCCAACAGTGAACGTGCTCACGATCGAAGAGCCTGTTGAATACATCATCAAGGGAGCCCGCCAGCTGAAGATCGGGCCGAAGATGGGATTCGAGCAGTCGATTCGAGGTATTCTGCGTCACGACCCTGACATCGTGCTCGTTGGTGAGATGCGTGACAAAATCACCGCAGAAACAGCCATCAAGCTCGCAAACACGGGTCACCTTGTGTTTTCCACTCTTCACACGAACGATGCCCCGAGTGCGGTTGCCCGTCTGTACAAGATGGGGATCGAGCCCTTCCTGATTGCCTATGCCATCAACATCATTGTGGCACAACGACTTATTCGGACGCTCTGTAAAATCTGCAAGGAACCAGTCGAGGGCAGTGAACTGGAAGATTACCTGAAATTCGGGTTCTCAGAAGATGAACTGAAGTCGCACACCATGTACAAAGCGGTTGGCTGTGACAAGTGTGGCGGAGGGTACAAAGGTCGAGCCGCCATTCACGAGGCGCTGTACTTCACGAAAGACATCAAGACTCTGGTCCTTGGTGCGGGCGAGAAGGTTGATGAAGACGCGATCCGTAACCAAGCGGCGAAGGACGGAATGTGGACGCTTCGCCGTTCCGGCATGGAGAGAATGCTTGAAGGCAGCACGTCTCTCGAGGAAGTTATCGCAAACACAACAGAAGAAGACTAATCCAAGACAAATTAACAGAACGCTTCGTACTGAGGCATCTCCGGAGAGGAGGTGCCTCTTTTTTTTCTTTGCCTGAGTGTCTCTACGTCAGGCTTCAGGTTCTCTGTGTCGGTTGTTCGTTGTCACAGCATGTTACAGTACATAGTGTTATGGTAATTGTTGAGCAGGGTCGGCCGCACCGTTGGGGCAGGGAGTGATGTCAACTCTCGCGGAGGAGTAAATCCGCGATTTTTTGCTGTTTTTGGCACATCTGATTCGTGATTGTGAAGTCCCTACTGCGAAATGATATGTAACAAACTCTAAAAATTTTCCTTTAAGAGAGTTGCATTTTCTTTTGGAGTTTCTTATTTTCACAGCAATAGGGGAACACCGCAGACTGTCACTCTTCAATTTCTTGGTTTGTCCACCACCAATCGTCGGACATAGAGAATGACGACTCCTCCGCCGCGTCCACCCGCAGCAAAGCCACCAGAGCCACCACCACAAGCAGCGGCACCCGCCGTCGAGCCTCCCTTTGTAGGCGAAAGCAAAGTGCTGTTGAAAAACCTGGCAGGTCAGCTTCCAGCCACGGTTACCGGCTTGGAGCGCCAGATGATGATTGGTGACATCGTCGGGAGGATGGACGAGACCGAGAAAGGGAAGCTCCGATCACTGTTGAACTATTTCCTCCTGAGGATGCTCTCCCTCAACGCCTCGGATATTGATATGGGAGGATATGGATCGGGGGGGCAGATCTGGTACAGGATTTTCGGTTCCAAGAAGCCGGACAAGACCTTGGGGCAGTTTGCGCCGGACGAGATGAACTTTCTGCTCCAGAGCGTCCTCGGCGAGCGCCAACGGGCGTTCTTGTACGAGAACAGGAATCTGGATTTCTCCTACATGTTGTATTTGGAGAACGGCGAGTTCCGACGATTCCGCGCTGACGCGTACTTCGACCTCGATCAGATTGCTCTGAATATGCGGGCGATCAACAACACGGTGCGTCCGTACAAGAATCTGGAGCTTCACGCGAACGTGACGCGGATGTTCAGCCTGGCGGGAACGAAAGAAGGATTGTGTCTGGTCACCGGCATCACGGGCTCCGGCAAGAGCTCCACGCTCGATGCGATTATCGACGCGAACAATCACAGCGTCGATGCGCACATCGTCATCATCGCATCACCGATTGAGTATGTGCACAAGTCAGATCGGTGTATCATCCGTCACCGTGAGGTGGGTCGAGACGTCCTGTCCTTCAAGGATGGTGCAGTGCAGGCTCTTCGTCAGGATCCGGACATCATCATGATCGGTGAGTTACGCGATCCTGAGACGATTCTGACTGCGCTCGAAATCACAGATTCAGGACACAAAGTGTATTCGACGCTGCACACTGCGTCAGCCGTTGAGAGCATCGACAGGATCATCGGTGAGACTCCGCCGGCTGAGCAGGAGCGAGTCAGGAACCGTCTTGCAGATACGCTCCGGGCCGTCATGTCGCAGAAACTGATTCCAAGCCTCGACGGGAAGCGCGTGCTCGCCAAAGAGATCATGCTCGGTCTTCCGTCGGTGCGCGCGGCGATCAAAAATAACAATACTGGCGAAATCTATCAGATGATTTCCGAGGGAATTGAGCAGGGGATGATCACGATGGAGCAAGATCTGAAGCGGCTCTATCTGCAGAAGAAGATTTCTCTCGAGAACGCACTCAACTATGCAAACAACAAGCGGCGGATTCAGCAGCTTCTCCAGGTGAATCCGGCGGAATAAGTGTTGCAACAGCGAACGGAAGCAGAGTTCACCACAACGGACTACTAACAACAAGGGACAAAGGTCGAAATGCCATACACGCCTGGTCAGGGCAAAACTGCAGTTGCATTGTTCGTCGACGGCCTGGAGCTCAAGTTTGTCCAGTTGTCGATGAAGGGTGGAAAGGTGACGCTGCGGGACTATAAAACGGTCGCGTTGATACAGAAGTTTGAGGAGAAGCCCGGAGGTGTAGGAGAGGAGGGAGCGGCCGCTCCCGAGATGTCAGCAGAGGCGTTTGGTGAGCCGTCGGTTCCGACTGAGATGAGCGAGCAGGAGGGGCAGACGAATGCCTCGGTGCTTCTGAGCGTTCTGACAGATCTCCCGTCGTCCAAGTACACTCTTTCGTACGGACTCAGCGAGCCCGCTGTGACGTACCAAGAATTCGAGAGCGACTCCGGCCTGAAAGGGACGAAGCTGAAAAAGCACATCGCCCAGGAGCTTGCGGCGATGCGCGCAACGCCGCCGCCACTCGATGCGCTTGACTTTATCCCGACAGCCCAGGGCGGTCTCCTGAGCATCGTTCGGGAAGACGGAATGCACATCTACGAACTGTTGCAGGAGATCAGGCCGTTTATCGGGAACCGTCTCCCGAAAATCAATCTCCTCGACAGCGCAGATGCCGCGTTGATCGGTATCGTCCGGAGCTCGTATGAGCTTCAGGAGGAAGACGTCTCCGTACTCGTGTACGTCGGAAACGACTTCAGCCGCCTCATCTTCATGCAGGGGAAAAACTATCTCCACTTTGCTCCGATCATCAGCGAAGGATACGGATCGTCGAATATCGAAAACACGATCTACAGCCGTATTCTTCTTGAGCAGGACAACATCGCCCTCACCCGCATCGACCGCATCATCCTGTGCGGAGAGAGCCACAAGGTCAATCTTCGCGAATCGCTCGCACCGCAATTCTCCAGTGCGACGGTGGAGTACCTTCAGGCTCCTGAGCTTGATCTGAGTGTGTACGAAGGCGTGGTCGGCGAGGCAGTGTCGGAGTACGCCATTCCCATCGCGACCGCCTGGCGCTCCCTGAATCCGAAGAAAACAGGATTCTATGATCTCAACCTGTGTCCGATTCTGATCACGGAAGGCCAGAAGGCGTTCAAGCTTGCATGGCACGGTTGGCTCATGGCGGTGCTCATCATCGGCTCAATTGTTTTCTTCATCACCTCCATTCAAAGCAGGAGCGCCGAGATCAAACGGCAGAACGCCGAGCTCCTGAGGAAGCGGGCAGACCTCGCTGACCTGGAGAGACTCCGCGCACGTCGTGCGGAGCTCACGGCCGACATCGGCCGCTTTGAGAAGGCGGCCACGGTGTACGACTCTGTCGCACCTGGCAGCGATCGCTGGAGCCGTGTGTTGCATTATGTCGCTAACAGCGTCGAGGATCTGAACTCGCTCTGGATCTACAAGCTGGGTCGGGATGATCAACATCCGGGGGCCCTCGTCATCAACGGCCGGTCTATCTATCGTACGAGGATTTCTCGGCTCGCAAGTTTGTTCGAGCGGGCAATCCTGAAAGAAGTCCGGATCAGACCGATCCGAAATAAAGTGGTGTACGAATTCGATCTGCTCGTCGAGCAGGTTGACAAGAGTGATGTTGTGTCCACAACCAGAAAACGGTAAGACACTATGTCCTTCAAGATACGTAATACGATCGTTCTGGCTGTCGTTTTCGTGCTCATTACGGGCGGCGGACTTTTCTATTACCTCTACATGCAGCCCAAGCAGTTGAAGAAGACGATGGCAGAAATCCAGAAAATCGAGAAAGAACTCGTGGATTTCCCGCAAACTGTGAGTCAGGTCGAGGAGTTGACCAACAAACTGGCGGATACGAAACGCCGGTATGACTCGCGCAGCAAGGAAATCCCGCCGTTCGATATCACCTCGCAGACCTACGCCTACATGAGCAAGGGAATCGATGAAGCGGGGTTTTCGAACGACAATGAATTCGTGCAATTCAAGATGACCTATGCGGGCTCGAGGGACCTCGGAGCCTACGGCTACAACATCTATCAACTGACAGAGGGAGAAGCGGTTTTCGAGAACCTGTACAAGTTCGTGTACTTCCTCGAAAACGGCAGCCGGCTGTACAAGGTGGCATGGGTTGACATGGAGAGCAAGGAAGATGTGAATGTTGACACCAAGGACACCCGAAAGTTCCTGAATTTCACGATGGAGTTGCACGCATACTACACGAAGATCCAGGAACTGAATAGCTCGCTCGCTGCGAAATCGTTGACATTCACGCAGTCGCCGTTTGATCCGTTTGACCCGATCATCCTTGGCAAGATCTCGGCAGAAGCTCCGGAAGACGAAGTCGACATCAAGAACATAGAGATTAAAGCAATCCTTCCGGGCAAGGCATTTGTCATGATCGGGGGTGAGATGTCGGTGCTTCATTTGGGTGATAAAGTGTGGCGGGGCTTTGTGAGCCGGATTAGTCCTGCAGAGGGAAGGGTGGAGTTCACCGTCAACGAGGGTGGGATCGTCAGGAAAGTCTCGAAATCAATTGTTTTCAAAAAGAGATGAGGGAGTCATGAAAAACAGATTAACCATTCTTACAGCGTGCTGTGTGCTCCTTCTGATGAGCGCCCTTCAAGGCCAGAGCCGGGAAGAGCAGAAGATCAAGCGCGCTGCTCAGGGGAAAGTAACCTATACCCAGGAGGAGATCGTCTCCTTCAGATCTGACGTCCCTTACAAGCAGGCGATCGAGTCGCTCAGTCTCCTGAGCAAGAAGTTTCTGAAGAAACCAATTCTCGACCCGAGTCCGCTGACGACTCCCATCAATGTCGAGATCCAGCCGATGTACTGGAAGGATGCACTGGAACTCATCCTTCGGACGAACAACCTCTGGTATGCGGAGAAGGAAGACTTCATTCAGGTTGCACCGATCGCGGCCCTTGCTGCGGCAGGAGGGGAAGGACTTCCATCTGGCGCAGCGGCACCGGTCGACTCCGGCGCCATCTATTCAAAGATTCCGGAAGTCACGATCTCCGCGATCTTCGTGGAAATCAACACCGCGAAGCTGCGGGAGTCGGGACTCAGCTTCAATATTTTCAGGGGACGCGATCTGAACCTTGGGATTGAATTCAACGGATCAGGAAGCGTGAGCAGTGACATCTTCGGCGCGACGGTTTCCCCGACCTCGAAGAAACTCGCGGTGAACATCGATGCAGCGCTGAGGATCTTCGAAAGCGAACAGCTTGGTGAGGTGATTGCGAGGCCGCAAACGACCGTCCGATCGGGAACAAAAGGCAGACTCCAGGTCGGGACGGACTTCTCAATCAAAGAACGCGATTTCTCCGGAAACCTGACGGACAAGTTCTACAGCACAGGCACGATTCTCGAAGTGACACCGAAGGTCTACCGGTATGGCACCACGGACTTCATCGACCTCCCGTATCACGCGGAACGCAGCTCGGTGACACCTGGCGAAGTGAGCACCCTCATCAACAAGAGCCAGTCGGATGGACGGCGAATCGTTCTGAACGGCGAGGAGATCTATGTCGCCGGGCTGTACTCGAACGATGAGTCAATTACGCGGGAAGGAATCCCGCTTCTCAAGGATCTTCCGTGGTGGGTGTTTGGACTCCGTTATATCTTCGGGTACGACAAAGTCCAAACGACCAGGAAGGAACTGCTGGTGCTGTTGAAGGCGGAACTGGTTCCGACAATCGACCAGCGCATCATGGAGCTTGCGAAAGAGCGCAATGTCATCCAGGATCGGCGGAAGGAGATACAGGACGACCTGAAGAACAGGACGACGATTAGAAAAGACTAACTACGCAGCGCCCAGAAAACAATCGGGAATACATTCAAGTATTTGGGGAGTTCGTTATGAACGTCCGAACGATATTGTTGTGGGGGACCCTTGCTCTGCTGCTGTTCCAACCGGCGTGCCAGAATCCAACTGAACCAGATGGATCGGTAACGCCCTTAAGTACCATTGTGAGCGGCACAGTATTGCGGAATGACAACCTCGCCCCTGTTGCGAATGCCATTGTTTTTGACGCGGGCGGATTGGCGCGCGATACGTCAAAGAGCAATGGGTCGTTCAAGCTCACCTACCAGCTCCAGGGGCAGACGAGGACGAAGATTATTGCGACACGTTCCGGATTCGGGAACGACACCGCATCGGTGACGTTGAGTCCCGGGGTCGACACGACGATCGCACTGCGCCTCAAGGCGGATAGCACAAGCCCGTCCGGATCGGTTTCATCGAACGGCGCGGCGAATATCATCCTCATGTCCCTGAGCTCGGACAACATTTCGATCCGGGGCACAGGGGCAAATGAAACGGCGGTGCTCCTCTTCGAAGTCCGTGATTCTCTGGGTGTGCCGATTGGCGGCACGAACAGGCTCAAAGTGAACTTCACAATCCTTGGTGGTCCGGGCGGCGAAGAGTATGTGTTCCCCGTTTCATCCGACAGTGATCCGTTGACGGGTCGCGTGACAACCCGCGTCTCGTCCGGCAAGAAAGCTGGCGTGCTTCAGGTTGTGGCATCGGGAACAGTACCCGGTACGACGAAGGTCATCAAGTCTAGCCCAGTCCGCATCACCATTTCGGGCGGGTTGCCGGTTGCTGAGCGGTTCTCAATCAGCCGAACGCTCGCAAATATCGCAGGCGGCGTCTATGACAATCTGCGTACATCGATCATGGTTGTCGTGGGCGACAAGGAAGGCAATCCGGTCCAGGCCGGAACTGCTATCTCCTTCACTACGACGGGAGGTATCATTCAGCCGAACGCGTTGACGAACAAGGACGGCATTGCGTCGGTTGATCTCATCTCAGGTAATCCACGTCCTCAGAATTCGGTCGCAATCGTGACAGCGAAGACGATCGGAGACAGCGGCGTTGTGATACAAAGAAGCATCCCAATTCTGTTCTCCGGTGCGACGCGCGTGCTGACACCGACAACCACTGTTGTTGTGCCAGACAGCGGTTCGACAAGTTTCGAGTATCGCGTCCAGGATCCGAACGGATTCCCGCTTGTGAAAGGAACCTCAATCAAACTCACGGTCGAGGGCGCCGGTGCAGGGAACCTGGAGTTGTTCGGCGATGTCTCGAAGACGCTCGAGGACTCCAATGATCCAAGCATGACACTGTTCAAAGCAACGGTTCGTGACAAGAAACTCAAAGACGCCTCAGGGAACGTCACGTTCAAGCTCGATGTCACGAGTGCGAATGGAAACGTAAGTATGTCGTTCCCGGGCTTCGTCCTGGCCGATACGAGTGCGGCACCGCCGGTCTTTACACCTTCGCAATCCGGTTATGCTGCCAGCCTGACGCTGTTGGATGTGGCAAGTCCCCAGCTCTCCGTCAGTGGAACTGGTGAGAACGAAAGCACGAGGCTCACGTTTGTTGCGAAAGATTCCGTCGGAACACCCATCGAAATCAGAAAGCGCGCATACGTGACGTTCTCGATCTCTCCGGTCGGTGGACTCGGCGGCGGTGAGTTTCTCTTCCCGACTGCTGACTCGACTGATGCGTCGGGTCGCGTGTCAACCACGTTCAATGCCGGGACCAGGTCTGGAGTTGTTCAGGTTGTTGCACGGTCGACGGTAAACGCAAGGACGATTACATCCTCTCCTGTTCGAGTGACAATCTCAGGCGGTCTGCCGGATGCGAACCACTTCACTGCGACGCTCTCCAAGAAGAACATGCCAGGACTCGTGAAAACGGGTGCACTTGGGACTGTGAGTGTTCAGGTGGGTGACAAGTTTGGCAATCCCGCAGCTGAAGGTACTGCCCTGTACTTCAGTACCTCCGGCGGTTTGATTTCCGCAACAGCCACCACAGATGCATCAGGTCAGGCCACCGCGACAATTCAGGGTGGCAATCCCGCTCCCAATGATCCGACACTCGGTGGGCCCGGCTTCGGTGCCATTACGGTGCAGACTGTCGGAGAAGGAGGAGTCGCCATCCAGAAGTCGCTCCCATTCCTCTTTTCCGGTGCGCCAAGAGTAACTCTCACCAACGTGCCGACTGACACACTGAAGATCTTCGATGGAGCGGCGTTCGATGTAGACTATGTTGTCGCAGATGTCAATGGCAATCCCGTGTCACAAGGTCACAGTATTTCTGTGACAGCATCGGGGCAGGGCGCAAGTGGACTGTCCCTGAGCGGTGATGTGAATGTGAACACACCGGACACACAGGACAAGACCAACTTCACTCGGTTCAGATTCCGCGTGGCTGACAATGTGACAAATGGCGGGACAAGCGGAGAATTTGCAGTGACCGTCACGGTCTCTGGTGAATCCGGGACATCAGTTCGGAAGTTCTATGGCGTTCTGTATCCACCTCAAATAGCAACGACGGTGCCTCCTTCCGCGAGAGTGCCTTCGCAGATCGCGTTCCTGGGCATTACCAACGGTGATATCTACGTGGCCGGTGTCGGAAACACAGAAAACACGGTCATCACCTATGAAGTAAGAGATTCACTGGGAGTGCCGATCGAGAAGTCCCGAAAAGCGTATGCGACTTACTCCATGCAGTTCTTCCCGAACTCCATCCGCCAGGGAGGGACCGCTCCCAGGATCATTCCGGCTGCAGACAGCACCGATGATGCAGGGAAACTGAGAGCGTCTATTGTGAGCGGGACACAGGCCGGCGTTATTCAGGTTGTTGCAAGAATTCAAGTTGCAGGAGGCGCTGTGATCACATCACAGCCGGTGAAAGTCACGGTCCACGCCGGATTCCCGGACCAGGCCCATTTCACGCTTATGCCGAGCCGCTATGTCTTCCCAGGATTTGACGGATTCTCGACGGTGGGCTTCCAGGTGGCAGTTGGTGACACGTTCAGCAATCCGGTGCAGTCGGGAACGGCGCTCTACTTCCATTCACAAGCGGGCGTAATGCTCACGGGAACAACAAGTGGTGCATCATACACGAACACCACGGGTCTTGCTCAAGCGTCGCTCTATACGGTCAATCCGAGACCGTCGGCCGTTCCCTACTTTGATCCGACGGCAGGTGGTGGTCGACCTGGATACTGCTGGGTCTATGTGCAGACGCAGGGGAGCGGCGGAAGGAGAGTAATGGATAGTGCGCTCGTTGTCTGGAACAAAGCGCCAATCGTTGTCACAGGAGCGCCGGTGGGCGCAATTACCATGCCGAACCACGGCTCTACGGTTCCGATCTCGATTACCGTAAAGGACGCGAACGGTAACCCGCTGTGTGACGGTACGACGATCACACCCAGCATTTCCTACACGACAGACATCAGTGGCATTCGGTTCAGTGTCTCAGGTGATCTCTCGACAGCCAAGGCATTCACGATGCCGAATGCCGGCTACATTCGATACCCAGGTCAGGGGGTGACGGACTTCACGTTCACGATCAATGACCTCTCTGTGCCAACGGCGACAACGACGGGTCAGAGTCTGACAATCGATATCGTCATTGATGCGCCAGGCTTGGCGACAAAAGTCGTCTCGTTCATGGTGAACATCATTTAGCCATCCCGGACTTTTTGTGGACTCCGTCCTTCGCGCCTGCGGGGGACGGAGTTTTTTTTGGAGGGTGAATCCGGGAATCGTGACACAGAGATCCACCGAGACTCGTGAGTTTCGTAGGCGAGTTCCACAGAGGTGAGTTTGACTACAGCAGCCCCTTTTCTTTGTACCAATCGAAGGTTTTCTGCACAGCCTCGCGGAAGGGGGTAAACGAACAGCCGAGTTCTGTCTCGGCTTTCGCTGTGCTGAAGGAGTACCGAAAGCGGCTGCCCGCAAGGAGCTCGCGTGTGATCCACGGCTTTCTCTTAAGGAGCGCGGCGGTTAGCTCCGAGAAAGCGGCAAGGGCTGTGACTGCAGGGGATGGAACGCGGAACAACGGCTTGATCCCTCCGACAACCTCGGCAATGGTGGTGATAATCTCTTTGTGGGAGAGACTCGAACCGCTGAGTATGTATCGTTCGCCTGTTCTTCCTTTCATTGCAGCGAGAATGTGTCCCTGCACCACATCGCCAACGTAGACGACACTCATACCGCCGCGAACATAGTAGAAGATCCGTTTGTGGTAGATGTCCCGTATCAACTGGCCGCCGTGGAAGTGGATGTCGCGAGGCCCAATCACCACCGACGGATTCACCATCACGGCATCGAGGCCGTAACGTACTCCCCGTGCAATCTCTTGTTCTGCTGCCCATTTCGTATTTCTGTAGCCGATGTCAAACGACTGCCAGTTGAAAGCCGTGCTCTCGTTCGCGATCTGGCCATGGCCGGGAAATCCGATCGCCGCAATGGAGCTTGTGTGAATCAGCTTCTGAACGCTCACTCGGAGGCACGCATCGACCACGTTCCGTGTGCCACCGACGTTGACGGCCTCCATCACCGGTCGCTCGGGTTTCCAGTACGAGATGACCGCGGCGGTGTGGAATACCGTGTCGCACCCCTTGACCGCATTCATGACGGACTCTGCGTCCCGAATATCTCCAAAGACGGTTTCGACTTCCAGGCCCTCGAGCGCCCGGGTGTCGGATTCTCTCCGGCGCAACACGCGCACGTGATACCCTTCTTCAAGCAGCGCCTCTACGATGTTGGAGCCTATGAAACCATTTCCTCCAGTGACGAGGACATTCTTCATTCTGATTCCCTTCTCAGGAGCGCTCGTGCGCGTGCAAAAACCGAATCAAACATGGGTTCTGTGAGTCTGCCGGTGAACGTGTTCTGCTGACTTGGATGAAATGATCCGAGAAGCGTCAGGCTCTCATCGATGTTGTACTCCACACCATGGCCGAAACGAAGTTTGCGCACATTGTGGAACCTCCCAAGGGCGTACAACGATGCGACCGCAGAATCGAATCCGGTTTTCCCGAGTCCTACAATCACACGGACGCGCTTCAATTGCCGTAGTTCGGCGAGGAGGAATGGACGACAATTTTCGAGTTCTTCGGGCAGAGGTTTGTTCAGAGGTGGTGCGCACCTGCAACTTGCTGTGATGTAGCAGTCTCTCAGCTTCATGCCGTCGTCGCGTGATACAGACGTTGGTTGATTGGCAAATCCCGCTTTGTGGAGGGCCCGATACAACCAGTCGCCGCTCCGGTCACCAGTGAACATCCTACCCGTCCGATTGCCCCCGTGTGCGGCTGGTGCAAGTCCGACGAGGAGGAGGCGGGCCTTTGGATCTCCGAAGCCCGGAATCGGTCTTCCCCAGTAGTCCCACTCAACAAATCGCTTCGTCTTTTTTCTCGCGATGTCCCTGCACCACTGAATGAGGCGTGGACAACGCCGGCAACGAACAATGTGTTGATGTATCTGTTCGAGCTCAGTCATCGTTGGAAGACTCAGATGTGGTGGTGGATTCGTCAGGGTGGTTGAGGGAGAACGGTATCGTCACACGGAGTTCACGATACACGATGGACCCTGCGTCTGGTTGATGCCAGCCATTCGCTAGTGGATGCGATTGAGGAATTCCACCAAGTGGCGGTTAAACTCGGCCGGATTCTCCAGATTGCTCATATGACCTGCCGCAGGGATGATGTGGATCTCAGCTCCCGGAATCTGTTTCTGCATCGCTTCCGCCACTGCAGGAGGTGTGAGCGCGTCTTCTGCGCCAACAAGAATGAGCGTTGGGACTTTGATCTGAGAGAGGATGGGCGTAGTGTCTGTACGAATTCCGAGTGCAAGCGCCGCACCACTAATTCCCAAAGGTGAATTCGCCCGCATGACGCTCTTCATGTTCTCGATAACGTCCGGATGAGTCTGAAAGGATTGTCGGGCGAAAACGAGGTTCGCGAAGTCGTCGGCAAAAACGGGAACGCCTGCAGTCTTGACAGTTCGGACAATCGCGGATCGCTTCAACTTCGCTTCATTGGTGTCGGCCTCGCTCTTCGTATCGCAGAGAACAAGTCCCCGGATACGGTCAGGGAATAGTTCATATGCGCGCAGGGCGATATATCCACCCATGGAGAGTCCGCAAAGGATTGCCTTGTCGATCACGAGGTGATCGAGGAGCCCGAGCAGGTCGTCGACGAAAAACTCGATGGAGTACTGCCCGTCGCCCACAGAACTCTCACCGTGACCTCGAATGTCGTACGTAATCGCGCGGAAATGATTCGGCAGAGCCTTCATCTGGGGCTCCCACATCAAATGACTGAACGGGAATCCATGAATGAATACCACAGGGATTCCTTGAGGGAGGCCCCGCTCGGCGTAATTCATCGTCAGATGATTGATGGAAATCTTCATGGTGATCCTGTCTCGTTGGAGTTGAGCCTGGTACGGCTGTCACCGCTTACCTGCCGTCCGAGCGGATTGGCCCTTCGAGGTAACCGGCCCTGGTGTTCCGATGAACTGTCTTGGAGAGACCTGTAACTCCGCGAAGAAACGAAAAATTCAGACGATCTTCCAGCGCAAAGGCCAAGGCAGGAAGAGGTGCGGGATTGGCCTCACCCCGGTATTCCGAGGTCCCCGCTATTGTTGTTCGCTCGATCGTAAATCCCTCATACCTCTTGAGATTGCCAACGATGAGTTTCACCGAACGACCACTGTGCAGGTCCATATTTTGGCCGACCACACCGTGATTCTCACTCCTGATTTCTCATTTATTCAATCTGGCAAAACCCTTGTGATCATTCTCGATTGTGAGAAGGTGACCTCAAAAACAGGTCTGTTTTGTCGGTTTTCTACTCGTTTCGGAAGGCCTGTGGCTGGAATAGTTCTTGCCTTCGAATCAGAGATTGTACCCAAAATACATAGTAGAAAGGCAAGACTGACGATGTCACCTCAAGGCGAGAATTCGACCGATCAGCGCATAATGGTTACGATAGATGGTAACGAGGCAGCTGCATACTCGGCGCATAAATGCAGTGAAGTGATTGCGATATATCCCATTACGCCATCCTCCACCATGGGTGAGTGGGCTGATGAATGGTCCGCTCAAGGGAGGAAGAATATCTGGGGGACAGTTCCCCTGGTGATCGAAATGCAAAGCGAAGGGGGTGCTGCAGGCGCAGTTCATGGGGCGTTGCAGACCGGCGCCCTTTCAACAACGTTCACCGCGTCGCAAGGTCTTCTCTTGATGATTCCCAACATGTTCAAGATTGCCGGCGAACTGACGCCGACTGTCTTCCATGTCTCGGCCCGAACAGTCGCTACCCACGCGCTCTCCATTTTTGGAGATCATAGCGACGTGATGGCAGTGCGCTCAACAGGATGGGGACTCATCGCTTCAAACTCAGTTCAGGAAATCCACGACACCGCGCTCATCGCGCAAGCCGCATCGCTCGAAGCCCGGGTGCCCTTTGTCCACTTCTTTGATGGCTTCCGCTCGTCCGCTGAAGTCATGAAGATGGAGCAGCTTGCCGACTCTGACTTCCGTCAGATGATTGACGACGAGCTCGTCTACAACCATCGTCGGCGCGCACTGAATCCTGAGAAGCCAGTCCTGCGCGGCACGGCACAGAACCCCGACGTGTTTTTCCAGGCGCGTGAAGCCTGCAATCCGTACTACCTCGCCTGCCCCGACATCGTACAGAAAGCGATGGACAAATTCGCGAAGATCGTCGGACGGCAATACAAGTTGTACGACTACTACGGTGCGCCCGATGCAGATCGCGTTGTCGTGATGATGGGATCCGGTGCTGAGACTGCTCATGAGACCGTCGACTATCTGATGAAGAAGGGTGAGAAGGTCGGTCTTCTGAAGGTCCGTCTGTTCCGGCCCTTTGCCGCAGAATATTTTGTGAAGGCGTTACCGCCGACGGTGAAGAAGATCGGCGTGCTCGATCGCACAAAAGAGCCAGGAGCTGCCGGTGAACCGCTCTACATGGATGTCATCACAGCGCTCTCGGAAGAATTCTACGCAGGCAAGGCGTCATTCAAGGCGTTCCCGACGGTCACTGGCGGACGCTATGGGCTCTCGTCTAAAGAATTCACACCGGCGATAGTGAAGGCGGTCTACGATGAGCTGAAAAAAGATCATCCCAAAAACCACTACACGGTTGGCATCACAGACGACCTGACCAACCTCAGTCTCCCGTTCGACCCGACCTTCAGTATCGAGCCGGATGATGTGGTGCGTGCGGTGTTCTTCGGCCTCGGCGCAGATGGCACTGTCGGAGCGAACAAGAACTCCATCAAGATCATCGGCGAGGATACCGATAACTATGCACAGGGGTATTTCGTCTATGATTCAAAAAAATCAGGTTCCACGACGACCTCGCACCTTCGTTTCGGTCCGCGGCCCATTCACTCGTGCTACCTCGTGTCACAGGCAAGCTTTGTCGCGTGTCACCAATGGTTCTTCCTCGAGAAATTCGACGTTCTTGAAGCAGCGGTGAATGGGGGCACGTTCCTGCTCAACAGCATCTTCGGACCTGATGAAGTGTGGGACAAACTCCCGAGGCATATTCAGGAAGGGCTTATCAAGAAGCGACTGAAGTTCTACGTCATCGACGGATACAAGGTAGCGGGTCAAACCGGAATGGGTGCTCGCGTAAACACCATTATGCAAACGTGCTTCTTTGCCATCTCCGGTGTGCTTCCGAAAGAACAGGCGGTTGCGGCCATCAAGAACTCGATCAAGAAGACGTACGGCAGAAAGGGCGAAGCTGTCGTTCAGAAGAACTTCGCCGCTGTGGATGCGACGTTGGCTAATCTGTTTGAAGTGAAAGTGCCGGAGAAGACCACCAGCACGATTGAAATGCCACCGGTGGTTCCTGTTGAGTCGCCAGAATTCGTGCGGAATGTGACTGCGATGATCATTGCCGGAAAGGGCGATCACGTTACGGTGAAGCAAATGCCGCAGGATGGGACATTCCCGGTCGCAACGACTCAGTGGGAAAAACGCAATATCGCCCTTGAGATTCCGGTTTGGGAGCCGGACATCTGCATCCAGTGCAACAAATGTGTGCTCGTTTGTCCGCACGCTGCCATTCGTGCCAAAGTGTGTGATCCTGCAGAGCTCAAAAATGCACCCCCGACGTTCAAGGCGGTGGACTTCAAGGGGCTGGAGTACAAGGGAATGAAGTACTCGCTGCAGGTTGCTCCGGAAGATTGCACGGGATGTTCGCTCTGTGTCGAAGTGTGCCCAGCGAAGAGTAAGACCCAGGTCAAGGTGAAGGCGATCAACATGAAGGATCAGCCGCCGATCAGGGAGCAGGAACGCGCCAATTACAGTTTCTTCCTGAACATCCCGGACGTCGATCGACGCACCGTGAAGAGCGATACGGTCAAGGGATCTCAATTCCTCCTGCCGTTGTTTGAGTATTCGGGTGCGTGCTCGGGTTGCGGGGAGACTCCGTACGTGAAACTTGCCAGCCAGCTGTTTGGAGACAGGATGCTCGTGGCGAACGCGACAGGGTGCTCCTCCATCTACGGCGGTAATCTGCCGACGACGCCATGGAGCGTAAACAGCGATGGCCGTGGACCGTCATGGTCGAACTCCCTGTTCGAAGACAATGCGGAATTCGGTCTCGGGATGCGCCTCACGATTGACAAGCTCACCGAAATGGCGTGGGAGCTTCTGGCCAAGCTCGCCAATGAAGTTGGACCGGACCTTGCGTCAGCCATTCTGAATGCAAACCAGTCAGACGAAGCAGGGATCTACGAGCAGCGCGAACGTGTCAAAATCCTCAAGCAGAAACTTCAGGGTTTGAAAACGCCAGAGGCGGCAAACCTCCTAAATATCGCGGACAACCTCGTAAAGCGGAGCATCTGGATCATGGGTGGTGATGGATGGGCGTATGACATCGGCTATGGCGGTCTCGATCACGTTCTGGCGTCCGGGCGTAATGTAAACATCCTCGTCCTTGACACGGAAGTCTACTCCAATACGGGCGGGCAGATGTCCAAGGCAACGTTCCGGTCTGCGATTGCCAAGTTCGCGGCTGCAGGCAAGCCGACGCAGAAAAAGGATCTGGCGCTCATGGCGCTCTCCTACGGAAACGTGTATGTCGCGAAGGTGGCAATGGGCTACAGTGACGCTCAAACAGTGCGAGCGTTCCTGGAGGCCGAAGCATACGACGGCCCATCGCTCATCATTGCATACAGCCACTGCATCGCACACGGCATCGACATGGCACGTGGCATGACGAACCAGAAACTTGCGGTTGAGACCGGCTACTTCCCAATTTTCCGGTACAATCCGGTGTGGGCAGCTGAAGGGAAGAATCCTCTGAAGCTGGACTGCAAACCGCCAAAGGGCTCATTGTCGGAGTTTACCTCACTTGAGACCCGGTTCAATATGCTCGAGAAGATGTATCCCGAACGCGCCCGGGAGTTGAACAAGCTTGCCGCAGAAGATATCAAGAACAGATGGGCGATGTACGAGCAACTCGCAGGAGGCGACGGAGAAAAGGCAAAGGCGGAGAAGGCGCCAACTTCGTAGCCTCAGTGCTGAAGGTCGCACTTCCTCAAATGACGGTCACTAGAGACACTGAATGAAGGAACTGGAACTATGGATCTGAAGACAACGTACCTCGGCCTGAAGTTGAAGAACCCGCTCGTCCCCTCCGCGAGTCCGCTTTCAAAAAACGTCGACAGCATGAAACGCCTGGAAGATGCCGGAGCGGCGGCGATTGTCATGTATTCGCTCTTCGAGGAACAAATCGTTCACGAAGCTGAGGAACTGGAACACTACCTCGAATACGGTACGCACAGCCACGCTGAGGCCATGGACTACTTCCCGCAGGCGGAAGAGTATAATCTGGGGCCGGACCAATACATCGAGCTTCTGGCAAAGGCAAAGCAATCGCTCGGAATTCCCGTCATCGGAAGTCTCAACGGCATTTCCACCGGCGGTTGGATCGACTATGCCAGAAAGATGGAGCAGGCGGGCGCTGACGCGCTGGAGCTGAATATCTATTATATTCCGACGGACCCGGCCCTGACAAGCCAGGAGGTCGAGGAGCGATACGTCAACGTGCTGTTGGCCGTGAAACGGACAGTGAAGATACCTGTTGCCGTCAAACTGAGTCCGTATTTCTCATCCTTCGCAACCATTGCAGTTCGGCTTGACAAGGCCGGAGCGAACGGCCTCGTCCTGTTCAACAGGTTCTATCAGCCCGATTTTGATCTCGAGGCGCTCGAGGTAGTTCCGAATGTGTTGCTGAGTACTTCAGACGCCATTCGCCTCCCCCTGCGTTGGATCGCGATCCTCCACGGGATGGTAAAAACGAGCCTTGCTGGTACGAGCGGTGTTCACACGGCGGAAGATGTAATCAAGCTTGTGATGGCAGGCGCAGATGTAGCTATGATGTGCTCGGCTCTTCTCAAGCACGGCCCGACGCATCTGAGCAAGGTTCTTGCTGATCTCAATACATGGATGGTGGAGCATGAGTACCTTTCCATCGAACAGATGAAGGGAAGCATGAGCCAGGCTTCAGTTGCTGATCCGGCGGCGTTCGAACGTGCCAACTACATGAAAGCCCTGAACAGATTCAAATAGGTGGTAGCACAATCCATACAATCCTCAACAGCAGAATAACCATTCGTGGGTAAGACATCGAAGAAGCGTCGGGGTTCATCTCCGATGCGGACGCTCAAAGCGACATTGACGAGCATGGTTCAAATACCGGCGTCCATGTCGTTCGTGGAGGGAGAACAATATGTGTGCGGGGTGTGCGAGCGACCCGTCAGGCCCTGCAACACCGACGAAACGAAACGGTGTTCACACATGCTTCTGGACGGAACTGAGCTCCAGGTGTTGCGTGAAAGGGAGCGGGGCAGGGACGTGGCCTGCCTCCGGTGCGGCGGACCGATTCCGAAACGCGTTCGTGCGAAAAATCCACGTATAGAGCTTTGTCTCAGCTGCCAGCAGAAATCTCCAAAGTCGAAATCCTCCAAGCGGTCGAAAGGAGCCTCCCTATGATTCGCAAGCAAGAAGCCTTAGACTACCATTCCCAAGGTAGGAGGGGAAAGGTCGAAGTTGTCTCCACAAAACCCTGCCAGACCCAGCGTGACCTGTCGCTCGCCTACACGCCGGGCGTAGCTGAACCATGCCGTGAAATCCAGGCAAACGCGGACGATGCCTATCTGTACACGTCAAAAGGAAACCTTGTTGCCGTTGTATCCAACGGAACAGCGGTGCTCGGCCTCGGGGATATTGGTGCCCTAGCCGGCAAGCCGGTCATGGAGGGGAAGGGTATTCTGTTTAAGAGGTTTGCTGACATTGATGTATTCGACATCGAGCTTGATTCCCATAACGCGGATGATATCATCAAAGCCGTCAAAATGCTCGAGCCAACCTTTGGCGGCATCAACCTGGAGGATATCAAGGCGCCAGAGTGCTTCTACATTGAGGAAGAGCTCAAGAAAGTGATGAATATTCCGGTGTTCCATGACGATCAGCATGGGACGGCGATCATCAGCGGTGCGGCTCTGGTGAATGCCTTGGAGCTTGTAGGGAAGAAGATTGACAAAGTGAAGGTCGTGTTCAGCGGCGCAGGTGCAGCAGGAATTGCGTGCGCGAAATTGTACGAGACGCTCGGCGTGCGCAGGGAGAACATGATTCTTGTGGACACGAAGGGAGTAGTCTACACAGGCCGCAAGGATGGTATGAATCCGTACAAGGAATATTTCGCCGTGCCGACGGAGGCACGCTCCCTGGCCGACGCGATGAAGGGTGCCGACGTGTTCTGTGGGGTTTCGGTAAAGGGGATCGTCACGCAGGATATGGTGCGTTCCATGGCAGATCAACCGATCGTGTTCGCGATGGCGAATCCGGATCCTGAGATCACATATGATGATGCAATCGCGGCCAGGGACGACGTCATTATGGCGACCGGCCGGTCGGATTTTCCGAACCAGGTGAACAACGTTCTTGGATTCCCGTTCATCTTCCGTGGTGCGTTGGATGTTCGTGCGAAGATGATAAATGACGAGATGAAGATTGCCGCATCGCATGCGTTGGCGAAGCTGACGAAGCAGGAGGTGCCGGACTCCGTCATCAGGGCATATGGCGGCAAGAAGATCGAATTCGGCAAAGAGTATATCATCCCCAAGCCCTTCGATCCCCGCGTTCTCCTGTGGGAGGCTACGGCAGTCGCCAAAGCTGCGATGGAGACCGGTGTTGCCCGCATGCCGATCAAGGATTTTGAGCGATACCGTGACTCACTCGAGGCGCGCCTTGGAAAATCAAGAGAGGTGATGCGCTTCTTTGTTCACAAAGCGAGAACCGAGCCGAAACGTATCGTCTTCCCGGAAGGCGAGGAAGAGAAAATCCTCCGGGCGGCGCAGCAACTCCTTGATGAAGGACTGGCGAAACCGATTCTCCTCGGCAGCAGAACGAGCATCAAGCAGAAGATTGCCGATCTCAAACTTGACTTGAGCGGAGCGGAGGTCATCAATCCCAGCAAGGCTCCGCGCTTTGAGGAATATGTGGCAGCATACTACGCCAATCGTCAGCGCAAGGGAATGACGCACAACGATGCAGAGCGCCAGATGAGGACACACAATGTGTTCGGCATGATGATGGTCGATATGGATGATGCCGATGGACTCATCTCTGGTCTAACGCAGCATTATCCTGACACCGTGAGACCGGCGCTCCAGATCATCGGAAAAAAAGATGGTGTACGGGTGATTGCCGGTCTGTACATGATGGTCTTCAAGAACCAGACCGTCTTCATCGCTGACGCGACGGTGAATATCGAGCCGACCGCGGAAGAAATTGCTGAAATCGCATTGCTCGCCGCAGAGAAAGTACGTGAGTTCGACATTGAGCCACGGGTTGGCATGCTGTCATTCAGCAATTTCGGCAGTTCGAAGCATCCGCTGGCGGAGAAGATGAGGAAAGCGACGGAGATCGTGAAGCATCGCGCCCCCGGCCTTCTTGTTGATGGTGAGATGCAGGCAGACACGGCGCTCTCCCCGGAGATCATCTCTGAGGTGTACCCATTCACCGGAATGAAAGAGGCTGCAAATGTTCTCATCTGTCCCGACCTTACATCGGCAAATATCGCGTACAAGTTGCTGGCTCGGTTGGGCGGCGCAGTGGCGATTGGTCCGATTCTCCTTGGGATGAGGAAGCCGGTATACCTTCTGATTCCGGGATCGGATGTGAACGATATCGTGAATATCTCAGCCATGGCGGTTTTCGAATCACAACGTCAGGCGAAGCGCGCGGCAAGCTAAGACTCGTGATTCGTGCGGCGGAGAAACGCGCGCACGAGGCGTCATCCAAGTCTCGGGCCAGGCGTGTCGTCAAGGTCACGGCGACCGGAAGAACGGGTATCGGATAGGAGTGGTTGGGCATTTTCCGGTTTGCGAAAAATCGACACGCACTTCGCAAAAATGAGGCGTGGACCGTTGACCCTGCGCCAAGATTCCCTCGTTTGGGTGAATTTGTGGCATCGGAAGATGGAATAGAACTTGCGTGAGTGTCTTTACATGTAATTGGGCGATAAACCAAACAATACAGCTGGAGGGAATCGCTATGAACGCTTCAACAGCATACCTTCGTATCATTTTCTTCGTTCTCTCGCTTCTTGTTGTGGCCCTGGTTCTTCATGGGTGCGGAAAAAAAGAAGGGGAGGAGGCAAAACCTGAGACGGCGCAATCCGCAGGTGCGGCACCAGCGACGATAGAAAATCTGAAGACTGCCTTTGCGGCAGAGGCGAAACGGGTCGACTGGTATGAGAAGTTTGCAAAGCAGGCGCAAAAAGAAAATCTGGGTGATGTTGCTGTGTTGTTCAACGCGTTAGCTCGTTCGGAGAAAGTCCATGCGGAGCGAACGGCGGCACTTCTGAAGAGCAAAGGAGTTGACCCAGGTACTCCGGTCATCGAGGCGGTCCCGGCTGGGAAGGCACGCCAGTATCTGAAGCTTGCGCTGAGCAATGAGAACATCGAAGAAGGAACATGGACTGGCTTCCAGGCGAAAGCGACAGAAGAACAGTTCGCCGAGGCGGCAGAGCATTTCCGGAGATCAGCAGAGGCTGACGCCCGGCACGGCCGTCTCCTGAAAAGGGCAATCGAGCAGGAAACAAACTTTGCCCGTCTGCCTTATATGATGTGCCTGGAATGCGGCTACATCGTGGGATCGGACAAGATCGACTCGTGCGTTGTGTGCAAAACGCCGAAGGAAAAGTTCCAGAAGATCTAGTCAGGACGGTGATCGTTCCGGTGCGCATTGATTACCAACGCACACCACATAGAACAACCGACAGACACCAATGTCTACGCTACGGACGTATCGGATTAAACCGGATGCCCTGAACGAACTTATACGATCACTTCAAAGAGAGCACTACACGGTCATTGGGCCCACGCTTCGGGGTGCAGCGATCGTCCTCGATAAAATTTCCTCGACATCGGACCTGCCCATCGGCAAGACCGACGAGCAGGCCCCGGCACAATATCGCCTCGTGGACCATGCGCCGGCGACATTCTTCGGCGCGTCCGTCGGTCCACAGTCCTGGAAGCAATTCCTCTTTCCTCCCGTCCTGAAGTTCGTTTCTGCCAAGAAGAACGGAACATCGTACGAGATGACGGATCCACTGCACGAAGCAGGGAAACCTGTTCGCTATGCGTTTCTCGGCGTACGTGCCTGTGACCTCAGCGCGATCCAGATACAGGATATGGTCTTCGGTGGCGGCGCGTACCGCGATTCCGCATACTTGCGCCTGCGGCATGAAGCGTTCATCATCGCAGTCAACTGCACCCATGCTGGGGGAACATGCTTCTGTTCATCCCTTCGCACCGGACCCCGAGCCCGCACTGGCTTCGATCTGGCCCTGACGGAGGTCGTCGATAAGGAACACTTCCTCCTGGTTGAGGTCGGGACAGAAAAGGGAGAAGCCCTCCTGGCGGGCGTGACAAAGGAAATTGCATCGGACGATGAGAGGGAAGGAGCTGATCGCGCTGTGAGGGCCGCTGCCCAGTTGACCGGCAGGTCTCTCGAACCGGAACATACCAGGGAGATCCTCTATTCTAACGCCGAACATCCCCGATGGGATGTCGTAGGCCAGCGTTGTCTCTCTTGTGCCAACTGTACGATGGTATGTCCGACCTGCTTCTGTACTACGGTTGAGGATGTCACAGACCTGACCGGGGCGGAAGCGGAGCGGTTGCGCAAGTGGGATTCCTGCTTCACGCTCGACTTCTCGTACATCCATGGAGGAAGTGTCCGCTCCTCCTCAAGAGCCCGGTACCGGCACTGGCTCACACACAAGCTTGCATCATGGATGGATCAATTCGGTACCATCGGGTGTGTTGGGTGCGGGCGATGCATTACATGGTGCCCTGTGGGAATCGATATCACGGAAGAATTCAGAGTCATTCGGGAGACGTATCTTATCAACACCAAAGGTAAGAGTACAACCTAGGAGAGACACATGGAAACTCTTGAACGCATTCTCGGTCAGCACCCGTTCTTCAAGGACCTCAGCCCGGAGAATATGAAGCTCGTCACGGGGTGTGCAGCGAACGTCCGCTTTGAACCAGACCAGTACGTGTTTCACGAAGGTGATGAGGCGAACCAATTCTATCTGATCCGGGAAGGACGCATTGCTCTCCAGCTCTTTGCCCCCGACCGCGGGCATATGACGCTTGAAACCCTCGGAGAAGGGGATGTACTCGGCTGGTCGTGGCTCATCCCGCCGTACTATTATGTATTTGATGCAAAAGTGCTCGAGCTCACGCGGGCGATCGCACTCGACGGCAAGTGCTTGCGCAGGAAGTGCGAGGACGATCATCACCTCGGCTTTGAGCTCCTGAAGCGCTTCTCCAGTATCCTAGAAAACCGACTTGCAACGACACGACTACAACTCCTAGATCTCTATGGCGTCCGTTCTTGAAGTAACATCCGATCGACACGATGTGGCGGCGAGCCCCATGGTCCCGCGCCCCTTTGTGATCAAGAAATTCCGCAGGGAGACAGAGGATACCTTTACCGTGGAGCTTGAACCTCGGGAAGGACGTTCTCGGTTCAGCTTTCTTCCCGGGCAATTTAATATGGTGTATGTCTATGGTGTGGGGGAGGTCCCAATCTCCATCAGCGGAGATCCCTCGGGTCCGACGTTGGTGCACACCACGAGAGCAGTGGGAAACGTCACCAAGGCGATGGCGAAACTCCGTCGCGGGGACTTCGTTGGAATCCGGGGACCTTTCGGGACGTCATGGCCCGTCGCCGATGCGCGCGGAAAAGATGTGGTGATTGTCGCAGGCGGAATTGGTCTGCCGCCTCTTCGCCCGTCGTTGTACGAAGTGCTGGCCCACCGAGACCAGTACGGGAAGGTTGTGCTTCTCTACGGCACGCGAACCCCGTCAGACATTCTATTCAAGGAAGAACTTGAGCAGTGGCGTGCACGTTTCGACCTGGAAGTTTTCATCACGGTCGACCGGGCTACGGCCGGTTGGAAAGGGAATGTGGGCGTCGTGACCACCCTCATTCCGAAGGCGGGCTTTGATTCGCGCAACACTGTCGGGATGATTGTAGGTCCCGAGGTCATGATGCGGTATGTTGCACTTGAGTTCTTGAAACGCGGAGTGCCGCCGGAGTCGATCTACCTCTCGATGGAGCGGAACATGAAGTGCGGCATCGGTCTCTGTGGACATTGCCAGTTTGGACCGGTATTTATCTGCAAAGACGGTCCGGTGTTCCGTTACCCGCAGATCAAGGACCTGATGGTACGGTGGGAAGTCTGAGCGAGGTTGGGTTTTCCACAGGCCGCAGGTCCGCAATGATGTCAAAACGCTTGAAACGAACATGAAGAAGCCAAAAAAACCGAAACTTGCTGTGTGGAAGTTCTCTTCGTGCGACGGGTGTCAGCTCACGTTGCTTGATTGCGAAGACGAGCTCCTGGCAGTAGCTGAGAATATTGAGATTGCCAACTTTCCGGAAGCGTCGCGCAATATCGTGAAGGGTCCGTACGACCTCTCGCTCGTAGAGGGATCGATCACCACGCCTCACGATGCAGAACGAATCCACGATGTGCGGCGAGCGTCCAAAGTTCTGATTACCATCGGGGCATGTGCGACTGCCGGAGGGATCCAGGCCCTTCGTAACTTCAAAGATGTCCGTGAGTTCACATCGATCGTCTACGCAACGCCGTCGTACATCGCGACCCTCAATAAATCAACCGCCATCGCTGATCATGTGTTTGTGGATTTTGAGTTGCGGGGCTGCCCGATCAGCAAGCACCAGCTCGTTGAAGTGCTGAGCGCATTTCTTAACGGTCGTAAGCCCGTCACTCCGACCTACAGCGTATGTGTGGAGTGTAAGCGCCGCGGCACGGTGTGTGGTCTGGTGGTGACAGGCGGGCCTTGTCTCGGTCCTGTGACGCAGGCCGGATGCAATGCTCTCTGTCCATCCTATCATCGAGGGTGCTTTGGATGCTTTGGCCCCAAGGAGACCCCCAATACGTCCTCCCTTGCCTCATACTGGCAGACGAAAGGGGTGAAGAATCCGGATCTGCTCCGTCTCTTCCGGAACTTCAACGCATACGCTGAACCGTTCCGAAAAGAAAGTGAAGCCCATGAAAAGTAGATCCATCAAGGTGGATTACCTCGCCCGCGTTGAAGGGGAAGGGGGAATCCGCATCAAGATTCATGATAAGTCTGTCTCCGAGGTTGAATTCAACATCTTCGAGCCGCCACGCTTCTTTGAAGCTTTTCTCCGGGGCAGACATTTCGCCGAAGCCCCTGATATCACAGCGCGCATATGCGGGATTTGCCCCATTGCGTATCAGATGAGCTCGATTCATGCCATGGAGTCTGCATGCGGCGTCTCAGTGACGGGGCCGCTCCGCGAGTTGCGGCGCCTGATCTATTGTGGCGAGTGGATCGAGAGCCACGCTCTGCACATTTACATGTTGCATGCGCCAGATTTTCTCGGATATCAGGATGTGCTTCAAATGGCAGTGGACCACGGCGATGCTGTAAAGAAGGCGCTGAAGCTCAAAAAGAGCGGAAATGACATCGTGAACCTCGTTGGCGGCCGTGAAATTCATCCAATCAATGTCCGCGTCGGCGGATTCTACAGACTCCCGACGAAGCAGGAGCTGCAAGGATTGGTGGACAACCTGAAATGGTCGCGTGATGCAGCGATTGAAACTGCCAAGCTGACGGCTACGTTTACGTTCCCCGAATTCGAACGCGACTATGAATTCGTTTCTCTCCGCCATGAGGGAGAGTATCCGTTCAACGAAGGAAAGCTTGTTTCAAACCGCGGACTCGATATCCCGATCTCTGAGTATGAGAATCACTTCGCTGAGGAGCACGTTGCATATTCAAACGCACTTCATTCGGTGCACCGAGTACGTGGGGCGTACGTCGTCGGCCCACTTGCCCGTTTCAACCACAACTTCGACAAACTTACACCTACCGCCCAGCAGGTGGCACGCGAGGTGGGATTGAATCCCCCCGTGAAGAATCCCTTCAAGAGCATCGTTGTTCGCTCAGTGGAGACTATCTATGCGTGTGAGGAGGCGCTTCGAATCATTCAGGACTATGAGCCGCCGGAGAAACCGGCCATTGACGTTCAGCCCAGGCCTGGAGTCGGATTCGGATGCACAGAAGCACCGCGCGGCCTCCTCTATCATCGCTATCGCATCAGCGACAAGGGATTGATCGTCGATGCGAAAATTGTGCCACCTACATCTCAGAATCAGAAGAGCATGGAACAGGACCTCAGGGAGTTCGTCCCAAGCCGTCTCAATCTCTCCCAGGAGCAGTTGACTTGGCAGTGCGAGCAGGCGATACGGAACTATGACCCCTGCATCTCCTGTGCTACACACTTCGTGCGACTCGACATACAGTAAGAGACGTCCTCTCACCCTGCTGAAGCGGGTGCGGGAGGGGAGAATACCTATCAGGAACCACTCTTCAATGCCAGGGAGGCCTGCATGGCTAAGATGACAGATCTTCTCCGCTACCTCAACAGCAACAAGGTGGAATTCCATGTTCTCGAACACGATCCTGCATTCTCAGCGCATGATGTCGCAGTCCGGACAAATGTACCTGAGAGTGAGATGGCAAAAGCCATCGTGATAAAGATCGAGGAGCGCTATTGGATGGCGGTGCTCCGTGCCGATCAACGCATCAATGAACAGCTTCTCAAACGAACCTTCGCGGCCAAGAACGTTCACCTCGCCCACGAAGAAGACCTCGGAAACCTGTTTCCGGACTGTCAGATTGGCGCCATGCCCCCGTTCGGAAATCTGTACGGCTTACCCGTGCTCGTTGAAGAGGGACTCGCGGAAGATGATGAGATCGTTTTCAATGCCTGTACCCACACGAAGGCGATCAGAATGAAGTTCAACGACTTCAAGCGTCTCGCCAAACCGGTCATCGCGGGGTTCTCCGAATCGCACAGGGTGACTGAGGGTAACGAACCGTAGAAAAGTGTCTCCATTCTGGCGAACTGCCCCTGAGGAAGGTAGCACTGATGTCAAGTCAAGCGAGGGAAGGAGTGCGGACGACCCTCATCGTTGGTGTGGGGAATGACTTCCGGAACGACGATGGGGCGGGATTGGTTGCTGCACGGAACCTCAAAGCACTTCACATCTCCAACACTGAAGTGATAGAAGTACGGGACGACCTCACCCAGCTTCTTGAGATTCTGGAGGGCAGGGAAGACGTCTATATCATCGATGCCGTACGGTCTGGATCCCTGCCCGGAACGATTCACCGTATCGAAATCGGCATCAGTGATTTTTCACCCGATCGCCTTCCCCAATCCACACACGGACTTTCACTCGCGAATCTCATCGGCCTTGCCCGATTGTATGGCAAGATCCCTCCGGTCATGGTGTTCTATGGCATCGAGGGTGATCGCTTTGGCTTCGGACAAAAGTTGACGCCGGCTGTGGAGTCTTCGGTGTCCGATGTCGTCCAGCAGGTTTCGGAAGAAGTGCATCGGGCAAGTGAACAACGTCAACGCAATTCCTGAGTACCTCATTCTATTACGGAAAAGGAACCAAGTATGAATACAGCGAGACAACTCTTCGCGCTCCTCCTGTCACTCCTTCTTGGGACGCTGACGCTCGTAGGACAGCAACAATCCGCGAAGGCTCACGCGGCTCCAAGCGAAGAGACAAGCGCCTGCGTCGACTGCCACAGGAATGTCACACCTGGAATTGTTGAGGATTGGCTCGCAAGCCGACACGCGCGCACGGCTCCAAAGGATGCATTGATTCGCCCTGCTGCAGAACGGAGGATATCGGCGGGGAAGGTTGCGCCATCGCTGGATGGTGTTGCCGTGGGTTGCTACGAGTGCCACAGCCTGAATCCGTCCTCGCACAAGGACAACTTCGAACACTTCGGATACAAGATTAACATCGTGGTATCTCCGAGCGATTGCAAGGAATGCCATCCCGCGGAAGTGGAGCAGTTCGTCGGTTCGAAAAAATATCATGCTCTCGGAAACTTGCGCGACAATCCTGTCTATCATACACTTCTGGATGCCGTGAACGGGGTGAAGACAGCGAAAAATGGCAAGCTCGCCAGTCGGCCGTCATCGGAGTCTACGAAGCACGAGACCTGCTACGCGTGCCACGGTACAGTCGTCGAAGT
>Ga0233425_10001183_pt1 | contig 60605 bp, 61 predicted proteins | sample Watercolumn_Towu_2_FD_181712 | JGI IMG/M metagenome (GOLD analysis project Ga0233425, IMG submission 181712) | Freshwater microbial communities from Lake Towuti, South Sulawesi, Indonesia - Watercolumn_Towuti2014_140_MG | ecosystem: Environmental > Aquatic > Freshwater > Lake | place...
GACGACGATGCCGAAAAGGAAGGATATATTAGAGTTATTGATGAATCTGGCGAAGACTATCTTTACCCCCAGTCCTATTTCATTCTTGTCCAACTACCGCGTGAAGCGCAAGAGGCTCTGATAATAACAAAATAGATATTCAAATTATTATCAAGTCGCTCCGCCTAACCGCTATTCCACGGCACTTCATAGCGGCACGTGAGCTTTATCGTTAACTCAAGAAACACGAAAAACTCAAAATACACAGAAATTACAATCATCTGGGGTCTAGGCAGGGCCAGGTCTTTATTCTTGTATTCTTGAAATGAAATCGAGGGATTGTTAGTTTATATTTATGGCCAGACCTTTATGGACAGAATCTGACGAAGCCATTTACCACGTTACATCACGAAGTAACAAATATTCAGCAGTTGCGCAAATTGATAAAACGCGGCCAAAAAAGAATCCCAGTAACAGTTTAGTTCCTCGGCGGGTTCAGGCTTGTAACCTGAACCCCATATTTTGTTAGCTAATAACGTTAGGGAATTTAAACTGACGGTTGAATCAAATTGTTGGGTTCAAGTTGCAAACTTGAACCCGCTTGGGAAGCTTTATCGTTAACTCAAGAAACACGAAAAACTCAAAATACACAGAAATTACAATCATCTGTGTCATCTGAGAAATCTGTGATTACCAACATTTTGTAACATGAGGTCGCTTGTTGAGGTAAACGCTCCTTCCGTGTCTATTTCCTGTTTAACTGCGGCAGGTTGTTCGTCTGGAAATGGTCAACGTACAGAAAGATGTATTCGCGCACGTAGGTGCGCAGGTCCCACTTCGGATCGTGGTTTCGTTCGAATTCTTCGAGTAAATCCGCTGCCTCCTGGATTCCCATCCCTTCCTGCACGGTAAAATAGTAGTCCAGGGCTAGGTCCCATTCGGGATTTTTATAAAGAGAAACGCCGTACTTTTCCGGTTCCAGGGCAACGGGGCTGTACTTCCCCAGCATAAAGGTCATGAATCCCACGGAATGCACATGCTCTTTGTTCTTGTGCAGGAAGCGGATGGTGTCTTCCGCCTCACTGCGGGTTTCTCCGGGAAATCCAAAGAATCCCATGCAATGATTCCATATACCGTGCTGTGCTGACTTTTGTAACACTGCCTTTATCACTTCGAGGTTTGTCGCCTTGTTCATCAGTTGCAAGACCCGTTTATTCCCGGACTCATACCCAAAATAGAGACACCGGCAGCCTGACGCTGCTGCGTCCTGCCACACATCATCCCCTGTGAGGGCATCTTCAAACCGCATGTGGGTTGTCCATGCAATGTCCGTCTTTTCTCTGACAAATTCCCTGGAAAGTTTACGGAAGAGGGCTGGTGGATACGATTCATCGGTAAAATGAAAATGACGGTTGCCATACTTTGTCTTCAGGAATCTGATTTCTTTCGCTATCTGACGTACGGGTTTTGTGCGAAACTTTTTTGCATAGCCCTGTGAATGGTCGCAGAATGCGCAATGCCCCCAGTAACATCCACGGGTAGCCAGATAGGGGAGAATACGTCCGGGAACGAAGTATGTATCGAGCGGCAACCCGTCAAAATCAGGCGGCGGGAGTTTTGCAATGTCAACTGCGCATACCTTTGCATTGGTGTGAATGCCATTCCTATCCCTATACATCAGATTTGGCACCTGAGATAAATCCTTCTTTCGCGATTCCAGCGTGTTTACCAACTCAAGCAAGGCAGTTTCACCTTCGTAGAGGATGGCAGTATCAAAGAGCGAATAGAGAGATACATTATTTCCTAATACGTCGCGAATTCGCGTAATGATATTTCCGCCGAGTGCAATATGAACATGCGGGTATTTTTCCTTGATCATCCTGCAGAATGTGAACGTAGGAATTAACTGCTTCTTCTGGACAACGGAGATTCCTATCAACTCAGGCAATTCATCTTCAATTACCGGTTCAACAATACGGCGATACACGTCCCTGAAGACATTTACCCGTTCGTCATCAACTGCATTCAGAATTTCAGGTGACATATATGATCTGTACCCAATCTCCGTCTCCATCGGGGGAAATCGAATCTGCGCCGGATAGTATGCCAGGGAGATGACTGCCATAGTTTCATTGAAACAGTTAAGAGCCCATTCCAGCTTGTTTATGTCGTAGAAAGCATCGCTTTTTAAAATTTTTCGTGCCTTCTCTACGTCTTCTACGAGGTGTGTAAACCGCTCTTCGTTATTGTCGCAAAGCATGTTCAGCAAGCGCCGGTATTCCTCGTTGAGGGATTGTACGGTGCTTTGCTGCTGATAATGAGCACGTGCGTGTGTTATTCTTTTTTGGATGTGGTGTAGAAAAGGCGCGCTTAACATCATGTCGTACATTTCAACGTTGATATCCTTCTGGATTACCTCATGACCTGCCGAACGCAGGACGGCGGTCAGCATGGGCAAACTCAGATATGGCTCTGTGGGCAGCCATTCCGGCGGGAAGAGCAAAAGTACTTTCATACGGTATCCGTTAGCACTTTATAAAGGAAAATTCCTTTAAATTTGTAACGAACGCACAAGCAATAAGGAAAAGGATACCATCATGCCGGATAATAAAGCAAGAAATTTTCCATAGACTCTAAAGACAACCAGGGAGGTTTATCATTGTCCGGTCTTTATTGTTGCAGGTCTTTAATCTTGATATGAGATTGTGGAAATGGTAGTTTATGTCTATGACCAAAAAAGAATTTCTCAACTTCATAAGTAATGACAAGGAAGACGTCCTGCAGCAATTGCTTGATTTACTGGAAGCAATGAAAATCGACTACTGTGTAATCGGGGGATTGGCTGTCAATGCTTATGTGGAACCGGTCGTGAGCCTTGATTTAGATTTGGTTGTTGTTGCTGCGTCTATGGGAAAACTGATGAAAGCAGCGACAAATCTCTTTAAGGTTGAAAAATTCCCTCATAGTTTTAATCTCAGCAACCCAAAATCTGATTTACGAATTCAATTACAGACAGACCCTCGTTATCAGGCATTTATTCCTAATTCTTCTGTGAAAGAGGTCATGGGATATTCAATGAAGGTCGCTGCATTAGAAGATGTATTTCAAGGCAAAATATGGGCATATACTGATGAGCAAAGACGGATGAGTAAACGTCAAAAAGATTTGGCAGATATATTTCGCTTTATAGAAGCATATCCGCACTTAAAGGACATGCTGCCGGAATCCATTAAAGATAAACTGGAAACAGATTAACCTTGTTGAAGAGATCGTTGAGTTTTAGTAGGTTTCTTGTGTTAACTAAGCAAACTTAAGAAACCGGAATTATCTGTGTAATCTGTGAAATCAGTGGTTACGTACTGCCTTTTGTCTGTGTCTCTACCTCACCAATAGCTATCAGATGAAATTTCTTGCTACTCTTTTGGCACAGAATTTGATACATTTTTAATAAATATTGAAATTGGCTTTTTATTTAGCATTTGTTCCACAATGTTAAACAAATGGTGAAAAATATGTCGGAAACGAATGACAAAACCAAATTTCTTTCAGTCAAGGTTTCTGATGACCTTATGAAGGTCTATTTAACGGTAAAACCAGTCGCCCAAGCGGACAGCGATATCAACTCGGATGACGTATTGAAAATCCTGCAATCAAAAAATGTTTCTTTTGGAATAAATGAAGAAGTTGTAAAGACCACCCTGGATAAGGTCAAACAGGAAAATTTTTCCATGGAAAACGTGCTTATCGCCGAAGGAAACCAAGCAATTAACGGCGAAGACGGCAGGCTTGAATTTTTATTCAATATAAATAAAAAAGTCAAACCGCAGGAGGGCGCTCATGGCAAGGTAGATTTTCACGAATTGAGTATGGTTGAAAATGTGGAAAAGGAACAACCCCTGGTTAAATTAATAGACTCTACGCCGGGTACTCCTGGTAAAAACGTTTACGGCAAAACAGTTAACCCTGTACATGGAAAGCCGTGCGTGCTCCCAATCGGAGAGAATACAAAAGTATCGAATAACGATACAAAATTATTGATATCATGTATTGATGGAATTGTAAAATACGCCGGTGGTGTTGTCTCTGTAAAGTCTTGTTATGCGGTCGAAAAAGACGTTGATTTTAGTACCGGTAACATCACAAGCAAAGGGACTGTTGTTGTCAAAGGAAACGTAAGGAGCGGGTTTGTTTTAGATGCGGTAGGTGATGTAGAGGTGTGGGGTACGGTAGAAGATTCTCTAATAAAATCAAAGGGCAACGTCCTGATAAAAGGCGGTTTTATTGGTTCGGGTAAAGGGAAAATTGAAGCAGAGGGAGATGCAACCATCGGCTTTGCCAGGAATCAGACAATCGTGGCAAATAATGTAAAAATATTACGCGAGGCAGTGGATTGTATCATCTATGCAAAAAATACCGTGAAGGTAGACGGTGACAAGATATCCATCGAGGGTGGAATAACAACTGCGGGAGCGGTAATTGAAGTCGAAACTTTGGGAAGTAAAAACGAGGTTCATACTGATGTGGAAGCAGGAATCGACTATGCTGCACATCAAAGTCAAATGATTACGAGAAAAGAAATAAGCAGTTTAAAGGCCTTTCTGAAAACGGTTGATAAAGAACTCAATACATTGCATGCAATTCAGAAGGCAAAGGGGGAACTTCCGGCACAGTACGTCAATACATTTGATCGTCTTCTTTCCCGGAGGGAAGGGTTAACAAAAAAATTAAATGACCTTGCAAGCGAAGAAAAAATATCTGTTACGGAAGATGCCAAAGTAGTGGTCAATAAGATTGTTCATCCGGGAGTAGAGATTACGATCGGAGAATCAACAATGACCATTATTGAAGAATGTAAAAAGGCAACATTCTATTTGACAGGAGATGAGATAAAAATAAAAACATGAATGTTTGTAAATCTAATTTACAAATGAATTGCTGTACCCTGCAACTTTTTTTACAATAGAGCCAATTGAGTCGATAGTGGAGGCACATCCAAAAAAACACGCGGTTTGTTTGTTTTCTGCCAGCCATTCCACATAAACGGAATCATCTGATTGATTGAATGCCACATTTGCATAACTCGCCAACGGGTTAAACAAAAATTTTATTTGAGCCAAATTTACCCCTTTATTACACAGTAGATTTATTAACAAATTGCACATCTGTTTCATACTCTAATCTGTAAAGTGATGAAGTATCAGCCCTCGTAACATCCGAAGCGTAATATTCTCTCATAACATTGAAACACCGTAACATTGTATTGTCTTTTTTGGCATTATTGGTAATTTGTTTTATTTTGTTAAAATAGTCAATGATTTGATTCTTTTTCGCCACTTTGATTCCGTCCAGAATTTTGAAATACGCATCTATAGAATCACGTTGTCGAGATTGCGTACAACCAAAAGAGGCTAGAAGTAAAACGATGCATACTACCAAATACGAAATATTTAACTTACTGAAACGATTCATCAATAGAGATTTCAACGGTATTTCCTTCCATATTTTATCTGAAAAATCAGTGTCTGTGGTTTTCAATAGTTATTTTAATGCTCGATTCAAAGTGTTATCTTATATTGAAAACAGACAACCTGTCAAGACCTCATTTACCTTATCAAGCATAATCGCTTCTTACTCTATTTACTCTTGTTGAAACTGTGAAATGGGTTTGTTTCCAGGATAAACTTGACAAATATTGATTTGAGTCTTATAATCCCAACATGCCTGAGATTGAAGAATTAGAACATATCATTTGCGTTAAGAAGGAAGTAGGTTTCTTTGAATATAAGCAATTGAAAGCCAGGTAGCATGAGTTATACCTTTGCCACTTGGCTTTGAATTCGTCAGCCCCACATCAACCTTGCATAATCAACTATCAAATCAAAAATTACCTGGCAAACTATGAGCAAACTATTTGAAAAAAAGAACATCGGCCAAATGACGTTGAAAAACAGAATAATCATGTCCGCCATGGACCTGGGGTTTACGTCAGACGGCACCATTAACGACAAGATTATCAATTTTTACAGAGAACGTGCAAAAGGAGGGGTGGGTTTTATCGTCGTAGGTGGCTGTTATCCTGAGATAAATGGCAAGGTTTGGAAGAGCATCATTGGGCTGGATAAAGACGAACTTATTCCGGGATTAAAAAGATTAACCGATGCTATTCACCAGTATGATGTTTGTGTGGCTGCGCAACTCCTTCATGGTGGCCGCAGCGCCTCATCCTTTTTTACAAAGATGCAGCCTGTCTCACCATCCGCACTGACACATCGAAGTATCAAACAAGAACCCCATGCACTGACAATTCCGGAGATCAAAACGGTCATTGATAATTATGTCGGCGCTGCACTCCGTGCAAAGAAGGCGGGTTTTGACGCCGTCGAACTTCACGGCGGGATGGGGTATCTCATCAATCAGTTTCTCTCAAAGGCTACCAACAAACGTAGCGATGAATATGGTGGAAGCCTCGAAAATAGAACTCGTTTTGCCAGGGAAATGATCCGTGCAATTAAAGAAAGTGTCGGAAAGGACTATCCCATCATCTTTAGAATGTCAGGGGATGATTTTGTAGAGGGAGGCCTCAAGATAGACGAGAGTCTGGAAATTGCAAGAATACTGGAACAGGCGGGCGCGGATGCGTTTAACGTATCTCCCGGCTGGCATGAAAGCAAGACTCCCATTATGTTGATGGCTATTCCGAGGATGGCATACACGTTTCTTTCAGAAAAGGTCAAAACTCAGGTCAAGGTTCCCGTAATTGCCTCCGTAAGAATAAATGACCTTAAACTTGCAGAAGAGATATTGGATAATGAACAGGCAGACATGGTGTCAATCGGAAGGCCGTTGATTGTTGATCCCGAACTGCCGAATAAATATAAAAACGGGCTCTTTGATGATATCAGGACGTGTATTGCCTGTAATCAGGGATGTTTCGATTCTTTACTCAATTTCAAACCGGTAGCCTGCACTTACAATGCATTGGCAGGACACGAGGGTGAGTATACAATAACCAAAACGGATAAACCGAAAAAAGTCGTGGTAATTGGCGGAGGGCCGGGTGGTATGGAAGCCGCCCGTGTGCTGGCTCTGCGGGGACACAACGTTACGCTATACGAACAAGACATTCAATTGGGTGGTCAGTTACGGTATGCCTTTATCCCACCTGGACGAGAAGAAATACAGAATATCATCGCATTTCTTGAACGACAGATTTCAAAACTAAATGTGAACATAAAAGCAGGGAAGAAAGTAAACGTGCAGATATTAGAGGAAGAGCGCCCGGACGCTATTGTGGTGGCAACAGGGGGGAACCCGATCATGCTCAATTTACCGGGGATACATGGCGAAAATGTTTATATTGCCAGCAGCGTGCTGGAGGGAAAGGTTTCACTGGGAAAGGATGTTGTCATCATCGGCGGTGGCACTGTCGGTTGCGAAGTGGCATTATACGTAGCAAAGCAGGGGACAATGAGACCTGAGGCAGCCTGTTTTCTCCTGAAACATAAGGTGCTTAATGCCGCAGACGTTGTTCAATATACTTCAAAGGGAAACAGGAATGTCACCCTTCTGGAAATGAAAAGGAAGATTGGAGGCGGATTTGGAATCTCCACACGATGGATTATCCTGGATGAAGTGAAAAATGCAGGGGTAAAAGAAATAACAGAAGTAAAGGTGAAAGAAATTACAAACAACCACAGCGAAAACGGACAAATACATAGGGGGGTGGTGTATGAAAAAGACGGTCAGGAACACTTTATTAAGGCCGATACCGTTATCGTAGCCGTGGGATACAGCCCCAATAACGATCTTCAAAAACAGTTAGAAGGTAAATTCTCAGAGATGTATTTCATAGGTGACTGCGTAAAAGTGCGTACCGCACTTGAGGCCATCCACGAGGGGTTTGAAGTGGCATTGAAGATATAGAAGCATGACAAATTTAAGTAAGTATACAGAAGAGTTGTATAGAGACATGTATTGGAAAGAGATCGTAGGGACAAGATAAATTCAAGTCTTTCCTTACCAGCTGGAATTTTGACAGTACTTGCAGGTGTGGGGACATATTATATGCAGCATTTTCCACCTCCCCAATGGGAGCCCTGGACTGTCTCTTTTATCGTTCTTTCTATGTTTCTATAAGTTTTGTATTTGCTGTATATTGTTTTTTTCGTGCTTATCTTGGATATGCTTATGGGTATATACCAAATTCCGAAGAAATTGATCGGTATATATTGGACCTTAAGAATTATTATGAGTCTATCAAAGAATCTGATATAGAGGTAAAGATAGAAAATGATATTCGGATCTTGCTTACGTCGGAATATAGCAAGTATAGTGCGATCAATACACAGAACAACGATGAGAAATCTAAATATCTACATCAGTCAAATGTAGCGATTTTCATTTCGATCGTAGTTTTGTTTCTCAGTTTATTTCCTTTTTATATGGTTTATCATTCAACTTCTGAAATACTGAAGGTTGAGCTGGTAAATAAAAAGTGAGGAGAAAAAAATGCGGGAAGAAAAACCTAAACCACAGCAACCACAGCCACAGCAGCCTCAGCAACCACAGAAGCCGCCACCACCGACTGGGAGACTCATAAAAGAAGGCGAAGCTCCTTCAAGGAAGAAGTAGTCACGAGATTGCTCAATTAGAAGTATTTAAGCTGATCGGGAAGTTATTAAATAAGGAACAGCGATATTCTATACAGGGTTTTTGAACAATGAAAGACATCCGAATGAACCGGGGTGATAACTCCGGTTATAACCACATCGAATTTGAAGAAATAGCCGGAGATAACGGCAAGGCTGTTGGCATTATCTACATGAAGAAACCTCCTCGGAATTCCGTTGGTTCATGGCTGCTCGACGCCATCTACGATAAAATGGACCAGTACGAGGGTGATGATAAAATCGGCGCTATTATTATCGCCAGCAAACTGCGTGGGGTATTCAGTGACGGCGCCGACCGCGATGAACTCTTCGGCTCGTGGATATCGGGTCTGGTGGCCGAAAAAAACTATGAACGGTTTCATCGCGCCCATGAGATGTTCGTAGAAATCGAAAATTGCAAAAAACCGGTTATTGCCGCCATTAACGGCGTTAGTATCGGCGCCGGTCTGGAACTTGCCATGCTATGTGACCTGCGGATTGCATCCGAAATATCCTTCTTTAGCCTTCCGGAGGCAAAACCCGAACTCAGCATCATCCCCGGTCTGGGCGGCACCCAACGTCTCCCCCGTTATATTGGCGCTGCACGCGCCAAGGAAATGCTGTTTCTGGGAAAGATGATTCGCGCCGAAACGGCGCTGGAATGGGGTCTTATCAACCAGATTTCGCCCCATAAAGAAGTCCTGAATCATGCCGTAGATATGGCCAAAACCCTTCTCGATCGTGATGCAAGGGCGCTCAAGGAAATGAAAAAATGCATTAATTTCGCTGTGGAGAACGACATCCTGAAAGGCATTGAATATGAGGTTGGTCTCTTCTCCGAAATGATGCGGCTAAAACTCGCGGATAAAAACAAACGAGCTTGATGTTTTTTACCTTGCATTTCAAAATCCATTTCTTTACTATACCGCAAACAGTAATTAACTTCTGTCAACTAACTCACATTACAATGACTAACTGGAAACTACTATGTAAGGAGGAATGTTACGTGGAATTTAAAGATAAAGTAGCAATAGTAACCGGCGGAACAAGAGGGATAGGCCGTGCAATCGCCCTGGAACTGGCAAAGAACGGTTGCAATGTCGTCTTTAATTACAGTAAAAGCGCCGATGCAGCTAATGCCCTGGTGAAGGAAATTGAATCAATGGGCGTAAAGGCAATTGCATTCCAGACGGATGCGGCCAGCCTGGAAGGCGCAAAAACTATGGCGAAAGAGGTCAGAGACAAATTTGGAAAAATTGACTTTCTCGTAAATAATGCAGGCATTACCCGTGATAAACTCCTGGCTTTAATGGCAGAGAACGATTGGGATGACGTCATTAATACCAATCTCAAAAGCGTGTATAATTTCTCTAAGGCCGTTATTACCCAGATGATTAAGCAAAAGGCAGGCAGTATCCTGAATATAACCTCCGTGAGCGGAATAATCGGGATGGCCGGCCAGGTCAACTATTCTTCCTCGAAGGCGGGCATGATTGGTTTTACCAAGGCCCTTGCGAAGGAAGTCGGAAAGGCAAATGTTACCGTAAATGCCATTGCCTGCGGTTTTATTGAAACTGACATGACGGCAGTCCTGCCCCAGGAATACAAAGATAAGGTAATCGAGATGATTCCCGTGAGAAGATTCGGTAAGGCCGAAGAGGTAGCAAAAACAGCCATATTCCTGTTATCTGACAATGCCAGATACATCACCGGGCACGTGATTAGTGTGGACGGTGGTCTGGCGATATAAAATTGAGCTTTAGGACACAGATAAACGCAGATTATCAGGATTTTAAAAACTGAAAGATTAAATTTTATTATCTGTGTTCATCTGTGAAAATCTGCGTCCCTAATAAATATGAGAGGTAAAATGATATGTTATTTCTTTTAAAGGTTGAAGTCAAACAGATGCCCCAGATGCCTGTGAAGGACTTTCTGGGATATGTAATACGGGAGTGGGAGTATTTTTCACGGTTTCAGAGACGCGGCAAGATATTGGCAGGTGGAAAGCTTTCGGGCAGGCGAGGAGCAGCCGCTATTATCGATGCTGAGTCTAATGAAGAAATGGAAGAGATCGTCTCAAAACTGCCCCTCTTCCCCTTTTTTACTGATATCGAAATTACGCCCCTTGTGCCGATGGAAAAGGCATTACTGGATACCAAGAGGATACATTCTCTCATGAAATAATCAGGGATATAGTGTGATTTATGATTTTAGATTTACGATGTGAGATTTTAAAAATCGTAAATCACATATCGTAATTCGTAAATTAATGTTGCGAATGGTCGGTGTGATGGAATATGCCGAATAATTTCTTGATGGTCTCCACGTACCGGTAACCTCCGCCGTTCTTCGCCTCTTGTTTGGCTACCTTTGCGGGATGGTGGAGGAGTTTGTTGATGGTGCGCTCCATGGTGTAAACGACCTGCTCCCAGTCCCCGTTGTCTAAGTTCTTTATCTTAGGTTTCAGACGGTCCAGTTCTTCCTTGCCGATCGAGTGAAAATGATTGCGCAGGTGGGTGATCGCCGGTTCTATTTTCATTTCTTCAAGCCGCGCCATGAAGTGCTCTACCTCTTCCTCAATGAGTACACGGCATTTTTCCACCTCTCTGTTTCGCTCGTCTATGTTCTGGCTGACGACAGATTGGAGGTCGTCAATGTTATAGAGATACACGTTGTCAATATTGGCAACCTCCGGTTCGATATCCCTGGGAACGGCAATATCGATGAGGAATATGGGATTCCCCCTCCGATGCCTGATAGCTTCTCTCACCTGATTGGCATGGATTACATAGTGGGGTGCAGACGTAGAGCTAATGATGATATCAGCCTTTTCGAGATACTCTCCCAGCAATTCGTATTTGATAGCCTGACCGTGATATTCATTGGCAAGCTCCTGCGCACGTTCAAAGGTGCGATTTGCAACTACAAAAGTGCGCGCCCCTTCTTCATAGAGATGCTTGAGTAAGAGTTCGCACATTTCGCCAGCGCCCACGACAAGGACAATCTTACCGGTAAAATCCTGGAATATCTTCTCGGCAAATTCCACGGCTACAGAACTTATGGAAACCTTACGCTTGCCGATGGACGTCCTAGTATGCACGATCTTGGCAGCGTTGAGCGCCTGCTGAAAAAGCTGGTTTAAAACCTTTCCCGTAGCCTCTTCCATGGCAGCCGTCGTATAAGCTTCTTTGACCTGAGAAAGGATTTGCGATTCTCCGAGCACCATAGAATCAAGGCTGGATGTCACAAAGAAAAGATGATTCACTGCACGGTCGTCGTTATAGTGATACATATAGGGAGAAAACGTATTTGACTCAATCTTATGAAAGTCGGCAAGAAACGAAAAGACGTCTTCGACCTTAATAGCGCCGTCCTGCGACGAGATGTAGAGTTCGACGCGGTTACAGGTCGACAAAATAACGATTTCCGCATTTTGGTCTTGGTATTTTTGGGAAAATAGCGATAAGGCGGCATTTATACTATTGGAATTAAAAGCGAGTTTTTCCCTTATCTCTACCGGCGCTGATTTATGATTTAATCCTACAACAATAATACTCATAATCTAATCCCTAGCTCAAGCAAGCCGAAACAAAAACATTTTCAATTAAAAATTACAGAAATGTAAGGTACAAAGTGTCACTGAACATTCAACAACTCAGTATGTGTTTGTTCGCTCACCTTCTGAAAGGCATGCTTTGACCCCATGAAGAAGGTGCCTATAAAGGTGAAGAGTACCAGGCAAAAACCCACAATGGTCAAGCATGCGATCTTGGTTCCATGAAATGATGCGATCAGACGCATGTGCAGCAATGCCGCATATATCAACCAGGTTGCCAATCCCAAAATAACCTTATAATCAAGATACCACATCTCACCCAAAACATTTTGTGTCTTTACCCAAAATGTGCCAAATACAAGGCCAAGGGTGAGGAGGGGAAAGCCGAATGAAATCGTCTTCCACATCATCTTGTCAATCCCTTCGAGCGAAGGCAATTTGTTAAAAAGAGAACCAAACAGTTTGTGTTTCAATTGCCTCTGTTGCGTCAAATACATGATGCTCAGACTAAATGATATCGTAAAGGCAGCATATCCCACGAATATGGGAATGATGTGCGCTATGAGCCAGAAATTCTGTAGGCTTACGGTAATTAACAGATTCCCCCCGTCAAACGTAAGTGCCCATATTGAAAGCGCAGTAACGACAGGAATTAAAAAGGTGTCTAAAGATGGCAATTTATAAAGGTAGTCCAGATTTATATATACAAAAAGAATACACCATAACAACGAGACGAAGGACTCATACACGTTTGTTATGGGAATATTGCCTGATTCCAGGCCCAGGAAAACAATAAAGCCGCTGTGAATGAAAAATCCCATCATCATTGTCCATTTGGCAACTTTTTTATCAAAAACACCGGGCTTTACGATGTATCCGATTGACCAAACAGAAGATATAAAATACAAAATTATGGTAATGATAAAAGGGATATGAGACATCTGTATCATAGTAAATACTGTAAGAAATAAATATTCATTAATCAACGAAAATTTCAAAACATCCTGCTTTGCGTTTTTAGTTTTTTTAATTGACAAAAGCTCCTTTGTCCGATACCCTACATCGTAGTAAGGACATACTCATCTAATGATTCATATAGGAGGCATGAGTTTATGGCGGAAGAACTGAAAATAACGAAAAAAACCAGTATCGGAGATGTAATTAAGCAATATCCAGAGGCTGAGGCTGTAATAAAAAAATATTTCGGGGCGGGATGCTTTACCTGCCCGGGTTCAAAAACGGAGGATATTGCCTTTGGCGCTACCATGCACAATATATCTCCCGATGTTATTATTAAAGAGTTGAACGAAGTTATTAACAAGAAAAAAGGGTAATATTTTCAGACAAGGAGAATTCACATGAAAGAGAAAATAGAAGAGGCATTGAAACATATCAGACCTGCACTGCAGGCGGACGGCGGCGATATTGAACTCGTGAGCGTAGAGGGGGGTGTTGTAAAGGTGCGTTTACGCGGGGCCTGTGGATCATGTCCTAGCGCGCTCATGACGCTGAAATACGGCGTAGAGGAACGTCTGAAGGAAGAGATTCCTGAAGTAGAATCCGTAGAACTCGCATAGTACATTTTCTGTTTGATTTAAACACTGAGGAGTTTTAAATGAGTTTAGTATTGGGTCCGATCCATTATTGGATGTTTGGAAAAATAAAAACCACCGAGTCGAGGGAGTCTGCCATAGTCTCTGCATTTAAAGAGAAGTACGGCGCAGATGCAGATAAAACACTCGATCAGGTATATAAGAAATATCCAAAAACGAACCATAACAAACCCCTTGAAGAATTGCTGGCCAATAAGTCAATTCATCAGGGAATTCAAAGTCTCATCGTAGAAGTAGAAACACGGGAAGCCGCAGTGGTTGCCGCCTTTTGTTCCAAATATCCTGATGCCGCAAAAGTAGCTGCAGAAGCTGCCCATAAACATGGCATTAGTTGTGGAAAAGAGGCCGTTAAAAGCAAAGGACTGTCAGCGGCAGATTGCAACAACACTTCGAAGGCATTTGAGATAATGGGTGACTTTCACAGCGACGGAATGCCTTGTGATCGGGGCGCGCAGGTAGTGTCGGAATCTGAAAAATGCACATCATGGGATCACGAAAGCTGCGTTCATGAACCATACTGGAAAAATGCCGGCGCAAACTTTTTAACGATGTGCGATATCATCAATGAATGGATTGCAGGGTTCGGTGAGGGAGTAAATCCCAGGATCAGTTACAAGCGTTCCAAAACCCTTGCTGCAGGAGACCCTTCGTGTTTAGGCAGTTTCGAAATAAAAAATGATAAATAATCCACCAGAAAGACGCAAAGTGCGCAAAGTCGAACTTATAACCACCCCTCTTTCCCCTCCTTCGCAAGGGGGGCTTCGTCGTGAGCTCAGTCGAACAATGAAGGGGAGGTCTTCCATAGCCTATTAATCAGGTCTTTTTAACCCTTTCTTTGCGTCCTTTGCGTCTTTGCGGTGAGTTAAACTAATTTGATCATGTCAGATCGTTATGCACGGCAGGTACTGTTCTACGGCATAGGTAATACAGGACAAAAGATACTTATGGAGAAGGCTGCCGTGCTCGTTGGCTGCGGGGCACTGGGCTGCGTTTCAGCCAACCTCCTCGTCCGCAGTGGAATCAAATGTCTCAGGATTGTTGACCGTGATTTTATCGAAGAAAGCAACCTGCAGCGTCAATCCTTATTTGACGAAGAAGATATAAACAAAAACCTCCCAAAAGCTGTTGCCGCACAAAAGAAACTTCAGAAAGTTAATTCCCAAATACAAATCGAGGCAATTGTTGTTGATCTCAATCCATCCAATATTGAAACTGTTCTTGAAAATACAGACGTCGTTATTGATGGCACAGATAATTTTGAGTCACGCTTCCTCATCAATGATTATTGTGTGAAACACGGGATACCCTGGATTTACGGGGCTTGCATTGGGAGTATGGGTTTAACCATGAACATTATCCCGTCAAAAACCCCCTGTCTCCGATGTGTGCTCGACACCATGCCACCTTTTGGCACAACTGAGACATGCGACACCGCAGGAATTATCGCACCCATTGCCGGTATAATCGCTTCTATCCAGGCGGCGGAAGCGCTAAAAATATTAACAGGGAATTATGATGCCTTGAGTAAAGGGCTTTTGAAGTTAGACCTCTGGCGTAACGAAATTAAAAAGCTGCACACCGATGATATTCGGGAGAAATCCGATTGTATAACGTGCAAACAGCGCCGGTATGAATTCCTGTCCAAAGACAGGTATTCAATGACAACCTCCTTGTGCGGCAGAAATGCCGTACAAATTTTACACCCTAACGGATCGAATCTTGATCTGGCGAAACTCGCAGCGCGATTAGAGCACGTGGGTGAAGTATCTTTTAACAACTTTCTTTTACGGCTGAAAATAGACATATATGAGTTAACGGTATTTCCAGATGGACGATTAATTATTACCGGTACAAACGATGCCGCTGTGGCAAAGGGACTTTATGCAAAATATATAGGAATGTAATATGATCTATCTCGATAATGCAGCAACAACGTTTCCAAAACCAGAAATTGTATATAAAACAATGGACACCTTTTACCGGACACTGGGCGCAAATCCCGGACGGTCAGGTCACAAGATGGCAGTGGCGGCAGAAAAGGAAATTGAAGATACCCGTGCGGTTGCCTCAAAATTGTTTGGCATCAAAAATATCAATCGTTTTATTTTTACCTTCAATGCAACCGATGCCATAAATATGGGTATCAAAGGGCTGCTCAAACCCGGAGACCACGCCATTACCACCTACCTCGAACACAATGCCGTTTCCCGCGCCCTCCATGGACTAGAGAAAAGAAAAATAATTACTGTAACCAAAGTACAAAATTCTCAGGACGGTTTTATTAAACCAGATGATATCAGGAATGCCATCACACACAGAACACGCTTGATTGTCATGGCGCATGCACCCAATGTCATCGGTACGATCCAGCCCATCCAGGAGATTGGCAGGATCACACGAGAAAAGAACATCATATTTATGGTGGATGCCGCTCAAACAGCCGGTGTGTGTGAAATTGACGTTAACCAATGCTTTATTGATATGCTCGCTTTCACAGGACACAAAGGTCCGCTGGGTCCAACTGGAACGGGGGGGTTGTATGTGGGAGAAGGGGTGAACCTGGAACCGTGGCGGGAAGGGGGGACAGGGTTTGAGCCTGCCTCATTATCCCAGCCGGAAGAACTGCCTTTCAAGCTGGAGAGCGGTACGCCCAATACCGTCGGTATCGCAGGTCTCAGGGCGGGGATAGAATATGTCCTATCCAAAGGAATTCAGACAATTAGAAAACATGAACAAAAATTAACCGGCAAACTCATAAACGCTTTAAAGGATGATCGGCGATTCATTCTGTACGGCACTACGGATATTTCCAAAAAAGTAGGCATCCTCTCCCTAAATATCAAAGGATTTAAACCCGCAGAAGTCGGCGCCATTCTTGATCAATCCTTTGATATTGCCGTTCGCCCCGGTCTCCATTGCGCCCCCTTTGCGCATCAGACGATGGGAACTTTCCCTGATGGAACAGTCAGAATCAGTCCGGGATATTTCAATACCGAAGCGGATATTGATCAACTCATAACCGCGCTGGATAAAATTGCAAGTGAAACCATATAACATACGCCCATGTCATTTTTATTTAACTATTGACAAATACTCTGGTTTTATTATGCTATGCTGATTATATTATCCAGATATGTGGCCTTAACCCCGTAGTAATGTTGCAAAAATAATGATGTAAGGGTAATTTCCTTATGGTAAGGCATTTTTCATACATACATACATACATACATACATACATACAACATCTATTCTTAATATATCCGTTCCTAAGTATTTCATACAGGGCAGTTCAAGGTATCTACTCCGTTTTTTCTAAAAACCCTGGTTTCATCAAAGCATAGGTGTCCAGGGTTTTGTTTTTTTAGCCGCATCCTTTGCGGATGCGTGATTGGGCAGGCGTAAAGCCTGCGGCCGCCGTTTATCGCTTTCATGTCCCCTTTGTGCTGCGCTGCCGAAAATGGCGACAGGAAAGAGAGCCGCTTCTCATGGGCATTTATAAAAAGCTCAACATTATTCTTATCTCATTTATCATCATCCCCCTGCTTCTTGTTGGGACACTGTCTTTTTTAAAAGCACGGGAATTTTTGCAGAAATCACAAATGGCAAAAGTGGATGCTATTGTAGACTTAGATGTAGATAGGATAGAATCATTTTTTAAAGAGCGGTTAGGTGATATCATAACTGCTCAGAACGATTTGCTCATTAAGACAAATTTCCCCATGATAATCCGTAGGGGAGATGACAGGACAACCCCCTTTTATGTAAAGGCGAAAGATGCCCTTGCTAAGCGATTGGAACAGATTCAACAAGCCTATGACTATGATGATATTATCCTTCTAGATGCAAAAGGAAGTATCCGTTATTCAATTAACCATCCGGAAATCTATTCCGGCAGGCGGCTCCATGATCCTGAAGGAGTGGCATTTGAGAAAGGGAAAAATGAGATTTATATCTCCAATGTGTTTAGTGACCCTTACGAAACAGGCCGGTATATCGTGGTATTGACTGCACCTGTCCATGATAGAAAAGGAAGGTTCGCAGGAGTTATTGCCTTTCAGATGAATATGAAACTGATACATAGCTTTATTGGTAATATCACAGGGCTGGGCATGACGGGGGAGACATTAATAGTCAGCAGGACCGATAAAGGAGGGCTTGTCTTTGCAAATCCTCTTCGCCATGACCCGGATGCAATTCTTAGTAAAATAGTATCTTTTGGAGAAAGAATTGCTATTCCTTCCCAGGAGGCAGTGCAGGGAAGAAGCGGCACAGGAATATCCATTGATTATCGGGGAAAAGAGGTTGTTGCTGCATGGAGGCATGTTCCGTCTTTGAATTGGGGAATAGTTGCAAAAATAGATACAGAAGAGGCATTCAAACCCGCTAAGACATTGGCGTGGATTACGGCAATTATCAGTGTTATCGTTGTCTTCCTTGCGGGGCTGGCAGCCACAGTAACGGCAAAACATATCTCCAACCCGATCCATGATCTCCAAAAAGGAACCGAAATAATCGGAAACGGCAATCTCGATTGCAAGGTCGGTACAGAAAAAAAGGATGAAATAGGGCAACTTTCAAGGGCTTTTGACAGGATGGTTGACAATCTTAAATTAATAATGACATCAAAGGACTTGTATGCCGAACAACTCGAAGCGGCAAACAAGGAGTTGGAATCGTTCAGTTATTCCGTTTCCCACGACCTGCGCGCCCCTCTTCGGGCGCTGAGCGGCTTTGGAGAACTGCTGGTGAAGAGCGCATCCGGGAATTTAGATGAAAAGGGCAGGCATTACCTCAACGTGATCATAGAGTCAGCCGGACAGATGGGCAGGCTGATTGACGACCTGCTGTCCTTTTCGAAGATGAGGCGGATTGAGATGGCAAAGACAGAGGTATATCTCGAAAGGCTTGTAAGCGATGCACAAAAGGAGTTGCAGCAATCAACGGAGGGAAGGGATATTGTCTGGGAAATCGGCAAACTGCCGCAAGTTTGCGGCGATCCCGCTATGCTGAGGCTCGTGTTTGTAAACCTCATGTCAAATGCCCTGAAGTTCACAAAGCCGAGGTCTCGAACAAAGATTGGTATAGGAACTGTTCTTAGCGATCGGAGCGAAACAGTAGTTTATGTGAGTGATAACGGTGTAGGGTTTGATATGAAATATGCAGACAAGCTCTTTTGCCTGTTTCAGCGACTCCACCGTCAGGATGAATTTGAAGGGACAGGAGTAGGGCTTGCCAATGTCAGACGCATTATTCAGAGACATGGCGGAAGGACATGGGCAGAAGGTTCTTTGGATGGAGGGGCAACTTTTTATTTTTCTCTTCCGAACAAGAGAAAGGAGGTTTGACCATGACCGAACTGAAGCATATCTTATTGGTTGAAGACAACCCACATGATGTAGAACTGACCCTTGAAGGGTTGGCCGAATACAACCTTGCAAACGCCATTCAGGTTGTCGTAGACGGCGAGGAGGCGCTAGACTATCTTTATTATAAGGGGAAATTTGCAGGGCGTATCAACAATAACCCTGTAGTGATAATTCTCGATCTGAAACTCCCCAAGATAGACGGCATCGAAGTATTGAGACAGATAAAATCCGATGAGAATTTAAGACGCATCCCTGTGGTGGTACTCACTTCTTCCAATGAAGAAAGTGATAAAGTGAAGAGTTACAAGCACGGCGTTAATGCCTATGTGGTAAAACCCATCAGCTTTCATGAATTCACCAACTCCGTCAGGGAGTTGGGTATATTCTGGGCTGTTATCAACGAGCCTCCGCCGGGAAGCCTCAGGTATAAACGCTAAGGAGTTTCTATGACACGAAAATTGCGAATCCTCAACCTTGAGGACAATCCGGTTGATTCCGAACTTATCCAGGCAACGCTTGCAGGGGAAGAGATAGAGTGCGAGATCGTGCGTGTTGAAACCCGCGAGGGATTTGTCACTGCCCTTGAAACGGGCGGGTTTGACATAATCCTTGCGGATTACTCCCTTCCCGGCTTTGACGGCATATCTGCGCTTGATATTGCATTGAAAAAATTTCCCCCCGTGCCGTTTATTTTTGTGACTGGGGTAATGGGGGAAAACCTTGCGGTAGAAACCCTTAAACGCGGAGCGACAGATTATGTCCTTAAAACCCATTTATCAAAACTTGCGCTTGCTATAAACCGCGCCTTACAGGAATCAGAGAAGGCTCTGGAGTGCAAAAAGAAAGAAGAGGCGCTGTGTGAGAGCGAAGAGAGGTTTCGCAGTGTCGCCGATACTGCTACTGATGCAATTATCATTTTAAAAGAGCCTGGTGTTTTTTGTTTCTGGAACAAGAAGGCAGAGCAAATGTTTGGATACCAGGCAGATGAGGTTACGAACAAATTGATGCATGACCTGATATGTTCTGAAAGGCTCAGGAATATGACTAGGGAAGGGTTAAAGAAGTTTTTTGATACAGGACATGGCCCTGTTATAGGCAAGACAATTGAGATTGAAGGATTGCGCAAGGATGGGACAGTGTTTCCTGTAGAACTATCCGTATCGGCGATGGATATAAGAGGAAAGTGGTATGCAACAGCCATTGTCAGAGACATAACTGAACGTAAGCGGGCTGAGAATGCTTTAAGAGAGAATGAGGAACGTTACCGCCACGTCACTGAATTAACCTCCGATTTCATATTCAGGATTATTGTTTTACCTGACGGACAGATGGTTCTCGAATCGATCACACAAAAGGTTACCGATATTAGCGGTTATTTACCCGATGAAATAAAAACTCAGGATGATTGGGAAAAAAGGGTATGTGCTGATGACAGACCGATATTAAAGGACTTCTTCAAGGTGGTATTATCGGGGCAACCGGGTGAATGTAAGTTGCGCGCCATTACAAAAAGCGGTGAGATGAAATGGTTTCGCATCTTTGGCAGACCGCTCTGGGATGGACATAAACGGCGCATTACTGGCATCATTGGCGCTGCAAAAGACATCACTGAATACATACGCTCAGAGGAAGAACGTAAACGGCTACAGGGAGAACTCGTGGAAAAGGAACGTTTCATGGGAGCGGTTCTTCAGCAGATGCCCGTTGGTGTAATCGTGGCAGAAGCGCCCAGCGGAAAATTGTATTTGAGCAACAGGAAGGTTGCGGAACTCCTGCGCCATCCCTTCTATCCATCCGCCGCCGTCGAACAATACGTTCAGTATAAAGGGTTCCATCCGGATGGCAGGCAGTATATGCCCGAAGAGTGGCCGCTTGCCCGGTCAGTAAAGACAGGAGAAGTGGTTGAAGGTGAGGAGATCGACTACCTGCGCGGAGATGGTTCACACTGCTGGATCGAAGTGCATTCTGGTCCCACTCGCAATGATCAGGGACAGATTACAGGAGCAATCGTCAGTTTCTTTGACGTGACCAAGCGCAAACAGGCTTTGAAAAGGATTGAAAAACTCAACACCTTTCTCATATCGATCAGAAAAATAAACGAAGCGCTCGTGAGGTCGAAGGACGAGGTCGCACTCTTTCATGTTGTTTGTGACTCACTTATCCGGATAGGATTTGTCAGGTTTGCCTGGATCGGGTTACTCGAAGAAGGGGTGTCGGACATAAAGTCCATCGCTCACACAGGATTCGAAGACGGCTTTCTCTCTTCCGTAACATTGCGATGGGATGATGTAGGGTGTTCCGTATCTCCGGCCGGTATCGCGGTAAAGACGGGTAAACCATATATCCTTACTGATATAGAGAAAGAACCGGTGAACGAAGACTGGAGGAAAGAGGCACTGAGGAGAGGATATAAGGCATGTGTAGCTTTGCCTCTGAAATATGACGAGAAAAGCATCGGTGTTTTTGTTGTTTTCTCTGGCACAAAAGAGGCTATTTATGAGGAAGAAATCGGTTATCTCCAGGAGGTGGCTACGGATATCTCGGTTGGTATAAAATCACTAAGACTGGAAAGGGAATTACAACAAAGCTATGAAAAGACACGAAAAGCCCTCGATGGAACCGTTGAGGCTATTGCAAAGACCTGTGAGTTGAGAGACCCTTACACCGCCGGGCATGAAAAACGTGTCGCCCAGCTTGCGTGTGCCATTGCCAGAAAGATGAGACTTTCTGAAAATCAAATAGAAGGCATCCGTGTAACCAGCTACATCCACGATATCGGGAAAATCGAAGTGCCGGCTGAGATACTCAGCAAACCCACCCGCTTAACCGATATTGAATTTTCCCTTATTAAGGCCCATACCCAGACAGGCTATGAGATTTTAAAAGGAGTGGAGTTCCCGTGGCCAGTTGCCCAGATTGTACTTCAGCACCAGGAAAGACTCGACGGATCAGGTTATCCAAACGGGCTCAAAGGTAAAGAAATTATGCTTGAGGCAAGAATTCTTGCTGTGGCAGATACGGTCGAGGCTATGAGCAGTCACCGTCCATATCGCCCTGCGCTCGGTTTAGACATGGCATTGAAGGAGATTGTCCAGAAAAAGGGTATCCTTTATGACCCGGCAGTGGTGGATGCCTGCGTAAGGCTTTTTAAAGACGGAAAATTTAAATTCAACAAGTAGCGTAACCGTCTCCGTGTGCATTTGCAATGGTTCGGGTCTGCAATACTGAACCAGCACAGGAGGTGGGCAATTACATACAATGAAGTGTTGATAAATCCATGCATGGAAAGTAAACTTTTGTTAAAAATGTTATTGACAGAAGTAGCTACATTGAATTAAAATGTAGCCATGATGACTGTAGGCATCAAAGAGTTAAAAAATAGATTAAGCCACTATCTCCGTAAGATAAAAAAGGGAGAAAAGATTGCAATTACTGAAAGGGAGAAGATAATTGCTACGGTTGTGCCTGTGGAAAGGGCAGACGAAGACTCCAAACTGCTTTCCCTTATTAAAGAAGGTTTTGCCGTATGGAAGGGTGGCAAACCATCGGGAAGCAAACAACCTGTTAGAATTAAAGGAAAGACTGTTTCTGAGATAGTTATTGAAGACAGAAGATGATTGTTTATCTCGATACCAGCGACCTGGTTAAATTGTATGTGGATGAGATTGGTTCTGAGGAAATAAAGGGTATTATCCTTGACGCAACGGTTGTTTCCACTTCAAAGGTGGCTTATGCTGAGGCAAGGTCTGCTTTTGCCAGGAAACAAAAAGAAGATGGGTTTTCTATTGCTAGGCTACGAAAAATTGTAGAGGATTTTAATAGAGACTGGGAAAGCTATTTTTTAATAGAGATTACGGATGGATTAATAAAGATTGCCGGAGATATAGCCGAAAAACATCTTCTCAGAGGTTTTGATTCCATTCATTTGGCGTCAGCCGTGATTCTTAAACGCAAAATCAAGTCAGAGGTATATTTTTCAAGCAATGACACCAAATTGAATCAAGCAGCTAGAAAAGAGGGAATTATTGTTTTATAAACAATTAAATATACACAATCGGATCTTTCACACCGGCTTCACTAAATGCCTTTAGCCTCAGAAAACAGCTGTGACACACGCCGCAGGCCTTATCGGTGTTTTTATAGCAAGACCAGCTCAGATGCAGGGGGGCATTTAAAGAAATGCCCATTTTCACAATCTCTGATTTGCTTTTGCTAATGAGCGGGGTTTCCACCTTGATGCACGTTGTTGGCTTTGTGCCTGCCTTGATGAGTTTGTTGAAGGCTTCATAATATATTGGCCTGCAATCGGGATAGCCGGGGCTGTCCTGCTCCACGGCGCCAATAAATACTTTCTTTGCCCCTATAACCTCTCCCCAGGAAACGGCAATGGTCAGGAAAAGCGTATTTCTAAAGGGGACATAGGAAGAGGGAATTTCTTTACTATGCAACTGTGCGTCCTGAACGTCCATGCTCAAGTCCGTTAGACTTGAACCACCAATCTTGCCCAAATAATCAACGTTAGATATAAGAATCCGTTCTTCTGGGATGTTGTAGAATGCTGCAATATCCCGAAAAGCCATAAGCTCTCGTGATTCTGTGCGCTGACGGTAATTAATGTGTAAGAGCGCTAGTCGATAGTGTTCATTCGCAATAGCCGCAGTTACACAGCTATCCATCCCGCCACTGACCAGCACAATAGCTAAATCTTTCATTTCAGTTTTTAAATCGCAAATCGTACATCGTAAATCATAAATCGAAACTATACGCCTCTAGCCGAAGGCTCCCAGATATATTTATGGAGTTGGAGTTGAAACCGCACATCGAGATTATCTTCCAAAATCCATTGAACAACCGTTTTGGGAGAAATTGCGCCAAAGGCAGTTCCTACTAGCACTCTGGCAATTTCGGGTAAATGATATTTCTGAATTACGGCCTTCGCCCAGTCATAATCATTCCGTGAACTTAAGACAAACTTCACCTCATCAGATTCTGTCAGATGATTAATATTCTGCCAATTCATGAGATGACTCATATTGCTGCTGGGGCACTTGATATCCATGATTTTCACAGCCTTTTGCGGTATCACACGGATATCATAGCTTCCGTTCGTTTCGACTAAAACAGTGTAATTTTTATCCAGTAATGCTTCAAGTAAAAACGGCGTGTCATTGTTTGACAGCGGTTCACCTCCCGTAACACAGACTATTTTTGTCTTGAATCTGGAGATACTTTCAAGAATTATATTCAGAGGCATTTCTTCACCTTCTTCATAAGCATAGGTAGTATCGCAGTAACTGCAACGTAAATTACAACCTGTTACCCGTATGAAGGAGCAAGGGATGCCTGCATAAGATGTCTCTCCTTGAATACTCTTGAAGATTTCGTTAATTTTCATAGGTTTTAATTTTATTAAATATGTGGGAGTAAAGCAAGCTCTGTAATACGGTATATTTAAGTCATGAAAAAATATTTATTGAATAATTCCATTAATTATGAGATATTATGACAAATCAAAATTTAGATTCAGCACTCCGTTCAAAACAAATATAACTGTTACCCTGCGGATATTTTCGATACAAGAAAGGGAGGAATTATGGCAACAATTTTGAAAGAAGATATTTTGCGTAGGAAAAATAAGGAAACCAGCAGCAAAGAAAAGGTCGACAAGATAATGAGCACGATAGTTGAACCACCCGTGCAATCGAACCTGCCAAAACCAGAAAGTAAAGAAAGCAAGCCAACCCCAGAAACAGTAAAACCTGCAGAAAGTACCGCAAGGCAGCATATCTTCAGCAACGAAATATTGATAGAAGGAGAGTGTGCAGCTGAACTTGACGAGATCAGAAACAGGCTTTTAAAAGAATTAAAACCTTCCGGTGAAATAGAATCAATTCTTGTGGATCGCATCGTTTCCGGTGTTTGGCGATTGAAACGGTGTTTGAAGATTGAAAGCGAGATAATAGAGTTTGGGTCGTCTGGCATTCAGGAGTACGAGCAGGGATTTTTTAGGACTAGAAAGAGAACAAATAAAGAACTGTCTCAATTAAAGGCTTTAAAAATAACCGAAGGTAAAAACAGGCTTGAGGAATTGTCCAAATATGAAACCATCTTAGAAAGACAAATATATAAGGCTTTAAGTGTACTGGATAAACTCAGACAACCTGGATCAGAAAAGAGGGTTTCAAGGAAGGCAAAATAGGTGCGTTACGTTTTGATGGCTGTGAGTTTGGATACATAGTGAAAAAGAAACGAATACCCAAACTTTGGCGAAGCCGCCATGGATGATAACATAATATATATTATCAGACGTTATAAATTTGGCGCTGCAATCAGCACGAACCCACCCTGCTCAATTTAATTTCGATACTCAATAATTTCTTTTCTATCAAGCTTAAAGAATATTATTGACAAGATAAATTATGTCTGCTACTATGTTTTCGTTGTTTTCAAAATTACTATGAATATATATGTGTCTTTTGTTTCGGTAGTTTAATAAAGGAGGATAATTTTGAACGCTGGAGAGATTGAAAAAGGTGTAACCGCTATTGTTGCAGAGGTTACTGAGTTAGACGAAAAGGAAATTTGGGACAAAAGAGATGCAAATTTCTTTAAAGACCTTGAGATAGATTCCCTTTTAGCCTTGGAGATTCTGGCACTCATTGAGAAGAAGTTTAAAGTGCAAATACCTGAAGAAAAGCTTGTTGACATTACCTCATTAAACGCAACGATTGATTTAACAAAATCAGTATTAGCAGAGAACGGCAAACTCACCTCATAAGATGCTTGATACATAGCGCAGCGAGACACAAACCAATTACCCCCCTTTATTTACCCTTCTTCATGAACGGTAGATAAAGGGGGGTAAAACTTTATTAAAAATTTAAAGCATAATATTTATTATTGTGTAACACGATTACCGAATACTACTTTACATGATTAACATTAAAAGAGCATACTTACAATGATATTATTTGAGGAAATTCGATCTCTTCTTCCTCAAAAGTATCCTTTTCTATTTATTGATAAGGTTGTTGAGTTCGAAGCGGGGAAAAAAATTGTCTGTGTCAAAAATGTATCCGGCAACGAACCTGTCTTTGTCGGACATTTCCCTGATTTTGCCATCATGCCGGGTGTCTTGATCATCGAGGCAATGGCACAGGCTTCCATTATATTATTCCGTAAGAGTCTCCCCCCTCAGCCAAACGACAAGAATACCGTTTTTTTATTAGCATCAGTCAATAATGCGCGGTTTACAAAACCTGTATTCCCCGGCGATCAACTCTTCATAGAAATCATCGTGGAAAAAATTGTCTCAAAGGGCGCCATTGTTCAGGCAACGGTAAAAGTTGAAGAAAAAACCGCTGCGAAGGCATCGTTGACCTTTGGCATTGCAGAAAAAAGTGCTTTGGTATAGTTATGAATAAACGTGTTGTTATAACAGGCGTAGGAATGATTACCCCTATCGGGTCAGGGAAGGACACATTTTGGAATGCCCTTATTGCAGGGGTGTCCGGTGTGGACGACGTAACGTGCATAGATACTTCCGGTTATAAAGTTCACAAGGGATGCGAAGTCAAAAATTTCAATTATGCGGATTACATAAAAAACGACATTCTCAAAAAAATTGGCAAAGGTTCGCAATTTGCGATAGCAGCCACGAAGCTGGCTTTAAACGATGCCAGGCTTGATTTGAATAAGACTGACTTAGAACGGATTGGGGTCTCCGTTGGAACAACCGCAGGTGAAATACAAATCCTGGAAAAGGTTAATTATATCAGGCATAAAGATGGCGAAGACAAGGTCGACCCAGACCTGTTTTTGAAGCATCCCTGCAATAACATCCCGGCTAATATCGCTATTGAGTTTGGTTTGAAAGGTCCCAATACGATTATACCCACTGCCTGCGCTGCGGGTAATTATGCAATTGGATATGCCTATGACCTGATTCAGTTTGGAAGGGTGGACATGATGCTTGCAGGCGGTTCAGACCCATTTTCGAAAGTTGCCTATACGGGATTTGCCAGACTGGGCGCTATTGCTCCTGATATCTGCCAGCCCTTTGATAAAAATAGAAAAGGCATGATGGTGGGTGAAGGCGCTGGAATGCTTCTTCTGGAATCGCTTGATCATGCAACAGAGAGAAATGCGCATATTTATGCTGAAATTATCGGTTACGGTCTTAGCTGCGATGCCTACCATATTACAATACCCCACCCTGACGGCGAAGGAGTTGTCTCTGCCATGAAAAAGGCCTTAAAAAGCGCAGACCTGAGCCCTGAAGACGTCCAGTATATCAGCGCGCATGGAACGGGTACTCCCGCGAATGACAAGGCTGAAACGATTTCAATTAAGAAGGTGTTCGGAGATAAACCCGGCAATCTTGCAATTAGTTCTATTAAATCAATGATCGGACATACTATGGGTGCTGCAAGCGCCATTGAAGCAATTACCTGCGCCTTAGTTGTCCAGAACGATATCATTCCTCCAACGATTAACTATGAGACATCGGACCCTGAATGCGATCTGGACTATGTACCCAATGTTACGAGAAAACAACGGGTAAATATTGCATTGAACAACGCCCATGCATTTGGCGGTAACAATAGTTGCTTGGTTGTAAAAAAGTTCACGGGATAAAAGAAGGTTTGTGATGGAAAAAACGAGAATCGTTATTACAGGTGTTTCGGTTATCTCGCCTCTTGGGGCGGAGAAGGATATTTTTTGGAAAAATTTAACCGAAGGCGTATCGGGTATAAAACCCGTCACCCTGTTTGATGTAAGTAAATTTAACAGCAAACAGGCAGGAGAAATCTCTGATTTTGATGCCAAGATTTATCTCGGTCAAAAAGGGATCAGACATATCGATAGAACTTCGCTGCTTGTATCATCTGGAACCGTGCTTGCAATCAAAGATGCGAACCTTGAAAACGATACCTATAGCGGTGATGAACTGGGCATTGTTGTCGGCTCTACCTATGGAAGTATTGACAGCATCAGTTCCTTTGATTTCCAGTCTTTGCGTGAAGGTCCCAGTTATGTCAATCCCATGGACTTTCCTAACACCGTGTTGAATGCGCCGGCAAGCCGCGCCTCTATTTTCTGTAAGGCCACAGGACTCAATACCACCATTTCAAACGGAGTAACGAGCAGTGTCGATGCGATTATTTATGCCTCCGATTTCCTCCGGATGGGTCGTGTGAAGGCAGCAGTTGTAGGCGGTGTGCATGGATTAACCCATGACATATTTTGGGGTTCACATAATTCAAGGATTCTGGCTGGCAGCAAGAATGGAACGCCGGAAATTTGCGCTCCATTTGATAAGAGGCGCAATGGCATGATTATTGGCGAGGCATCGGCGTTAGTTATTCTAGAAACTTTGGAAGACGCATTGAAGAGAAATGCGCACATATATGCGGAGGTTAAGGGTTACGGAACTGCATTCGAGCCTAAAATGGCCGTCAGCACAGAATATCAAATAGATGGTAACAGGAGAGCCATTATGAACGCTCTTAATGATGCCAATCTGACACTGCATGACATTTCCTATATCTCTGCCAATGCCTATTCCGGTATTCATGGCGATGCCCTTGAAACTAAAGTTATCAAAGAAGTCTTTGGTATGCGATCAAAACTTATCCCTGTGTCAGCTATAAAATCTATGACCGGCGAGTGTTTTGACGCTTCGGGGGCATTACAAACCATTGCCGCATTGATGTCAATCAAAACACACACAATTCCACCCACTATTAATTATAAGGAACCGGATGCAGAGTGTGATTTAGATTACGTGATCAACAACAGCAGGGCTGTCCCGGTCAAGAACGTCCTTATAAACTCTTTCACAAGATTGGGAAATAATTCATCCTTAATTATCTCCAGATACAAACCGTAATTCATGCAGTCTTCCGATAAGTGTATTCAATCCACAAAAAAGGATATGCTATATCCTTATTATGATGCGATTGTGATTGGCGCGGGCGTAGCAGGGTTAGTATGCGCTGCATTTCTTGCCAAATGTGGAAAAAAAGTGCTCATAGTGGAGCAACATTTCATTCCCGGAGGTTATTGTACTTCTTTTAAGCGAAAGGGTTTTACCTTCGATGCCGCAGTTCATCATATTGGAGGTTGCGGAAAATGGAGCGTTGTCGGTCGTTGTTTTAAGACACTTGGGATTGAAATGGATTTCTATCCCCTCGACCCAATGGATCACCTGATTTTCCCCAACTTCCGCATTGAAATTCCAGCCGATCTGGACGAGTATATCGCACGGTTACAGAATCGTTATCCATTGGAAAAAGATAATATCAAAGATTTTTTCCAGGATTTTATAAAACTCTACCGCGCTACATTTAACAATGAAAAAAGCCAAATTATTGATAAATATAAGGATCGAACATATGGCGAGATGTTAGATGCCTTTTTTAAGAACGACGAACTCAAAATGATACTTGCCGGCCAATGGGGATACATAGGTCTTCCCCCTGCTCAGGCATCCGCTATTGCAATGTGTCAAATGATGATCAATTATCTCAAAGACGGCGCATTCTTCCCTGCGGGTGGCACGCAAGAGTTTGCTAATGCAATTTTTAAGAAATTTATTGATTTTGGCGGACATGTTATGCTATCATCAAGAGTCAAAAAAATCTTTCTGAATGGTAATTCCGTAAAAGGCATTAAGTTACAGGATGGCAAAGAAATTTCCTCCGACTTAGTTGTATCGAATATTGATGCCAGGCAGACTTTTTTTGACCTATTAGAGGGTAGTTTGGACTCATCCTTTGTTAAAAAAATAGAAGGGATGAGGGAAAGTTGTTCTTTTTTCCTTTTATACTTAGGCGTTGGAGGTGATGTAGATTTAACTAAGATAAAGAGAGGGTTTTATCATACGGCCACAGATGCAAGCGCTATGGATAAAGAATGGTTATATATTTCCGTTCCGACAAAAATAAGTCCTACCCTTGCACCTTCAAACAAACAAATAATATCTGTGGTTGTCTATTTGGATAAAGCGATGTACAAAAACGTTACCGATTGGAAATCTTTTAAAGAACGCATGACATTACAAACGATCAATCGATTAGAATCATATATTCCGGATTTAAAAAAATATATCGAAGTAAAAGAGTCAGCTACACCGAAAACCCTGGAACGTTACACATCAAATACAAACGGAGCCGCTTACGGCTGGGAGGTCGCTGTTGACCAAGTGTGGGAGAATAGGCTTCCCCAGAAGACTCTGATTGAAAATCTATATTTAACAGGACATTGGACAAGACCAGGACCTGGGATTTGTGCCGTTGTCTCTTCGGGATGGGGTGTTGCTAATTTAATAATGGAGAATTGGAGGTAAATAAAAATATGAGTAGAAAAATGATGTTAATTAATCCACATAAACCGGGCAGGCATGGTGAGGAGAGTATTACGGTAATCGTCCAAATGCCTTTAAATCTTGCCTACGTTGCTGCTCTTACACCCGGTGATTGGGAATTTGACGTTATCGACGAAAATATTGAATTGGCAATAAACGATAATGATGAACTCACCTTTAAACCGGTAGACCTTGTGTGTATTACCTCAGTCACCTATCAGTCTCCCAGGGCATACAAGATTGCAGCAGCCTGCAGAAAGAAAGGGATGACGGTAATCATGGGCGGAATACACGCTTCGGTTATGCCGGAAGAAGCGGCAAATTATGTAGACGCAGTTTTTGTGGGTGAGGCAGAAGAAGTATGGCCGCAGGTCATAAAAGATTTTGAAGCAGGAAAATTAAAAAAGGTCTACCAGGGCGGCTTACCTCCCCTTAGCCTGATGAAGAAGGTGTATCCAAACCGCGAGCTCTTGAAAAATAAATACAACTATAAATTTTCTTCCATTGTCACAACAAAAGGATGCCCGAACTACTGTGATTTCTGCAGCGTACCCACATTCCAGGGCAGGAAATTCAGGGAAAGACCTTATGAAGACGTCCTTGATGAGATGGCAGCCACAGATTACAAGGGGTTGATGTTAGCGGAAGATAACTTCTATGGACATGGTAAAAAATCAAACGAGAGGGCACGGGATCTTTTCAAGGGAATGGTGGAACGCGGAATACACAAAGATTGGTTAGGATTCACTGCTTTAAACATCTCTCAAGACCCTGAAACATTGGATTATATGGCCAAAAGCGGTAATTTTGGCATGCTTATCGGTATAGAATCTACGAATGAGGCCGTTTTGCAGAAAATGAATAAACGCGTGAACCTGAAGTTGGGGACCGACAGTTATTTTGATTGTATCCAAAAGATACACAATGCCGGCCTGGTTGTCTGGGGTTCCGTAGTATTTGGCGCCGATGGGGATGACAAAGATTCTTTCAAGAGAATGACTGAATTCATATTGGAAAACAATATTGATATTCTCACCTTTGGTATTAACTGTCCGTTCCCCAAGACACAACTTTATGCAAGACTGGATTCAGAAAAGAGGATTTTCAGGAAAAACTATCCGAAGGATTGGCAGTATTACGATACAGCCCATGTGGTTCATCGTTTAGTAGACATGTCATTAGAAGACTTTATTGACGGTATGCAGTATGTTTATGACCACATTTATGCAGGCGACAACTTAAGGACACGTTTTAGAAATTCAATTAAAACAACAAAGAATCCCAGGAATTCCATGTTTGCATTCAGGGTGGGTTCGGATTGGAAACAAGTTTTTGAACAAGTATTGCAAAATTTGAAGGAATTATACGATTCAGGTGATTATTACCGGGATTGTTATAAATCGAGCACAGTACCTGTTTCAAAACCGGTTATGGAAACAGTAACCACATAAAATGCGGTAATAGGAATATGAATTTTTAATGGTATTTATAAAGGCACATCATTTTCAAAACTTTTGATGTGCCTTTATAATTGATAAATTCCTGTGTTTGAGTCGCCGGATATACAATGGAAAATATCCTGAGCCGAATTAAAGATTTTAGTAAAAAGATTGAACTATTTTATGTGGCAACGTCAAACAAAAATAAAGAGGCACACCTCGCGGTAGCGAAGGACTTGATTTTTTTAGCTGACAATGAACATGTAGCTTTCAAGTCGTGGTTTTGCAAAAAAACAATAGAAAATATTCTTGATAACCCGAATATATCTATTGCTATCTATGATGCGAAGACCGATACGGGTTATCAAATAGTTGGCAGAACCGTCTCAAAAAATGTGGTAGCTGTTCTAAACGGTTATTCGCCGCAATTGGAAAAGATTGAAAAAGAATATCCACAGGAAGAGTATCAGTTGAAAATAAAAATTATAAATATTATGGATTTACACAGAGTAGCTCATTCTGACAAGTATCTTTTAGATAAGTGACCGCGGTATGAAGGTTTTATTAGAGAAAAAGGTATATACATACGATGACATGAATTCTCTGCCAGATGGTAACTATGAAATCATTGACGGGGAAATGATACCGATGACACCTACAGGGTTTAGACACGGAAAATTTGAATGTGCACTCTCAGGAATACTAAAGAAGCATCTTGGTTCAAAAGGTTATGTAGCAGTTGGTGAAGTTGGTGTTGTGATTACAAAAAGGCCTTTTAGACTCAGGGCGGCAGACATAGTTTACATAAGTAAAAACACGTTACCCCAAGAACCCGTTGGAATGCTTGAGGTACCGCCCGATCTTATAATCGAGATAATATCTGAAGACGATACAGCCAGAAAAATTAACGATAAGGTTAGGGATTATTTATCTATAGGCGTAAACCGCGTGGTATTCATTGATCCGTTTACGGAGACCGTTACCGTCTATTACCACGGCAGGAAAGAAGCGGGTTATTATAACTTTGACGAAAAGTTTGAGTTGTTTGATGGAGTTTTTATTCGGCTTAGAGAAATATGATAGTTGTACTGTAATCGTAAATCTATCAACCTGAAAAGGAGGTAAAACATGATAGGCAAGTTATTATCTTTATCAATGGAAAAATCGATCATTCCCGATATTAGTCCAAAGGCAATTATGGTTATCGCCATTGCGCTGATATTCGTTATATTATTCACCTGGAAAAAGGAGGGATAATTGCCTGAGAGAAGCGCTACCTTCGATCTGGTAATCATTGGTGGCGGGCCTGGCGGTTATGTCGCAGCCATAAAGGCAACTCAGCTTGGAATAAAGACTGCGCTCATCGAAAAAAATAAAGTCGGTGGTGCGTGTCTGCATAGAGGTTGCATCCCGACAAAGGCACTTTTACATTCTGCGGACATTTACCGTAAGCTACTTAAGGCACAGGAATATGGAATTACTTTTGACAAATTAGGGATTAATTATCCACAGTTTCATCGACGCAAAGAGTCCGTCGTTAAACGACTATTCCAGGGAACGCACTTTCTCCTCAAAAAAAATGGTGTTGAGGTCTTTGAAGGCGAAGGGCTGTTCACTTCTGCGAATAACGTATTTGTTAAAAAAAATGGAACAGACATTGCCGAATTAGCAGCAAAAAATGTTATCCTGTCTACCGGTTCTGTTCCACTCATCCCCCCCACAATTCCTTGCGATGGGAAATACGTACTCACCAGCGATGACATCTTATTACAGGAAGAAATTCCAAAATCTATCATTATAGCCGGTGCTGGCGCTGTAGGAATTGAGTTCGCGTATCTCTTTAATATCCTTGGTTCAAAAGTTACCATCATAGAACTTCTGGATGATATTCTTCCTACCGAAGACAAAGAAACCCGCACTACTTTAAGGAAAATACTTGCGAAAAGAGGCGTAGACACTTTAACAAACACCTCGTTAGAGAAGGTCGAAGTTGATAATGGCGTCCGTGTAGAAACAAAAAGCAAGATTGATACCCCCCACTCCCCTGCCACACCTGGAAACCTTGTCCCTTTGTCCGAAAAGGAATACTTAAAGGCAGATTGTTTACTCATGGCTTTAGGGAGAACACCGGCATTAACCAATATTGGAATAGAAAGATTCTCGTTAAGTTTTAAAGGAAAATATTTGCAAACCAATGAAGTTATGGAAACCAGCCAAAAGGGACTCTATGCAATTGGAGACATTACTGGCCCCCCACTTCTAGCTCATAAGGCTTCACATGAAGGTTTATGCGCTGTTTCCCACATTGCAGGCAAAGAAACTACCCCGATAAATTATCAAAACATTCCACGGGTGACGTATTGCTCTCCACAGGTAGCAAGTGTAGGTCTTACACAGGATGAGGCTGAAAACAAAGGTTACAAAATAAAAATAGGAAAATTCCCGCTTATTGCCAACAGTAAAGCTATTATTGACGGAGAATATGAGGATGGATTTGTAAAGATTATTGCAGATGAAAAATATGGTGAAATATTAGGGGTGCATGCCATAGGACCCAATGCAGGTGAGTTGATGTGGGGAGTTTCACTTACCACAATTTTAGAAGGCACGGCTTCCGAACTATCGAGTAACATATATCCCCACCCTACTCTTTCCGAAGCAATTCTAGAGGCTGCCCATGCAGTTGTTGATAAACCGATACATTTATGATTAGATGTCTGGAAATTTCTAAAGTTTTATGAAAGCATCAGATTTACTTGTAAAATGTCTGGAAAACGAGGGTGTTCGCTATATCTTCGGAATCCCCGGCGAGGAAAATATAGACATCCTCGATTCCCTGCTGGATTCAAAAATACAATTCATCCCGACACGCCATGAACAAGCCGCTGCTTTTATGGCCGATGTATACGGTCGGTTGACAGGTAAGGCAGGTGTGTGCCTATCCACGCTCGGCCCAGGGGCGACCAACCTTGTTACGGGTGTTGCCGACGCCAATCTGGATCGAGTACCTCTTGTTGCTATCACAGGACAGGCCAGTCTTGACCGAATGCACAAGGAATCCCATCAATACATGGACACCGTTGCTCTATTCAAGCCCATCACAAAATGGAATACCCTTGTTCATACTGCCGATATTATCCCAGAAGTTGTCAGGAAAGCGTTTAAACTTGCCCAGATGGAAAAACCAGGCGCTACTCACATTGACTTCCCAGAGGACGTAACAAGGGCAGACCTCATAGCTCTGCCAATTCCCTTGAAAGAAGAGGCACATATCCCCTACCCCACCGAAGAGACATTAGGAATTGCCGCACAGTTAATTTCAGATGCAAAATACCCGGTTATTCTTGCGGGAAATGGCGTCATCAGATCTCAAGCTTCCGAATCTTTAACACACTTTGCAGTAAAATTAAATATACCTGTAGCTACTACGTTTATGGGCAAAGGAGCCGTCTCTGATGATTGGCCACTCTCCTTGCTTTCAATCGGCCTGCGGGATGATGACCATATTTCTTGCGGCTTTGACCAGGCAGATTTAATTATCGCTATTGGATATGACCTTGTGGAATATCCCCCCTACAAATGGAATCCATATAAGTCAAAAAAGATACTTCACATCGACGTCACTCTTAGCGAGGTAGACGCCTATTATAATGTTGATATGGAAGTAATTGGTAAAATTTCTGAAACCCTTGACCATTTGTCCGATATGGTCAGAATAAAAGAAACGAAACATGTTATCAGTACTTTGCGAAATTCAGTTACAGAAGAATGTAAAACTACACACGACAATACATCATTTCCTATGAAGCCTCAAAAAATATTGTGCGTTGTGCGCGAAGTGTTAAAACCTGATGATATTTTGATTAGCGATGTAGGCGCTCATAAATTATGGATTTCGCGTATGTACCCTGTGTATAAACCCAATACCTGCATTATTTCTAATGGTTTTGCCTCAATGGGTATCGCGCTACCGGGTGCGATCGCAGCAAAATTGGTATACCAGGAACGGCAGGTCATTGCTATTATGGGCGATGGCGGCTTCCTCATGAACTCACAGGAAATAGAAACGGCCACTCGTCTTGGTCTCTCATTCGTATTATTAATTTTTCACGATAACAGCTATGGTGTCATTAAATCAAAGCAATTGAATTTCTTTGGCCGATCTGCCTTTGTGGATTTCTCCAATCCCGACTTTGTCAAATATGCAGAAAGCTTCGGCGCCAAAGGCTATCGTGTAGATTCCGCAAACGATCTAAAACCGATTTTACAAGATGCCATCAAACAACGCGGCGTCAGCGTTATAGATTGCCCGGTTGACTATTCTGAAAATATTTTTCTCATCCAAAGGATGAGTAAACTTTCTTCTCCCAATACAAAATGAATAATGAAATAAAAATTGCCTATTTTTCTATGGAGATTGGCATCTCCAACAACATACCAACCTATAGCGGCGGTCTGGGCGTCCTCGCGGGAGACACCATAAAATCAGGCGCCGACCTCAAAATACCTTTAGTTGCCGTCACACTACTCTCAAAAAAGGGTTACTTTCGCCAGGATATTGACAGTGACGGAAGACAAATTGAATACCCTATCGATTGGGATCCATCAAAGTTTCTGATACGCTTATCCAGAAAAATTGCAGTCCAAATTGAAGGGCGCGACGTTTATATTCAGGCCTGGCGTTACAATGTGCAAAGCGTTACCGGAGGAAAAGTAGATGTAATCTATCTTGATACAGACGTCGGGGAAAATACAAAAGAAGACCGTGAGATAACTGCCTTTTTATATGGTGGCGACGATTGTTACCGCCTCAAGCAGGAAATTGTCCTTGGTATCGGCGGAGTACGTATGCTCCATGCTCTGGGCTTTCATATCAAGAAGTATCACATGAATGAAGGACACGCCAGCTTATTGACGCTTGAACTGCTCCTGATGCACAAAAGGGACATCGAAAGTGTCTGGGATGAGCAATGGATCTGGGATGTTGATACGGTAAGAGAATTGTGTGTATTCACGACTCACACCCCTATCGACGCAGGTCATGACCGATTTTCCTATGACATTGTAAAAAAAGTTCTAGGCGAGATTATTCCTTTAGAGCAATTAAAAAGGCTTGGAGGTGAGAATCATCTCAATATGACACTCCTTGCATTAAACCTGAGCAATTATGTCAACGGTGTCGCTAAAAAGCACGGCGAGGTATCAAAAGCCTTGTTCCCTGGTTACGAAATCAATGCTATTACCAATGGTGTTCATTCATTTACATGGACGTGTGAAAACATGAAGCAATTATATGATAAATATATTCCCGGTTGGGCAAACGAACCGGAATTATTCGTTCGTTCAGAAATCATCCCGGACGGAGAATTATGGGAAGCACATCTCCAGGCCAAAAACAACCTCATTCAATATGTAAAAAAGGCGGCTAATATAGATATTAATCCGGATGTTTTAACCATAGGATTTGCAAGGAGGTTTACTTCTTATAAAAGAGCCGATTTAATATTTTCAGACCTTGACCGTCTCTTGAAGATATGTGAAAAGGGCGAGTTCCAGATCCTTTACGCCGGAAAGGCCCACCCCAAAGATACTCCAGGTAAAGATATCATAAAAAAGATTATTGAACTATCAAAAAAAGTTTGCGATAAAACCAGGATCGTGTTTTTAAAAGATTACAATGTGGAAATGGCGTTAAAATTAGTCTCCGGAGTGGATATTTGGCTCAATACGCCATTGCGTCCACGAGAAGCATCTGGCACCAGTGGTATGAAAGCCGCCCACAATGGTGTAATCAATTTCAGCGTTCTGGATGGGTGGTGGATTGAGGGGCATATCGAAGGAATTACCGGTTGGTCTATTGGCCCTAAACCCACAGAATCTTCTCTCACGAATATTAACGATGCGGCAGATGCTGATGATTTGTACCATAAGTTGGAAAATATCATTATCCCGATGTATTATCACGACAGAAATCAATGGATAAAAATTATGAAGAATTCTATTGGCAAAATTGCCTATTATTTCAACAGCCACCGTATGATGCGCCGGTATGTGACCGAGGCCTATTTAAGATAAGTATAAGCACTCAGCATTCCTCTTTAAAGAAATGAATAACATATAACAAAAAACGAATAATTAAAAAGTAAAAAATGATGAGTGAAGGCAGCAAAAAACATGATTTGGAAGAGCGGTTGATTCAGTTCGCACTTCTGATTATTGGCATTGTTGAAATGCTGCCAAATACAAGGGTAGGAAATCATATTGCAGGGCAATTGATTCGTTCAGGCACATCGCCTGCATTTAATTATGGTGAAGCACAGGTTGCAGAATCACGCGACGATTTTATTCATAAGATGAAAATTTGCCTCAAAGAATTGAAAGAGACACATATTGCAGTGCAAATTATCCGAAGAAAACCCCTTATTAAAGATTTTACAAAAGTTGATAAAGGTATCACCGAATGCAAAGAATTGATCTCAATCTTTGTGAAAAGCATAGAAACTGCCAGAAGAAACAAATCGTCAAAAAACACTTAAACATTTTTCATTTCTTGTTATATGTTATTTATTAAAATAAAGTTACTCAATACGCTGAGTAGTTACTGTAAGTTATTACTTTGAACGGTAACTTTTTAACTTACAGCTCACAACTTTTAGATTGGTTTACTCCGCGCTTGGATATGGTAAAAAACTCAGGAAATATCAGGGTCATTATCTTTGACCTGGACGATACTCTTTATGATTGCAGTGGTACGTTGGTTGTACGAGGACGGAGACAAGTTGCCAAAACGATTGCCAGGTTGATCAATTCCTCTGAAGAAGAGGCATATCAACTCCAACTGGAAATGGAGGGAAAATATGGGGTAAAGGCAAATATTTACGAAAAGATTGTAACGCTTTACAACCTTCCAGGCACGCATGTACAGGAGTTGTTAGAAGAATTTGTTCATATAGATATTTCAGGCATTACAGTCTTTCCTGATGTTATTAATACCCTGATTCAGTTGAAGGCACGGGGTTACAGGCTTGTTCTCGTCACCTCCGGGGATAAGGAAATTCAAAAAAAGAAGATCGATGTGCTGGGATTAAATAACAGGTACTTTGACGACATAATGATTACCGAGAGAAATAAGAATCAATCAAAGAAAGCCTGTTTTCAGGAAATTATGAAACGTTACGATTTACAGCCCGAAGAAGTTATCTGCGTAGGAGATAAGATAGATGATGAATTAGCGGCCAGCAAGTCTCTGGGGATGGCAACGGTAATGTTGGAACACGGCAGGCATTACAATGCATATTTAAAACTACAGGACAAATATATAAAACCCGATTATTTTATCAAACACATCAAAGAGATTTTAGAATTAAGAATTTTGAATAATTCGCAAGTTAACTAATTTTAAGACATTTGACGTTACACAACCATACCTATAATGACCCCTTCAAACACCAATTTTCCATCGACTACACCCTGAGTATCAAAAATAGCCCTCCGTGAGCGCAATTCCCTGTTTTTTGCAATTAAGATAAGTCTGTCGCCGGGTACAACCTTTCCACGGAACTTGACTTTATCAATGCCGCCAAAACCAAGAAACCGATCATCCTGAGTGGTTTTTTTGTAATAATAAGTACACAGTTGTGCTGCTGCTTCCAGCATGAGTACCCCTGGCATAAGCGGACGACCGGGGATGTGTCCTCGAACCCAAAATTCATGAGGAGAAACATCCTTATAACCTACGATTATACCTTGTTCCGGATCGAATTTTACGATGCCGCTCAATTGTTCCATCTCGTATCGATGCGGTATGATGGCACGAATAGTCTCGGTATCTACTATCGACTTATTTAAATCCAATGTACTTAAATCTGTCAAAATATCCTGTGCCATCGCAAGATAATATATACTAACTGAAAATCAGTTTAGAAATGATAAAAACCAAGATTAATTTGTAATATGTTAATGACAAGTCTTTGGCATGTCAATTAAAATATTATCTGGCAATAAGATAAAAATATATTTGACAAACATGAAATGTTTTGATATATATTTTGTTTACGTTTTCTCTTTTGCTAAAAATAACTTGATGTGACTTATGGGTGGTACTTTGTAAGTCGTTCCTTCATTGGTCTCTGTCATAAACATCGTATTATGAGGGGAGGTGATTGTTACTATGAGAAAATTATATATAACATTCACAATGGTATCTGCTTTCGTGTTTGGAATTGGCTTAACAAATGTACCGGTACTTATCAAATCTGCAATCGCTGGTGCATGCGAATGCCCGGAAGGATGCCCATGCAGTCATTGTTCCGGGAAGTCGAAGGATTGTAACTGTAAGAAATAATAACTACTGTACAGTAACTTCGTTACTCCTAACAAATCCGAAAGGAGAAAAAAATGTTAAAGAAAATTGGTGTTGCAATGGCTTTCATCGGTGCATTGACGATCAGTGTGGGTGTTACAAACGTTTTTGCAGCAGCTTGTGGTTGCCCAAAAGATGCAAAGTGCAAAGAGTATTGTGAAAAGGGAAAAACAGATCCCTGCCCTTGTCACAAATGAATTTAAAAATTTCAGTATTTTAGTTGTTTACAATAGAAAAAGCGCCTTATCTTACGGAAGGCGCTTTTTTTGATACACTCAGTTTTTAAGGAATATAAAAAATGAATACATTTATGGCAAAAAAAGAGAATGTAAAAAGGAATTGGTATATCGTAGATGCCAAGGACAAGATTTTAGGCCGGATGTTAACCACCGTTTCAAGAGTCCTTCAAGGCAAGCACAAACCAGAATATACACCCCATGTTGACGTAGGGGATTTTGTTATTATTACCAACGCCAGCAAGGTAAAACTAACTGGGAAAAAGATGGAAGAGAAGATTCACTATTATGTAACACATTTTCAAGGTGGTTTGCGAAAAAGGATGGTTGGCAAAACCCTTGAAACAGCGCCGGATAAGGTATTCAGACGATCGGTAAGAAGGATGTTGCCGAGGTCCAGACTCGGTAAAGCTATGTTAAGAAAATTAAAGGTATATGAGGGTGCCGAGCATCCGCATCTAGCACAACAACCAAAAGAGTTGGTTATTCGTAATTAATCGAAGGAGAGAAAAGTGGCAGGAGAACAATATATTTGGGGCACAGGAAGACGCAAAACGTCCATTGCAAGGGTAAGGATTAAAAAGGGAAACGGCAAGATACTTATAAACGATAAGGATCTGGATAGCTATTTTCCCATAGACCGGGAAAGGGGCATGGTAAGGACTCCGCTGAAAACCACAAAAACACTGGGAGAATTTGATGTACTGGTGAATGTTCAAGGCGGTGGTTTAACTGGACAGGCTGGCGCAATATCTCTCGGCATTGCACGCGCCTTGTCTAAATCCAATCCAAATCTTGTGGAAAGTTTGCGTGATGGGGGATTTTTAACAAGAGATAGCAGGATGAAAGAACGTAAAAAATATGGCCAAAAGGGCGCAAGAAAGAGCTTCCAGTGGACTAAGCGATAATCTTCCGTTTAGGGCTATTTTGTTCTCTTTAATTTCTGATAATACTGTGTGGCAAGTTTAATGCCTTTCTCGAAGGTTACCTTTGGTTTCCATTTGAGTTCTTCCATTGCCTTCGAACTGTCCAGGCTTATATGATCAATCTCTCCAGGGCGCTTTTTACCAAATATAGGTTCAATATTTGACGCTAGCGCCCTTCTTACCGTATGAAACACCTCGAAGTCAGAAATTTCTTTCCCCCAGCCAAGATTATAAATCTCGCCATTCCCCACGTTATTCAAAACAATCATGTTTGCATTTATAATATCGTCCACATAAACATAATCCCGGGTCTTCGTGCCGTCCCCAAAAATCGTAGGACGTATATTCTGAAGTAGTAGCTCGCTAAATATCGCCACCACCCCGGCCTCGCCATGCGGCGACTGCCTTGGCCCGTAAACATTCGGATACCTCAAGATGGTAAAATTCAAACCATATAATTTGTAAAAAATAGACAAATAATGTTCTACCGTATGCTTGCTTACACCGTACTGTGAAAGAGGTTCAACGGGACACGTTTCTTTGACAGGCAACACCTTGGGTTCGCCATAAACTGCGCCGCCTGTAGAAACATAGATAAACTTTTTGACCTGATATTTTTTTGACAATTCACAAAGATTGAGTGAACCCAGTATATTAATATTTGCATCATATGCAGGCATCTCTACTGACTTGCGCACATTAACATGAGCGGCATGATGATCAACAACCTCCGGTTTTTCTTTTCTAAAGACCTCTTCCAGGGAGACTGCATCACAAATATTTACTTCGTAAAATAGCGCCTTTGGGTTAACATTTTCCCTTTGTCCGGCCGTAAGGTTATCGACAACAACGACATGATGTCCATCTGCAACTAATCTATCTACCAGATGAGAAGCAATGAAACCGGCCCCGCCTGTCACAAGTATTTTCACGAAAAACCCCTTTCTGAAAATTTGCTCAATACTACGTGAATTATCATAATTATGTGTTAAACGGCAACCCTTCCAATATCATCCTCGGATGATCCAATACCATCTTGTTTGCTGCTTCTTCACCCAACTTATCAGACACGACTTTCAATGCCTTCGAAAGTATCGGAGGTCTTCCCGCCGGGGAATGGGCATCCGATGCAATCACATGGACGAGATTGTTTTTTAGCATCCACAGGGCGCACTTCATTGGCGCTGCATCAAAATCCCCTGTAATACTTTGTGCCGTTACCTGTAAAATTGCCCCCATTTCTGCAAAATGTCTAACCATAGAAGGGTCGCGCTGGATTTTGAAATTCCTTTCAAGATGAGGTAAAATCGGAGTAAATCCCATCGACCGTAATTTAAATATAACATGCTCTGTCCCTGAAGGAACCCACTGAAACGGGAATTCCAAAAGGATGTACTTCTTACCTCCATTTATAGTCAAAATACTGCTTTCTTTTAATATTTCCGCATCCAACAAACGGTCATTTAAGTGCACCTCCGCACCGGGGAATATAACCAAATCCAAACCCTCTTGTTTTACCAATTGGTTGAGCAAGTGTATCTTTTCGAGTACTTTATTTGCGTCTAAATCATACATCCCATTTTGCACATGAGGTGTGGCTATCATCTTCTTTATTCCGTCATTAACCGCAATCCTGCACATTTCAACTGATTCTGTCATCGTTGTCGGACCGTCATCTATTGCCGGCAATATATGTGTGTGTATATCAATCATAATTGGAAATATAATAGCATGAATATCGAATTAATCAATCAGCATAAATTCTACTTGCAAATTCTACAATATGTAGAATATAATATTCCAAGAGTTACCTGTTTCCCCTTTTTGATACCGTACAATGTATAAAAAAATCACCGTTTCTTTGTATATTTGCAAGAGAGGATTATGGTAAAAGCCATTCAAGAGTTAAATAAATACTTATTGTAAAATACTCCACATGAACACACAATTAAAATTTCATTTCAATCCATTTAAAGAAGGGTTAAATCAAGTCCTGGGGGCGCTGGAAAAGGACATAATGGAGGTATTATGGGATCGCGGAGAGTCCAGTGTAAAAGAAATCCTTGATGCCTTTTCTTCCGACAGAGACATTTCATATTCCACAGTAATCACCGTTACCAATCGAATGGCCAAAAAAGGACTCCTTAAAAAGAGAAAGGTTGGAAAAGCCTATTTTTATAAACCCACATATGACAGAAAACAATTTTATGAATTTATATCAAAGAAGGTTGTAACGGGGGTTTCCGAATTTTCTTTTCAATCGGCGATGGTGCATTTTCTTGATTATATGGCACAGGTAGACCCTGACAAGATAGAATATTTTTCCAAACTGATTGAATCCAAAAGAAAAAGTAAATCCAGGAGCTAATCCAATGAATAATTTGATAAAGACTCAACGTGGAAAAGCGCTACTTTACTTTACACTGTTTGTATTCATAAACCTTACCGTCTTATCTATAATAATTTTAGGCATAGGACTCGGAATCAAAGGATACATATCTGATACCAGATTCGCTTATGAAGCTGTCACCTGCTGCGGGAGTATTTGTTCAAAGTGTTTTTTTACTTCACGAACCTTTTCGACAATACTTCCCTGGAGCTGTGTTGCAATACTTTTTATTGGAATAGGTATGGCTACTCGCAAAACAATCCTCATGCTATCCTGGAATTACCGATTTATTCGCCCCATCTCCTCCTCATCTTTCGAAACTCATCCTAAGTTAAAAAAAATTCTAACGCCTATGAATCTTCACGGACAACTTGTACTTTTAGAGAATACCCGGTTACACTGTGCTTTTACTTTAGGCCTATGGAAGCCGAAAATATTTGTATCCTCGGGCATTTGCTCCTATTTATCGCGAAAGGAACTTTTAGCCGTAATTCTCCACGAAACCCATCATAAAAAGAGCAAAGACCCATTGAAGCTATTTGTTGTGCAAATATTGTATGCGCTCAATTTTTTCCTTCCAATTAACAGTTATCTGATAAATCTGTATTCTGCTGCATCCGAAAAAGCGGCAGATGACAGCGCCATAAATTTTTCCAGAGAGCCATTAGAGCTGGCAAGCGCACTCGTAAAGTTATCCAAATTCAAATTAATGGATACGCTGAGTCCTTCTGCCGCATTTTCCAAAGAACGGAATATTGTAGAAGACCGAATAAGTCGTTTGCTGAAAACACGTAGGTCACTCCCCTTCCTGGGCAAGACGCATTTGTATCTTTCGTGCACAGCATCACTTTTTATTGCAGCAATAATTTGTTTGTCCCTGTTTTCCAAGTCCTTTAACCACACGCACACCATCGAGTGTAAAACAAGGACGTGTAACATGGCTAAGTGCGGATAATCGTATTTTTGACATGAATAGAATGCCCTTAAAAATATTTTTATTCTCTCCGCTACTCTTTGTATTTTCCTGCACCATCATTTTAGCAAGGGAAAATGGTACCAGCACACCCCAAAAACAAACGAACGGCAAAAACGTTATTATCGAAATGAATGAGGCCGAAGCCCCATTGGATTTAAAATGGCTGATCCAGGAAGCCATAGAACACAATCCCGAAATCATTGCAGCCCAAAAACGCTTTAATGCTGCAAAGGCAAAGATTTCACAAGCCAAATCATTGGACGATCCAACCATCCGTGTCGGTTCTTATGATATGTCAAATAACCCGGTCAATGTTAATGGTCAAACCGAAATGCTCCAGCAGCGTTATGGCGTATCACAAAAGATACCTTTCCCCGGGAAATTGCGCCTGCGAAACGAAGTGGCCGTCGAAGAAGCTAATATGATAGAAAGAGATTCTCAATCTAAAACACAGGAAATTACAGCCCTGGTAAAATCAGCCTATTATGAACTCTTTTACGTCAACAGCGCCATTGACATAACGGAGGAGAACCGGGAATTATTACGCAAATTTTCTAAAATTGCTGAAACAAAATATTCCGTGGGTAAGACTACACAGAGGGATGTGCTTGCAGCTCAGGTTGAATTATCTACATTAGCCAATAACCTTATTGTTTTAAACAAGGAAAGGGAATCCATCGTCGCCCGATTAAATAGCTTATTAGACAGACCCACACACGCCCCTTTGGGCAAACCACGACCATTTAAAAAACATACACTAACTCTGACGATTAAAGAATTAGAAGACCGCGCTATTAAAAACCGGCCCGATCTAAGGAAGTTTGATCACGCCGTAAAAAAAGAAGAAGCAACCTTAAAACTTTCAAAAAAAGACTATTACTTTGCAGACCTCGAACCGATGGTGGAATACATGCAGGAAGATAAGCGTTCCGACACATGGGCATCATCACTCACGATAAACGTCCCCTGGCTATGGCCAAAAAATCGGTCAAAGGTTAAAGAATCAAAAGAAGGTCTTAATGCCGCTAACGCCGACTATCGTTTTATCAATAACAAGACGATGTTTGAGGTCAAAGACTTATTAGTCAGGGTACAATCATCTGAAAGCACGATAAACCTTTATAAAACAGGGGTAATTCCCCAGGCAGAACAATCCTTAAAAGCCGCACGAATCGGATATGAGGCAGACAGGGTGGATTTCCTTACCCTGATTGATAGTCAAAGGATTCTTTTGAATTCGAGATTACTTTACTGTAGGGCATTAACCGATTTTGAACAAAACCTGGCAAATCTGGAAAGAGCCGTGGGTATACAACTAACCCAATAAAATAATCAATACTTCTCAAATCAAAATTGCGAAAGGGGTAATGTATGTCCTTCAGACAAGTGATTCTTTTCATCCTTTGTATTCTTTTCAACGTACATGCATTTACTGTTTCCTCATTTGATGTATCAGTTTGTGCGCCTTCTGCAAGTGCTGAAGAAATAAAAGAAAAGAAGATTCTGTATTGGACATGCGGCATGCATCCCTCCGTTAAGATGGATAAGCCCGGCAAATGTCCCATTTGCGCTATGGACCTGGTTCCCGTGTATGAAAAGGGAGCAGGTGCGGAGGAGGCAGGAGCGCTGGCCACCATAGAATTGAGTGAACGCGCCCGCAAACTGGCACAGGTCAAAACGGACATTATTGGTTTCAAATCCTTAACCAAGGATATTTATACGGTTGGTTTAATCGAATATGACGAACGACTCAAGACCATTGTCTCAGCATGGATACCGGGCAGGATTGATAAGCTCTTTGTCGATTTCACAGGCACTCAAGTTGTAAAGGGGGAATCCATGGTGTGGATATATAGTCCCGACCTTGTATCCACACAGGAAGAGTATCTGTTAGCGCTGGAAACCCTGGAAAAAGTTATGGAGAGTCCTTTTGATGAAGTAATACATGGCGCTAAATCACTCATTGAGGCATCTAAAAGGAGATTATTATGGTGGGGTGTTACAGAGAAACAGATTGAGGAACTCACGAAAAACAAAAAGATAAAACAACACACGGTTATATATGCCCCTATCGGTGGTATTGTCATAGAAAAAAAAGCATTAGAAGGTCAATACGTTATGCAGGGCGAGATGATATATACTGTCGCCGACCTTTCAAACATATGGATGAAGGCCAATATTTATGAGTATGAAATGGCCTGGATCAAGATTGGACAGGAAGTAGAAGTCACTACCCCGACATACCCGGGTGAGGCATTTATCGGCCGGGTTTCTTTTATAGAGCCATTTCTGGATGAGAAAACACGCTCGGTAAAGATACGCTGTGATATTCCCAATCATCAGCTCAAACTCAAACCCTCCATGTATGTCAATGCACGCATACGGGTGCCTGTTGAAGAACTCGAAAAGCAGGGGGAAATCTACGTGAGCGGTCTTGATTACATCTGCCCCAATCACCCAGAAATAAAATCCAGCAGGCCGGGTATTTGTCCTGAGGATAATGTTCCCTTCGTAAAGAAACACCCTCCTCAGACTGAGTTGATTGCTGCCGGTGATGCGACCTTACAGCAAGGGGCAATCGGGTTTGAATACGTATGTCCCATGAAATGTTTTACATCAAAAGAGCCGGGCAATTGCCCTGTATGTGGCATGAAGCTGGAAAAAGTTCCCGTCTCTAAAGGAGAAGAAATTGTAAAAAAAGCACCATCGGTCAAAGCGGAGACTCTATACGAGTGCCCTATGAAATGCTATGCATCAAAAACAGACGGTGACTGCCCGGTATGTGGTATGCATCTTGAAAAAATGGAGCTGCCTGCTGAGGTCGCTGGTGAAAAGCTAACATGCATTTGCCCGCAAGAATGGGATCCGACTACAGCGCCCAAGTCATGTCCCATGTGCGGCATGATGTTACAAAAGAGTATCACCGTAACTTTACCCACCGGCGAAAAGAAACAAAAATTCGTGTACATGTGTCCAATGGCTTGCATGACTTCAGAAAAACCAGGGGAGTGTCCGGAATGTAAAAGACAAATGGGTCAATGGGAGGTAAGAGAGGATTTGGGGATAAAGGTAAAAAAAATAGAGCATAAAAAACGCAGCGTTTATGCCTGCCCCATGCATCCCGAAGTAACCTCAGATAAACCTGCAGATTGTAACAAATGCGGAATGCACTTAGAAAAGACCACACAAGTGCTCGCCATTCCAGCCACAGCGGTATTAGATACCGGCATCCGAAAGATTGTTTATTTAGATAAAGGCAGCGGACAGTACGTCGGGAAAGAAGTCATTCTCGGACCAAAGGCAGGTGATTATTACCCCGTTTTAGAAGGTCTTGAAGAAGGAGACAAGGTTGTCACATCGGCTAACTTCCTCATCGACTCTCAGAGCCAGCTCACTGGAGGAGCCAGCGCATTATACGGCGGTGCGATGGAATTTAAAGAAGAAAAATAGATTGCAAAAACTTTGAAACCACAGATTTCACAGATTACACAGATTAAAAACATAAAAATCTGAGAAACAGATGGAACAAAAGTCTGTTGATAAATACATGGATAGAGATATAAGGCTTGTCATTCCCGCATGCTTTTAGCGGGAATCCAGACTTGTCCTCAACTTGACTGGAGAATGGCTAATGTTTAATAAATATTTTGTATATATTTTGGCAAGTAAGCGGAATGGGACGTTGTATATTGGAGTAACCAATAACTTGGAAAGGCGCGTGTATGAACATAAAAACAACATTGTTAAGGGTTTTACTTCAAAATATAGTGTCTATCAACTTGTGTATTATGAAGAGACAAATGACATCTATGCGGCCATTCAAAGAGAAAAGCAATTAAAAAAATGGAACCGCAAATGGAAGTTGGCGCTCATTGAAAGGATCAATCCTGATTGGAATGATCTTGCAAAAGACTGGATTCCCGCTGAAAGCACGCGGGAATGACATACAAGGTGTCTCTTATTTATTGCCTTTACTATAGAAGCGGTTTATCAGGAGTGTTTATAAATTAAATTTTGTCAAGATCGATTACAGAGGTTTAAAGACAAAACAAAATAATCTGTGTAATCTGTGAAATCTGTGGTTTCTCATTCCTATGATTAACAAACTTATTGAACTCTGCTTAAAAAATAGATTTCTTCTCATCTGCTTCTATCTCCTGGTGATATTCGGCGGTATTTTTGGACTGAAGAATATCAATATGGACGTCATACCGGATATTGGGGAAAACCAGTGCATCGTCTTTACCGATTGGCCTGGACGCAGTCCCCAGGACGTTGAAGATCAAGTCACATATCCCTTAACCGTTAATCTACTCGGCGTACCCGGCGTGAAGGTTATACGTTCCCAATCAGGATTCGGCTTTTCCATGGTATTTATCATTTTCAAGGAAAAGATCGATTTTTACTGGGCGCGTTCCAGGGTACTGGAGCGATTAAACTTTATACAGCAATTGCTGCCAAAGGACGTCACACCCAGACTCGGTCCCGATGCCACAGGACTTGGCCAGATTTTCTGGTATACCGTTGAAGGCGAAGGATACGACCTTGGACAACTGCGATCCGTCCAGGACTGGTATGTCCGCTATCAGTTAAACGCAGTCGAGGGCGTCTCTGAGGTCGCTGGCGTAGGCGGTTTTGTCAAACAATACCAGGTCGATGTCGATCCCAACAAACTGTTAGCATATAACATGACCGTTGGGATGGTGTATGACGCCGTTCGCAAAAGCAATATCGACGTGGGCGCCAAGGTTGTCGAAAGTAACAATATGGAGTTTATCATCCGTGGTCTTGGATTCATCAAGAATGTTGCGGATATTGAAAACATTACCATAGGCAGTTACAACGGTGTGCCTATATTTGTTAAAAACATAGCCACCGTTCAGGTTGGCGGCGATTTCAGACGCGGGGCGCTGGACAAGGAAGGCGCTGAGGTTACCGGTGGTATTGTTGTCATGCGCCAGGGGCAAAATCCCTTGGAGGTTATTAAAAGGGTAAAAAAGAAAATCAAAGAAATAGAACCGGGTTTACCTCCCGGCGTAAAGATCGTTCCCTTCTATGATAGAGAGGGTCTTATCTATCGGGTTATTGAGACCCTCAGAGAGGCGCTGATACAAGAAATTATTATTACCTCTATTGTTGTAGCTATCTTTTTGTTACACGTTCGGAGCATATTGATATGCTGTCTGGGATTCCCCATATCTATCCTTATCTCCTTCCTGTGTATGTATTTTATGGGTATCGATTCCAACATCATGTCCCTCACAGGCATTGCCATCGCCATCGGTGAGGTAAGCGATATGGCCATCGTCATGACAGAAAATATCTTTAGAAACCTCATAGAACAAAAAGGCAAGAAAAGCCGGCCGCAGATCATCCTTGATGCATCAAAAGAGGTTGGAGGTTCCATATTCTTTGCTGCCCTAACAACCATTTGCATGTTTTTCCCCGTATTTGGACTCACGGGACAGGAAGGGAAGCTCTTTACACCGCTTGCCTGGACAAAGACCATCGCAATTGGATCGTCCGTCATCATGGCCCTTACCCTCGTGCCCATTCTGTGTACCTTTCTGATTAAGGGCAAACTAAGACCTATGGAAGATAATTTTTCCTCCAGGATGTTATTGAGGGGCTATCAACCAACACTTAAGTGGGTATTGGATCATAAGAAGACGTTCCTTGCAATTCCTCTTGCTATCGTTGTCTCATCCGTATTTGCCGCTAAAAAATTAGGGAGGGAATTCATGCCGCCCCTCGATGAAGGTTCTATCCTCTTCATGCCGGTAATGTTACCCAGCGTAGCCTTAACGGACGCCCTCAAGGTCATGCAGAAACAGGATATGATCATAAAATCCTTTCCTGAAATAGATATGGTAGTTGGGAAATTGGGCAGGGCTGAAACCCCCACAGACCCGGCGCCTGTAGAGATGTTTGAAACTGTTGTTGCCTTAAAACCAAAGGAAGAATGGCGCAAAAAGAAGATCGAGTACAAATTTTTAAACTATGTGCCCTCGCTCATCCACCCTGTTTTCCATTTCTTTTTGCCCGATGAACGGACGATTACCAAACAGGAACTCATTCAGGAAATGGACGAAGCCATGAGAATACCAGGCGTGGCAAATATATGGACACAACCGATTGTGAACCGGATTGATATGCTGGCAACGGGTATCCGCACATCGGTCGGCGTCAAGGTCTTTGGACCGGACCTGAACGTTATACAGCAATTAGCCATTGATGTTGAAAAGGCGCTGCGTGACGTCCCCGGCGTGGCAGACCTTTATGCTGAAAGAGTCACGGGAAAACCATACATGGAATACAAGATTAAACGTGAGGAAATCGCCCGCTACGGCGTCAATATCCGGGATGTGCAGGACGTCATTGAGACGGCTATCGGGGGAGAAAACGTTACAACAACGGTAGAAGGCCGCGAACGATATCCTGTACGGGTCCGGTATAGCCGGGAACTCAGAGATAACTTTGACGCACTGAAAAGGATTTATGTCTCCAGCTCCACGGGTGCACTTATCCCACTTACTCAAGTTGCCGATGTCAGGTACGTGATGGGACCAGCCATGATTAGCAGTGAAAATGCCCTCATGAGGGCGTACGTCCTCATGAACGTACGAGGCAGAGACCCGATGAGTTTTGTAGAAGAGGCATCTAAAGTCGTTACTCAAAAAGTCATGCTGCCCCATGGCTACTTTATCCAGTGGAGCGGCCAGTTTGAAAACCAGGTTAGGGCGAGAAAGAGATTGCAAATCCTTGTGCCCTTATCAATGTTTGTTGGCTTCATCCTGATTTTCATGGCATTCAAATCTTTTCCACAAACCATGTTTATCCTGTTTGCAGGGATTCCTACGGCTATTGCAGGCGGTGTCTGGCTTCAATACCTGTTCGGATACAACTTCAGTGTCGCCGTCTGGGTAGGTTTCATCTCCATCTTTGGCATCGTGGATGACGATTCCGTTCTTATTACCACTTACATCAACGACTTGTTCGGTGTAAGAAAGATGAAAAGTGTCCAGGACATCCGCGACACAATCTTAATGGCAGGCACCAGAAGAATACGACCATGTATGATGACGGCTGCCACCACCTTTATTGGCTTAATTCCCATCCTGTGGTCAACAGGCGCCGGCGCCGAGGTGGCCAAACCCATGGCGATCCCATCTATCGGCGGTATGGCCATGGCGCTGGTCAGCGTCTTCATCATCCCCTGCCTGAACGCCTGGCACAAGGAACACAAGCTAAAGAAGGCACTAAAGAAAGACCCTGGTATCGTAGAAACAGGGATTATCGTATAATGATGAATAAAATATCCCTCTTATTTTTAAGCGTTCTCGTGTGCCTTGTGCTTGCCGTGGTTGCTTATTTATCCACGGAATCTTCGAATGCAGGAAAAACACAGACCGGCGTTGAAAACAACTTACAGCAGGTAGTACACGGCGTGGGTTTGGGCGCTACAACAAAGCCAACGTGGTGCTATATCAACTTTGATCCGCGCATTGACCCCCGATGCCCCTGCATCGAATGGCCTATCCCAGGCGGCTACTGCTACTGTCCGGACCATACCGGCACGGTCTCCTATATAGCTGGGAATATGGAAATGGGCGTGGCAATTGAAATTATCAGAAACCAATAAATTTTATTATAACAAATCACCGATTTTGACACACAGACAAAATAAAGGCGTGACAGAATTTATCTCATGAAAATATCAATAAGGTATTTTGTCTTATTGCCGCCGCTCTTCGCTATTTTTTTCTGCTCTTTCAACATTAATGCCACTGAGGAAAAATGGAAATATTATGTTACCGGCGAAGACCATACAAGGCATTATTATAATTCAGAAAGTGTGGTATATACCTCCGGTAACATTGTCAGGGTATGGGAGAAAACAACCACTTCTGAGGCATCAGCTTCTCTAACTAAAGAATTAAAAACTTTTAGAGAAATGGATTGTTCTAAACGCGGGTATCGTGTTCTTGAAATGCGTGCAAAGTACATAGACGGAACTGAAAAGGAGCAATGTTTCCCTAACCCGAAATGGATGGATATTCCGCAAAATATGTGGATACATACCCTCTATGAGATTGTATGCAAGAAAAAACCCAGCGGGTAGAAAAGTCAAAGAGGCGTTTTTCTTTAGATACGGTTTTGTTGTGTGTACTTTTCTTCACCCAACCGTAATTAATATTCCATTCATCTTGCAGTCTTTTCCATTTGCAAAAAAGATACTACCGAAATTCCTGCTTTTTCTTTCGCATGCTCAATGGTCATGCTTACAAGATTGCCCTTTTCATCCAGGTCAATGGAAAGGTTTTCTGATATTTCTTTTGTCTCAACTACAGGGACATTTGAAAACTCAATCAACGCCGTATCTGTGTCAGAGAAATACGGGATTTTCATCTTCCCCCTCCTTAAAGTTTCTATCAAAGAAAGCATTGTGAACGGTCTCTCCATCCTCCCCAACTTGCTTGAGGGAATAGTGTGCTTTGGTAGCCGACCAGTCCTTAAGGCGTATTATTTCCTTTTTAAGTTCGTCTATCTCAGACAAAAGCACAGACTCATTGCGCTGAGCGGAAATGATTTTACTCTGAGCTTCGACAATTGCGTTGTTGAACTTAACAAGCTCATCTTGTAGCTTGACGGTATCTCGGATTCCAATAAGAGAGCGCCCAATTGTAATCGCTGTATCGATGCATGACAATGCTTGCGGTAGATATTCAATCATTTCCTTGCTACCTAACATTAATTTTGAACTTTATTCTACAATTGTCGGCATGGTATCGTACAGTACAGCGCATGTCAAGGCAAAATCGGCAGAATTATGGTGAATACACGAAGATAGTATCGGCATAATATTACACTATTTATTAGATGCCTGTTGTCTTTAATAATTGTTTAGCTGGTAATGATTTAATTGCATGACCACAATTTCTTTCCTTCTTCTTTATATCTTCGCATATGGCATGTAAATCAAAATTAAATCGCTCTGCATGTTTACGACGAGATTCTCTTACTTCTTCCACAATTGGGTCTATCATTATTCTTCTCCTAATAATTCTTCCGGTGAACATATTATTGGGCATTGATATCCGTGTTTCTCAACTATTGATATTACCTTGGATTTCATTTGTGCATTGTTTATATGAGCGAAATTCCAAGTCAAAAGATAATCAATTCCATTTACAGTTGCAATAGCTATATGAAGTGCGTCTTCAGGGTTTTTAGCTGGTATTGGCCCTTCCGATATTAATATTGAAGCTAATTTTTCAACTTCACCAGTAATAGATAAAACAGGTAGACTTGTCATTACATTTAGTCTTTTTTGCACTGCTTCAGGATCTCCTTGTTCTGCTTCTTGCAGAACTAAAGCTGAGATATAGACTTCAAAGAATTCTAATATCTTGGGCCACTTTTCACGTGTAATTTCCTGACGTCCAGCAATTACTAAATCACGACACGGCTTTGATGTAAAATAACTCACTACGCTTGTTTCAATATAAACTGTTTCTTTCATCTTTTCCCTTGGTTATTCATTTGTTTATTGCACAGATAACATCTATTTTTATCTTTATTCTATATTGCCAGCATAGTATCTTGTGCCATAACGCATGTCAAGCCAAAATCGGCATAATTACTTGAATACGTGCAGATGTTTTCGATATAATGTGACTAAAATTTTGTCACAATGTCACAAAGGCACGAAGAAATACTTAGGGACAATGGAAATGGGCGAACGGCCATTCGACCCTACGATTATTTTTCTCTGCGCTCTTGGCGTCCTCTGCGGTGAGTTTTATAAATATCATAGGTTAAAAAATTGAATAAACATTTAAATCTATTCTTTCTGGCAACGGAGAATTTATTACGGCACAGGACAAAGACTATTGTTGTCTGTCTTTGTATTATTGCCATCCTGTCACCCTTTATTACTGCCGTTGCCATTTCTGAAGGCATCAGGGCGCAATCCCTCGTCTCCGTGAAGGCTGGCGCTGATCTCTACCTGACATTCGATGAATTCGGCAGGAATGCGGCCATTCCCCTGAAATATCTGGATGAGATTAAAAAGATTTTTGGGGTAACAAAGGCAATACCCCGTATCATCGGCCGGGCTTTTGTGCAAAACAAACTGGCAGTCATTGTTGGTATCAATAAAGAAGACATTCCAGAGTCCATCTCCTGTATCTCAGGGCGGATGTTTGAACATCCCAACGAAGTCGTTGTGGGTTGCGAACTGGCAAACCATTTCAAATTAAATATTGGCGACCAGTTCAGCATGCGCGAGCAGCAGAGAAAAACGTTCACTGTGGTAGGCTTCTTTTCATCTGCCTCAAGCATCTGGGGGTCTTCAATGATATTCATGTCATTCAGGGATGCCGGAGAACTTTTTGGGAAACAGGACGTCGCTACAGACATACAAATCCATACCCTGCCGGGACACAACTCAGAGATTGCGACCGATCTGTACGATATTTTCCAGAACGAACCTTACCGATTGCAGGACAAACACATGGTAGAATTGTATTTTAAAAAGGGTTTCATGCTCAAGGAAGGTGTTTTTAGCGCATTATATCTTGTGGCATTTGCCTTAGGCATCCCCGCTATTCTTGTGGCCTCCGGTTTTGGGCTATCTGAACGGAAAAGGGAAATCGGTATTATGAAGGCAACGGGATGGCATACCCTGGAGGTATTGGAACTCATTTCCTTTGAACAATTACTCATCAGCTTATTGGGGGCCGCCATTGCCATAGTGTTGTCCATTCTGTGGGTTAAGGGTTTTAATGGTGTATTCATTGCACAATTTTTTGTCTCCGAGATAACGATGCTGCCTAAATTCACGTTACCTGCAAAGTTTCTGCCTTTACCATGCATACTGAGCTTTTTCTTTGCCTTTATATTGACTATGGTTGGCAGCGTCTATTCTACATGGAGGGCATCAACCGAGTCGCCGGTTGTTTCGATGAAATAATGATTAGAACTGAAAAACTATGCAAATCGTACCACTGCCATACTCGCCACGAAGTATGTGCTGTACAGGATATCAACTTACATGTTTCAAAAAACAGCTTTGTGATATTGCATGGGCCCTCCGGCTCAGGGAAAACCACCCTGCTGAATATTCTCGGCGCTCTGGACAGACCCACTGACGGCAAGGTATTCATGTCAGGCAAAGATATTACCTCATTTTCTGATATCGCACTTTCAAGATTACGGCGTGAAAAGATCGGTTTTATCTTTCAGGACTTCCATCTCATCCCGAGACTCACGAGTTGGGAAAATGTGTCTTATCCCCTCATTCCAGTAGGTATCAGTCCCCAAAAACGTTATGAAAGGGCCAAAACACTTTTAGAAAGAATGGGACTCGGCGACAGATTGGACCATAGCCCGGAAGAACTCAGCGGAGGACAGCGGCAGCGGGTAGCCATTGCGCGAGCGCTGGTAAATAATCCTGAAATTATCATTGCTGATGAACCCACGTCTAATATAGATGAAGAAACCAGTGAACAGGTGCTGAAACTTTTAACAGAACTGAAGTCCGGCGGTGCAACCATACTCGTTGCGACCCATGATGCCCATTTCGAAAAGATTGCCGATATGGTCTATAAAATGAAAAACGGCAGGATTGAATGATCGTTAATATCTATACCCTTATCATGTTGTTTGTAGCCATATTTTCTCTTTCCCTGGGTGGTCTTTTGTTTTTATTGACGATAAAAACCCTCATTAGTTTTCAAACGACTGTACCTTTAGAAGACAAGAGTAAATTCGAACGGAAGGGGTATCTGGTTTTTTTATTGGCATGTGTAACCCTTTCTGTCCGGATGGTTGTCTGGCCATGGTTCTACTTTATGCTCCAGAGCTTTGTATCTGAGGTGCCAGGTGCTATGTGCATGTTTGGCGTTACGCAGATTCTCCCTTCGACAATCACTTTTTTACAGGTTATAAAACCCATTGCATTTTTTATCATGGGCGGCTGGCTGCTGTGTTATTACGTTGATAAATCCACTCCCACAGCGCCACTTGCCAGGAAAAACCTGCTCTTTCTCCTCATCGTCTGCGGCGTGCTTTTAACCGATGGCATTGCGGATGTTTATTATGTAATCCGTATGAAACCACTCATGTCCGTCTCTTGCTGTGCCACTTTTTTTGACGTGCCTTTAAGACCTTCGGCCATGATCCCGCAAGCTATCTTTGGAAGAAACTTTCAAAAGATTTTATTCATTCTGTATTATCTAACAAATATAATTCTCATCGTTCTGTTATTTACTAGTATTTCAAGAAAATGGACGTTGTTAACACCAAAATACAGAATGATTATCCTTTACAGTCAGGGAATTCTGGGAATTATCAATATTCCCGTAGTAATATATACGGTTATTGAAAATATCGCCCCGAAGCTCATGCAGCTTCCCTATCACCACTGTATTTACTGCCTTATGGGGAATGGTATGGTGCCTGACGCCCCCATTATGCTCGGGTTGTTTGTCATTGGGACGTTTGCAATTGGCTGGATGGCCATCCTCAGGCTTCTATGCAACAATGGAGAGGCACGGCTTATAACAGAGCGGCTTTTGGTGAAAGTAAACAATCTATCAGCCTTTTGCTTACTGGCTTCACTACTAATGGTAACAATACATTTAATTTTAATATGACAAAGAAATTCTGGATAGGTCTTGCTATTATTTTTGCTATTGCCCTGATCGGGGTATCGTACCAGAAATTCCTGAAAAACCCGCGGTGTGCCTATGAGGGTTCTGCGATCACCCCAATTTACGAGGTTGACATTGTCCTGATGGACAAATCGGTAAAAAAATTCTGCTCTATCTTCTGTGCGTCTCAGTGGTTTAGAAATAATGTAAAATTGGTTAACCACGTTATTGTCACCGACGAAATCCGTGGCAACAAGATAGACTCATACATGGCCTATTTTGTTGAAAGCGAGCTCATTACCAATGAAACCAATGATAACCGTATCCACGTCTTCCAGCAGAGGCAGGATGCCATTACGCATGCTGAAAAATTTCATGGCACGATGACAGACGACCCATTTAGTCTTGATGAATAATTTGACAGGATGAACAATATATACATAATTCAAGTTGTTCCGTTTAATTCCCCCTTAACAAGAGGCTGTGTCGCAATTAATCATGGTGGGGCATCCTCCACTATAAGCAATGAAGTGGGTAATAAAAATCTATATTGTGACAATTTCACTATAAATGTGGGGAATAAATTTTCAAAATTCATATTACGACACAGTCTCGGGGGCGCAGGGGATGGAGTTGAATTCCACATCTCTCTGCTGCCGTTCAGTCCCCGGCGGAATAAAAACCCTCACGCTCCGGCTTCCCCGTGCAGGAATTGTTGCCATGTCCCCATCTTCTGCTGGGAGCACTCCGCAGATACCATTGCACCCAGTTTTTTATTCGCATACCTCCACATCGGTAATGCTAACAATATCTCCCTCTACCGACATGTTTTCTTCAGAATTGTTGCATACCTTGCCCGTGTCCATATATAAATCGCTTAGAACCTCAATTCCTGTCCCTGAATTGTCCGTCACCTCCAGATCATACCCAGCCATATTTTTCCCGCAGGCAACTCCACCGACACTGTATTTCTTCAAACGGCTCAGATAGCCTTTTTTATTTACAACATAACACGAAAGGCTGGCATCCCCATTCTCTTTCACATAACTGACGTAAGGACTTAACCTTCCCTGGGTCTCGTAATCGTAGCCGTTGATTATTACGTCCCCCAGTGGCGAGAAAATTCCCCAGCCTGCGTTGCCGCTCACCTCCACGTGGGTTCGGAAGTAGATGCTCTTACCGAATTTTGCCGTGGAGAGATTCATCTCCGTTCCCGTCATGACCCCTGGACCTTGGTTTCCCATCACGTGATTCTCTTCGTTATAATCAGATGTCCCGTTGTTGATGCCGATTATCCCCTTGAGGCTTTGAATGCCAGGTCCCCTGTTATTATTGGCCTTGACTTGCGCCAGATCAATATCACTTTTGGCTGCAATGCCAGGCCCGTTGTTTTCAGTAATCTCCAGGAGTTCCCCGGCCATATTAGCCCCTGCCCCGATTCCGCCCGCCCCTGTGGATTCCAATGACTTTGAGTTTATCTGTTTCAGCCTCCCGTTTTCACTTACAACATAGCATTTTCGATTTGCGTCTCCATTTCCTGTAATAATGCTGGTGGATGAGCTAATCTCTCCCGCCGTCCCTCTGGCGTCAATCCTATTTACAGCCACGTCCCCTTCGGGGGCTATGATTCCCCAGCCTCCGTTTGTGCTGACGTTAATATCGGTCGTAATGGTAACACTTTCTTTAACTTTGTCTTTAGCGCTTCCTACCGGTTTTAATGCCATATTTGTTCCTGACATGATCCCCGGCCCCTGATTTTCCATCACCTGATTCTCCTCGCTGTGATCTGACGTCCCGTTAATGGTGATTGAACCCTTGCGGCTTTGAATGCCGGGACCCCTGTTGTCATTAACCTTAAGTTGCTTCAAATTGACGTTATCTTTTGCCACAATGCCAGGCCCATTATTCCCCGTAACCTCCAGAATCGCCCCGGCCATATTACCTCCTGCCCCGATTCCGCCTGCGCCCGCTGACTCCAGAGACTCGGAACTTATACGGACAAGTTTGCCTTTGTCGTTGAGGGTGTAACATTCCAGCGATGCATTTCCGTTGCCAGAAATTACGCTGGTAGAGGAGCCAACCGCTCCCCAGTCGCCGGTTGCATCAACCCGATTTACCGCCACGTCCCCTTCAGGCGCGATGATCCCCCATCCGCCATTGTTGCTGACGGTAACGTCGGTCTGGATGGTGATGCTTCCCTTGGTCTTGCCTTTGCTGCTGCCCAGGGACTCGAGTTCCATATTCGTACCGGCCATAATCCCCGGCCCGTGATTTTCCGTCACCTGGTTGTCCTCGCTGTGATCCGAAGACCCATAAACGGAAATGCCTCCCGAAAGACTTTGAACACCGGGACCCTTATTGCCGCTGATCGTAAAAGCCTCCAATAAAATGTTTTTCTTTGAAGCCACTCCGGGGCCTTTGTTGTCCTTGATTTCAACGTATGCCGCATGGACAGGACCACTGCTGCTCCACACACCGCCGCCACCGTCTGAACCGCCGTTGGCGGAGATAACGGACGTTGTGGTGCTTGTCGGAGAAAGGACATTGCTATCTGACGTATCGCTGTTTATATACACCGCCCCGTCTGCGAAGATACCGTAACGTCCATTTCCGGTGATCATAACATTTTCCAGCACTACATCGCCATCTCCATCAGATTTAACGCCGTTTCCGGAGAACCCGCTCACGGTAAGATTTTTTACCGTAAGGTTGCCGTTTGTGACAGAAAATCCGTCAGTTTTTTTGCCCGCATTCGATCCGTTTATTTCCACGCTGGAAGAGTTGCTTGAGGCGTCAATCGTCACCGTTTCGGTTATATCCGGCAGTGGCTTTCCCGGGCTGATGGCTGAAACACTCGATTCGAAGGTAATCGTGTCTTCCCCTTCTCTCTTGTTGGCCTCCTGGATTGCCGCACGCAGGGTACACTGGTTGCCGTCCGAGGACAGGTCTGCATCGCAAACGCCGTCATTCAGGTCTGCGTCTGCTTCGTCTCCCGTGGTGTTCACCACTAAAGCGTTTGAGGTAGAGGTGATGGAAATATGCACGGGTACAGAACCACTAACAGAATTGCATCCTTCAGTATTACGCG